>FWWL01001062.1_pt1 | contig 69007 bp, 58 predicted proteins | sample 2228331 | NCBI WGS metagenome assembly FWWL01 (sample SAMEA103939775, study PRJEB20133) | metagenome
GGAAGTATTCCGCATACTTCGAAGAGTTATTCCAGACCTTGCGCATCATCGACGGCCATGGCGTCTTGATCGCCAGGTTGCCCATTCGATAAGGAGGCAGCACATTGCCGCTGTCATCGACGATCGCCGCATCCACACCAGGAATCGGACGGCCCATTGAGCCAGGCTTGATCGCCATCGACGGATAGTTGCAAATCAACTGGCCGCCTGTCTCTGTCATCCACCAAGTATCGTGGATCCGTTGGTTGTATACTTTCATCCCCCAACGGACTACTTCTGGGTTAAGCGGCTCGCCTACGCTCAGAACGTGACGAACGGAAGAAAGATCATACTGAGCCACTACATCGTCGCCCGCGCCCATCAGCATGCGGAATGCCGTTGGAGCACTGTACCAGACGGTGACTCCGTAGCGTTGCAGCGTGCTGTACCAGTCCTGCGGGCTGAATCGTCCGCCGCGGATGACGTTCGTCGCCCCGTTCAGCCAAGGTGCGAAGATCCCGTAAGAGGTCCCCGTTACCCAGCCCGGGTCTGCGGTACACCAGTACACATCGTTCTCCTGCAAGTCGAGTACGACGCGACCTGTATAATAATGCTGAATCATCGCATTCTGCACATGGTATACGCCTTTTGGCTTGCCAGTGGAGCCGGATGTATAGTGAAGGATAAGTCCATCCTCACGATCCAGCCATTCGATATCGAGCGATTCCGAAGCCTCGCTCATCTCCTTTTGAAAGTCAACTTGACCTGGAGCCGAAGCATCCACATCGGAGCCGACTAGGATCACATGTTTTAAGTTAGGTAATTCACTAACCGGTACGCGGGATAATTGTGAAGGAGTTGTAATGATAGCTACTGCCTCGCTATCGGCCAGACGGTCGCGAACGGCGGTTTCCATGAATGCTTCGAACAGCGGTCCGACGATAGCGCCGACTTTGAGCGATCCGAGCAAAGCAAAATATAATTCCGGTGTGCGCGGCATGAAGATGAAGATACGATCTCCTTTGCCGATCCCGAGCTTGCGAAGAACATTACCAAATTTATTGGAATTAGCTTTCATCTGTGAGAAAGTATACTGCTCATCGCGGTTCGCATCACTGTAATACAGCGCTACCTTATCACGGCGATCTGATTCCGCATGGCGGTCAATCGCCTCATAGGCCATATTCACTTTACCTGTCGTGTACCAAGAGAACTGTTTCTCCACTTCTTCCCAATTGAAATTGGCACGCTCGTCTTCGTAGCTGGTTAAGTTCGGATTGATTGCGGTTGCATGCACAATATCTTCTTGATTGTCCATCCTCGTCATTTCCTCCTAGAATCCTATGGTAGTTACAGGAGATGTCTTCGCCCTTTCTTGAAGAAGCGATCTAGTTGTACTTGTCCTGTATCTTTTTTCAACCTTAACAGTGTAACATAGGATGGGAGCTATTTGAATCTCGATAAATTGTCCATTAATAAAATGATTGTATAAATCAAAATTATGATTGAATAAATCAATTAAGAAGAGTATACTGGTAAAAGCAAGCAATGATCATAATATATCTGATGAAGGAGTGGATTCAATATGCAATCTCAACCATTCGGAATTTTAACTTATCCAGAAATAGGCGCACAAGCTGAAGCATTGGCAGCAGCCGTCCATCATTTGGAATCTGCACAAAAGGATTGGGTATCCCGCTATATCGGCAACACGGAATATGAAGAAGTCATTTTTATCGGATCAGGCTCTTCCTATTATCAAGCTCAGACAATGGCCGCTACATTCCGCAAATGGTTAGGTCGAAGCGCTTCCGCTCAACCTTCCTCCGAAATCTTTTTATTCCGCGACACAGCTGCTGTAACGAACCGTAAAACTTTGTTGGTTGGAGTATCCCGCTCGGGTGAATCCACTGAAGTCATCCTGGCGCTGGAGTCGGTCCAATCGCTTGAGAACTGGACAACCTGCGGCATTACCTGTTATGAGGACAGCAAGCTGGCGCAAATCTCGGATTGCCTTGTATCCCCGCTAGGGAAAGAGAAAAGCACTGTAATGACCAAATCACTCAGCAGTATGACTCTTCAGATGCAAGCAGCGATCGCTTTAGCCTCTGGACAAGATCAGTTGTGGGCTGAAATCGCTCAAGTAACGGCTGCTGATGCTGAGGTTGTGAAATCGGCGGATGCATTTGCAAAGCCATTTGTGGCTGAGAATGATCTGAATAAGTTCGTATATCTCGGCATGGGTGCTTACTTTGGCTTAGCCCAAGAAGCATGCTTGAAAATCAAAGAAATGTCCTACGTATGGACGGAGAGCTTTGGCACATTGGAATTCAGGCACGGTCCGAAATCGATCGTAGAGCCGGGTACGCTTATTTGTCTTCTTTTATCCGAATCCGCGCGGTCTTATGAAGTAAAAGTGGCCGAAGAAATGAAGGCGTATGGGGCTACGGTGTTGATCGTAACGGCAGAAAAGGGCTCCGACACTGATTTCGCAGACGCTGTGTTCGAAGTGGGCGGGCGTTCATTAACTGACGAAGCACGCAGTGTGCTTTACTTACCAGTCTTGCAATACATTGGATACTACACGGCGCTTAAGAACAATGTGGATCCCGACCACCCGCGCAACTTGACACAAGTCGTTAAAATCTAGGTTGCGCAGCCCTCTGCAAGGAATAGGCAGTAAGAGCCGAATGGAGGAATGGAAATGAGCGGTCAATCGCTTTCCAAGGGAGATCAACGACGAGAAACGATTGTAATGATGCTCAAGCAACATGGACGTATCTCGGTCCAGGATATTGTCGATCAGCTGCAATGCTCGGAGGCCACGGCGCGAAGGGATCTGGATTTGTTGGAGAAATCCGAGTCGATTATTCGTACGATAGGCGGAGCGATATTCGATGGCCACAACCCGGCGCGCGAAGTTTCATTCCAGGAGAAGACGTCATTGTCGTGGTTGGAGAAAGAGCGAATTGCAGCCAAGGCCGCTTCATTGATAGATGAAGGCGACATCATCGGATTGTCCGGTGGGACAACTACGTATCACATCGCCCGTGCGATCAAGAGCATGAAGGGAATTACGGTCGTTACGAACGCGATTAATATAGCGATGGAGCTGGCGGATAGCGATGATATTCAAGTTGTCGTGGCCGGCGGGGTTCTTCGTCATAAGAGCTTCGAGCTATGCGGACCGCTGGCGGAGAAGGTGATCGAGAGCTTGAATATCGGCAAAATGTTTCTCGGGATTGACGGGGTAGCTTTATCGCAAGGGATGACTACTTACTCAGAATCCGAAGCGCATATCGCCAAGATGCTGATCAAGCGATCCGAGCAGACTTTTGCTGTTTTCGACCGCACGAAGGTGGGGCGGGTCTCTTTGTTCTCCATTGCTCCGCTATCGGCGGCACAAGCTTGCATTACGGATGCTCCGCTCGATCCCGTCTTTCAGGAGGAGCTTGAGCGAAGGCAAATCCGCGTGCATGTGGCGGATTGAGCATTATGCGGAAGAATTAGTGGCTTGATAGAGCACTAATTCTTTCGATTTTGGTGCGTGTGGTGAAACCGAGTATCGTCGTAGCTTGCGATATGGGGTTTATTAAGGCCATTTAGTTGCGCGGGAAGCAACTAAAGGAGTGTGATGGGCCGAGTGGGTTTATTTAGTTGTGTTAACAGCAATTAATTTTCTTGATTGTTCGATATTTGGGGCAATGGAGTCGATTAGTTGCTTTTCTGTAATTAATATAGATGGCTCTTCGAGAACGAGGCATTAGCTGCCCGGGAAGCAACTAATTGGAATTGTAATTAGATTTTTGCGGTGCGCGAGCTGCTTGGAGCTTTCTTAGCTGGAATTTGAAAATTGCTTCGAGGAGGCTAGATTTAGTTGCGGAAAAGCAATTAAAGAGGTCAATTCCCCGATTGGTAGTCATTTAGGTGCGAAATAGCAACTAAGTGGCTTGGAAGTAAGGTAATTAGGGCTTTTAAGGGTGATTAGTTGCAGTTATGCAGCTAAATGGACTAGTTTCACGAAGTGTGCCGGGATTAGTTGCTTTCTCGCAACTAATTTAGCGACAGCTCATCCACCTAGCGGAGGTCTATAGGTTCATTCGAGTTTATGAGGAAAAAGGAGAGTGCCTGCAATGCGTTATGTGATCGGTGTAGACATTGGTGGGACTAACATTGTTTGTGGCCTGTTAAGTGAAGATTTGCAGCTTCTTCGGAAGAATAAGCGGCCTACAGGTGCAGTTAACGGAGTTGACTATGTCCTGAGCAACATTGCGGATATGATTGATACGCTGCTGCAGGAGGAGGGGGCTGGTCGAGAGCAGCTCCAGGCTGTGGGGATGGGGAATCCGGGGTTCGTTAATCCTGAAGAAGGTATAGCGATATTCGCAGGCAACCTGAAGTGGCATAACGTTCCGGTCTGCGCCATGCTAAGCGAGCGCTTAAGCGGTATTCCGGTATTTATCGATAATGACGTGAAGATGTACACGTATGGCGAAGCTGTTCGCGGTGCTGGACGCGGTTATGCCCACATCATGGGCATAACGCTCGGGACAGGTATTGCCGCCGCGATGATTAACAATGGCCGCCAATATTATGGAGGCGGCTTCATGGCTGGCGAGATCGGCCACATCGTGATGGAGGGCGAGAGCTCCCCTTGCGGCTGCGGGATGAGCGGCTGCCTGGAGACCATCGCGTCAGCGACGGGCATAGCCCGCATCGCGCGCGAGCGAATCGAGGCCGGAGAGCCGAGCCTGCTGGGCGACTGGTACCCAGACGCCGAGCAGCGCGCGGCCATCACGGCCGCAGACATCTCCCGCGCATACGACGCGGGGGACAAGCTTGCCGCCGACGTCATGGACTTCGTCGGCGCCATGCTTGCCAAGGGGCTCTCCTACGCGATTCCGCTGTGGAGCCCCGACGTGATCGTGATTGGCGGCGGCGCCGCCAATGCAGGAGAGCGCCTGCTGGCGCCGCTGCGTCGCGGCTTGCAGGGCATCGTCCATCCGATGTATCTTGATCGGATGGAGATCCGCTTGGCCGAGATGAATGACGACGCGGGCGTCGTCGGGAGCGCGGCCTACGCGCAAGCCCGTGCGCAAGGCAACCTCGCACAGCTCGCCTAGGGTTCGTACGGTTCGTCTCGCTGCCGAACTTGCCATTCATGACGCACACGTAGTCGGTATTGTGCGTGGCTGCAAGAGCAGTTTCTCAACCATCAGCCATTATACAAGCCGATTGGTTATGAAGCCTACCGCAGTCATTGTGCCCAAAATGGTAAAAAACTCGCATATAAGCTTAAATAGACCCCCTCTAGCAGGGGGTTTATTAGGTGTGCCAACAACAACCGCCAGTTATCCTGTTAACCTGTTAAGTACAGAATGACCCACCAAACCCTCTAAATAAAAGTTTAGGGTGGTCAAAACACGTGTTTACATTTATAATACAAGTATGATACCACTTATAAAGTTTTAGGAGCGTGTTACCATGACGATTTTGGATAAACTAGCAATTGACGGCGGAACACCAATCCGTACAAAGCCTTTTCCCGCTTGGCCTGTGTTTGATGAGCTTGAAGAGCAGCTATTGCTTGAGGTCGTTCGTTCAGGTAAATGGGGCGGAACCGGACGTGTAATGCTGCCTGAAATAGAAGAGAAATTTGCTGCAGCACATGATGCCAAATACGCGGTATCCATCGTTAACGGAACCGTAGCCATTACAATTGCTTTGCAAGCAGCAGGTGTACAACCAGGCGACGAAGTCATTATGCCCCCATATACTTTTATTGCAACAGCCAGCTCAGCTTTGATGTTCGGTGCAATACCGGTCTTCGTCGATGTAGAAGCGGACACTCTATTGCTAGATCCGGACAAGGTTGAAGCGGCCATTACATCAAAAACCAAAGCAATCATTGCTGTACACATCGGTGGAGCACCGGCGAATCTTACCAAGCTCAAAGCGATTGCAGCCAAGCACAACCTGCGTTTGATCGAGGATTCTGCTCAAGCTGTTGGAGCAAAGTGGAACGGTAGTGGCGTAGGTGCACAAGGCGATTTGGGTACATTCAGCTTCCAGTCCAGCAAGAACATTAACGCGGGTGAAGGCGGTATGATTCTTACGAATGACGAAGCATTGGCGGATATGGCATGGTCGTTAGCCAACGTGGGCCGGATTCGTAACGGCGGCTGGTACCAGCATGAGCATATTGGCTGGAACTTGCGGATGACAGAGTTTCAAGCAGCAATCCTGGTTGCCCAGATGACTCGTCTTGAAGAGCAGATGGCTGCACGCGAAAGGAATGCCAAAGTGTTGACTGAACTGCTGAGCGGGATCGACGGCGTTCAAGTTCTACGACGCGACCCGGGCGTTACTCGTCACGCGTACCATCTGTATATGTTTAAGCTTGAGGCTGCTTTGGCGGACCGTATCGATAAGAATGACGTGATCAAGAAGTTGGTCGCCGAAGGAATTCCGGCCTCTTCTGGTTATGTGTCCTTGAATCAGAATAAAGCGGTCATTTATGAAACGAAGAAATGGACGGGCGAGGAGCGCATTTACAGCTGTCCGATTAGTGAACGTCTATGTGATAAAGAAGTATTGTGGCTGCATCAGAATATGCTGCTTGGCGACGAGTCCGACATGAACGATATTGCTAAAGCAATTCGTAAAGTATTGGCTTCCTATTGATCTTTAGCTCAGCACAATCTCTAGCACAAATCAAACCCTATCCAGATATACGGGATAGGGTTGATTGGCGTTCATGGATAATATTCGCTAGAGCCTATTTTACAAAACAGCTTCATGTAAGGTAATATAGGAAGAAAGTACTTATATTGGGGCGGACTAACCTTGTTAAGAAGAAGGAATTTATTTCAGGAACGGTATAATACCTTTCTAACAGAATTAAGAAATGAAATATTAAGCGGTTCTATTAAGCCGGGAGAGTTTATTCTGCCCGAAAATACGCTTAGCGAGAAATATAAGATCAGCAGGGTTTCAGTACGAAAGGTTTTAGCGCTATTGGTTGAGGAAGGGCTTATAGAGAAGATCGCAGGTAAAGGCAATCGAATCAAGCTGCCTGAGAAAGAGATTCCTCGTCAAACACTTAAGCTAACGTGGTTTTCGGGTTCTTATGAGACCGATATAGTACGGATGATTATAAAACGTTATGAGGAAGTACACCCTTACGTGCGCGTGGAGTTGATCATTCTTCCTAGTGAATACTACGTTCAACGTGTAACCGAGATGATGGAAGAGGGATCAGGTCCTGATATCTGCTTTGTATCGGATGCGCATTTCCGCGATTTCGTAAGGCTGGACAAACTGAATTTACTAGAACCGTATGACCCAGTAGGAATAGATGCCGAGAAAGACAGCTACCCGGTTGTATTCGATATGTTCAGACATCAGGAGCAATTGTTAGCTGTACCGGTACATTTCTCGCCTGTTGTGATTTGTTATAACAAGGAAGCCCTCGCCAAGGCGGGCATTCACAATGTGGATAACAACACGATTCGGGATTGGAACGATCTGGTTCGCGTTGCCAAGCAAACGACATCCGAAGCGGGTGATGATGGAATGATGGAGCAGTACGGCTTCTGTTTCTCTTCCTCACCGAATCGTTGGCCTGCTTTTATATTGCAGAACGGGGGCCGATTTATTTCGGAGAACGGTCAAGAGGCTGTATTTGCTGACAAACGCAATGTGGAATCGCTGCAATTTTGTCTGGATTTGATGTACAAGCATCAGATCTCACCAATCTACTCACACGCGAGCAGCTACTTGGCGGAGAATTTATTTAGGCGATCAAGGGTTGCGATGATTATGTCCACCTATTATTTTATGAACGAGTTCCGTGGCTCTGATGTCCAATGGGATGTGCTTCCGCTGCCAGGGAATTCAGACCGAGGGACGATCTTGCTCGGAGGAGCGCTCGGTATTAATAAATCAAGCGACAAAATTAAAGTAGCGCAAAGCTTACTTGAATTTATGATCGGAGAAGAAGCGCAGTCACTGCTCAAACGTAATGGCTGCACCATCCCGGTACAGCGTGCTATTGCTGAGGACGACGAGCTGCTGAATCCGGCCATTCATCCTATGCATTACAATATGTTCGTTGAAATGATGCCGTATGCGAACTCCCTGCAGGGGCTCAATCTTTCTGCCGAGCAAGTAGGAATTCTGCATAGTGAGCTTCATGTGCTGTGGGCGAATATGGAAACCCCGGAATCCGCTTGCAGACGAATTAATTTATTGTTTTCTCAAACTTGAAATACAGATCTTAGCGTATAGAAAAAGCCTTCAAACCACCCCGCGTGAGTTTGAAGGCCTTTTTGGTTTTATTTTGTTTTTATATTGTTTTCGCCGCTTTGCTTTTTTGCTTTAGGTATCACTTTGGTGCTTTGCGAGTCTGTATGTAGGCGGGATACACAATCTCGCCCGTATCGAGCTTGGCAATCTCATCCTTGGTCCAGCCTGCGATTTTATTATTCCCTTTGAAGCCGGTCAGCTTGATCTGATATTTGCTCTCCAAGTAGGCATGCAGAGTTTTCATATCCTCTTCTTTGACTTCGCGAAGCTTCTTCTTTCCTTGGATCTGACCAAGAATGACACCTATCGATTCTGCGGCAAGTCCAGTATTAGGTTGGATCCGTGCACTTCCGTATGCGATAGCGGAGGAACCTACATTTTTACCTGCCATGATGACATTATCGTAATCTCGAAGCAGGAAGCTGCGGAGCGGCATCCCATATTTGTCGGGACGTCCCATCTCGATGCCCCATTTGCTGATGCTGATGCCCTGCAGATCAAGCGGATATCCCGCAATACTTACATTGTCCCAGAACGTGTTAGCGCCTAACATATCGGAAGGCTTCAGTACATAATCGGTCTCATAATGGTCATATTCGCGAATGTACAAGTAATTCGGGAAGCCGTTCAATTCCGCTTTCTCCCAACCGACCATCGTTTTACGGAAATGATCAAGGATAAGAGGCATTTCTTTCTTGCCCATCTCGAGCCCTTCAGCTACCGATTTGGGATCGGATGGATCAATGGTGTAGAGAAGCAGGGCATTGATAAGAACCTCGCTGTCTCTCTGATTGACCGCGTTCAAGCCGCGTAAGAAGATACGGTCGTGGGTCGGCTTGTGCCCGTTCGTAATGCCAGTCAAACCGATGGCAAAGCTTTCGTTAACGTAACCTCCGCCATACACCTTACTTCTGTCCGCCGTGCTTAGGGAGTTAAAGTGTGTATTGAATTTACTCCAATCTACCCCTTTGAATTTCATCATAAATCCTGCACTCATATATTCGATACTATCCTTGCCGTAAAAAGCTTCAAGTCCAGGCAAACGTTTCACTTTGAGCTTGCTAGTCATAGCGGCGTTATCGGTGTTCTCGACCCAATATTGCGCTTCAACGACTTTGTGCTGCTTTTCTCGTGTTGTATACGAAATAGATTGAACCGCATGCTGGGTCAGCTTGCCTGGTGAGGCATTCACGCTGTTTAACGTGATGCCGGACTCGATCGGAATGTCTTTGGTTAATTTCTGAAAGTACTGGACATATTCATCTTTTTTGCGAATCTTACCGTTCTTGAACCCGTCGAACAGCTGTTTCATTCGTCCCTGAACGAGCGAACGGCCCTGTTCATCTTTCGTCTCATCAAGGAATAACATCTCCGCGGCAATTAATTGACCGCCTGCTTCTTGCATGGGATCGAGAACTATAACCTTTAATCCTTCATCTGCCGCCGCTCGGGCCAAATACATGCCCTCCATCTCGCTTCCGATTATCACAATATCTGCTTTTTCTACTATCGGTGCAGGAGTTGGAGACGGGGTAGAGGTTGGGGCAGGTGTGCTGCTACTTTTTGGAGCAGAAGTTGATGTTTTATCTCCCGGATTCGAATCAGTTGGTGAAATTTGGGACTTTTGTCCTGTTTGTTCTTCAGATGACAAGGAATTCGTATCCTTTGTAGGGGTAAGGAAGAAAGCGGTTACTCCAATAACGATGATAATGGCAATTGCAATAAGCCAAAATGCAGGTTTTTTCACAATTGTTTTTCTAGTAGGCATGTACGGGTAGCTCCTTCGTGATCTAGTTCCTATGTGCTATTCTAGTCTATCATGTTGTTCCCACCCCCTCAATTGTTTTTAGCTGCCCGAACCAATTTAGCGTTGCTAGAACACTTCGCGAAGGTATGAAGCAATCCGGATTAAGATTAAGTTTAAATCTCATATTCTACTAAATATCCAAACAAACAAAGAGAGGGAGATGTAAGATGAAAAGAGTATTTAAACAAGTTGCGATTACTGGAATGGCTTTAGCTATGGTTGTTGGAGGAGCTTCGTCTGCATTTGCGGATGGCAAGGGTAAAGGAAATGATCGTGATCGGGATGACAACAAAGATAACAAAAAAGGGAATGACTATAAGGTTGTAAACAACGGTACGATCAACATAGCTATCCATTTCCACGATATGGTGGGCGGCGATGTAGAGTGGGCAATCAAGAATATTGCAAGCTTGGCGTCGAAGCGTGTTTTCGAGGGTTATGAGGATGGAACGTTCAAGCCTCGGAACAATATCTCCCGTGTGGAGGCGATTACAGCTGCTGTTCGTTTGATGGGATTGCGTGAGCAAGCCGAATCTCAAGCAGAGAAGGACACGGTTCTGAACTTTAAAGATGCCGATAAAATTCCTTCATGGGCTGTAGGTTATGTAGCTGTTGCCTTGGAGAATGATCTGTTCAATGAGACAGAGAATATGGTTCAGCCCGACAAGCCGGCAGATCGTCTATGGGCGACTACGTTGCTGATCAAAGCACTTAAGCTTGAAGGGGAAGCTAAGGCTAAGATGAATACTCAGCTTACATTCAAGGATGCCAAAGAAATTCCTGCAGGTTCTGTTGGTTACGTGGCAGTAGCTGTAGAAAAGGGATTGATTGATGGGTTCGAGAACAACACATTCCGTCCGAATGCACCTGTAACGCGTGCCCAACTGGCAGCTCTTCTTGACCGTACTGGCGAACAAATGCCGGATTATGATAAAGATACGGTAAGAGGTACAGTTTCGACTATCGTGAACAGTAACGTTATCAATATTACAAAAGACGGTGTTTCAACTCCAATCGTGCTCGATCCTGGCGCATTCGTGTTCAAGGATGGCGCAAGAGTGACGGCAGCCGACATCAAGGTTGGCGATGAAGTGAAGGTGAAGCTGTATAACAACATCGGAATTTTCGTAGAGATTACGAAGTCGGGTACTACGAATCCTGGTGCAACGACCTTCACAGTAGACGGTAAGCTGTACTCCTTGACTTACAGCGGGGATAAAATCAGTAAGATCGGCGTAACTCAGACTGTGTACGGGTCGACTACTCCGCAGCTTAACGTATACGATGTGTCCCCTACCTATACGATTACTGGAAATGCTGCGCTGTTAGTGCAAAACCAGAATGTACAGTTGAAAGGTGCAAATGCACTTGTTACTTCTATTGAAGTAAAATAATTAGACAAAAGGTTAGAATGACATAGAGCGGTAAGAAGAGCAAAGAAGGCCTGGCATCGGGAGATGTCGGGCCTTCTTTTTGGTGACATTGTAGAATTTACAACAGAAAAGGGCAGGAAGGTGGAGTGGAAAAGCGTCAGCGTCCGCCTTTGTACTTGAATTCTCACCATAAAAATATAATCAAAGAATACAAGTACAACAGCGGTTGCACCCCACCTTCCTGCCCTCCCGCGCGTGAAAGGTTAATCGCGAACCGTAATCGTTACAGGAGACCATTCTCCGATAACAGTCTGGCCGTGAACGGAGACACTTCCTTGTGGAGACAAATCTTTCTCCGTCATAATCCCAAGCGCTACAGTGAATGTATTTAACTTGATCGGCACGCCTAGCTCCCTGCGAACCTCCCGACCATTGAGGTAGAAGACGATTTCATCAGTACTGCGATTATAGGAGATCCGGTAGTTGTTGAACTCTCTTGCTTCGAACTCCTGATTCTCCTTGAAAATGCAAAAGTACCGGGTCTTGTCCGTCTCAGGAACTTCTACGCCCGGGAACGGAAGAACACCGTAGACGGTAGCGTAAGTGTCATTACCTACGAAGAAATCAAGGGCAGCACCCGTCGTGAAATCCAGCAAATTAAACGAAACGTAACCGTCATACAGATCATTGGGAGCCGTATTCTGACTGCGGGCACGAATATTCAACTCGAAGCTGATCTCTCCGGATTCGGGAACGTCAACAGGCTGTGCCGAGTAATACGTATGCTTGGCGTTATCTAGTATTTGCACATGGTCATGCTTGCGGCTGAGCGGAGCTCGAACATACAGAGTCCCATTGCGAACGATAACTACAGCATTCGGTTCTTTGTACTTCCAGAACGATCCGTCTTGCAGCGGAAATCCGCCGAATTTCCAAACTTCCCCTTCAGACAGAATGGTGTGGAAATCCCCGAGCACAGTCGTTTTAACCGGATCATTGCTTGTCTCAGCTTTTGTATGTGAGTCCATCCAGCGTCGCCTCCAACCTATATTTTTATAAAATACCTTGTATTAACAAACAAATGGTAATGATGGCACCGCAGCGAACCGCAGCTTTAAGTGAAGCGCCCATAAGCGGCAAATACGCTTGCGAGCTGTTCTTGTCCTTTAAGGAGCCATAAACTTTTTGAAAGGGAAGCATAGTGAGAAGTGCGATTAACGCATAATAAGGAAGTGCTTGGAACACAACTCCAACGATTAAAGAAACGTAGGCTAACACTAGCAGCAGCTTGGAGAATTGAATAGCTTTGCGCTCTCCCCATACTACAACCAATGTGTTCTTGCCGGTAGCCTTGTCTGATTCCCAGTGCAGGAAATGATGGTTGAACAGGATGAGCGTAGTCAGCAGTCCTATAGGCAAGGATGCGAGAAAAGGACGAATGTCGATTTCCGATGTCTGCACATAATAGCTGCCCATAACTGGAAGCACACCGAAGGCGATTAGAATCGCGATCTCACTATACCCTTTGCCTAGGTAACCGAATCGAATCGGCGGAGCCACATAATAGTAAGCGATCAACCCGCCTAATCCTGCAAAAAGTAGAACCTGATACCCGCTTGTCCAGGCAAGGATTACACCGGATATTGCAGCGACCCCGAACAAACCCCACGTCATAGCAGCGAACTTCTGCTCCGAGATCGTCCCGCTCGCCAGAAATCCTGAATTGGTAGAGATCGTAGTAGCCGTTTCTCGAGCGGCAATATCAACTCCGCTGCGAAAATCCCAAAGATCATTAATCATATTGGAGAACAAGTGAGCGGCACCTGCCCCAATCAAGGTAAGTATAAACAATAGCCAGTTGAATTGATCATCCCAAGCGTATGCGCCAACTGATCCGATTGCTACCGGAATAATCATGACTGGAATTACTTGAAATCTGGAAGCACGCCTGAACACGCTTAGTCTCCCCATATTGGCTTACTTCCTTTCATCCTGGCATAAATGTATAATTTGACGAATAAGAATCGGTCCATGCCATTATATGCCCGTGCTGGAATCTTGTAAATATATAAAACCTTCTAGCTCCTCCGTGTATTGGATAACTATAGCGTAGCGTGTATCCATATGATGTTCATAACCAGAAGAAGGAATGTGCTGAACATTTGGGGAACTATTTAAGGATAGGAATTTTACAGTGGGGGTATGCGAAGTATGATGAAGTTGTTACGGCGGATTCCATTACTCATTTGGGCATTGCTGTTCGCGGCTTTGCTCATAAGAATGGGGCTGGCGGTTTCGATCGTGGGACATCCGACGGATATGAATACATTCAAAGCATGGGCTATTTATGCAGCAGAACATGGACTTACTAAGTTTTATTCCGGGGCGATCTTTGCCGATTATCCTCCAGGCTATATATATGTACTTTTTCTAATAGGTAAAATCCGACTTTGGTTAGATCTGGATCACTCGGGAAGCGGATTTCTGCTCCTGGTCAAAATGCCTGCGATCTTAGCCGATCTCTTCGCATCTTTTCTAATCTACTGGGCTGCGGCCAAACGATGGAATTTAACTGTAGCTGCCAGTCTAATGGCTGCTTATGCCTTGAATCCCGCTATCTTCGTGAATTCCGCTATGTGGGGTCAGGTAGATTCTATCTTCACCTTGTTTGTCGTCGTGTTTGTTCTACTAGCTATCCGGGGCAAGCTTCCATATGCCGCTATCGTATTTGCACTGGCTCTATTAATCAAACCGCAGACGCTTATTTTTACACCGGTCTTATTATTTGCTTTGTACAGAAATCGCAGTTGGAAAACTTTTGCGTGGAGCGCCTTTTACGGGTTGGCTACATTTGTTGCGCTTATTCTTCCTTTTGGAGCAGGCAAAGATTGGTTCTGGATTATTGAGCTGTACAGTAAGACGCTGGCCTCCTACCCCTATGCATCATTGAATGCATTTAACGTGATTGCCCTGACAGGCGGTAATTGGTTGGCGGTCTCCACACGGTTGCTATTCACCTATCAGGTGTGGGGTGTTCTGTTTATTCTCGCTACGGTAGCATATAGTGTGTACTTGTTTGCTAAATACAGACAGCATTCGTGGGTCTTAATCATAATAAGTGTTGCGATCATAACCCTGGTATTCGTATTTACGGCCAAAATGCATGAAAGATACTTGTTCCCGGCCCTACTGCTTACACTGTTCAGCTATATTAAATTACAAGATCGAAGGCTGCTCTACCTTTATATAGGACTTAGTATCACACACTTTATTAATGTGGCTTATGTGTTCTCTTACAACATCCAGGAAATCTATCACTTGTCGCGATTCGATAAGGTTCTTCTCATAACCTCTGCGGCGAACTTATTGCTTATCCTGTATATGATTGTGGTGATGAATAGATTGGAGCGGCCAGTTGTTGGAAATGTAGAAACAGCCCCAGGATCGCATGAACGTATCATGGATCGTCTACCTGAAAGCCTAGAAGAACAGAAGCCGGTAATCGAGGCGAGTCTCAGCAAAAGAGATTGGATCATCATTGGTGTGATTACTCTGATCTATGCCTTAGTAGCGTTCTATAAGCTTGGAGACTATAAGGCGCCCGAGACGTATTGGAAGCCTGTTATGGATGATAGTGTCATACTGGATCTGGGCTCGACGTTCCCTCTGCAGAAAATAAACATGTATACGGGTGTAGGCGGCGGCAAGTTCAAGATGGAAGCTTCTACGGACTCAAAGCAATGGACGCCGTTGAACGTAACAGAAGCTCAATATACAAGTGTGTTCACGTGGAATACTTTAACGGAAATACCGGATAGTCGATTTATCAAAGTTACTTCGGACAGCTCGAATATTCGCTTGCATGAGCTTGGTGTGTTTGTAAAAGGAGAAGAGAAGCCTGCGCAGATTCATTCCATACTGCCCGGAGTAACAGGCGGTGTGCTGCAAGGCCATGCAGAGCATCTCGTGGATGAGCAGGATCTTGTGCCTTTTACACCATCCTTCATGAATAGTATGTATTTCGACGAGATCTATCATGGACGAACTGCATATGAGCATATCCATTTGATCGAGCCATACGAGACGACGCATCCGCCTCTTGGAAAAGATCTTATTGCGTTAGGTGTACTTGTATTCGGAATGGATCCATTTGGATGGCGTGTGATTGGAACTATATTCGGGGTCATGATGATTCCGCTCATGTATATATTCGCATTTCGATTATTTCAGCGTACGGTGTACGCGACGTGGGCCGCATTGCTGATGGCTTTTGATTTTATGCATTTTGTCCAGACTAGAATCTCGACGGTTGATGTTTACTTGGTTTTCTTTGTTATGCTGACGTTCTATTACATGCATCGATATAGCCGTATAGATGTTTACAAGAAAGGATTGGCCCATTCGTTACTTCCTCTGTTCTTATCCGGCCTGTTTTTCGGAATGGCGGCTGCCACCAAATGGAGTGCGATGTATGGAGGAGTGGGCTTGGCTGCTATTTTTGCTTATTGTTTGGCTGTTAGACATCTGCAGTACAGGAGAGCGGTTCGAATCATTGCTGCCGGCGGCAGCGACATTATTGCATCTGGTGAAGTCGAGAATGATAGCACCGCATCGGCCGAACGTATAGTGAAGCAATATCCGCTTTATACGATTAAGACCGTAGTGTACACAGGCTTGTTCTTCACTGTCATTCCAATCCTGGTGTATGTGTTGTCTTACATTCCGTTTCTTATGGTTCCGGGTCCTGGGCATGGGCTGCAGGATGTAGTGAAATTCCAGAAGTTCATGTATGACTATCACAGCAAGCTGGTAGCCACCCATTCCTTTGCCTCCCCTTGGTGGCAGTGGCCTGTCATGGTGAAGCCTGTCTGGTATTATTCCGGGCCGCAGCTTCCAGCAGGCAAAGTCGCAAGCATTGTAGCGCTGGGGAATCCGTTAATATGGTGGGCTGGTATCGCTGCATTCGGATACACTATATACAGCATGTTCAGGAAGAAGAGCGCATGGATCATGTTGATTCCAGTGGTGGCCTATGTATCGCTTTACTTGCCTTGGACACTTGTACCGCGGTTAACGTTTCTGTATCATTACTTTCCGATGGTGCCGTTTCTAATATTGTTCCTTGTGTACTCGCTAAAAACAATCAGCGAAAGGTTCAAATACGGCCGTGAAGTAAGTACAGCATACTTGATTGTAGCTGGATTGCTGTTTGCCTTGTTCTATCCGGTCATGTCCGGTTTGATCGTGGACAAGAATTACGTGAACTTCGGGTTGCGATGGTTTCAGAGTTGGATATTCTAATAGATCTGGTGCGAAGAAAAAGGCCTTCATTTCCACGTTTTGTGGAGGGCTTTTCTAGTGTGAGCTTATTGGAGAGTAGGATGCTGTTGGTGAATTTAGCTGCAGGAAAGCAATTAAATCGAGTGACCGAGGCGGTAATGAACAATTTAGTTGCAGAAAAGCAATTAAAGGTTGGACATGAGCGTTTCTGTAGTCTAATTGAGGGAAATAATTGCTTTTTTGCAATTATTGTTAGCTATTTGGGGGACGGATTGAAATTTAATTGCTTATTTGCAATTAATTATTGGAGTCTTGCCGAAACTAATCTTAAACGCAAAGGACCTGACCGATGAATTATGAATTTCCGGTCAGGTCCTTGTGATTTTTCAATAGTATTACTTGCTCGCCGCCTGCTGCTGCAGATCAAGTACACCCTTATGAATCAGGTTGAATAGATCTTCCAGGTGTTCGGCCTCTATACAAGAGAAGGCTACTCGCAAGTCAGTAGCGCCAAGAGCGATGGTGCCGATGCCGTACTCATTCAGCAGGTGAACACGCAGTGTTTCAGCATCAACTGTGCTGAGCTTCAGACACATGAAGTAGCCCGAGTTGAAGGGATAGTACGTCCATGCACCTTCGAATTTGCCGCTGTCGAGCAGTTGCTTCACGCGGTTCGCGCGGTCCTTCATAATATTGAACTTCTCGAGCTTTTGCTGGTCGAAGTCAGGGGACTGAAGCGCGCGCAGCACGAAGGTCTGGGACGGGTGAGGTCCGCTGGATATCGTCGCGCGGATAATGCCGGTCGTCTTTTGCTCCAATGCGCTAAGCAGGGATTCACTCTCTGCGGCGTATGTGATGAACCCAACACGGAAGCCCCACACATACTCTTCCTTAGTAGCTCCGTCGACTTTGATCGGGAGTATACGCGGATGAAGGTTAGCCAGTTGGCCGAAGAGGGACTCGGTCACGGAATCTTCGAAGAACAGACTGAAGTATGCGTCGTCTGTAACAGCTACGATGTTAATACCCGCTTCAGCACCTGCTAACAAGGCAGCAACGATTTCTTTGCCCTCAGCAGGAGTAGGAGTGTAGCCGGTAGGGTTGTTCGGGAAATTGAGGATGACAATCGCTTTGCCTTTGCTGCTTTGAGCAAGAATGGCTTCGCGAAGCGCATCAGCGTTGAATGTATTCTGGTCATTATATAGAGGGAAGTTAACGATCTCTGCGCCTCTGCGTACACCGAAGGTCAGTTCGTAGTTCTCCCAGTTCTTATCAGGGAATATAACAGCATCGCCCACATCCGCGAACAAGTCCGCGACAATGCTGAGGCCATGGGTAAGGGCATTCGTAACGACTGGATTGCCGAATCCTTTGCCTTGCACGGAAGGGTTCTCCACGATCATCTTATCGCGCCATGCCTTGCGGAGCTCAGGCTTCCCAGCGGGTGGGGCGTATTCGTACAAATCTTTGGGTGCATAGGCGCTGAGTGTATCTTGAATAGCCTTGAGGTGCATAGGTTGGCCGTTCTCGAGAGCGATTCCGATGGTAGCGTTGTAAGCTTTGGCTTTTACCTTAGCTTCAGCGGATTGACTTAAGATGCCTTCTTTGGGAAAGTAAATCGCTTTGCCAAGCCCGGACAGCATGTCAAATACATGTGTGTTTTCTTGTTGAATCGTCTGGTTCAATTGTTTCACAAGTGGGTTCATTATTTTAAACATCCTCCAGTAGGTTTCAATCGACTTCAGTCGTTATTATACCATTAGTAATGGGAGGCGTCACCACTAAGCACAGGCAGCTTATAAGGTATAGAAGGCATTAAACTTACCAATACAGATCATTATAGGGAACAAACAAGAATTTCTTTCCGTGCGATGGTAATGTACAATAGAGGAATAGGAATACTCGACTAGGAGAGAACTCGTCCTTTTAGTCCGAAAGGAGCTTGCTACTATGAATCCGAAGCTTAGAGCGGCGGGCATAATGATCCGACAGGGGCAATCGACACATGATCGGGCAGGAGAGCGGGAAGTGCTTGTACAATGCGACGAGGATGAATCGTTCTATCGGTTTGCCGGGGGTACTGTGGAATATGGCGAGACAGCTTCTGAAGCGATTATCCGTGAATTTATGGAGGAGTATGACCTGGAGGTTGTGGTAGGCGCATTGTTGGTTGTGAACGAGCATTTTTTCCAATATTACGGCAAAGAGCATCATCAAGTTACTTTGATCCACCGCTGTGAGCTGCTTGTGACCAATGATATTCCAGAGCCGCTATGGCATAAGGAGCATTCCTCCGTCAAGCTGGTATGGCGTTCGTTATCTCAATTGAAGAAACGGCCCGTCTATCCGGAAGGGATCTTCGCCATGTTAGAGCAGGAGGTCCCAAGCATCACCCATTTGGTGACGGGGAGAGCTTATAAGAACTCGTAATTCCAGACACCAAACGCTGTATGGTTAATGAACAGCCCCCGACTGCTTGATGTCGGGGGCTGCTCTTATTCAGAAAACATGGTTCAATCCGAACACGATGGTGAAGAACAAAAGGAAGAACAACAGGATCCAATCGATATACGAGCGTTGGTTCGAATTGGCTTTGTGGAACAAATACGCCAGGAACAAATAAATCGTAAACATCCCGCTCACGTAACGGGCTCCGCTTAAAAGGGCGCTAGCTGAGTATGAAATAATCAGGTAGGAGAAGGAATAAAGGGCATAAGAGAGTCTTATTTTGTTGGTCATATAGATCAACAGCCCGAACGATATGAAGAACAGGATGATTTGCGGTAAATATACCCCGACGTTGAACAGGGGCTTGTTGTAGGTAAGTGCTCTGCGCATATGCTCCGCCAGATTCTCAGCAAAAAAGCCGAAAGTCTGTCCCCAATGGTCCTCTTGATGAAACAGGAATCGGAACCAATCCCCGCTGACGATCTTATTAATCAGCAAATAGATGAAAATACCGACCGCCGGAAGAATTGCACCGATAAGGCCCGGGAACAGTCCGCGCAGCCAAATACGAATGCGTCCTTCCTTTAATAATGCTATCCAATTTTGCTGCACGGCCATCTCTATTACGATAGGAATTGCCAACAGCACACCCTGGTTTCTTGTTAACGCCGCCAGCATGCCGAATGCCCCAGCCATTAGCCATTTGGACTTGCGCATGGAGTAGAAGCTCAGAATGCAGAGCGTTACAAAGACGGATTCCGTATAGATGATGCTGAAGAAGAACGAGAACGGGAACAGCAGGAAATATTTGGCTGTAGAAGAAGCTAGCTCTGAATCCCTCCACTCCAACTCCACCAACCGAACCAAGTAATACAACCCGATTAACAGGAACAAGTTAGAAACTGCAATGGCCGCCAGATAATAACTCGGAATGATGAAGTGAAACAGTTTAATCAGAAAAGGATAAAGAGGATAAAACACGATGAGGTTCTGATCTTGCCCGGTCGATTGATAACCGTTCATTGCAATATTGATGTAGTGGTAGGAATCGTATTCGAACCACCACCCGCCCAGAATCCACAGCATATCCCCACCCGACGCTGTAGCAGCTGCATAGCTGACAGAGGCGCCGATTATGAGTAACCGGGTAACAATGAACAGGCCGGCGATACGTTTCCATATGTGCAGCGGGCTAAGCGGTTGAAATGCCGTTACTGGATGCTGCTTGTAAACAAGCTGACTGAGCCAACTTCCCGATTTCACAATTCGACCGGACGTTCCTAATTCTCCTGCCGCTTTGCCCAATAGGAACACAAAACTGACAATAACGATGAGTATAGCTGATATTTTCACGAGTACAGGCAATAATTCCATGTTTATTGGACCCTTTTTCTATATATGTATTGGATGAGTTCACCCGTTATTAGACGTTGATTGTACTGGAAAAGTTTCACTTAAAAAAAGGTGCCAGCCTTATAAGTAAGGGGCACCGTTCGCTATTTGTAAATTCCAAAAAGCGCCATCAGGAATACTCAAGCTTATTTGACGTGTAACGTTCCGAGCTCTTCGCCCATACTAACCTTGGAACCGACCTGCAGGTCCTGGCGAGGAGTCATAATACCTGACTCTGTTAAGAGCACTACTGTGGATCCGAACTCGAAGTAGGCTAAGTCGCCTCCGCGTTCTAGCTGATCCGTCAGGTCTTCGGTATATCGGATGCTGCTCACATTCATAGCGCCTACTTTTACCACCGCTAACTCGCCATATTCATGCTCGATATAGGTAATTAAACGTTCATTGCGGCTAAGTACACGCTTCATCTGCGTCAGACCGAAATCGTTGACGGGATACACTTTGCCTGGGACATGCTCCTTCTCCACGATAACTCCAGCTGCAGGAGAATGGATGCGGTGATAGTCGGTCGGGCTCAAATACAACACAAAGTAATAGCCATTCTTATAATTGACTTGACGAGGAGAGCGATTGAGCAGCTCATCAATGGTATAGTCCTGCCCTTTCACGTTAAGCAATTGGCCAGAATCAATACGTCCCATCCCCGTAATAAGTGCATCAACAGGGCTGACAAGGGAATCGGGGTGCTCGTGAATCGGGCGTAGCCCGGGTTTAAGCTTCCTTGTGAAAAATTCATTAAGCGATCTGTATTCATGTACTGCTTTTTCCGCATCTTCTGTTCGAATACCATATAGTTTGGCGAAGCGGGGGATGAAGACGCGGCTTGCACTCGATTGTGCAAAAGCACCCGTAATACTGGAGATCCATTTTCGTGAGGAAAGCTCAGTTAACAATCGGAAAAAGGGTCGATTCATGAAAAGGGGTCACCTGACTCTTTCGTAATCGGTAAACTGCGTCAGCCTAATATTGACACAGAAAGCAGTCTAAATCAATAGAGGACAACATGAAAAGCGACCTTGACTGGGCCGCTTGAAAGATTAATGTTCCGTATCGGGATTGGAATCGAGCTGTAACTGAAACAGACGTTCCTTCTTTTTGTATTCTTGACAGGAGAGGCAGGTTGCAGCGTTAATGCTGATAGGAGTGGAGCAGCCTGCGTACTTGATGCACTGGATAGGTGTTTTGTCATCGGGATCGGGGAACACTTCTACACAGTAACGGCAATTGGATATGAGATCCTTGGTTACCAATAACATCAATCGTTTTAAACGAGTTAATTCTTCCATCAAGTCGCTCCTCACAAACAGGCATGATCATAAATACAATCGCTGCCGGGGGCAACGACTGACTCTTATGAGCAGCCCGGCTATCGTGGAGCAAGGTGTCGAGTAGACTACCTTCTGCCCTGTAGATCCGTGGATTTGCGTCACCGCCTTTCGGTCGGTTTTGCCATTTATCAATATTCACGAAACGTTAGAATTATAGTACCATACGAAAAGTGGATTTGTCACTAATTGACAATTAGGACGAATGCAAAGTGTTGTAATTGACAAAATGGAAATGCGTGTTAAGATAAATGTGTCACTAGGGGAGCCTGATAAGGCTGAGACTGGATGCTTGCATCCTAGACCCTTTGAACCTGATCTGGTTTGTACCAGCGTAGGGAAGTGGGACGTACTCATTCGAATGAATATCGAATAGTCATCCACCCTCTGCGAGGGTGGATTTTTTGTGTTCCACCCCAATAATCTAAATGAAGAAGAAGGAGTGAGAGTTCATGTTCAAATCTTTGAAGCTGACTGATATTCTGGTCACGGTGGTCATTGCGGTTGTATTCGCGATTGTGTACAAATTGTGGTCCCCTCTGTACTATGCTGTGAAGCCGTGGGGGTTCCAATTGGATCAGCTCATCTATCCGATGTGGTTCATGGCGGCAACTGTAGCATTTCTTATTATTCGGAAGCCTGGTGTTGCACTTATTGCTGAGCTTGCTGCTGCATCCGGTGAATTCGTAACGGGTTCGGAGTGGGGCGTGTCCGTTTTTATGGCAGGAATTCTGCAAGGACTTTTCGCAGAGCTTGTATTTGCTGCTTTTCGGTATAAGAAACATTCGCTTGCTGTTGCTTCGTTAGCTGGTGTCGGAGCATCAGTAGGATCTCTGCTGATGGATTTGTACTACAATTATATTGACGATCTATCGCTCTGGAATGTAACGATTCTTCTGGGTTCCCGTATGATAGGTTCGGTCATTATATGTGGTGTATTCGCCTACTACTTAGTAAAAGCATTGGAAGCAACAGGTGTGACGAATCTGGTTCGACCGCCAAGCAAAGCGGATTATGATCTGCTTAACCGGCCATGAGTGAAGCCGCGGCAGTCGCGAAGCTGAGACTTGCTTTTCCTGGAGGGCAATCATTATTATTCCGTGATCTCGATTTGTCCGTCCGTTGCGGGGAGAAAGTATTGCTTCTTGGTCCTAGCGGCTGCGGGAAATCTACGTTACTCCAGGTGTTGACAGGAATTATTCCGAATTCAGTTGAGATGCCCATCAAGAGTGAACGGCAACTGATTCCGCAGTCTTGGGGTTTTGTATTTCAAGATCCTGATACCCAATTTTGTATGCCTTATGTGGACGAAGAGCTGGCTTTTGTCTTGGAAAATCTGCAAGTGCCGCGAGAGAAGATGGCATCCAGGATTGCAGAGCTTCTATCCCGAGTCGGATTGAGTCTGGAATCCATTCATACTCCGATCCAAGAGCTGTCCCAGGGAATGAAGCAGCGGTTGGCGATCGCTTGTGTGTTGGCATTGGAGCCAGAAGTATGGTTCGTGGATGAACCTACGGCCTTGCTCGATGATGTCGGCACGAAGCAAGTGTGGGATACGCTGAAGGAAGCAACGATCGGGAAGACTTTGATTATCGTCGAACATAAAATTGATGAAATAGCCGAATTCGTAGACAGGGTCGTGGTGTTGGATGCTCAAGCGACAATCGTTGCGGATGGCCCAACACATGATGTCTTCTCCGAGATGAGGAATCGATTAACAGCAGAAGGAATCTGGATTCCTGGTATATGGAAGGATTATCTTCAGGGTGAACGTTACCGACAGCTAATGGAGGGCAAGAAGGTTGAATCGGCTTCTCCCGAGCATGAATTGCTGACGCTCAGCAATTGGACCGTTCTGCGCGGTAAGCGGGAAAAGCTGTTCGTACAAGACGTGCAAGTGCATGCTGGGGAGTGGATATCTATCATCGGGGCGAACGGAGCGGGAAAGAGCACTCTGTTGTTAGCGCTGCTGCAGCTGCTGCGCACGACAGGTCATTACACTTTGCTCGGACAGCCCGTTACACGCCGCTCAGACAGCCCGGCTCGTGAACTTGCGCTAGTGTTCCAGAATCCGGAATACCAGTTCGTCACGAACTCGGTGCAAGCTGAGATTGCTTATACCCTTCAGATGGCTTCAATGGATCCGCAGGATATTGAGCGGTATGTGGAGCAGTCGCTTGAAGAGTTCGAGCTGACTGGACGGAAGAATAATCACCCTTATCAGCTATCTATGGGGCAGAAGAGAAGACTCAGCGTAGCGGCCGCTGCTGTTAAGCATCATCGTGCGCTGCTATTGGACGAGCCGACATTCGGTCAGGATGCACGTAATACGTTCGCCATTCTGGAGAAGTTGGAGCGGCATCGTCAAGGTGGGACAACGATTCTCATGGTTACCCACGATCCTTATATTGTAGCGAATTTTTCCACAAGGGTCTGGACTATCCGTGAAGGCCGTCTTGCTCAAGATATGAAGGTTGAAGCTTATAACGAGCAGTATAATGAACAAGAAGCAGGAGGTCCTGTCCTATGCATATAAAATGGACCAACCGCGAAACCTGGCTGCATCGTGTTAATCCTGCTTTGAAGCTGTTCGTCGCAGTAGGTATCTTCTTGTTCGTATTGATGCAGCATAATCTGAATGTATTGATGTATGGTGTGGTCGTTCCCTTGCTGTTGTTTATCGGGTATACGGGACAATCCTGGCGAAGGCTGCTGCTGTTCAGTATCCCAACTGCCATTTTGGTGGTGTCTTCGATGTCTTCAATGATGTTTTATGGACTGGGCGACAATACCTGGTTCCAGTGGGGGCTTATCCGTATATCGGAGGAGAGCTTTTACCGAGGCTTGCATATCGGGTTTAAATCTCTTCATTTTGCCCTGATCGGTCTGTTATTCGCTTTAACGACCAAGCCCGTCTCCTTGTTTTATTCGCTTATGCAGCAGCTCAGGCTACCGCCCAGATATGCGTATAGCTTCATGGCTGCCCTGAGACTGCTGCCCATGATGGCGGAAGAGTTCCAGACTCTGCGCCATGCCCTGATTGTTCGCGGAGTGCCGCCTCGCAGCAGCTGGAGGGCTCCGTACGCTACGATCAAGGCGTATGCGGTGCCTATGCTTGCACAAAGTATTCGGCGGGCACAACGGATTGCTATCGCCATGGAGGCCAAGCGATTCACGCAGTCAGGAAAGCGCACCTATTATTATCGGATTGGCTTCTCGTTCGCAGATCTAGCATTCGTGCTTTACTGGCTTCTGTTAGGGGCGGCAGCGATCCGGCTTGGCTGGCAGCACCCTTTTGTTCCCATTACAGATGTACGTTATAACGGATAATGCCGTTCGAAGAGAGGACTTGACACTTAATGAAATTTTCAGAGCAAATAAGGCTTGCTTCAAAAGACAGCTGGGAGGCTAGCTTCCGTCATCCCTTCGTATTGGGAATTGCGGACGGCACTCTTCCGCTCGATTGCTTTCGTTATTACATTCTGAATGACTCCTATTACTTATCCGTGTTCGCCCAGGTTCAGGGATTGGGAGCCGCGAAAGCTCATGATCTGCATACATCTGGACGAATGGCAGCTCATATTCAGGGGACTTACACAACGGAATTGGCTAAATTCTCTCGGTTGTTGAACATTACGCCGGAAGAGAAACAATCCTTCATCCCTTCTCCTACCGCGTACGCTTATACATCCCATTTGCTACGTGCCGCTTATACCGGCCACATTGGCGATATTGTTGCGGTTATGCTGCCGTGTTACTGGTTGTATCTGGAGATTGCCGATCGTCTTAAAGGGGCAGAGCCCGAGGAACCTATTTATCGGGAATGGATTGGAACTTATGGTTCGGAGCGATTCAGAGAAACGGTTCAGGAGCAGATCGATCGTCTGGACACGATCGCAGAGCAAGTTCATTCGAATGAACGGGCACGAATGAATCAGCATTTTGTAATTAGCAGCAAGTATGAATACCACTTCTGGGAGATGGCGTACCGTCAAGAGAAGTGGTCTGTATAGCAAGGCTGTATTAAGAACGGACTTTCTGTCTATGCTTGTGATGAGGTGATAGACATGAAGGTCCTAATCGCGATAGGCACTCTTGCAGTTCCGCTTCTTTTCATTGTACTTCAGTGGGTGTCCATCAAAATCAAGAGAGTGTTAGATCTATTGGTGATTATCTGTGCATTTGTTGTCTCAATCACAATTGCTTTCGCAGTACAACAGTCGATTTCGAATGATACAGTATTTACGACAGATGTCCATAAAGTACTTCACAACAACTTGTTTCTGTGGGCTTCCGCCTATGTTGGCTTGTATGGATTGTACCGATTATTGTTAGGTTTGTTGAGGGAATATAGAAAGGGCGGCTAACCAGGCATAAAGACCAGTAAGATGGTCTTTTATGACTGGAGCCGCCTTTGTTTGTTGTTGTCGCGCCTATGTATGACACGTATGAGCCGTGTAAGTAAGCCACCAGATGGAGTCGCCCACATGGATCCGAAGCTCCTGTGTATAGGGTCCGAAATATAACAACAATTGGTCTTCCAAATAATAATCAGTTAACATCTCGAACTTGGTGCCGCTGCATAAGGTTCGAAACTTATAGGAGATCTGCCCCCCAGGATGTTGTATCAATTCGCCTCCAGTATGTTGGGAATACACATTGTCTGACATAAAAACGACTGCGCCATGACCAATTCTCGTGTGAAACTGATTCAGAAAGCTCGGAATATGTTGTATTGGAATTTGGGAGAGCCAGAAGTTCGCCATACCCGCATTAAAAATTCCTGGAACATTGCTCCACTCATAAGTGTCACCCTTGTCTAAAACCGTGGAATCCGTCAGAAGAGAGGCAGGAAGAGCAGAATGCTGCATGCTGCTTGAGATCTCGACTGCTGTAATGCGGTTCACTGCAGGTGTGGCACGTTGTGTCCAATAACGGGATCCGCTGGTGATTTCTAGAACATCCCTCGAATGGAGAGCTGTTCTCATCGCTTCCTCTAGGTCTAATAATTCTCCCCGCCTGTTAGGATTATTCTGATCATAGAATTGTTCGTACTGCTGCGCCTGACTATCATTGTTGTAGTGCTGCTGCATGACACTCCTCCTGCAAGGTTGTGCTAAAGCAATTAAGGCTCATGCCGATCATGTTGCTGTTGTTCGGGTAGAAGTGCTTGCTGCTTCTGCTTGCGGCGATATCGGATTTCAAGAACAATGCACAGGGTAAACGTAACAGCACCCAACAATAGAAACCATTTGAACATAGGGTCGTTCACAGTCATTAATAACATCTCAACTCTCCTTTTTTGATGGAAACTATCAATAATTCCCATATAATCCTAGCATATACTTCAAATTATAAACCAACAATAGAATAATCGGCAACATTATTTTGAAGAAATTTCAAATGTTTTATACTGAGGGGCAGAGGTGAGACTATCATGACGTTCGGTGCCCGCTTGAAACGAGCTAGAAACAGCAAAAGGTTGACCCAACATGAGGTGTCCAAACTCCTTGGATTGAATTTTACAACGATCTCCAAATATGAGAACGATAAGTCTCAGCCGGATAATGATACGTTAATGAAGATTTGTCAGTTATACGATGTATCGCTGGACTGGCTAGTGCTTGGTGAGATTAAGCCAATATCAGACGAGCCCTATGCCAAGCCTATGGTATACATCGATGGTGAGATGGAAGAATTAACAGCAGATGAGGCGCGTCATCTGAAGGATAGTCTGGAGATGTTCCGATTGCTGAAGGAAAAGCGTGAGAAGTACGACAGCGGCAGCTCGAAGATGAAGCGATAAGGGGAAAAGGTTGCAGTTCTAGAAAAATATGATGAGACCTCTATAAGGGTCGAACAGAGGAAGAGCGTCACCAGTGATTGCAAGCACTGTGTGACGCTCTTTTTTTGTCTAGAATGTTTTTCAATGATAAGCTTGCTCTTACAAATTATAGTTGGTTAAGTTCTAACCAACAAATCCTGTATGCGGATCGGACGGTGTTCAGCGATCGATTGATTGGCTGCTGCCCCGATTAGCATGGACATAGCTCCGGCACGCGAGCCTGCTTGCTGACCTAATGGGTCGGCGATGTCGCGAGCGAACAGCATTCGCCGCAGTCGCTTGTCTCCACCGCCATGATCATGAATGGAGTGATCTACCTGTACAGTAGTTTGCTCCCCCTTCTGATTATAGATGTCAATGGACCGCAAGGGATCATGCACATGGGCTCCGCTATGATAATCCTGTGCTTCAATTCTTCCTCGAGTGCCTACAAAGGTCGCCTTCCAACCTTCATATGGACTGTACGCGTTCAATGAATAGGTGAGAAGAGTGCCTCGGCGATACTTGACGTTGAGCGACATCGTGTCATAAATATCTACGTCTTCACCGAATACACATTGATCACGGTAGTAACCGTCATGTTGTTCCGCTTCTTGGTAGTACGTTCTTGTGAAGTCACTTGCGCCAATGTTGAAGTAATGATCACATTCACTCGCGTGTGCGCAAGACGAGCACCGTTCGCCGTTGTTCTCACCATTGGAACCGTAATATAGAAGAGCACCGTTCGCATACACAGACTCCGGCTCATCATCCAACCACCAATTCACCATATCGAAGTGGTGAGTTGATTTGTGGACTAACAGTCCCCCGCTGTTCTTCATCTGTCTGTGCCATCTTCTGAAGTAGTCCGCTCCATGTACTCGGTCAAGTGACCATTCTAGAGTAACACTTTGAATAGGCCCGATAGTTCCTTCTGCGATCAGTTCTCGGATGCGGGCAACGTAAGGTATGAATCGGCAGTTGAACGTAACGATAACCTGTTGACCTGTCCGCTCCTCAGCTTCGAGGATCGCTCTGCACTTGGCCGCATCGGTCGTCATCGGCTTCTCGGATATTGCATCGCAGTCTGCTTCGAGCGCACGAATAATGTACTCATCATGGAGGCTGTCAGGCGTTGTGATAATGACAGCATCTGGTTTGCCGGCGGCGATCATCGCATCGAAGTCATTGTAGGTTGGCACTCCCCCGCATATCTCGCTCATGATTCGCGCCCGCACTGGATTGGGGTCACAGATCCCGATCAGCTTCGCATGCTCCTGCAGCTCAGTGGCAATCGGTTGGGCGAACATGTGAAGCGCCCTGCCTCCTGCCCCGACAATAGCGTAAGTTTTCATACAACACTCTCCTCAATAGTAATCGATTACTATGAGTTTAACATCTGTTTAAAACTTTGCCAATATAATAAAATCGCTTTTATAAAATAAGATTACAAACCGTTATTATCCAGTTAAATAGTTATGGATACTTAAACAGCGGTATCAACTGAATATGATCTGTATGCTACAATGGTATTAAAAAACTCCTCGAAATGAGTCTTAGCATATGATATTGCCAGAAGTGATGAGTGAATTGGAATCGCTAGGCTCGGAGCAGACCAAGAAAACTTTTTTCGCCATGGGGTGAAGGAGCCTTTATATGGAGTTAAAGTAGGGGATTTGCGCATACAGCAGTTACGTAATGATTACGCCAGACGAAGAGCTGGATCTGGAGGAGATTCAGGGGCTGTTGAAAAGAGTGCAGGATAACGTTCACAAAGAGAAGAATCGCGTTCGCTATACGATGAACAGCTTTGTAATTGCAGTCGGCTCTTCTGTCTCTGCTCTTCATGACGAGGCGATTCAAGTGGCGAACAAGATTGGTGCTGTCCATGTTGATGTTGGGCAAACTGCATGCAAGGTGCCACTCGCCGAGGAATACATCGCAAAAGTAGAAGCAATGGGCAAGCTCGGCGTCAAACGGAAAACTTGTATTTGTTGATGGGCTGCTCCTTGATTGAAATGTAGATCTGGGGGTGGAGGACGGGTCCTACCGTTTCTTCATTTCATAAAATTCGCAAGCATTTCTTTCTCGATAGCTCAAATCACTAACACCGGCTTGTGTCACAATAAGACTCTCGCTGAAACGAGTAATGATTACCCCCGAATCAATCATTTGATCATTTAGAAAAATTCGAATAGGGGTTTGTTTCTCTACCGCTTCTTGGAAATCCAAATCGGTAAGCAGTTGACGGTTATGGGCCATAATAAATCTCCTTGTCGGTAAATCCGGATCTAATCATACATAGTATTGTAACAAAGGAGCAGTTAAAACAATAGTCCAGCATAAGCGTAACATTTCCCTATACCGGAAGTAGGTTTCCAATCAAGAGGAGGATTGAACAAGTGAAGTTACAAGAGCTTCTGAACCATTTACCAATCACGCGTTTGGAAGGAATCCCAGATGTTGAGGTTACTGGGATTAAACAAAATTCGCAGGACGTGATGCCTGGCGATATATTCGTGTGTATACCGGGTATTCCCGGGTTTCAAGTAGATCGCCATCCTTATGCAGAGGATGCAGTCCGGGCGGGTGCGGTCGCAATTGTTGTAGAGCGGGCAGTAAATGTGAAGGATGTGCCAACGATCCAAGTGCCAGATGCGCGTCATGCTATGGCGGTTATGGCTTCGCATCTATATGGATACCCTAGCCGTGATCTGAAGCTGATCGGTGTGACGGGAACGAACGGTAAAACCACTACGTGTCATATGATCGAAGCCATTCTAGCTTATGCAGGATTCAATACAGGACTGATGGGCAATATCGGCACGAAGATCGGGGAGACGTTGTTCGAGACGGATATTAATACGCAGCAGCCCCCAAAATTACAATCCAATTTGCGTAGAATGGTCGATGCAGGAGCGGATTTTGCAGTAATGGAAGTGACCTCTCAAGGGCTGCATATGGGCCGGGTATTGGGCTGTGAATATCGTACTGCTGTATTCACTAATCTAACACAGGATCATTTGGACTATCATGGAACCATGGATGCGTATTTAGCGGCAAAAGGGTTGTTGTTCTCGGGATTAGGAAATGCATTCTCACCAGACCCTGACAAGCGTAAATATGCCATTCTTAATGCAGATGAAGAAGCATCCTCAATGCTTCGTTCCGTAACGGCTGCACATGTTGTTACTTATGGATTAGGGGAGGCAGCTCTTGTAAGAGCAGTTGAAATTAAGCTTACTGCGCAAGGAACACATTTCCGATTAATTAGTTGGGCGGGAGAGATCCCTGTTAAGCTGCGCATGGTTGGGACTTTTAACTTGTATAATGCGCTTGCTGCAATTACGGTAGGCTTGACGGAAGGAATCCCGCTTAAGGTCATTCAAGAGGGCTTGGAGACGCTCGCTGGTGTACCCGGACGGATGGAGGTAGTAGATGAAGGACAAGATTACCTTGTGCTAGTCGATTATGCGCATACACCGGATGGATTGGACAAAGCGCTCTGTGCTATAAAAGAATTTGCGGAGGGCAGAATCATCACTGTATTTGGTTGCGGTGGAGATCGGGATCGCGGAAAGCGGCCTATTATGGGCAGTATCGCCGCCCAATATAGCGATTATGTAATTGTAACTTCAGACAATCCGCGTAAGGAAGATCCCTTGCGGATTATGGCTGATATTGAGGGTGGGTTATGCGTCCCTGAAGCCGTGCAGCCGAGGGTTCAGTATGAGCTCATTGCCGATCGGGAGAGTGCCATCAATAGGGCGATCAAGCTTGCAGAGCCTGGCGATATCGTTATAATTGCCGGCAAAGGACATGAGACCTATCAAATTCTGCATGACGGTACTGTTTCTTTCGATGATCGAGAGGCAGCGCGGGACGCTATAAAGGAAAAGTAGTCGAAACTTATACTAGATTAGAGAACCGCCAGGATAGCCTGACGGTTCCTCTTGTTCATTCATCAGCTTCTATTAAACTAGACAGTACCTTGCCAATAGAGTCATGAATGACGTAATTCGCATAGCCATCATAACGAGTCGTTGATTTATTAATAAGCAATAGATGATTTCCTTTATAGTGATCAACCAGACCTGCAGCAGGATATACAGATAATGAGGTTCCTGCAACGATCAGCACCTCAGCCTTAGCAATCCTGGCTGCAGCATCAGCAAAGAGTTCCTCGTCCAAGCCTTCCTGATAGAGCACCACATCGGGTTTGATGATACCTTTACATCTAGCACAATAGGGGATAACGCCTTCGGTCTCCATGACATAATCGAGAGTGTAGAACGTTCTGCATCCCAAGCATGAATTGCGGTGAATCGATCCATGAAGCTCGAGGACGGTCTTGCTGCCAGCTTGTTGATGCAGCCCGTCAATATTCTGGGTAATGACTGCACTTAGCTGACCCTTCGCTTCAAGGGCGGCAAGTGTAAGGTGTGCAGCATTCGGCATGGCAAGCGGGTGAATCATTTTCTCTTTGTAGAATCGGTAGAATTCCCCGGTATGTTCCATGAAGAAGGGATGACTTAATATTTGTTCCGGAGGATGCTCAGTCCCGTGATTCGTTTGGAATAATCCATGCTGAGAGCGAAAGTCCGGTATGCCGCTCTCCGTAGAAGTTCCTGCTCCTCCGAAGAATACGATATTATCGCTATTGTGGACGATGGATTTAAGCTCGCTTATGTTCATCAGCAGGTCCTCCCTTGTTTGATCCGTCCCCTATATTTTATAGAAAATTGGTATGCAAAGAAAGGAGAGCGTATGAATGCTCTAAGCTCTTATCACAGAATTTACTTCATAGCGCTCATAACCGCGATCTGTTTGTTGGCGGACTCTATGCTCTACGTGGTGCTGCCGATTTATTGGAGAGAAGCTGGACTGACGTCACTGTATGAGGTTGGTATTATTCTCTCCGTCAATCGCTTCATACGACTGCCGCTCAATCCCATCGTCTCGTGGATCTATACAAGAATAAGCATCAAAACTGGTTTAATGCTGGCTGTATTATTCACAGGAGTCGTTACATTTCTGTACGCGGAAGCGCAAGGATTCTGGTTCTGGTTCGTGTTGCGATGTTTGTGGGGAGTGATATGGACTTTTCTGAGATTAGGGGCATTTTATGCTTTATTGGATTTATCCACCGATCAGAACCGCGGCTTTCTTATGGGCAAATATAACGGCATTTATCGATTGGGAAGTTTGTTTGGCATGTTGATAGGAGGATGTTTCGTTGGACTTGCTGGCATGGATACGATCTTCATGTTGTTCGCAGGTCTTACAATCGCAGCCTTGTACTTAGTCCACAAATACATAACCGCTTCGAGTCCCCACAGTACGAATACAAGAGCAAGAACAGGATGGAAAGGAGCTATCCATACAACCGCCGGTTATCTCAAAATAAAGCAAGTATGGCTGGTGCTTGCGTCCGGTCTTGTGATCTCCTTCATCATACAAGGGATGTTCAACTCGACGTTAAGCTATATTCTCGAAAAACAACTGATTGTATATGGCGGCGGCTTTCTTGTTAGCGCGACCGTTCTATCAGGGTTGATTCAAGCTTTGAGATGGACATGGGAGCCTTGGTTGGCTCCGTGGATCGGAAGAAAGTCCGATCAATCCCGTACTAGGGTTCCGATACTGATGCTCACATTAGTGGCTTGCGCCGTCATGTTCGTCTTGGTTCCCCTGCCTATCCCTATGATAGCATGGTTCAGTGTTCTCCTAATCATTCAGGTTGCGGCTACATTGTTGACTACTATCATGGATACGATCGCTTCCGATCTTTCTACTCAGTTCACGGATCGCGCAGCGGTTATCACGATCTATTCAATGATGCTTGATTTAGGATCAGCCATAGGCCCTGTGCTTGGATACATGTTCGAGATCCCGGTCATGTATACGGCTGCTGCTATCCTGTTCATTATGGTTGCGGGATGTTGGATGCTAGTTCCGAGATCTAAGAATCATATGGTCCATTGATCATGCACAATTCCGACCAGATACCATTCGTTGTTACTGTTCTCGAACACCAGCTTCAAGCTGGCCCAATCCATACCTTCGAATTTTTTATCAAAGCCGCTGAAATGATACTCCACAATTATAGCTAACGGATATACCGTGCGTGTGTTATTGATTGTATTGCCTTTTCCGATTGGATCGTTGTAGCTGAGTTTCTCGGGCTTGGCAAAGTCATGGTTATAGATGAATTTGGTGTAGTAATCAGCGAACTTAAGGTTGATCGGATCGCCTGAGCCATCGTAGCTTCCCCAATTATGAACGGTCGTGTCGGTTAGCAGATTTGGAATTTGCGAAGCTTTGAACACTAGATTGGTCTTTTTATCGACAAAAGTGTAAGGTGAGAAGCGAACACCAAGCTCAGGATGGACATAGGTTGCGAGTTTCTTCATGTCTTTATCCTTGAGAGCGGCAATTACTGCTGCAGAGCGATCGGCAATCATTTTTTTGGCTTGCTCTGAGGGAACATTGCCGCTTATGGGAGAAGCCGACGGACTTGGAGTGGGACTTAGTTTGGGTGACGAGGTCGGACTTGCACTTGGACTTATACTTGGACGGATTGAAGGTTTTTGTGTTGGATTTGCGGATGCGGTCGGTGACGGTGACGGTTCATTTGCATGGTTAGAAGCACAGCCTGCCATTAGTATACATACACACGAAATGATGCATATTACTAGAAAGTTTCGATTCGGATTCATGAATAAAACACCCTTTCTTGATCTATGTCTACTTTTATTGACGCGGATTTATTGGTAAAAGTTGCTTAATATGCTTGAAATCAGCGGGGCTAGCAGTATTGAAAATGTAGGAAGAAAAACAATTGACAATTATGATAAGTGCTTATAGAATAGTAACAGGGTAATTAAAAGTAAGTACACAATTAATAGTAATCTAATAACTTAAATCATTGGAGGCAATACAAAATGGCAAATTCAAAATGGGTAGTAGACGCATCACACAGCAGCATCGATTTCTCCGTAAGACACATGATGATTGCAAAAGTAAAAGGGACTTTTCACACTTTCGAAGCACAAATTAACGCAGATTCAAACGATCTCACTACTGCTTCTATAAAGGTTGAAATAGATGTGAACAGTATAGACACGCGTAACAACGATCGTGACAATCACCTTCGTTCCGCAGATTTCTTCGATGTTGAGAACAACCCTAAGATGACCTTCGAGTCTACAACAATTGCCAAGACAGGTGAAGGTGAGTATGATGTAGCTGGTAAGCTTACCATTCGCGGTGTTACTCGTTTTGAGACGCTTGCGGTAACCTTCGAGGGAGCGGGTAAAGATCCTTGGGGTAATGAAAAGGTTGGTTTCAGCGGAACCGGTGCTATTAAGAGAAGTGATTACGGGTTGACGTATAACGCAGCTTTGGAAACAGGCGGCGTGCTCATCGGAGATGAAATAAAAATTTCAATTGAAATCGAAGCTGCTAGTCAGGCTTAATTAGATGTAAGGGAACGGCTATCAAGGAGCAATCCTGATGCCGTTCTTTATTTTATTCAGAATGGGGTAATGGTGATGGACCATAAATCGATTATAAGCAGAGGGATAAGCCGTAAATGGGGAGTAACGACCAAGGCGGGGAATGGGCCGCATCTGCGTGTCGGTCAAGTGTTGAAGCCTGGGCTGTGGAAAGAATATGATCCCTTCCTGTTCATGGCGGAGGATTGGTTCCAGCAAGGCACATTTGACTTCCATCCGCATCGCGGGATAGAGACGGTTACTTATGTAATAGAAGGCAAGCTGAAGCACGAGGACAACTATGGGGGCTATGGGGTTTTAGAGCCGGGAGATGTGCAGTGGATGACCGCAGGCCGCGGTATTATTCATTCTGAAGATCCTTTGCCTGGTGAGACTGTGCATAGTCTGCAATTGTGGGTTAATCTACCTCGCACGGATAAGATGGCGGAACCCCGCTATCAAGATATCAAAGCGGAGAATGCGCCTGTACGTAAGGAAGAGGGAGCCATTGTCCGAGTATTCTCAGGTGAATCGGGTGGTGTTCAGGCGGAGACGTCGAACCATATACCTGTTACTTATGTGGAGATAGTTGTACAAGCAGGTGTTTCTGTAAGTCAGGACCTGCCTGGCAGCTACAATGGATTCATTTATATTCTGGAAGGAAAAGGCCGATTCGGGGTAGATGAAGTATCTGGCAGTGAACGAGAAGTGTTGTGGTTAGGTTCGGCGGACGGTGCTGAGACGAGTGAAATAACCGTTCATGCTGATGAAGCATTGAGACTGATCTTGGTGGCAGGTCAGCCGATCCATGAGCCTGTGGTCGCTTATGGCCCGTTCGTCATGAATACAGACGAGGAAATCAAACAGGCGTTCGAGGACTATCGATCAGGTAAGTTCGGTCCCACTCCGAACTGAATCCCATAGCAAAAGTAAGCTCACGCTGCCATTCGCTTGATATTAGAGACCTGAGGTTGCTAATATCGGCGATCAGCGGACGGAGAATACAATAAGGGCACTAACGTCCCTTTTTGTTCTTCCGAGAGCCCACATTAATAAAAAACTAAGTCATAAGGGACCTGATGTCCCTTTATTCATCTAATCCATCATAGGAGAGAAGCATAGGGGAACAAGCGTCCCTTATGCTTCTTCCATAAGTCCTCAGCATTGCCAATCTCCGAATTTAAGCACAAGTACTCTAACCTATAGCGCCGTCATGGCCACTTTTTCACTATTGTCGTCTGAATCTTGCATACTAATGTTGGCTCCAATAGAGGCGAATGCTTCCACGACATTCTCATAACCCCGCTCGATATGTTGTACTCCAGTAATCGATGTTGGACCTTCCGCAGCAAGACCGGCAAGAATCAGACAAATCCCTGCTCTAATATCGGAAGCATGAACCAGTGCTCCCTTTAGAGGCTGGCCCCCTTTAAGAACGGCAACCCCAGAGCGCACTTGAATATCTGCGCCCATCCGCTTCAATTGATAGGCGTGGTTGAAACGATCCGGATAAACCCGCTCGCTTATAATGCTTTTCCCAGGCGCTTGTGTCAAAAGTGCAGTTATTGGTTGCTGCAAGTCCGTTGGGAATCCTGGATACATAGCGGTTCTTACCCGTGTCGCCTTCAAAATGCCGGTTGAGTGAGCGGTGATAGAACTATCGGTGGTCTCGATATGTAATCCGATCTCCGTGAGCTTAGCGATACAAGTCTGCAGGTGTTCCGGTATCACATCCTGGACGGTGATGCTTCCGCCTGTAACGCCGGCTGCGATAAGAAACGCACCTGCAATGAGCCGATCGGGTATAACCGTGTATGTACAACCCTTCAAGTGAGTAACGCCTTCAATTCGAATCGTGTCCGTGCCGGCGCCAGTAATCTTAGCACCCATCTGATTAAGCAAATTAGCGGTATCTGTTACTTCCGGATCTCTTGCGGCGTTTTGCAGCACGGTTGTCCCTTTGGCTCGCACAGCTGCGAGCATCGTGTTCATCGTGGCTCCGGATGTGATCGTGTCGAAGAAGATTGTGGCGCCCTTGAGCTCTGCAGCTTCGACTTCGTAATAATCATTATGGAAGGTAAACTTGGCGCCCATTGCCTTGAAAGCTTTGATGTGCTGATCAATGGGACGGTTCACGAAGTTATCTCCGCCAGGGTACCCGACCGTAACTTTACCGTGCTTAGCCAATAGAGAGCCTACAAAATAATAAGCGGTTCGAAAGGAAGAGGACTTCTTAGGATCAAAGCAAGTGCTGTGAATGAAGCGAGGATCGATGCAAACGGCACCTGACCATTCCCTTTCTACCTTTAATCCAATTTCCAGACCAAGCTGACATACAACCCGAAAGTCCGCGATATCTGGAATACCGAGCAAATGGACAGGTTCATCGGCTAAGCAAGCCGCGGCGAGAAGGGATAGGGAGCTGTTCTTGGAGCCATATATTTTGACGTTTCCGTTGAGTTTATTCGTATGTTCGACTTGCAGCCAATTCATTATCAATGTTACCTCCGAGTGATTGTTGCCCTAAGTAATTTTATCCAACTTAGAGGGCATGCCATCATTATACATAAACGCTCTAGAAGATGGAAATCATTTGTGCTACCCTGAGTACAATAAGATGTAAATGTTTCGAAATGTAGCGGAGGATAGCCGATATGCGGACGGATTTGAAAGTTCGGAGTTTCATCGGAACGAAATATATGGATTGGCAGGACCCTGGCTATCACCACCATCCGTCTTTGGAGATTAGTATCTTAATGGAGGGAAAAGGGGTCTTTCAATGGAAAGACAAGATTGAAATGCTAGAGGCGGGCAATGTGGTGATCGTTCCTGCTTTTTTGGAGCATCGATTCGAGGGCATAGGGAAAAATCGATACGGTGTCACTCATCTGGAGAATATTCCAAGCAAGCTTGCTGAGATGTTAAAAGGGCTTGTGCGTGACGAGAAGCCGACGGTATTCGCCTTATCCCCATTGGATAAAGAACGCTATGAACGCTTGTTCCGAGAATGGTTGCGGATTATGTCATCCCCGCTCAAAGAAAAAGTATGGACCGATACGGCATGGTCGGAAGTGCTCGTGTTATTCTTATTGGAGCATTCCCAGGCGGATCGGGCGGCGCTGTCGATTGCCAAGGCAGGGGATTGGATTCGCGAGAACTTGCAGCATGGTGTGCAAATATCGGAGCTTGCGGAGTTGGCTGGAATGACGGAGTCTGGATTCCGCAGATTGTTCGAGCAAATTTATAAGCTTAGTCCGAAGCAGTATCAACAGCAATGCCGGATGGCGGAGGCCAAATGGCAGCTCAGCTCCTCGGAGAAGGATATGCTGGAAATTGCCGATTTAATCGGCTTCTCCCGGCAGCATTCATTCTCGCTGTGGTTCAAAAAGCTCGAAGGGGTAGCTCCGTCGGAGTGGCGAAGATTGCAGCGAATGAACTTTGGCTAGTCTTTTTTGTGTATATAGTGTGGCGATTTCAATAAATACATTTAGGCCGAAACGTACTATTCTTGGGTGGAGTGGAAGAAGGTTAACCCAGAATATTTACGCAGGAGGCGTGGTTGGAATGACGGTAAGGGTTGGTTTTATCGGAGTCGGTGGAATGGCTGAGGAGCATATTAAAAGATTGCAAACGTTAGAGGATGTTTCGATTACCGCATTGTTCGATCTCAATCAGGCAAGGTCCCAAGAGGCTGCTGCCAGATGCAACGCCGTGTCTTACGAGAGCAGCGAGCAATTACTAGATTCGGGCAGCGTAGATGCTTTATTCATATGCACACCCCCTTTTGCAAGATCAGGGATAGAAGCAGCAGCAGCTCGTAAAGGCATACATATTTTGGCAGAGAAACCAGTCGGTCTGGACATGAAAGAAGTATGGGAGAATGAAAGGATCATTCGTGAGTCCGGAATCATAAATTCCACCGGATATTGTTTGCGTTATATGGATATCGTTGCCAAGGCAAAAGCTTATCTCGCTGACAAGCAAATCGGGATGGTCATGGCTTACAGGTTCGGCGGTATGCCGGGCGTCCGATGGTGGAGAATGCAAGAGCAATCCGGTGGGCAGCTTGTCGAACAATCCACTCATCAGTTGGATTTGATCCGGTACCTGGCCGGTGATTTCAAAGAGGTGTCCGCGATTCACGAGCAGAGATATATGAGGCAATTCGATGCTGAGGCGACTGCCTACGATGTAGGAACAGTCAATTTCGTCCTGCAATCCGGAGCGGTAGGCAATATTACCAGCACTTGCTTAGGGAAATATGTGGGTCGTAATGCAGTAGAATTCTACGGTCATGATTTCTTCCTGTCGATCGACGGGGCGACTCTCCGCATTGCAGATGACACTCAGGATATAACCGAGAAGTGTAAGCTGCAGTTTTACCATGAGCAGGACAAAGCATTTATCGAGGCTGTTCGCACAGGGAACCAACAATTAGTGCTTGCCGATTACACGGAAGCAGCAAGAACACTAGAAGTAACCCTTGCAGCCAATGAATCGGCTGCTACTCGGAAGACGGTTATTTTGTAAGCGAGAGTATAGCTAGATTAGAAGATGCGATAAAGGAGCGATAGCTATGTTAAAAGGATTGAATCAATGGTGTTTCCCGACGGATACACCCCTGGACAAAGTGTTGTCCGTCAGCAGTGATGCAGGTTACGCGGCTGTGGAACTTAATTTGTATCCTTCCGGCGGCATAGGGTTCACCATGGATACAACGGCTGCAGAGGCAGAGGCAATCGCCAAACAAGCTCGCGGATACGGGCTCCAGCTCCGCAGTCTGTCAACCGGCTTGATGGGAAAGACTCCGCTTTCTTCCCCCGACGCTTCAGTGCGTGAGCAGGGTCGCAATGTTATATCGAAGCAATTACAGATCGCAGAGCTGCTCGGCATTGATACGGTATTAGTTGTCCCAGGGGTTGTGAATGCGGAAACCTCTTACGATCAGTGCTATGAACGGAGTCAGCGGGAGTTGCTTGTTGTAGCAGAAGAGGCCGAGAAGCGGGGCGTTACAATCGGTGTGGAGAATGTGTGGAACAAATTCCTGTTGTCACCGCTCGAGATGGCCCGCTATGTCGACGAGATTGGCTCTTCAAAAGTAGGCGCATACTTCGATGTAGGCAATGTGCTGCTGTTCGGCTTCCCAGAACATTGGATTCGTATCCTGGGCAAGCGTATTGTCAAGGTTCACGTAAAGGATTTCAAAACCGCTGTCGGCAACTACGGAGGATTCGTTCCGCTGCTAGCTGGCGATGTGAATTGGAAAGCGGTTCGGGAAGCACTGCAAGAAATCGGGTATACCGATACCTTGACGGCGGAGTTAACGGCTTATGCGGTTGATCCGTATCAGATGGTGTATGATACTTCACGTCATCTGGATGTAATTATTGGCGGTCCGCAGCATTCGTAGGGAATAAGTTGAACACGAAAGCCTGACAAGGTTAAAGTACACCTGGTCAGGCTTTCGTGTGTGATCGCTGAAGATTTTGTTATTGCAACAGCTCTACAATTTGTTCAGCTTCAGCCCCGCCTGCTTTGGCATGCTGCAGCAGCGGAATGCCATGTGGGCCAATAGTATTCTTGAGTGCAGGGTTATCAGTGAGCATAGCTTGGACGAGCTCTGTTCTCCCTAACATCGCGGCGGAGAAAATGTCAATTCGAGCACCTTGCTCCAATAAAAACAAAGCAATATCACGTCTGCCCATATGAGCCGCAGCGCCTAGCGCAGTTTCCCAGTCTCCGCCGCCCCAATCCCAAGCTGCATGGAGCAGTCCTGGCTCTTGCTTCAATAACTCTTGCACACGTTCCAGATCACCGTGAGCCTTCCCTACAAATTCCTTGACCAGATCCGCCTGAATAGCTCCTTTGTTGTCCATCGCTCATCTCTCCCTTTGTTATTGTAATAGATTAGCAGACTCCTTATGGCCTCTTGGTATGGCAACCTCATAAGGAGTTTCGCCTTTATCATTGATTGCCGTCTTGTCGGCAGAGTGTTTCAGCAGCAGCCTGATAATCGACACCCGGCCAAAGTATCCTGCAACGTGGAGCGGACCCCAGCCCATTCGCCATTTTCCTTCACATCGGGCATTAACGTCCGCGCCGTTCTGAATAAGAATGTCAGCGACACGTTCATGATTGCCAGCGATTGCAGCATGTAACGCCATATTATTCAAGTTCCCGTCTTTACTTCTGGCATTGACCTCTGCACCCTGATCCAGTAAAAGCTTCACCGTCTCTTCATTGCCGAAATGCGAGGCTAGTCCTAGAGGTGTAAATCCATCTGTGTTATAGCTCGCGATTAAGGAGGGAGCCTGGTTCAGCAGTTCGCGCACTCTTGCGGTGTCCCCAACGGCTGTTGCTTCAAAAATGTTCAGCTCTGCGCCATTGTTAAGCAATAGCTCTTTGATCTCATGAGCGCGGTAATAGGCAGCCATCAAGACGGCCGTTTCACCATTCGGATTGCTAGAGTTCACAAGCGACGCGTCTCTGTTAATGAGCTCTGCGACCTTATCCACATTGTTGATCTTTACTGCTTCGATCATTTCTTTTCGCAGTTCATGTACGTTGTCTGCAAGCAACTTCGCTTTCTCCAGTAAGTCAGTAGACGCCTGGATCCCAAGGCTGACGAAATGGGAGACGGCCCTGGAGCGATTCGTTTCAATACCTGATTCGACCAGCAGGTCGACAGCTTGCATCGATAGTTCATCTAGTCGAATCGAGAGGACTACGCTTTGTTTTTTCTTAGCGGGCATGGGCTATCACCTTTTTGTAATTTTGTAATTAATATTACAATATCACATCAAAGGGTAATGGGCAATAATATTCATTTGAGCAGACATAGGTGCTTTTTTTGTCGACCAAAACGCCATAGTGCAATATCAAGACGACAAATACAAGATCCCAGTAACAACCATTTTTATCATTGACACATATTTTGTTATCATGTAAATTATACATGTAAATAATGATTTTGGATTTTTTTGTAAGCGCTATCTGTTTTTATAAAGAATTGCTAAGGTGGTGATGCGAACAATCTGAAATGACGGCATGTTGCTGACGTTTTTACCAATCATTACTATTTACCCGTTCGTGCAGAGTATTCATCATGGGCAGCTCGATGGCGCGGTGAAAGGTTTAAACGAATACTGAAAAAATGCTGGCGAAATATAAAAGGAGGATATTATGATCAAAAACATCCGTTTAATGATTCATTCTTTTATGTCGACAATAGGTTTATCAGCAATTATGAAACCATTTTCTTTCCGTTTACCACTCCTTACAATGGCAGTTATATTGATCTTCACGCCGGTTTTTTCGGCATCGGTGGCAACAGCGCAGGAAGAAGGTTCGGCCGTGCAAACCATGAGCAATGGCAAAACGAAATCAACATATTATACACCTGAAAAAGTCGCAAACGCTCGCCGCAACATCGAGATTTACGATTGGGCGAAAGTGCTCCGGGATCAAGCCGTAGATAAAGCCAAATTTTTTGTCGAACTGGATGACGAGTTTTTGTGGCATCTGCCCACGTCGCAAGCATTACCCCGCAGCTTGGGAGTATTGACGCGCTATAAGCAGCGGGTAAAGGGAAGCCCGGGGCCAGACGGCGCGCAGATCAACAAGTTCGGGAATTATCCGTGGATCATCGATCCGATCAACAACCCGTGGAAGCTGAAAAGTCCGGTAACGGGCGAATTGTATCCGACCAACGATTTCAAGTCTTATTACGAAAGCGGTCTCAATGAGCGTGGAGAGTTTGATCCGGTATTAGCCAAGCAGCGCGGCTCTCAATATTTGAAAAACGAGCTGTATCCTGAACGCGGCGAAACTTGGGGCGTAGACGATGGCTGGGGCTGGAAAGATGGAGACGGCGACGTATGGACCTTCATCGCCTATTACAACCATTGGGCGAACTGGGTAACCGGAGGGGGCCAAGCCACTTATGGGTACATTACGCGAGGTTTGGATGCCCTTCGTAACGCATACTTGTACACGGGTGACATTATTTATGCCCACAAAGGTTTGATTCTTCTAGACCGGATTGCCGATTTATACCCGGATATGGATATCACCGAGCATAATTGGTACTCGGGATTCGATAACGGGGATCCGAAGGTGCACTCGGGACAAGGTAAAATCGTCCATGATATTTGGGAAACAGGAAACGTCAAAACGTTTACGCTCGCTTACGATGCATTCTATCCAGCGATTGATCAGGATTCCGAACTGCTCGCCTTTTTGCGTGCAAAATCAGAGCAATATGAACTGAGGAGTCCGAAACAAACACAGGATGACATCAAGCGCAACATCGAGGATAACATTTTGCGGCTCATTTACCCCGGTGTACAAGACTCACAAATTCGCGGAAACATCGGGATGCACCAAAGCGCCCTTGCGCTGGCTGCGGTTGTGCTGGACGAAGAAGGCACGAGCAAAGAGTGGCTGGATTTCGTTTTTAAGCCCGGTCAATTAATCGTCAAACCTGATCCAAACGCTCCTTTCGGACGAAAATATATGGTGACGGGCGGCAATTTCGACCCGCTTTTCTACAACGATGTCGACCGGGACGGTTGGGGGAACGAAGCTTCACCCGGTTACAATTTGGGGTGGCTCAGCAATTTCCTTATCGTGGCGGAAGCTGTCGACGGATACGAACGTTACCCGGAGTACGACCTGTTCAAAAATCCGAAGTTTTTGAAAATGTTCAAAGCGTATTATCCGATTATAATGTTGGACAACTACACGCCAACAATCGGGGATACGGGTAAAACCGGAAGTCCCGGCCTAAGCAGCAGTCTCGCGAACGATCTTCTCGGCTTCGAGAAAACAGGAGATCCCGTGTTGGCGCAGCTTTCTTACAAGCGCAACGGCAACAAAACAGCAGGGCTGCACGGCAGTATTTTCTCGGCGGAACCGGAAAAGATCGTAAACGACATTGAGGAAGTGATCCGAACGAAAGGATCGTTTCATCTGGACAGCACGCATTCGACGGGATTCGGATTTTCTGCTCTTCGGGATGGCGACGGGTCCAGCCAACGCGGCTTATGGTCGTATTATGGAAGAAATACGGGGCATGGCCATTTGGATACGCTGGATATAGGCCTTCATGGTTTCGGTGTTGATCTTTCGCCCGATTTGGGCTATCCGGAAGTGACGGGAACCGATCCCGAACGGATGAATTGGACTAGCGCGACCGTCAGTCACAATGCGGTTGTCGTGGACCGCCAATCGCAGAAGAATCAAGTGGCCTCTATAGTTCGCCACATCGACGAAACGGAAAACGTGAAGCTGATCGATATCGAAGCGCCGAATGTATATGCTCAAACGGAGCTTTATAAACGGACGACTGCGATGATCAAAGCAGATGAACACAACTCTTATACCGTCGACTTTTTCCGGATTAAGGGAGGAAGCGACCACGTGTTCAGCTTCCATGGCGCGGAAGGAGCGGCATCATCGGAAGGGTTGGAGCTGACGCCTCAGAACGGTGGATCTTACGCAGGAGAAGACGTACCGCTTAAAGATCCTGAATTCAATAAAAATGGACTGCGCGGAGGCTTCAACTATTTAAGCCGAGTGGAGCGCGACAACGATCCTTCCTCTGCCTTCAGCGTCGATTGGAGCATTAAGGATACGTGGAACGTGCATCCGCAAGATCGCGACATCCATCTTCGTCTAACGATGTTGGGGGAGACGGACGATGTGGCGCTGGCCGACGGGGTGCCTCCGCAGAACAAGCCGGGCAATCCGGAAACGCTGCGGTATATGCTCGCTCACCGGAACGGAGACAATCTGGAGAGTAATTTCACATCCGTGCTGGAGCCGTATGAAAACGAGAGATTTATCATGGATATCAGGGAAGTACCCGTGCTCGCATCCGGGAATACGACTGCGCCGATTGAGGCTAAGGCAGTCAAGGTGACGCTGCAAGATGGACGCGTTGATTATATTGTCAGCGCATTAAACGGAGAAATCAAGTATATGGTTGACGGCAAGTTCGAATTCCAAGGGAGCTTTGGCGTTGTTTCCTACCGGAACGACACAGTCGTTTACACATATATGCACGACGCTTCCCTGTTAAAGCCTAACCAGGAACCAACACAAAAGAAGTTATCTTCGATCATCGGTACGGTGGACAGCTTTACAAAGGAACTGTCGGAGCAAAACGAGATGGTTGTCGATATGGTGCTGCACCACGAGGTGAAAGCCGAGGATTTGGTCGGCAAGTTCATCCATGTAGAGACAGACGGCGTACGTAATGCTTCGTACGAAATCAAGAGTATTGAGAAGGCGAGCGGCGGTCACCGTTATACGATTCGCATCGGCGACATCACGTTCATTCGTGGAATGAAAGATTCAAACGACCGCAGCCAAGGATATATTTACGATTTCAACGAAGGGGCGGCGTTTACTATTCCGCTCACGTACGAAAGTAAGATAAATGAAAGCTGATTGTTCGAGTTGAAGCGAACAGAGTAAATGGAAATGAGTCGGGGATTTCGATCCACGGCTCATTTCCATGTAATGAAATTTTCACTGTAGACGATTACCCTGGACAACCAGGATAAGCGATATAGGCACAAGAACCGCTCTAACGAGCGCTTTTGTCCCCTATCGGGTTATGATATGATTATTCCATATGATTGGCTGTGTGCCGCCTGAATCAGGGGCAAAGTTATAGGAGGACCGGTTGTGAGAGCAGGCTCCAAAAAGTATGCTAAGTTGCTGAATGACATGAAACTGAAAATAATAAGCGGTGAGCTCCAGGAAGGTGATTTCATCCCCTCTGAGAACAGGATTGTTCAGCAGTATGGACTCAGTCGCCCTACGGTACGCAAAGCACTCGCGGAATTAGCACAAGAGGGGCTGATTCAGACCATTCCCGGGAAAGGAAGCGTCATCCTTAGAACAGATCATCTAGAGCTTAAGGTTAGGCTTCTTAATCTGTACTGGATTCTTCCATCCTATGAATATCCGCTTATTCAATTGATTGTGGAGCGGTTTAACAAAGAGCACAGGCACATTCAGATTCGACTCGTACCATTCAATAGTGAAATCACCCCATCCGTTTATGCAAACCGTAGAAAGCAAGATATGCAAGAACAAAAGCCTGATCTGATCAGCATTACCAATCGATTTCTATTAGAGTTGGAAACCGAGAAGATCGATTCCGTCCTGCTGCCATTGAACGATCTCAAGCTCGATACTAAAGCTGAGGTTTATGATTTTTTATGGAATCCGACTACACGTAACGGACAGCTATATGCTGTACCTGTCACCTTTTCACCTATCATGCTTGTCTATAATAAATCTATGTTTGATCAGATTGGCCTCGATTTTCCTAGCAGCAACTGGACATGGGATGATTTGGTGCAAGCAGCCTCGAACCTTACCTCGCCAGCTAGTGCCTCCACGGTTCAATACGGATTTTCATTTTCTCCCTCCTTTTATCGTTGGCCTCTGTTCTTCCTGCAGGAGGGGGGGTGTTTTGTGAAGGACGGAATTGCCTTTCCTCCAATGAAAAATGGGGGAGCAGGGGTCCAATTTATTCTCGATTTGATCTATAAACACAGAGTTGCTCCGTTGCTTTATAAAAGCTCAGACCTCAGTGAACAATTTTTCCATCGAGGCAAGGTTGGTATGATTCTTTCCACTTATTATTTGTGTGATCAATATAAGGGAAATCCTTTTAACTGGGGAATCTGCAAGTTTCCAACCGGGAGACTCGACAAGTCATTAGCTATATCAACGAATATTGGGATCAGCAAAGGTTGTGAGAATGTACCTGAGGCACAATATTTCATCCAGTATTTGCTATCAGAGCCCGTCCAAGCGTTTATTAAGGAGAAAAGCACCACGATCCCAGTCGTAAGGACTGTTGCGGAATCATCGAAATATCCACACTCATCCTTTACTGGCAGTGGATACTATTCTTTCATGGATACATTGGGTGATATACAATTGGTCAATGATCTGGGCTTGTCCAATCACCAAGTCACGCAGCTTACCCAAGCGATGGAGATGGTTTGGTTCAAAACGGAAGCCTTTGATCAGGTCTGGAAATCGTTTACGCAGTATGCCGATCCAAGATGACGGCAAGGCTGTAGACTTTGGCATCTAAGCTCTCTCAAAAATTGGGAGGGCTTCCTTTGCATTTCCCGAAGAAAAATACTTTACTACAGCAATGCGTTATTGTATTATTGTATTGAAGTGAAATGCGATTTCTTTCCTAGGAGGCACTACCATCCATGACCAAACCAACTGAGATTCAAGCAAGAAGTGCATTACAACAAATTGAACCCTACTCTCCTGGGAAACCGATCTGGGAGGTACAGCGGGAATTGGGGTTGACTGAGGTGATCAAGCTGGCCTCTAACGAGAATCCTCTTGGCCCATCTCCGAAAGCTATTGAAGCAATGGCGTCCTCATTAAAAGACTTACATCGTTATCCGGATGCCCAATCGTATGAGCTCAAGAATGCTATAGCAGGTAAGCTGGCCTTGACACCAGAGCAAATTATTGTAACCAATGGCGGGGATGAGTTAATCACACTCGTATCAGAGGCTTACTTGGAGTCGGGCGATGAGGTAGTTGTACCCGATCCAAGCTTCACGGAATACCAGTTCGGGGCTCTCTTGATGGGGGCCATTGTTCGGGGAGTACAGCTTGAGGATGGCTTCCATTATAACTGGAGGGCTATTGCGGATGCAGTTACAGAGAGGACTAAGATCGTCTATCTTTGTTCACCTAACAACCCGACTGGCACTTATTTATTGAAATCGGATCTGCAGCTGCTTCTGGATACACTTCCCAAGCGTGTGTTAGTAGTGATGGATGCTGCCTATTGTCACTATGCTGATGCGAGCGACTATACGAATGGTCTGGAATTCGTAAAGGCAGGATATCCGGTGCTGGTGCTGCAAACCTTTTCCAAAATATACGGACTGGCTGGGATTAGAGTAGGATATGGAGTTGCGGATTCCACAATCATCCAGAGCATTATGCAGGTGAAGGAGCCTTTCAATGCGAATGCGATGGCCCAGACAGCAGCGGTCGCAGCGCTTGGGGATGATGAGCATGTGCGGAGATCGCAAGAATTGGTGGTCGGAGAGCGTCAACGTTTATATGCTGCTTTTGGCAGACTCGGACTGACTTACACGGAGAGCATGAGTAACTTCATCCTTGTGGAGCTTGGAGACGAAGCATTTACTCTGTATGAGCGGTTGATGCAGGGAGGCGTTATTGTCCGATATGGAAAGGGGTGGGGGTTACCTCGCCATGTCCGTGTAACAGTGGGGACGCGTGAAGAGAATGATAAGCTGCTTGAAGTGCTGGAGAATGTACTTCGGAATTCTGTAGCATCCAGATAAGCTGTAAATAACTGCTGAAAAAGCAACTGATCTTGATGTCTACTTGTTATTAAAATGTAAGAGCCAATTTAATTGCTTCTAGGGCAACTAAATTGGCTCAACGGCTGAAGACACACATTTAATTGTATCTGCAGCAACTAAATTTATTTACACACAGGCTCACGCCTTCACATTCATCCTCAGTTACAGAATTACCACTCTGCAACTGTGCCATCCTCTTGACGCCAGACGGGATTTTTCCAGTTGTGTCCGATGCGTGCCATCTCGCGCACCTTCTCTTCATTCACCTCGATACCAAGGCCAGCGCCAGTCAGATTCGTCACAAATCCATCCTTATAGTTAAATACGGAAGGGTCGACCAAATAATCCAACAGGTCACTGCCCTGATTATAGTGGATGCCTAGACTTTGCTCTTGAATGAAAGCATTCGGTGAGCATGTGTCCACTTGTAGACAAGCTGCAAGTGCGATTGGACCAAGCGGACAGTGCGGGGCAAGAGCGACATCGTAGGCTTCGGCCATAGCGGCGATTTTACGGGTCTCCATTATGCCGCCAGCATGCGATACATCGGGCTGGATAATATCCACGTAGCCCTGCGCCAGCACTTCCTTGAAGCCCCATCGTGTATACATCCGTTCACCAGTAGCAATCGGGCATGATGTATAACGGGCAATCTCACGCAGCGCTTCATTGTTCTCCGGCAGCACAGGCTCCTCGATAAACATAGGGCGGTAGGTTTCGAGTTCCTTGACGATTATTTTGGCCATCGACTTGTGAACCCGCCCGTGGAAATCTATGCCGATGCCGACATCCTTACCGACTGCCTCGCGTACAGCAGCGATCCGCGCGATAGCCTCGTCTACCTTGCTCAACGAATCGATATAATGCATTTCTTCAGTTGCGTTCATCTTGACTGCGGTGAAGCCTGCAGCTACTTGCTGCCTGGCCGCTTCGCCAACATCGCTTGGCCGATCTCCGCCAATCCAGCAATACACCCGTGTGCGATCACGGCAAGCTCCGCCAAGCAGATCATAGATAGGCGCGTTGTAGAACTTGCCTTTGATATCCCACAAGGCTTGTTCGATCCCAGAGATAGCGCTTGATAATATTGGCCCTCCACGGTAGAAGCCCGCTCGGTACAACACTTGGAACAAATCCTCAATTCTCATAGGATCTTGACCGATGAGGTACTCGCTCATCTCCATTACAGCAGCTCTAACGGTCTCCGCTTTTCCTTCGACAATGGGTTCTCCCCAACCTGAAATCCCCTCATCCGTCTCTATTTTGAGAAATAGCCATCTCGGCGGGACCTTGAATAATTCAAGCTTTGTGATTTTCATTCTGATTTGCTCCCTTCTACTGGTCGAACTTTTTCTCGCTGTTTAACTCCGTCAGTTAGTCCTTTTAATTATTACATCATTTATGTTGAATTAGGAATATAAATCTCTGTATTCTTGAGGCGTCATCCCGCAATATTTTTTGAAGGCGTGATTGAACGAATGAGGTCGCTGATACCCGAGGTGGGCTGCGATTTCATATATTTTATCCTGACTATGCTTTAGTAAGTACTCCGCTTTGTTCATCCGCGTGCTCAGCACATATTCGCTAAGATTAATCCCGGTCTCCAGCTTATAGATCTTAGAAACATAGACTGGGTGGAGGTAGACATGATCCGCAATCGACTGCAGGGAAACATCATCTGAGATATGGCGCTCAACAAAAGAACGGATCTCATTAATAAGCGAACGGCGGGAGTTCTTGGTCTCCTGATCCATGTCTTCTCTCAAAATCTTCAGCGCACGCAGCGACCAGTCTCTCAATTGACTAACGGAACGAAAAGGGCCGCCTTCTATCATTCTGTCGTACTCCGCTCCAATCAATTCATACAATTGACGACCATTCTTATGTGCAATATAGGTAAAAGACGATGCGATTGTAAAATAAGCTTCAAGCAGATGCTCTTGCGATTCATTATGCTTGGCCTCGATTTCATCAAAAATAGCATGTAGCTTGACTTCAATATCTGCCCAACGAGTAGCCTCGAGAAGATGATGCAGGGTGGGTGGCTCATACAGACTTTGCAAAGAAGGAACAGCAGTCGGCTCTTCCCCCTCTTCCAGACGCATGAAAAGCTCATGCTCGCTTCCGATGCGGTTACGGAACGCTTTTACCGACTTGTTATACAGCGCTGTCAGATCATTCGGGAATTGGCCCCAATTGCTGATCAGGATGGAAATACTCCCCTTCAAAACATTTTTCACGGCTAACTGCAGTTGAGAGGCGGTACGCTCAAATTCGGAAGTAGCTTCAAGAATCGGTGCATCTTGTTTGAGCTTCATAACGAAGATTAAATAATCATGCACATCCTTTGTATGCCAGCTGTCGAATTTATGAGCGAACAGCTCCTCGACCATGTTGCTGATCGCATATTCCAATAAGGACAAGCTGTACGGATCGAAGTCCAGGAAATTTGCTTCGAGCCGAATTACCATAACAACTGCAGATTGGCTTATGAAATCTGGAAGCCCCATCATCTGCATTTTTTCCCGGAGAGAAGCTTCCTGGAATTGGCGTCCCTGGAGCAAATCATTCAGTAAGTTTCCGCGGAGCAAGGGAAGATTCTCCTTGAACGTATATAGAAGGCGCTGCTTGGAAACGACCTCGTTCCATTCTTCAGTCAGCTTATCGATGATCCGCTGAATGGTTGTAAGTAGATCATGCTCCGTTACCGGCTTTAGCAAATAATCTTCCGTCTTCTGTAGAATGGCTTCCTTCGCGTAATTGAAATCCGAGAAACCGGAAAGCAAGACACATTTCGTTTTTGGCCACCGCCGATTGATTTCACTAATCAGCTCGATGCCTGACATCTCGGGCATGCGAATGTCTGTAAGGACGATGTCAATGGACGTTTTTTCCAGAATGTTCAGCGCCTCAATACCTGAATAAGCGCTATATACTTGTTCAATACCGACTTGTTGCCAGTTAATCGTAGAGGAGAGACGTTCGACTACATGAACCTCATCATCCACAATCAAAAGTTGAATCATGATTATTCACCTCCTTGGCTGGATTGTGACGCCTGTGCAGAGTGACGGTTCCAAGTCAACACAGCCTTCAGTCCTCCATCAGGGACGTTCTCGAAGGTAAGGCCAGAATGTTCTCCGAATTGGAACAGCAGCCTATGATGTACATTCCAAGTACCGCAGCCGATCTCATCGGTCATAGCGCTCGCCAATTGGGAGCGAAGCTGTCGGAGTCCTTCATCAGTCAGGCCAGCTCCGTTATCTTGAACAATAATCCGATTGAACGATGCATCTTGTTCGCCCTTAATGGTGATGCGTCCATCACCCCTGCGGTGTTCAATGCCGTGGATAATCGCATTCTCCACTAGAGGTTGTATGATCAGACGAGGGACCTGCTCGTCAAGCATCTCTTCAGGAACCGAAATCTCATATTCCAATCGATGCATTCGAAGGTTCTGGATGTTCAAATAATGCCTGACAAATTCCAACTCCTCTTTGAGAGGTACGGTCTGTTTCTCCACTCGTGTTGTGTAGCGATAATATTCAGCCAGGTTTTGGGCCATAGCCGCAACGGATTCATTATCCTCGAGCATAGATGAGTTAATGATGAAAAACAAAGAGTTATAAAGGAAATGGGGATTGATTTGAGATTGCAATTGTTTCACAGTTGCTTCTCTAGAGCGAATTTTCTCGACATACACATCTTCGACAAGCACCTGTATTCGTTCCGCCATTTCATTAAACCGCAGAATCAAATAGTCGAATTCATTCTTGGAACGATACTCAATCCGAGCCGATAGATCTCCCCTTTCCATTCGATGAATGCTGCGTATCATCTTAAGAATCGGGATTTGCACATTTCGATAGAGCAGGAAGGAAGCAATAACACTCATCAACAACAGCATCAGGGTAGAAACGTAGAATAAATTGCTGGTCGTGGTGATGGGCGACATTATTTTCTGAACCGGCACATAATCAACCAGATACCAGCCTAACTGCTCAGACTTGATGTAGCTGATCAAATAATCCTGCTTGTCAATCCTTACTTTTTCCTGTCCTGCTTCCTCCATAGGGGTACTTCTGGCGCGAAGGCTGCTAATGATCGGCAATGCAGCATCTTCGAGAGAGGTGTTCCCTCGGATCGGCGCCCATTGATCATGATATAAAAAAGGATCGCTCTGTTTGTCCTGCTTATAAACATCAAGCAGATCCTTAATATTCTGTACGGGAAAGTTTACTTGAAAAACCGTATGCGCCTGATCAAACTGAGTTGCAACTGCCGGCTCGCTGATCTCCCTAACAAATCGGGGAGTTTGGTTTGCCGCTGCTGACTCATCGAATGTCCATATTTTTCGAATTCTACTCGCCCATGGCCAACTGGTTGCGCCATTCACATAAATGCTGGAAGACAGTACTTTCTTTTCTCTAGACATGATCAAAGTAAGCTCATTCGACCATCCGCTGGATACGCTCTGTAGACTAAGCTTCTCGGTTATGCGGGATTCCGCTTTTAACCGGTCGGTTGGATAGATGTCTAAATGATCAATAAATTCTCGAATATGAGGATCATTCCCGAGAATGACTGGAAACATAGACAAACGTTCCATTTCGGAATCCAATTGATGCATAAAGAAAGTAAGTTGATTTAGGTTGGAGGTCTGAATTTGATCCTGAACAACATTCTTCGTAATGAAGTTGGAATAACTGTACAACAGGAGAATCGGAATAAGCAGAAGGATCACCAGGATCAGAATTCTGCTGAATATATTCAATTTGAACGCCATCGTCCGATCACCTTTCATCTAAACAAGCACAGATGCTTATCCTTTGACAGCGCCTGCCGAGAGTCCGCTTACTACATACCTTTGAGCTAACAAGGCAATGATCAGCACGGGAAGTGTAATAATACATGCCGCCGCCATGAGTGCACCCCAGTTAATTTCGGAGTAAGACATGAAGTTGAATACCGCGATTGGCAGTGTCTTCGTTTTGTCGCCTGCCAGAATAACGGAGAACATGAAGTTGTTCCAGGAAAAGATGAACGACAGCAGCGACGAGGTAATAACGCCAGGTCCGGAAATCGGCATAATGACCCGCAGGAACACTTGATGATGGGTACAGCCATCAATTAATCCAGCTTCTTCGATTTCTTTTGGAAGCGCCTCGAAGAAAGAGATCATGATCCAGATAATGAAAGGCAATCCTACAAGCATATGGCTCAGAATTAACGCTGTGTATGTGTCCACCAATTGGATCTTGGAGAACAGGATGAACCAGGGAATCAGAAATGTAATCCCGGGAATAATCCTGGCTACGAGAATAACTAGTCCCAGCTTGTGCAAGCCATGTCTGGCAATTGCGTAAGCAGCGGGAAGTCCAAGCAGCAAGGAGAATACCGTCGAGCCAAAAGCAACGAGAAAGCTGTTCCAGATGTACTTCATGAACTCATATTCCTGGAATACACTCGTATAGTTGTTTGTCGTCGGTTTGAATGTAAAGAACTGGCCCGTAGACATGATTTGCGACTGGGTTTTGAATGATGCCAGCAGCATCCATATGAACGGAAAAGCAAATGCCAAGAGGACGACTAACGTGACAAGAGCCAATATCCATCTAGATCTATTTTTTTTCATCGGTTAAGCCGCCTCCAATCGTTTGCGCATCCAAATCATAAATAACGTCAGAGCCATTACAAGAAGAAAGAACAGCACAAGCAGGGAAGAGGCCATGCCCAGCTTGAAATACTGGAACCCAAGCACATACCCGTACAAATTGAGTGTTTCGGAGGCGAAGTTAGGTCCGCCTTGCGTAGTGGCATAAATAATGTCGAACGTTTTGAGAACGTCTATAAGCCTTAGCATAGCTGCTACCAGAATAGTTGGACGCAGCAGAGGCAGAGTAATGGAGACGAATTTCCGCCAGGCGCTTGCGCCATCCACATCAGCCGCCTCATAGGGATCAGAGGGCAGTGTGGCCATACCAGCCATAACGATTAGAGCGATCATAGGGGTCCATTCCCATACGTCGATAATGATTAAGGAAGGAATAACTTGATTCTCCGAAGCAAGCCAGAGCAAAGGTTTGAACCCGAGCGCGTTAAGAAACTGATTGGCGACACCGATCGTAGGCTCATAAATCAGCATCCATACGAGACCCATGGCCACAGGAGTTGCTACCATAGGAAGCAGGAATATCGTCTTTACAAAGTTTTTGCCGCGAAAGTTCCGTGACAGCAACACGGCAATGGCAACTCCAAGGACAACTTCGACCACCAGTGCTGCCCCTGTAAAATAAAAGGTCGATCCAACCGCATGCCAGAAGCGGGTATCATTGAAGAGTGCGATATAATTCGCAAGCCCCACAAACAAAGGAGGTGTTGTTGCAGACATGCTCCATTCATAGAAGCTGATTCTAACTGTGTATATGATTGGAAAAACCATCATGAGCAGCACGAACAAAACGGCAGGAAGCGTGTAGATCCATTTCAGATTTCGGTCAAACCAGCTAAATTGCAAGGAGACTCACCTTCCCATTATGATGTGTAGTTCTGGATGATCGTCAAAAGGGCCATTTGAATGGCCCTTTTGACGGAGATAAGCCAGAAATTATTCGAGAGAGCTGTTCTTATTTACCTTTATCTTTGTCCATAATCGCCTGCAGCGCGGCATTTGCCTTATCAGCAACCCCTTGGATGTTTGGATCGCCGGACATTACTTTTTGCACGATCTCACCGACCGCGTCACGAGCTTCACCAACACTGATGACTACCGGGCGATCATGGTCAACGCCGGTTTTGGAGCTTTCTTTAATAACCGGGACAAGCTCTGCAGGGAAGCCTTGCGTGCCTTCGGGTGTATCCCATACTGAAGCGCGAGCTCCCGGGTTTCCTTTAGCTTGTGTTTTCAACACGATTTCTTTACTCGAAGCCCATTTGATAAATTCCCATGCCGCGTCTTTGTTTGCCGCTTTCGAGTTCATGGCGAGACCCCAAGATGTGATGCTGTAAGGCTTGGAGCCCGATTTGCCGCTAGGGAATACAGCGAAACCAACTTGATCGGACACTTTGGATTTGGTCGGATCCGTGACGTTACCGTAGAGCGAGTTAGCATCAGTTAAGAAGGCGATTTTCCCTTGAGCGAATATACCGAAAGCTTGCGGCCAGGACATGTTCAGTACTCCTGGAGGACCGTAGTCTTTAAGCAGTGTGCCGTAAGTTGTAAAAGCTTTGACGGCTTCCGGCGTATTGATCATCGCCTTGTCTCCTTGGGTGAAGTCTGCGCCTTCTGAGTAAAGGAACGAAGAGACTTGGGTGACGAGCGGCGAACGCTGGCCTCTGGCTACGAATCCATACATCTCATTAGTAGGATCATGCAGTTTCTTGGCGGCTGTGACTAGTTCGTCTAACGTCTTCGGCACGGCTATGTTTGCTTTTTGCAGCAGATCTTTACGGTAATACAAGATTTCCTGCTCGGTAATAATCGGAATGCCAGCCAATTTGCCGTCTACAGTCGTAGAACCTATAGCGGATTTGGAGAAGTCGTTGAAATCATATTTAGCATCTTTGGTGGAATACGTATCAAGAGGTGCAACCCAGCCGTTCTTGAAGAATAGCTTTCCTTCCTGCAAAGGACGGTACATGAATACGTCTGGCGTTGCTGATCCGGAAGTGAATTGAACGGTCAGCTTTTGCGTCAGTTGATCTTCGAAGAAGCTCTCAACCTTGACCTTTATCCCTGTAGCGGCTTCAAATTCGGGCAGCAAAGGCTTGATGGCCTCTCCCCAAGGATGGTTAGCGGTTACTAAAGAGATGGTTTTCCCTTCAAACGGTTTCGCGGCAGCGCCTGCACCTGCGCCCTGATTGGTGTCCGGCGTTGTATTGTCCTTTGTAGCGCAGCCTGCAACCATAGTAGCAGCCAATAGAACGGACATACCTGCGCCCAACCATCTTTTGGATATCTTTTTCATTGTGGACCTCCCTGGAGAACGAATAGTTATTGTGTACTTCATTCAGATTACTTGAAGTTATATTTCCCTGAAATAACTAAAAATAAAGATCACTAACCTTAGCTGAAGCATTTTTTGTATGTAAGTCTAAAGAAACCCCGCTCGTATCTAAAAATTATAGATAGGCTAGCAAACGTTATCTTGGTATTATTTAGTCAGCATTCAATCTAGGATAAGGTTGGGAAGGTATAGGAGGTAATAGGAACATGCGCACTTTGATTACCGTTGCAAATCGGGATTTCCGCCGAACTTTATTCAGCGAAGAAGCATTAAATAAGCTTGCCTCTGTATCCGATGTTGATTGGGTACCCGAGGGGGAAGTGTTCACCTCAGATATGTTGACCGAGCAGATTGCTCGATATGATGCCGTTATTACCACATGGGGCTCGCCGAAGCTTACAGAGAAAGTGCTCGCCAGAGCTTCCAGACTAAAGTATGTAGGACATGCAGCAGGAACCGTCGTGCCGATTGTAGAACCTAATATATTCGACCGTGAACCAGTGATCATGGTGACGAACGCTAATTATGCGCTTGCGCGCTCTACTGCTGAACTAACCATGATGTTGATGATGGCGGGAGCGTGGAACCTGAGAACCTACACAGATCAGCTGCAGCGCGGACATTGGAGGAATAACTCGGAAGAGACCGTCCTAGGCTTATATGGCCAAACGATTGGATTAATCGGGTATGGAGAAATATCTAAGGAATTGATCCGCCTGTTGAAGCCCTTCAATGTTACGGTGCTGATGTATTCCCGCAACTGTCCGGACGATGAAGCAGAACAACTTGGAATAGAGAAATGCGGGTTGGATGAATTGCTGCAGAGAAGCTCGATTGTATCGCTGCACAATACGTTAACGGCCCAGACGCGGGGAATGATCGGGCGGGAACAGCTCAAGCTGATGCATGACGGTGCATTACTCGTCAATACTGCGAGAGGACCGATCGTGCAGGAACAAGCTCTGTTGGAGGAATTGCAATCAGGACGTATATTCGCGGCGCTGGACGTCTTCGATACGGAGCCAGTACCTGTCGATCATCCGCTGCTTCGGCTGCCAAACGCATTGTGTTCTCCTCATATTGGAGCCTTGTCCGGCTATTGGAAATCCAAATTGGGCGAAACGGTCATTGATGATCTCATTCGGATGCTTCGCGGGGAACCGCTGGAAGGCAGGATCACGAAGGAAAAGTTCGCCATATTAACACCGAAGTGAGTGATGCGTTATGGAATTTATTATTGTGTACTTATTGATACTTAACTTTGCCGGGTTTGCCGTGATGGGCGTCGATAAGAACTTGGCCAAACAGAGAGAACGACGAATACCGGAGAGACGCCTTTTTCTAACCGCTCTTGCGGGAGGTGCAGCCGGCATCTGGATCGGGATGCGATTATGGCGTCATAAAACCATGCACAATTCCTTCACGGTGGGGATTCCATTGTTATTTGTTCTAAATGTTGTTGTCGTTATTTTTCTTTTGACCTACCCCTTTTCTTAAGGGGGTCTTTTTTGTTGGGGTGGCTGTAAGTCATTAGTGAAGCAAACCTGACTAATAGTAAACCAATCTTTACTAATCCATGTGTTTCCCTGACTAGATTATACGCTAAAGGTAGAATAGAAAGGGGCAGGAAGGTGGAGCGGAAAAGCGAAAGCGTCCGCCTTTGTACTTGAATTCTCACCATAAAAATATAATCAAAGAATTCAAGTACAACAGCGGTTGTAGCCCGCCTTTCTGCCCTTCCACTCACCCAACTGATATCCAACGCCAAGGACCGTCCGGTGATCCTGACGGTTTTTATTATCATTAGAGCGGCAATAAGTCATTAGTGAAGCAAACCATACTAATAGTAAACCAAACTTTACTAATTGGAGCATGCAACGGGTGGATCATGGAAATAGTGAACCAACCTTTACTATTAGTTAGGCTAGCTTTGGAATTAGTTAAGGTGGGTTAACTAATTGGCTCTGTGACTCGGTTGAAGAACAAATTAGTTCATTTTCCTTTACTATTAGCAAAGTTTGATTAACTAATCCCAAGGATGTCTTTCTTAACATTGTGTTTTTGCCGCAACAATGGGATAATAAATAGTTATACTATGATTGTATGGAGGCAGCTTATTTGGAGCGTTATCCTTTTTCCTATCTACCCTCACAACCTTTCACCCAACAGCTTGGTGAGTGGATTGCTGATGTGTTTTACGACATTTTGCCAGAGCATGGGTTCGAAGTACGTGATGAGCAGATTTTCATGGCGTTTCAGCTGGAACGGGCGTTTGCCGAGAAACAGACGATCTTCGCAGAAGCAGGTGTGGGAACCGGAAAGACTTTAGTTTACTTGTTATATGCCATTTGTTATGCCAGATATACGAGGAAGCCGGCAGTGATTGCTTGTGCGGATGAGTCACTGATCGAGCAGTTAGTTAAACCTGAGGGTGATATTGCCAAGCTTATTCGGCATTTGGAGCTATCGATCGATGCTAGATTGGGTAAGTCGCCGGACAACTACCTTTGCCTAGTGAAGCTGGATGATGCCAGAGGCCGAGGGGATGAAGAGCAATTTGACGATATTTATGAAGGATTACCTAAGTTCGTACGTACTCCTGAAGCGCTTCAGTCCTTCCATGCGTACGGTGATCGTAAGCAGTATCCGGATCTGAATGATTCGCAGTGGAATCAGATCAGCTGGGACAGCTTTCAAGACTGTTTTGTATGCGACAAGCGCCATCGCTGCGGCCAAACCTTATCGCGTGATCATTATCGGAAGTCGAGTGAGCTGATTATTTGTTCGCACGACTTTTATATGGAGCATGTATGGACATATGAAGGACGGAAACGTGAGGGGCAGCTGCCGTTGTTGCCAGACCATTGTGCAGTTATTTTCGATGAGGGGCACCTACTCGAGCCTGCTGCTCAGAAGGCGTTAACGTACAAGCTGAAACATGCTGCTTTTGAGACAATTATCGTTCGACTGCTGCAAGGGCAGATTCGTGAATCTTTGGCAGTTCTTATAGATGAAGCGATCGATCAAAGTGAAGCGATGTTCCAGGTGTTGGAGCATCAGTGTGAAGCGATCCCAGGATCCGAGCGGAAGCAGATTACTTTGAACGATTCCCTGCTCAAGGAGGTTCGCCGCTTCCGTTCCATTCTTACTGCAATAGAAGAAGAACTGGTATTTGAAAGTGAGTTATATACGTTAAACGATTATCAGCTGCGCATTGTAGAAGAGCATATCGAGATGCTGCAGAAATCGCTTAGCCTGTTCGATCAGCCGAATCGGTTAATCTGTTGGGCGACGGAAAGCGAGGAAGGACTTACTCTAGCGATAATGCCTAGAACTGTAAAGGAAGTCTTGAAGGAGCGGGTGTTTTCTTTGCGAATGCCGATCGTGTTCTCCTCAGCTACACTTTCCGTAGAGGGGTCCTTCGATTATGTGGCAGACAGTCTGGGGATTGACAAGTACTTGTCGTTCTCTGTTGAGTCTCCTTATGATTACGAAAAGCAGATGAAAGCTTTGGCACCGGAATGGTTGAATGCTGTTTCCTTCGAGGAGAAAATGAGAGTTGCGGTGCAACTGCTGCAACGATCTGAGGGAAGAGCGCTGCTGCTGTTCCCGTCAAAAGAAGAGCTGCTGCAATTCAAACAGGAAATTGTTAAAGTTAAGGAATGCTCATGGATGCGGTTCTTATACGAAGGCGACCGGGAGATTAGCCGCTTGATCTCGGATTTCCAGCAAGATGAGCAGAGCGTGCTGTGTGCGGTTAGCCTGTGGGAAGGGTTGGACGTTCCAGGTCCATCCTTGTCCAATGTTATTGTGTGGTCCTTGCCTTATCCGCCGCGCGATCCAGTGTTTATGTCCAAACGCAAAGATACTTCCTCACCTTTCGAAGAGGTGGATCTGCCTTATATGCTGCTGCGTCTAAGGCAAGGGATGGGACGGTTAATCCGTTCCCGCGAGGACAGCGGTATGGTAGCGATTTTGAGTGAAGAGCTGCGGGATGGACATCCGGTGCGTAAGCATGTAGACGCAGTGCTTCCGAAGGGCGTTAAGCTTGAAGGGATTTGATTAGGTTGTGAGAGGGCACTGCCTGCAGAGGTAGTGTTCTTTTTTATAAGTAAAACTGGCTATCTTAGAGAAAACGGTCTATTCCACCCTAATAACCTATACCAGGGAGACTGTCTATGAACTACATCAAAAACAGGGTTACTTGTACGTTCGAGGCTAAAAATAGACAATTTGTCTATAAATCACTCTTAGTTTCTCTACTTTCTGCTTGTTAACGATGTCATTTGGGCCGTAATCCTGTTTATCCGCATGCGGCAGCACGCCTCAATCGACTCTTGACGCGGAAAAAGGGTATGTATCTCTCTTCTCGTCTAGCCTGAACCGTCCACTTTACATTAATGACCATTCCTGCCATTTTGGACGATATGCGAAGTTTTTGGTTCCCCCTGGTTTTGGGATGACCGAGGCCTAAGTGATTCTTTAATTCGTTATTGCTCCGCTCAATTGTTTTTCGAGTTTGAAGTGCTTCTTGTCCTTCATTACTTTCGTTGTAGCTTCTCACTTGCATTTGCATTTCGTAATGGTCACTGATGAAAATGGTCCGTCCATTGTTAGGTTTTGTGCATGTTGCAAAGAGTGGACAACTCGCACAAACAGCTTTGGCAAATTTGTATTGATGACCGTTGGCTTTGTTGTTACGAACTTTGTGAGTAGTTGAATGCCCTTGGGGACAAGTCACTTTAAACGCAACGTGATCATAAGTGAACGCTTCGCTAGAAAGTAATCCCGTACAATTGTTGTTCGGCATGAGCGGGGCACATACAGGGACGCCAAGTTTATCTAATTTTACACGGTTATCGATCGAGCCATAGGCCGTATCTCCCACTATCTGCGCAGGCTTTACGCCATGGTAACGAATAATGGTATGAATCAGGGATTCCATGCGCTCTCCGTCATGTTCATTGCCGGGAATCGGTTCAATTTCAAGAATGAGAGGAGATCCCGCGGACTTAACCACCTGGATCTTGCTGCCGACGAACTTCTTGCTGTTGGATTTAGCGCCATACCTTGCGTCGGGATCCAGGATGCTGACGATTCGGTTTTTAGGTCGATCCTTACGGGGAATTCTTTCGAATTCCAACGGCTCAGAAGCGGTAATTTGAGATGTCAAACGAGGTTGCTCTGTTTTCTGACCTTCGGAAGGTGGCGGTGTGGGAGCGGAAGGCCGTGTGTTATCTCGGAGGATTTCCAAGAGCAAAGCCTGCAGCTCCAAAGCATCCAACTGCCGCTTCTTGTCATCCCAGTTCCAAAAGAGAGGGCGTACAGAGTCGCTCTCGAACCAATAGAGAAGCGAATACGCGCGTGAAACAAGTTTACTGAATGCTACAGCAAACTCCTCTTTCGTCATATGGATAGACAATCGTTGTTGAAACCATTCTTCGAAGTGAAGCATACGCTGAGCCAAACCAAACAGAGGACCATTGCTTCGTTTTAACTGTTGCACAATCCGAAGCACTCCTTGCAGAATCAAGCGGTAGACACCGACTTTCGCCAAGTTGGCATACGATGGAAAAGAGTCAATCAGCCAGCGGTCTTCTTTACTGCCCCACAACTTGTGCTGTCGTGCCTGCGCCAGAATGTAATGAAAACAGGCATGAAAAAGTCGGTCGCCTAATCGATTCCGATCGAGAGCGATCGTACTATGATCGAATCCTTTGAAGGCCATCGGGACACCCAGAAATTGCTTGATGGCAATATCGTAGATCATCCGTTCTTCTATTTCACGATCGGACAACTGATAGAAAGCTTGCACGAAGTGCACCTTTAGCTTTAATGAAGGGGCATAAGGACGTTGTCCATTCGCTGAATAGAGATGAGCACAAAGCTCGTCGGCAAACGAAAAATCAATATGACGCTCAACCTCACTCCAAAACGGGTGCTCGGGTAGACTTGAGAATAGTTCAACATCGGCCATGGTTAGGGAACCAAACGTTTTATAGCGAATTCGCAGCGAGCTAGCGGTCCCTTTCTTGGCTGAGGGGAGATTGGGCAGTTCATCGCAAGTATCGATTTGTATACCGAAGTCGCTAAACGACAATTGATTCTCCATATCTGGGCCTACTTTCTGTTTCAAGAATGGTAATTATATTATACCATTAAAACGGAAGAAATCGGCAGTATTATGGAGAAAACATTGGATTATTTAAGGAATTTCGCTTTATTTGGTTCCCGAATTCTGGCATTGTTTATGAGTTAATAGACAGTCTCTTTACTATTGGTTATTTGCCTGGTTTTGAGGAAAATCGGTTCACAATACGGTAATAGGGGATAGTCAAGTTGGCTAATCAGTGCCCGAGTAATGAAATGGCCCAAATAGACAGTAGTAACATGGCTTATGCGCAAGCGGCGTACCACTATAATCCAAACTATAACAAAATCCCAATTTCTTCGAATGATGCTGTAGCGGTTACGCAAAAATATGTGAGGGGTAATAGCATGTTTCGCAACGAGTCCCATTGAAGCGGCAAAACGTTCTATTATCTTCGGAGAAATTCCTAGAACACCCGCCATTCGGTCGGTCGGCACAACATCCTAATTGCGCCAGACATATTTGTACATAGTACTGGGAAATATCATAGAGTATCTTTCCTCCATTCGTCATTCGTTTTACTCCTTTACGCTTCCCAGCACAATGCCTTTCACAAAGAATCTCTGTAGAAAAGGGTAAACTAGAAGAATCGGTAGTGCACCCAAGAAAATTTGAGCCGACTTAACCGTCCTATCAGATAAATCCTTCAGCAATTGAATGTCACTCTCATTCATTGCGTTCAAATCGTTTTGAATAATGATGGTCTGCAAGTAACTTTGCAATGGGTAATTTTCAGGCCTATTCATGTAGATCAGCCCGTCGAACCAAGAGTTCCAGTGTCCAACCATGGCAAATAGTAAAAGCGTCGCCAAAGCGGGCATCGATAACGGAACATACAACCTCCATAATGTAGAATTATGTCCTGCCCCATCGATAAAAGCAGCTTCTTCTAATTCTTTCGGCAGCCCTCGAAAGAAATTGAGGAGTAGAATAACGCTGAATACCGGTACGGCATGCGGTATGATAAGCGCCCAAATTGTATCTATTAAACCTGTCTTTTTTACTATAATATAGGAAGGAATTAACCCTCCTCCAAATAGAATTGTGATGAAAAAATACCAAACATAAAACGTGCGTTTCCGAAAGGCACGTATCTCCTTGGAGAGTGGATACGCGGTCAGTATGATCAATATCATATTAATTCCAGTACCTAGTGCTAGCCGTTGAAAACTAATCATAAATGATGTCATAAACTCTTCCTTGCGAAGCACATATTCGTACGACTTCAGCGTAAAACCGACTGGCCATAACTTAACTAACCCACCACTTGCAGCCGCACTTGAGCTGAAGGAAACGGCCAACACATGGAAAAGAGGGAGTAGACAAATAATCGAAAGAAGTCCGATCAATACATAATTGAAAACAAGAAACAGTTTCCGGCTGAAAGACAACGATTCGACCAAATTAAAAACTCCTCTCTTAAAAAATACGGTAATTTGCAAGGCGATAAGCCAAAAAGTAGGCAACGGAGATGAACACCAGGGAAACTGCCGATTTTACCAATCCTATAGTGGTCGCAAGACTATATTGAGCGCTTTGTAATCCCATCCGGTAAACCATAGTGTCAATAATATCCCCGCTATCGTATACTTGCGGGCTGTAAAGATTAAATATTTGTTCAAAACCAGCATTCAATATTTGACCAAGACTTAACGTTGCTAGCAAAACTACAATCGGTCTGATTCCAGGCAAGGTAATATGCCAAGTTTGTCTTAGTCGGTTAGCCCCATCGATGATAGCCGCTTCATATAAGGATGGATTGATACCCGTTAACGCCGCCAAGTAAATTATTGTACTAAACCCAAATTCCTTCCATTCGTTCGATATTACTATGACGTATGGAAACCAACTGTTATTACCGAGAAAGTATATAGGATCAATGCCTAATAACCCGATTAGTTGATTGACGATACCAATTTTGGGTGATAAGATGTCGATCAATATTCCACCTAGAATTGTCCACGACAAGAAATGTGGTAAATATATCAAGGTTTGCGAGGAACGTTTGAACCATGTCTTTTTGATCTCATTCAGCAAAAGTGCAACCGTAATTGGAATTATCAAACCAACGATGATTTTCATAAATGCGATAAATACCGTATTTCCAATAACTTCCCAGGTATCCGGAAGTTGAAAGAGATAACGAAAGTTGTCCAACCCAACCCACTTGGAGCCGAAAAAACCCCTTGCTGGTACGTATTTCTGGAAAGCGATAATAAGGCCAAACATAGGCACATAGCTATAAACGAGTACGATCAAAAAAGAAGGAAGCAGCATTAAATGAAGAGGTATTTGAGTGGAAAAACTTTTTTTTCGCAAGTTATCAACCTCCATTAATAGTTAGTCTGCATGAAGCAAAATTGAAACTAACCGAAAATAAAAGAAACAAGCCCCTGCGCGAAGCAGGAGCTTCAAAGCAACTACTTGTCCTTATTTATTTTTTGTGTACCAGTCGTTGACATCTTTGGTGATTTCAGATCCGCCTAATTTTTTCCAATTTTCAACAAATTTATCAAATTCGTTAAGAGAACCATCAATGACGATTTTGGTCATCATCTCTATCTCCATTTTTTTCAAGTTCGGTCCTTTTTCCACCATGCTAGGAAGAGGTGAAGTAATGAAAGCCTCCGGCATAAACTGGTCGTTCTTGAAATACTGGTCAGCTACTTTGCCGGAGCTGTCCAAGCCCCACATTTTGTTCTGCGCCCAGTTGCTGCGATCCCCTTTCAAAAAAGACTGGATTTTAGAGAGCACGCTTCGTTCTTCCGGGGTCAGTTTGTTCTGATCAGATTGTTTGTTCTCCAGATAAGGCACAAGATGGCGATAATTGTCCACATTCTTGTATGCCCGATAGAGTTTAACCGGCGACATAGTCCAGTACGGAGAATTATCTTCCTTGGCATTTACGAATTTATGGAAAACATCGTCACTAGTATTGAAATAAAAAGTATTAAGCCAGAATTCTGCCATTTTTAAGATGGCCTCGGGATTTTTTGTACCCTTTTTCACAACCCAATATCCCATGTATATATTAAGCGGATGTTGTAGTTTTACCAGTTTCCCGTCTGCTGAAGGAGCAGAGTAAGCTTTCCATTCAGCTGTTGGATTGCCGTCAATAACCGGCTTGAGTGGAAAAGCAGCTGCTGTTAGCGCATTGTACAACATCCCGACTTTTCCGGCCGTTATATCTTCATTGACTTTCGCGGTATCCTTTGTACCGAACTCCTTATCGATTGCACCGGATTTATACATATCGTGTACTTTAGATAGTGCGGTTTTTAATGATGGTTGAATGGTGCTATATTCGAGTTTGTTGCCAGTGGCATCTTTCAGCCATATGCTCCTGTAGGCGTGGAACCCGTTAAAAAATCCGTTAATGTAGGTAAACTCTTTATCCAAAGCCAATCCAATCGTATCGTTCTTTCCATTGCCGTCAGGATCCTTCGTCGCGAATGCGGTGGCTATATTAATGAGGTCATCCATTGTTTTCGGCTCAGGCAAGTTCAATTTCCTCAGCCAATCTTCTCGGACCCAGATCACAGGGACCGATTCCTTGGCCACCCCTGAGAAAGGAATAGCCATCAATTTCCCATCAATCATTGCAGATTTTATTACTTCGGGACCTGCGTCGTCCATCACTTTCTTGACAATCTCTGGTGCCATATTTTTGTAGACTTTAGTCATATCCTCGAGCAGTCCAGCATCTGCCAATTGACGGAACTGCTGCGGACTTGCGACAAAGAAGTTTGGAATATCGCCCGAAGCGATCATCAGATTCGCTTTCTGGTCATATTGGGCTGCTGGTACGGACCATAACGATTTCACTTTGATGCCAAAAGTCTCTTCGAGGTGCCTTGTCCAAACGTTACTATTCTCATTATCTCCGTTTGGATATTTCAAGGTCGGGTTGGCCGAATAAACAGTAGTCAGCTCGATAGGCGGATTAAACTTTTCAGGAATTGCATTATTGTTCTTGACTGTCGGTGCCATACTACCCGTTGGTTCACCAGATTCGCTCTTGCTGCAACCGGACATGATGATGACTGTCCCAAGCATTAACAGTATTGCTATTGCTAATAAACGTTTCATATCCCTCACCTCTTAACATTATTGGAAGAACTCGTTCAACCCTGACCCCTGGCAACTACCGATATTAAGTCTGTTTCGTTTTTAAAGGCTAACACCTCCTTAAGCGTATTGACTTAACGGAATGCTTTCCTACCGTCTCCCACCCTATCGATTTGCCCGTCTCCACTTACTGGTTCATGAAAACCATCCTTCTTAGGATCTACATACTGGACAAACCAATTTTCCAGCTTTGACTTCAATCGGTTGACGGCATCTATGTATTGTTCATCATGCACAAGGTTCAAACGTTCATAAAGGTCTTAATCAACTTTGTTATACTATACATTTAATATTATATATAATAATATTGTCAGCATTAATATTCTTTTTTCACATGCTGTCATATGGTAAAAGGGCCGAAGACTACCAGCGGAATTCCCTTCGCATCCTTTACATTAACGGTTGGATTATAACCTCTTCCATGCCAGAGTTGAGCGCCATGTGGAATGGACTGTTCAAACCTGAGCAGCACCTGTTGTTTGTCCTTCGTAACGAGTGCAGTCAAAGGCAACTGCTTTCCGTTTACTTCGACACAAAATCCAAATACTCTTCCAATCGGATCCAAATACCCATTTACTTCAATCATCGAGATTGTTAATTCGTTACGTTTCTCATTCCAGATAAACGAGTTTGGTCGCGGTCCCTTCAGTGAGACTTGTCTGCCGTAGGCTAATCTTAATGCCTGCCATGCCATACGTCGACCAACTTCCATTAACGAAACTGCATCCAAGTGAATTGGGTTTGACATCGTTGAGTCGATTGTCGGAACAAGAGCAATTCGATCAGCCAAAGCCTCTAATGTGTACTGTTCTTGCTGAACGCAGTTCCAATGACTGGCATCGGTCTCCCAAATATAAAATACCGACAGTTGCGCATATATGAAAGGAAGTCCCGGATCGTCCAGATCGCGACGTAAACAGTCGATGAAATTTAAAGTTCGTTCACGGTAAAGGTGCGAGGTTTTGGCAATTGCGTCACTTTCTCCCTGATACCAAAGACATCCTTTCACTTTGCCGCCCAATTGTCGAATTCTACGAATCATTGAACCGTAGAGAGAACGGCCTTCATCCTTCAGCAATGCTGGATCCCATTTCGTCATATCCGTGGCTCCTCGTGCACACATGATCAATCCGATCGGAACTCCTGTATAACGGAACACCTCTTTGGCAAATGGAATCCCTAGACCAGCGCTCTCAGTACGATAATGTCTGGCGTCAATCGCAGCCTGTTCCCGTTCAGATTCGGGAACCAGCCAATGAACAGAGTCGACCGATTCGTTTAACCAGCACAATGGCTCGCTTGCGATATCCCACCTGTCACCCATATAGAAGCAGCTAATGCCCACCTGCTCAGGCTCCATATGTGTTAGCTTTCCACACCCTTCCATGTTCGATTGCCCGGCAAGTATCCATAAATCACCAACGAACACCGGATCTATTGATGCCGTTGCTTTGATCTGATTGGACATAATTCGGATTTCTAAACGGTGTTGTCCTACGGGGACACCAGTCAACTTTCCCTTAAATGACCCGGCTTCAATATGCCCAATATATCGCCACGGCATTGAAAAATGGCTTGAAACTGTTCGTGCCTCCACTTTCCCCTCAGCTTCAGCCGACAATACGAGTTCTAACGAAATCTCTGCTACATCAGAATCATCCCTCTGATAGACACGATGTGCGATCGGACCGATAATTTGTTTAATGAGATTTTCCTGAAGATCAGGCATGTATTAATCCTCCTTGGACGAAATATCCTTTTGTTCCCTATTCTTTCCACTCGATCTCCTCTAACGTATTTGTTCCTAAGAATTGGTTGCTTTCAAACACATTTAACGTGGATCTTCAAATTCACGTATCTCCATTTTTTCGACATCTGTCCATATAAGCGCTTTCATATTTTGTTGCTCCTATTGATTGTTTTTTAAGTTCTTACACGATTGAGGAGTAACTAGTAAGTTGCGTTTGTTTAAATGTCTGGACTTGATTAAATATACCTAAGCATGCGGATAAGTTCCTCAATAAACAAACATAGTTAAATCAAATATATTATATATTATATATTTATTTTTGAAAAGAG
>FWWL01000738.1_pt1 | contig 68924 bp, 59 predicted proteins | sample 2228331 | NCBI WGS metagenome assembly FWWL01 (sample SAMEA103939775, study PRJEB20133) | metagenome
GTTCTTGTTTGCGGTTGCCGTCGTGAGTTCGAAGGTACTCATCTTTTAGGCGGTCGTACTCTTCAATCTGTCCGAGACGAATCATATCGGGTTGTTGCCCTCCTTGTGGGTCGGGTGCAAGCAGGCTGTCGCCCACTTCGATTTTGAAGTCCAGGTTCGGCAGGGCAACATTGACGCTGGGGTCGTCTAATGGGTTGCGGGTGTCTTCCACCACGAGGCTCAGCCACAGGCGCAGGCGCGCAATCTCCACCGCGAACGGGTCGATGTCCACGCCATACAGGTTGTTCTCGATAATCTCCAACTTGCGCTGGTAGACCGTTTCAGCATCGATATGGTGTGCTTGAAACAGGGCGCTTCGCAGTTCCAGCAGTTCCTGAAGCATACCGAGCAGGTAGGCGCCACTACCGCAGGCGGGGTCGCACACGCGGATTCGCTTGAGCGCGTCCAAGACCGCTTCGGGGTCTTTGAGGTGGCTGGGGTCGCGCTCATTGACGAACTGCTGGATGGCGTCGGCTATCTTGCTGGGGCACTGCGACTGCAGGTAACCGATGAGTGCCTCTTGGCACATAAACGCCACGACGGGGCGGGGCGTGTAGTAGGCTCCCGACTCGTGCCTGCCCGTGACGAGTTCCTCGAACACCTTGCCCAACATTTCGGGGTCGACAGCGACCTCCACATCGAGCGGGGTGCTTTCGGTAATGGTGAAGTTGAAGCGGTAGAACAGGTCTTTCAGCAGGGGTTCGATGGCTTCGTCGGGCACGAAGATGGTGTCGTCATTGGCGCGGGCGTCTTTTTCGAACAGTCCGCCGTTGAGGTAAGGCACTTCACCGATGAGGTCGCCAAGCAGTCCCCCTTGATTGACGGCACTCAGGTTGCGTCCTTGCGGGTTATTCAGCCCGCTGAAGAAGAGCGGTTTGAGCCGGTCGCGATAGAAGTTGCTCTCGTGGGTGCGTTGGGTTTGGTAGTCTTGCCAGAGGGCGCGCAGGTAGTCGGTGCGGTTTTGGAATCGGATCCAGCCCTTGCGCTCCAGAAACCGAATGAACAGCAGGCGGTTGAACAGTTTGAGGGTGAAGAGGGCGCGCTCGGCTTTGCTGGGTAAGCACGCTTGTAAAGTGGTCTCAACCGCCTCGAATCGGCGCTTGAACTCTTGGAAAAAGCGTTGGGTGACCGCTTCGACATCGAAGGCACGGTCGAGCCGTGTGAGCAGTTCGGTCAGGCTCGGCTCGGGGGCGTTGAGGGGAAACGCCAGTTCACTGAGCTGTTCGAGCGTCGTGCGTGCGGGCAAGTGAACCTCGTAGGGGAGGGTACGAAACTCGATTTTTTGGGTGGGGAGTCGTCGCGCCCACACGAACGCCAGTTGCCGAGCGTCGGCGGTCTGATAGACAAGCAGGTGCTCGCCATAGGTTCGGAACAGGTCTTCGTAGAGTTTGCGTCGTTCGGTCAGGCTCGGCAATCGGTTCGATTGCAGGACACAGAGGAAGACACGCACGCCACCGAGCTCGGCGATGGGTTCGTAAGGACTATTGGGGACAGGCGGTGCGATGTTCCAACCCAGCTCCTCGCCAAACAGTCGGCGCAGGGAGTCTGCGCTTGGGTGATGCAGGTAAAGTTCCAACGCTTTGGCGGTCTCCAACAGGCTCATCGGAGACAACGGTTCGGCACTTGGCAAGCGATTCCTGCTAACAACAAGTAGCGCAGATAAGGGGAGGTATAGCGAGGTTAGAGTCACAGCACTGTATGGCTCCCGGGGCAGGACTCGAACCTGCAACCTAGTGGTTAACAGCCACCCGCTCTGCCTGTTGAGCTACCCGGGAACCTCGCTTCGACATTATACCACATTCTCCCGATAGGCTGTCAAGGGTTTTGAGAGGGTTGGCAAAAAAGTGGCACGGGCATCCTACCCATCAGCAAAATGTAGCACGGGCATTCCTGCGAACTTTTCCCCTATTGCGCCCAATTCCCCCAAAATTGCTGTCCGCTTTGCGTCCCATTTTGAGTCTTTAAGGGTGGAGTGCCGAACACTCCAAAAATACACTCAGGAGGCTTATGAACGATGCGCACGAATCGATGGCTTGGAGTCGTTGTCAGTGTCGGGCTGATCAGCACCAGCGCACTGGCACAACAGTTCTCGGTGTTCAATAATAACGGACCGAACAATGTGGATTTTAGTCTGAGCCAATCCAACTCAGGACCGACCAGCGGAGCCTTCACCAACGCCCAGTGGACACTGACGGATACATCGTTTGGTGGCACAGGCAACGGATGGAGGTGGTCCCGTGATGTCTCCGCCTTCAGTAGTGGTGACCCCTTCGGACGGCTGGTTTTGCGATTCGATGGCTTCGGAGGCACTTCAGCAGGAAGCTACTGGCGCTTACCTGCGAATCGCTCTGGTGGACTGACGGGGAACAACCCGAGTGGGGTCGTCTTGCACACGACATGGGTCGGCTCAGGGCATGTGTTCCGCTCAGAGCAGCTGTCGAACAAGCCCGCGTTCGGTGGTGACGTCACCACCAACATCCGCGCTCAAGCGAACAACGCCGCCCCGATTAACAAGTCGAGCGGACCCAGCGGGCTAATCACGGGCATACCCGATGATGACCCTGCTGCGGGCATCCAGGTCAACAAGTTCCTGAACCCCTCCATCACGATAAACTGGAGCGTGTTCGGGGCGGTCGCATCGCGTGGGCAGGTCGCAGGGGGTGCCTACTTTGGTGCTATCAACTCCCCCTTCCGCGACGATGTGCGTGTCACAGGCAATCTCCAAATAGGTTCTACGGTCGTCCAGTCGGGTAGCAATAGTGTCACCTTCGCCGTGAACGAGGGACCTGCCACCAAATCCATCGCCAGCTTCGGTAACTCCTTCACACTCGATCTGACCTCCTACGGTATCGGCGATATTGTCACCGTTCGGGTCAACTATGCGATGCTGTGGGACGGTTATCACGATGTCTACGCAGGCACGGTGCAACTCAACAGTGGGTTCGAGGAAATCCAGTTCGAGGTGGTTCCTGAACCTGCCAGCCTGATTGCGCTCGGTACAGGACTCATCAGCCTGCTGAGCCTGCGACGCCGAAATCGCTGATTGCATCATTAGTAATGTCCTCCATTGCCCTCCTCTTCTCATTTGCGAGAGAGGAGGGTTTAACCCAACTTTTCTGTTGCCTCTCTCTCGTCATTCTGAGCCGAAGGCGAAGAATCTCGACAGGGGTGACATTGAGACCCTTCGCTTCGCTCAGGGTGTCAGATGGGGGGAGCGATTTCGCCTTAGTACACCTTCCCTCTATGGTACTCTCATCGGTATCGACAGGAAAATTGGGTTAGAATCTCCTGTGTAGAATCCATAGACACGAATGTCTGTGCCACACTCGTAGCACGGGCGTCTCGCCCGTGAGATTCTTCGCTTCGCTCAGAATGACGAAATCGGGGCCGTGGGCAATCGGCAGGGGGCAGTGGAGATTCTTCGCTTCGCTCAGAATGACGAAATCGGGGCAGTGGGCAGTCGGCAAGCGCCACTCAAAGCTCAGGTATACTCGAACAACCTGAAACAGACCCTTCGGAGTCGAGAAACGATGAGCAAGCGAGTGGTGTTCCTGAGTGTGCTTTTGGTGCTGTGTCCTCTGCTCAGTGTGGCTCAACGAATCCCTGCCCCTGATGCCCTTCGACGCGATATCGAGCGGGCACGCGACCGAGTGTTTCCCGCGTTGGTCAATATCTTGGTGGTCTCACGCTATTTCGAAGGCGGGCGCGCCCAGTACGCCATCAGCGGTGGCAGTGGCGCGATTGTCACCGAAACGGGCGTGGTGCTGACCAACTTCCATGTTGCCGAGGACGCCGTGCGTATCTTCTGCACGCTCGGCACGGGCGAACGATTCGAGGCGCGCGTCTTAGCCCACGACCCGCTGACCGACTTGAGCATCCTCCAAATTCGCAACGAGGGCAACCAGCGCAAGTTCCCCTTCGCACCGCTGGGCAACTCGGACGAAGTCAAGACGGGCGACAATGTGCTGGCGATGGGCAACCCGCTCCTGCTCTCTTCATCGGTGACGATGGGCATCGTGTCGAACCCGCGCCGAGTGTTCATCAACCCTGTCAGCTCCGAAATCGAGATGCAGGAGTTCGAGACGGGCGACCGTTCAGGAATGCTTACGCGCTGGATTCAGCACGATGCGCTCATCCTGCCCGGCAATTCGGGCGGACCGCTGGTGAACCTGAAGGGCGAAATTGTGGGCGTCAACCAGCTGGGCGGTTCGGGGCTGGGCTTTGCGATTCCTTCCAATATTGCGCGCCGTGTGTTAGACCAGGTGCTGAAGACGGGCACGATTACGCGCGGGTGGCTCGGCTTCAGCGCGCTCCCGACCGAGAAACTGCGACGCCGAGAGGGCGTGCTGGTCGGCTCAATCGCGCCCGATTCGCCTGCCGAACGCGCGGGTCTCCAGCCGGGCGATATTGTGCTGAGTATCGCAGGCAAACCGACCAACGCCCGCTTCGTGGAAGAAGTCCCACTCATCTATCAACTAATCGCCGATTTGGAGGTGGGCAAGACCGTGCCTGTAGTGATTGAGCGTGGAGGGCAACGCCAGACGCTGAATATGGAAGTGGCGCGGATGGAACCCTACTACGGCGAGGAAGACGAGTTCCGTGCGCTCGGTTTTACAGGGCGCGATATTACCCGCCCGATGGCACGCGCTCGACGACTCCCGCCCACTGGCGTGCTGGTGACGGGAATGCGACCGGGCTTCCCGCTCGACAACGCCGAGCCGAAAATCAACCCAGGCGATGCAATCCTGCAAGTTGGCTCGACCCCTGTTGCGAATGTGCGCGACCTACGCAAAGCGCTGGAGGCACACAAAGACGCCGAGCTCATCCCGCTCACCCTTCAGCGCAGGGAGGAAGTGATTATCAGCGTGGTGCGCAACCGCCCGCCCTCCGAACCCAGTCCGAGCGCAGAACTGCCCCGCGCGTGGCTGGGCGTCCGCACGCAGGTCATCACGCGCACCGTTGCCGAAGCGCTTGGCAACCCCGACTTGAAAGGCTTCCGAATCACCGAGGTCCTGCCCTACACCGAAGCGAGTAAGGCTGGACTTCAGGTGGGTGACCTGATTGTGGCGCTGAACGACGAACCGCTCACCGCCAACCGCCCCCAAGATGCGCGCGACCTGGAACGCCGAATCGAGAGCCGAAGCGTCGGCGAGGAGGTGCAACTCACCATCATCCGCAACGGCACAGAGCAGAAGGTTGCAGTTAAGTTAGAGCCAACCCCTGCATCTGCCGAATCGGTGCGCCCCGTGCGCCAGCGCGAACTGGAGTTCACCGTGCGCGAGATTACCCCCATCGACCGCATGCGCAACCGCTGGAAAGAAGACCAGCAGGGCGTGCTAGTGACCGAGGTTGCTAATGGGAGCTTTGCTCAACTGGGCGGGCTGAAAGCCGACGACCTTATCTTAGCCATCAACGAACAACCCGTGCCCGACACAAAAACCTTCCAGTCGGTGATGCAGGAGCTGTTCCAGCAGAGACCGCCCGTGCTGGTGCTGTTCATCCTGCGCAACCGCGAGACCACCTTCGCCTTCATCGAACCTGACTGGAACGAAATCCTACAATAGAGGGGTATGCTTAAACTATGCGAAAACTCTGCTTGAACCTGATTGCCGTCGTGAGCCTTTGTGCGCTGGTGTGCGCCCAACAAGCCCCAGCCGAGACGACCAATAGTTATGCCCAACTGATGCAAAAAATCGCGCCGAACATCGTGACGGTGCGCATCGTGGCGAAGTTCGAAATCAAAGCCGAAGGCGAAACTCAAACGCAAGAGAGCAAGTTCACCCAGCAGGGCGCGGTGATTACCGCTGACGGGGTTGTGATGCTCTCAGGCGTCCTGCTCTCCGCCGAGAGTTTCAAAGAGTTAGTTGGGTTCGACGAAGAGGATGTGAGCCTCTCTATATCTCCCCAGAGCCTGAAGGTCATCTTCGGTCAGGAGACCCAAGAGTATGACGCCACACTGATTGCGCTCGACTCGCAGTTGGGCGTGGCGTTCCTCAAAATCAACGACCTCGGCGGACGCCAGGTCGAGCCGATCGAGTTCAAGGAAGTCAATCTGCCCATCGGAAGCGAGCTGGTCACGGTTTCCCGATTACCGCGCGGGTTCGACTATGCCCCCTACTTTTCTACGGGGCGGGTCATCAGCGAAGTGAGCAAGCCACGCCGAGCGTTCCTGCTGGAAGGCAACATCTCCGAGCTGGGTCTGCCTGTCTATAGCCGAAACGGCGATGCGGTAGGCATCATGGTCACGCTCTCGCACGGACTGGACGACGAGGAGACCGATTTCGGCTTCCGAAGCAACTTCGGCGATACCGACCGCGCGCTGTTCCTCATCCCGACCGCCACGCTCAAGCCCGTGATTGAGCAGGCGATTCAGCGCGCTAAAGAGCAGAAATGAACTCTGCGGGCTGGGTCCTCGACTTGGGTACGATGGGCTACCAGCCCGCTTTTGAACTCCAGCGGGCACTTCACAAAGCGCGTGTGGAGGGGCGCACTCCCGATACCTTGCTCCTGCTAGAACATCCGCCCGTTATCACACTGGGCAAGGCGTTCCACCCTGAACATCTGCGTTTTGCGCGCGAGTTCTACGCTCAGCAGGGCATCGAGGTCTGCCCCACCGACCGCGGTGGCGATGTGACCTGCCATAACCCGGGTCAACTCGTGGGCTACCCGATTTTTGATGTGAGTGCGCACGGGCGCGACCTGCACAAGTTCCTGCGCGACTTGGAAGAGGTGCTCATCCGCACACTGGGCGACTTCGGCTTGAAGGCGCACCGCAAAGCAGGCTTCACCGGCGCGTGGGTCGGTGATGAGAAGGTCGCAGCGATTGGCATCAAAGTCACCAAGTGGGTCAGCATGCACGGCTTTGCGCTGAATGTGTGCAACGATCTGAGCCTGTTCCACACGATTGTACCGTGCGGTATCGCCGACCGAGGCGTCACTTCAATCAGCCGATTGGTGGGTCGCACGGTTTCGCTGGACGAGGTCAAACCCAAAATTGTCCATCACACCGAGCAGGTTTTTGGACTGATACTCTCGCCAAGAGAGTTGTGTGAGTTAGAGGAGGTCAGTGGGGCAGGAGTTCTGCCCCACGAAGCAGTTCAGGCGGCGCGGCGCGTTGCACGCTCGTCGTAGTGGAAGCGTTCTACAATCTGGGTTAATGCTGAAGCGAGCTGGGACAGCTCACTGGCAGTTTGCGCGACCTGTTCCGCCGATCTACGCATAGCGCTGGTACTGGCGTTGGTTGACTCGCTGGCATCAGCAACCTTGTTAATCGTTCCTGCAACCTGTTGAGAACTGCTGGCGATATCACCAAGTATCCGCGCGCTATTTTCGGAGGTTTCGCGAGTCGCCTCAATAACCCCAAGTATCTGCTGTACGCGGTCAGCCATCTGCTGGGCGATATGACTCACATCCTGCACATCGTGTGCGACCGAATCGATTGCTTGGATAATCTCACGAAGGGCGGTACTGGCTTCGGAGCTTCGGGAGTAGCCCTGTTCAATCTCGTTTCGGGCTTCCTGCATTGCTTGAACAGACTGCTCGACTCCGACGCGGACACTCTCGATAAGCCGAGCAATCTCCTTCGTTGATTCATTTGCTTGCTCTGCCAGGCGGCGCACCTCATCAGCGACCACCGCAAAGCCTTTGCCATGTTCGCCTGCGCGCGCCGCCTCGATCGCTGCGTTCAGCGCAAGCAGGTTCGTCTGCTGGGCGATATTCTTGATAGTCTGTACGATAGTACCAATCTGCTGACCGAACTGGTCTAGTTCCAGCACTTTCTCAGCGGTGAAGGCGGTGCGTTCACGAATGCGCTCCATCGCCGAAATCACCTGCTCCACAGCACTTCCACCTGTCTGAGCGACGGCGGTCGCCTCTTGTGCAGCTGCTGACATCTGTTCGGCACGTTGGGCTACCTCACCCACCGCATTTGTGGCATCGGTCATCGCATGGTAGGCTTGAAGTGCCCTCTGTTTCTGCTCCTCAGACAGCCTGCGGAAATCTCGGAGAGCGTTGTCCAACTCCTCCATCGCACTGCTGGCTTCTGTTGCAGACTGAGCCAACTGCTGACTCTGAGTGGCTATCTGATTGATATTGTGGAGACTTTGACCCGTCGAATCTCCCAACACTTGGCTAGTCTGTGCCAACTGTTGCGCGCCCTGAGTGACCTGTGCGATGGCGGAGCGCAAGTTGTCTACCATCTGAAGGAACGCCTTGCCCAGTTGATCCCGCTCGGAGGCAAGTCGTGTCTCCACTGCAAGGTTTCCCTGACTGACAGCGGTTGCGTTTTCGGAAAGTGTGCGTAGGTAATCGGTCATTGAACGGAAGGCGTTGCCGAACTCGTCACGTTCGGAACGGGGCTGTACTCCTACTTGTAAGTTACCTTGACTGATTTCGCGCGCATTCTCCGCCATCAAGCACAGATATTGGTTCATCTCATGGAAGGCGGTTCCCAGCTCGTCCTGAGCCGAGACTGGCTGAACCTCACGGCTCAGGTCGCCCTGTGCAATCTGGCGGGCACTCTCTGCCATCTGTTTCAGATAGCCAAGCATACGGCGGAATGCCTCCGCCAGCTGACCTGTCTCGTCTTTCGAGCGGTGACTCACGGTCTGGTCGAGGCGTCCTTCAGCGATGGAGTCGGCGACACGAACCATCTGCTGAAGCGGTCGCGAGATGGAACGCCCGAACACAAGCAGAAGCCCTGCAAATAAGACTGCAAAGAGCAAGCCGACACCTAAGGTGGTGCGCGTCAGGTTCGCTCTACCTGCCTCGACCCGAGCGACCGCCCCTAAGAACTCGCTCTCATCGGCTTCTAATCCAATCACCCAGTCCCACGGTTCGTAATAAGTGTACGCGATGATACGAGTTGTCGTGCCGTTTTCAGAAGGAAGGTGGTAGCGCACCAAGTCTGCTTCATTTTGGTTGAGCTGAACCGCCTTCTCTACAATCTGCTGAACATAGGGATTGCCTTCTGCATCGGTTGACTCCCAGAGATTGGCTCCCTCTTGCTCAGAGTTTCCCGAAATAATCATCTTGCCCCGCTGATCGCCTTTGGTACCAATCACGAAAACACGCCCCGTCTGACCCACCCTAAACCCTCGTATCGACTCGCGCACTGTGTCTACGCTCTCTTGCCGAACACCAGTGTAGAGCATTCCAATCACTTTGCCTGACTTGTCGAAAATCGGGTCGTAGGCGGTTACATACCAAGCGTTCACCACAAACGCAATCCCCATATACCGCTCCCCCTTGAGAACTTTGGAAACAACGGGGTTCGGCTTTCCATCGGGGTTTGTTGCAGGGATGTAGGTGCCGATGGCACGATTTCCCTCTTTCGTCTGCACATTCGTAGCGACGCGAAGCATATCGCCTTGCGCGTTCATCCGCTGGAAAATCGTGCAGGTCGCACCTGTGAGCTTACCGACCGTGTCGACTACAGGCACTGAGCGATTAAGGTCACGCTCTTGGCGGAGCCACTCGGAGCCAATCTGCACGCGCGGGAGGGTAATCTCCTGCTCTTCGCGAGTGAACTGGTTGATTGCCTTCCACCGAACGGTCTCGCTGTCGAACTTATAACCACCTGAGCGATTCATCACATACCAAGCGGTATCCAAGTAATGTCCAACCGTTTGACGCAGAAGCGCATCTTGTGATTCGACCATGTCTGCTACCGCCAACACCATCCGCTGGGTGTCTTGCCGAACGATGGTTTCGATGTCGTTTTGCGCTTGTTGACTGAGGTTTGTACCCTGCTTGTTTGCCGTCAGCACCAAAACCATCGTCAACAATACAATCGCTCCAACACCGAATAGGGTAAACTTTGTGCCTATCTTCATCCTAACCTCCTGTTGGAAGAGAAGTTGTTATGATTATCGGTACACTGCCTGAGATCTGGAGGGATAGCCACTTTTCTGTTCCGAGCGCAAATGGGTATAATCCAAGCGGAGGTTTCTAACAACGATGAGCGTTCAAACCGCACCCCGATTAGGCTGGCGAGAGAAGCTCAAGGGCGATAACTATTTCCTGCACAAGCTTCACTCGCTAACGGGAATCTTCCCCGTCGGCTACTATCTCGTACAGCACCTGTTTCTGAACTCGATGGCAGCGATAGACCCCAAGTACTTCAACGCGGTGGTCTACTTCTTCAACGAGATTCTGCCGAAACCGGTGCTGTGGGCGATGGAGCTGTTTCTGATTATTATTCCGCTGTTGTTCCACTCACTCTATGGCTTTGTGATTACCTATCACGGTCGCGCCAACATCTTCAAGTACAAGTACCGTGAGAACTTAGCCTACACGCTCCAACGAGTCAGTGGCGTGGTCATCTTCTTCTTCCTGCTGTTCCATGTCTACTCGACCACCGCGAGCCACAAGCTCTATGGAACCGATATTTACTATTCAGGTATGCAAGCGCACTTCCAAAACCCGCTGGTGGTCATCATCTATGTGCTGGGGATTACTGCCAGCTCGTACCACCTGTTCAACGGGGTCTGGAACTTCTCGATTCGTTGGGGGCTAACGATTAGCGACCGCGCCCAGCGAAACCTATACAAGGCGTGCATGGTCGGGTTCGTTCTGCTGACCGCGCTGGGACTGGTGGCTCTTGGTGGCTTCTTTATGCACGAAGCGCCACCCGCCCCTGTGGAGGTCACGCCACGCTAAAGAAGGAGGTCATTCCACTATGGCACAACGCAGAGTTGCAGTTGTTGGTGGCGGTCTCGGAGGCTTGATGACCGTCATGAAGTTAGCCGAAGCAGGCGTGCATGTCGACCTGTTCTCGCTCGTGCCCGTGAAGCGCTCCCACTCGGTGTGCGCTCAGGGCGGAATCAACGGCGCGGTGAACACCAAAGGCGAGGGCGACTCGCCTTGGATTCACTTCGACGACACCATCTACGGGGGCGACTTCCTTGCCGAGCAACCCCCCGTGCTGAGAATGGCAGAACGCGCACCGGCGATTATCTACCTGTTAGACCGATTGGGCGTGCCGTTCAACCGAACGCCCGAAGGACTCATCGATTTCCGACGTTTCGGAGGCACACGCCACCACCGAACCGCCTTCTCTGGCTCGACCACAGGGCAACAACTCCTGTACGCGCTGGACGAGCAGGTGCGCCGTTGGGAGGTGGAAGGGCGCGTTACCAAGTACGAAGGCTGGGAGTTTCTGGGACTGGTGCTGGACGACGCTGGCATCTGCCGAGGACTCGTCGCCCAAGACCTGAAGTCGATGGAAATCCGCGCCTTCCCTGCCGAAGCCGTGGTGATTGCGACGGGCGGACCCGGAATGCTCTTCAAGAACACCACCAACTCGATTATCAACACAGGCACCGCCGCGAGCATTTGCTATCAGCAAGGTGTGGACTACGCAAACGGCGAGTTCATCCAGATTCACCCGACCGCCATACCAGGCGAGGACAAGTGCCGATTGGTGTCGGAGGCGGTGCGGGGTGAAGGCGGGCGCGTCTGGGTTCCCAAAGACCCGACCGACATGCGCCCCCCACGCGACATCCCCGAAAGCGAGCGGTGGTACTTCCTTGAGGAGAAGTACCCTGCCTATGGCAACCTCGTGCCCCGCGACATCGCAACACGCGAAATCTTCGATGTGTGCGTGAACCAGCGACGCGGAATCGGCGGGAAGAATCAGGTCTACCTCGACATCACACACCTCCCTCGCCAGCAGATAGAGAAGAAACTGCTCGGCATATTGGAGGTCTACATCAAGTTCGTAGGTGAAGACCCGCGCGAAGTGCCCATGCGCATCTACCCCGCCCAGCACTACTCGATGGGAGGACTGTGGGTCGACTACGCTACCAACGGCGACGGCACGATGGAAGCGGTTCACCCACGCAACCAGATGACCAACATCCCTGGCGTCTATGCTGTGGGCGAGGTAGACTATCAGTATCACGGTGCGAACCGACTGGGCGCGAACTCGCTCCTGAGCTGTATCTTCGCAGGCGAGGTTGCGGGTCCTGCGATTGTGGAGTACCTGAAGACGCTGGATAAGTCAGCGTTCGATATGCCCTCCAGCCTGTTCGAGACCGAGCGCAAGCGCCACGAAGAGGAGTTCAAAGCGATTAGCCAGCTGAACGGTCCAGAGAACCCCTACAAGCTGGCGGACGAGATGCGCGTGCTGATGGACGAGAATGTGACCGTCGTGCGCGAGAACCCACGGCTCCAGCGCACTATCGAGGACCTCAAGGCGGTGCGCGAGCGTGTCCAACGCGTGGGGGTCAGCGACCACTTGGGCTGGACGAACCAAGTCATCCCGTTCGTGCGCACGCTGAAGCACCAGCTGGAGCTGGCAATCTGTATCACGGCATGTGCTCTGGCGCGCAACGAGAGTCGAGGCGCCCACTACAAGCCCGAGTTCCCCCAGCGCGACGACGAGAACTTCCTCAAGACCACCCTCGCACGCTGGACGCCCGATGGACCCGAGATTCGCTACGCGCCCGTGAATGTGAGCCTTATCAAACCACGACCCAGACGCTACGACACGCCCAAGACCGAGACAAAGGTCACGGCTCCCACTCCAGCAGGCGTGAAAAGCTGAGATCTCATCATCTGTACCTCCTATCACTCGAACGCCCCTTCCCAGAGATGTGGGGAGGGGCACTCCCCACGAAAACCCTCAAAAAATTGACAGGGTTTGCCGATAATCTCCTTGAGGTGGTTTTATGCCAGAGGGTATCCGCCCGACCGAACGGGTTTCGGGAGTGCCCCAAGTGAGCGCACAATCAGAGCGGGAACGGGAGCGCAAAGAGCCAACGCCGAAGAAAGCGCCCAAGCGTGCTGAACCCGAAGCGAAGCCCGAACCCGTTGTGGATGAACCCCACCTCATCGATGTGGAGGCATAACCGATGTCCGAACTGATGGTGCTATTCCAAGCCCTGCTGTTAGTGGCGGGGTGGCTTCTGTTTTTGAAAGCGCAAGCGGAGTTGCGTGCCCAATCGGCGCGTCAATCGCTCACGGGTGAGATGGAAGCCCTGCGCCAAACGATTGATGCCCTGCTGAACCGCCTGCTGGAAGAAGCAGAGCGCGCTGAACAACGAATTCGCGCAGAGACCGAGCGCGCAATTGGGGAGATTAGGACAGTCGGATGTGGGCAGTGGGTAGTGGGCAGTGGAGAGGGCAATCGGCAGTGGGCAGTGGGCAGTGGGGACACGAACCTCACCCCCCCAGTCCCGAATGATAGCCCTCACCCACCCCAGCCCTCCCTCTCCCACAGGGAGAGGGAGGGAGTCGACACCCCTCTCCCGATGGGAGAGGGGCTGAGGGTGAGGGCTGAGACTCCCCTCTCCCACAGCGTGGGAGAGGGGCAGGGGATGAGGGCTGAAACGCACCACTCCCCATTCCCCACTCCCCCAATTGAAACTTCAGAGCCTGAAAACAGGTATAACATACCAGAGCAGGAAAGACCCACCTTCGGCGTGGTCGCTATTCTGGCGGAGCAGGGATTGAGCGTCCAAGAAATCGCCCGCCAGACAGGCTATGCACCCGGCGAGGTGGAACTCATCCTGAACCTAAAACGGCATTTATCGGAGGAGAATAGATGAGAATCGTGACTTGGAGTGCGGTCGGAGCGTTGACCCTTACGGGCGCCTTAATCCTGAGCGGTTGCGGAGGCGCGAAGAACGAAGTCGTTGCCAAAGTTGGCGAAACCCCCATAGATAAAGACACTTACCTTCGTCGCTTAGAAATGATGCCCACCCCTGTCCAGGTCGCAGGCAACCAAGCCGTGACCTCCCCTGCAGGCTACACCACCTTAGTCCAGATGATTCGCGAACAAATCTTGCTCGATATGGCGAAGGAGGAAGGCGTGCTCCCCACTGACCAGCAGGTGCAGGAGCGGGTCGAGCGCGACCTCAAAAATAACCCGCAAATCAAGCAGATGATTACCGACCAGAAGTTGATGACACTGGAGGACTACCGCGAGCGCGTGCGTGTGCAGTTGGCAGAGTTCAACCTACGCACGAAAGGCGTCACGGTCACCGAGCAGGAAATCAAGGACGCCTACGAGAAGAACAAGCAAGCTTTCTATCGCCCCGCCTCCGCCCGCGTGCGATTCATCCAGCTCAATAACCCTGAAGTGCGCAAGCAGATCGATGACGACCTCGAGCGCGGGTTCAACTTCCAAAGCGTCGTGCAGAAATATGCTCAGAACCCTGTTGCAGGCGTGCAGTCGGGCGAGATCGAGTTCCCACTGGAGGGTCCGCTGGACACCAGTACTCCACAAGGACAGGCGCTGGCACGGATAAGAAATGTGCTCAAGAACGCCAAACCACTGGAGGTCACGAACTGGATACAGCTGGCGCCCAACGAGTTTGCCCGATTCGAACTGCTGGCACGCAGTCCCGGACGCCAACTGCCCCTTGAGGAAGTCAAAGACCAAATCCGAGAGCAGTTGATGTTGATTAAGGGACAAGCGAACGCCCAAGACCTAACCCTCGAGATGGCACGCCGAATGGCGAACACGCCCGTCACCTTCACCTCCGAGCGGTGGAAACAGCAGTTCGACAAAGACATCGCCGAGCTGAAGAAGAACCTCGAGGAGTTCGAGAAGCAACAGGGCGAGAAGAAGCAGACTCAAGCCCCTTCAGGTTCAGGTCAGACGACTGCCAGCGGGCGATGATTTACCTTGTCGGATTGGGTGCGGGGAGTGCCCAAGAGTTGAGTTCTAACGCGCTGGGCGCGCTACGCCGTGCCCAGCGCGTTTTCACCTCCATAAGCCGACATCCTTCGCTCATCACGCTCCAACTGTCGGGGATTGCCTTCGTACCTGTGCCCGAAAGCGAACCTGATGCGGTTGCGGAGTTTCTCATCCGTGCAGTGCGTGCGCAAAGCCCCATCGCCTACGCCCTGCCCGGACACCCGCTTATTGCCGAGCCAAGCGTACAGGCTCTGTTGGAACGCGCCCGCTCGGAGGCTATCCCTGTGCGCCTTGTGCCAAGCCGAAGCTTTATTGAACCCACGCTGGAGGCGATACAGGCGGTCATCACGGAAGGAGTGCAAATTCTGGACGCAGGCGCACTGCCCATCGTCCAACCCAATCCCCAGCTGCCCCAACTCTACTACAACCTTGATAGTGCAGACGCGCTCAGCCGTCTCCAAAGCCAACTGCAGAGGTTCTACCCACCCGATTTCGCTTGCACACTGGTTCACTCGGCAGGAAGCGAAGGGGCGACCGAAGTTCAAAATGTGCCGATTGGCGACCTGACCCGTGCCCGCACTGATGGGCTAACTGCGCTGTTCGTGCCCCCCTGCCCCAAGCGCGAACGCCGATTCGAGGGGTTCGAAGGGCTGGTTGAGGTGGTCGCCGCACTTCGTGCGCCCGATGGCTGCCCCTGGGACAGAGAGCAGACCCACGAGAGCCTGAAGGGACACCTGATTGAAGAGGCTTACGAGGTGCTGGAGGCGATCGAACACGGCACACCCGCAGACCTGCGCGAAGAGCTGGGCGACCTGCTTCTGCAAGTGCTGATGCACAGCCAAATTGCCAGCGAGATAGGCGCGTTCGATATCCATCAAGTGATTCAGCAACTGATTGAGAAGCTGGTCTCGCGCCACCCGCATGTGTTCGGCGAGGTACACGCGGACGACGCCGAGCAGGTGCTGAAAAACTGGGACGCCATCAAACGCCAGCAGAAGGGGCAGGAATCGATATTGGAAGGCGTGCCCAAAGCGATGCCTGCGCTCCTGCGCGCGCTGGAAGTCTCCAAACGCGCTGCGCGAGTCGGCTTCGAGTGGCAGAACATTCAGGGCGTGATGGACAAACTGCGCGAGGAAGAAGCGGAACTCCAAGAGGCTATCGCTTCAGGCGACGCCCAACGCATCGCCAGCGAGATTGGCGACCTGCTGTTCACAGTGGTCAACATCGCACGCCACGCCAAACAAGACCCCGAAGAGTGCCTGCGCCTGATGGTCGACCGCTTCACCGAGCGGTTCCAGTGGATGGAGCATACCGCCCAAGCCCAAGGGCGCGCCCTGCGAAGCCTTAGCCCCGACGAGTGGGAAGACCTCTGGCAACAGGCAAAGGCACATCAGGTATAACCCTACTGTATGCAGTGGACGCCCGAACAACAGCAAGCCATCCAACACAAAAATGGACTGCTTGCAGTGTCAGCAGGCGCAGGCTCAGGCAAAACAGGGGTTCTGACCGAGCGTTTCGTTGAGCTGGTGCGTCAGCACGGCGTAGACCCAGAGCGAATCCTGACCATCACCTTCACGCGCGCCGCCACTGCCGAGATGAAAACCCGAATCATCCAGAAACTGGAAGTGTCAGGACTGCACAACGCACGCCAGCGCATCGAAAGCGCGTACATCCACACCGTTCACGCCCTGTGCCGACGCCTACTTCAAGAAAACCCTTTCGAGGCAGGCATCGATCCCGAAATGAGCGTCTTGCCCGCCACCCTTGCGCATCAAATCAAGCAGGAGGCGTTCCACGAAGCCCTGCGCGAACTCACTACAAAACTCGCAGGCGACGAGAAGGACACCCTGAGCGACCTGATTGCAGACCACCTGTCGCTGGGGGCGCGTGGGGGCGACCCATTGGCAGACCTGTTCCAGATGACTCATCGACTGGCTGAGACCACACGCCACCAAGGGCTTTTGATAAGCGACCTGAGCAACTGGTATAGCCAGTTTCCCCAAGATGCACTTGCGCTCAACTGCGAAATGCTCTACGACATGGCGCAAGTGCCCCGCCCACCGCAGTCCATCCAAACCCCCAGCGAACTGATAGACTACCTGCGCGACCTTATGAGCAAAGCGAGCAACCCCGAACAGCGTGCCCACTACCAAAGCCTTGCAGGGATGGTCGGGATGACGAACTGGGAATTAGAAGCACGCGCCCTGCGCAAAGCACGCGCCCTGCTGAAACTAACCGAAACCTACCTGCGTCACTATGAGGAACTCAAGAGCCAGAACGGTGCGCTCGACTTCGACGATATGCAGGTCTACGCGCTGAGGCTCCTGCAGGAGAGCGCAACCGTACGCTACCGCTATCAACAACTGTTTGAATATGTGCTGGTGGACGAGACGCAAGATATTGACCCCCTCCAAGCGAAGATTATCAACCTGCTTACTGGCAAGGGCAACCTGATGGTGGTGGGCGACACGCAACAGTCAATCTACGGCTTTCGGTATGCTGACCCGCGCGTGTTTGAGGATTGGCAAAACAAGGCACAATCGCACACCGACGGTGCACTGGTGCGCCTTCAAGCGAACTTCCGCTCCCACCCCGACATTCTGGCGTTCGTCGAGATGGTGTTCGGGCATCTGTGGAACGGGAAGTTTATGACGCTGAAGCCGATGCGCGCTCCCCAATCGAGCCACTCGGAGACACGCGTGAAAGTCTGGCACACCACGAACAATAACCCCTACGAAGAGGCGCGCCAAGTAGCGGGCGTGATTCGACACTGGGTCGAGCAAGGCACACTGCTTATCCACGACCCTGAAACAGGAGCGGAGCGACCTGCACGCTACGGCGATTTCACCCTCCTGTTCCACCAGTACACCGCCGTCAATCAGTTCGAGCGTGCCTTCCACGAAATGGGCGTGCCCTATTTCGTGGTGGGGGGCGGGCGAGGCTATTGGCTCCAGTATGAGGTGCGCGACTTGGCGAACTTGGTGCGTGCGCTGAGCGACCCAACCGACGACCTTGCCCTGCTTAGCATCCTGCGCTCTCCACTGGCGAACCTGAGCTTGGATGCACTCTCCCTGCTGGCGTTAGAAGCCCAGCACAACGACCTGCCCCTGCGCGTGGTGCTTGACAACCCGCCCTGCTTACCTGCTGACGACAGGGTTCGGCTCGAGGGATTCCTGAGTTGGTTCGCCCCGCTTCAGGCGGAGGTCGGCAAGCGTTCGGTGGGATGGATACTGGCGCGCGCGCTGGAGCAGAGCGAGTACGAAGCACAACTGCGCAACGCCCCGAATGGTGACCAACAGATTGCTAATGTGAGAAAGCTGCTTGCGCTCGCGCTGGAACAGCCCCACATCGAACCCCAAGCCTTCGCCGAGCAGTTAGACACGATGGTGCGCACCAATCAGACCGAAGGCAACGCCCCCACCCGTGAGGAACGCACCGATGTCGTGCATTTCTACACCGTCCACTCGTCCAAAGGGTTGGAGTTTCCTGTTGTGTTTGTGGTGAACACGGGGTTCCGCCCGCGCCAGAACACGCTCCCACTCCGTGTCGACACCGAGCGCAGGCTTATCGGCATTCAAGTACAGGAACCCCAGACCGCCACCATCTACTCACCCCTTGCTTTCGAGTTGCTCAAGAAGCAGGAGTTAGACAAAGAGACGGAAGAGTCGTACCGCAAGCTCTATGTTGCGCTCACGCGTGCGCGCGACTACCTGATTGTGGTGCTGACCCATCCCGAAAACAACCCGTGGAGCCGAGGGCTGGCAGGCGCGCTCAACAGTGTACTCAACTCCAAGCGCAACTACTTTCAACTGCCCAACCGAGCCGTTGCAGAGTTGGTTCGGACGGGCTGAAGAGGGTTTCTTCAATCGGCTATAATTAACCTAATGCAAGCGTTGAAGGAGTGGGCAATTGGAGTCGTTCAGACCTACGGCTTGGGGGGGCTATTTGGCGTTGCGTTTATCGAGTCGTCGTTCTTCCCCGTTCCGCCCGATGTGCTGGTGATTGCACTTCTGCTTGCGCGCAATGCGCCTTCACCTTTCGTTGTGGCGTTGGTCTGTACCATCGGTAGTGTACTGGGCGCGGGACTGGGCTGGCTGATCGGGGCGTACGGCGGATATCCCCTGCTCCACCGAATGTTCAAAGAGGAGAAGGTTCAAGCGGTCGAGCGCATGTACCGACGCTACGGCTTGTACGCAATCTTGATTGCTGCGTTCACCCCTATCCCCTACAAGGTGTTCACAATTGCCAGCGGGGTGTTCCGCTATAGCATTGTGGGGATGATGCTTGCCAGCGTTGTGGGACGGGGCGCGCGCTTCTTCTTGGTAGCGTATCTGGTTCACTTCTATGGCGAGGCGATTCTGAAGCAGTTCGACCGCCTGCTCATCATCGGCACTGCGCTGTTGCTGGTGGTCGGGGTAGGCTATCTCTATTGGCGAGCGCGCTACGGACGGGTCAAACGCGTGGAGCGCCAGCCCGTTCAGAACCCATCCACACCTGAGAAATGAGTCTCTAAACGGGGGGACTCTTCGCCCAGCCCGAAGAGTTGGGCGAGCGCTGTGCCATAATCACCTGTCTGCGCTTCGGGTGTGAGGTCGCGCCCACCCAGCGCAAAGAGTCTTTCTAACCGCTCTTGATTGCTCACATAGACCATCGCACTCCGCGACGGCTGATAGTGAACTTTGGTGAGCAAGGGACGCACATACCGCTCGACATCGGCTGGGGAGAGAGTGAGGTCAATTGTCTCCAGCCCAAACGAGTGCGCCAGACTGCTAATGAAAGCGACCAGCGCACGCCCCGCTTCGATATTATCGTTCGGGCGCACTGCCAACTCGGTGAGGGTCATCGTGCGCACTTGGGGAGTGCCATCCACCAAACGGCTATCGGTTAGCACCACAGCATAACCACGCGGAGTATCACCCTGCTCTGCGATGTAGAACCGTTGTCGCCAGTTCGGGTCGTCCCAGCGCACCCAGATGCGCCAGTAGTCGTCATCACGCACCACACTGCCCGTTCGGTTGCCGTAAATCGCTTCGTAGCATGCCTTTACGAACGGCAGGTCTTCGGTGCCAGCGGTTCGGAATCGCCAATCGGCGGTATCCAGGCTCTCGGTTTCCACTCGCCAGTAGGGGCTGAGCATCGTGTGCCAATCGAGCCGTGCATAGAAATCGTTGATCCCTGTGAAGAGTAGCCCGAAGAGGAAATCGCCTTCGTCGATCACTCGGTTTGCGTCGCGGATGAGTTGCGAGGCGAAGCCGTGTCCACGATAGCTCGGGTGCGTGCTGACATTCGCAATCCCAGCCATCGGCACGGGGTGTCCGTTCAGCATCACATCGCGTCGCACCACCTGAACGCAGGCGACGACTTCGTGGTCGACAACGCACACGCGCGTGTACTCTGGCTTCCAGAGCGGGTCTTCAAAGTAGCGTATGAAGTAGTCTTCGCCCGGCGAGAAGACTGTCGTCCAGAGCCGAAGACAACTGGGACGCTCTTCAGGCAGGATGGCTCGGAAGGCGGGGTTCATTCTTCGTCGGCTTCAGGCAGCACATCGGCGTCGAACAGGTCGTCGCCCTCTCCGATGAGTCGCTTGCGGTCGCGCTCTTCGAGCTCTTCGAGGCTCACCTCGCCTTCCACGAACGCCTCTTCATCGCCCTCCACCACCTTCTCGGTCTCTTCCTCATCCAACACAGTGGGGATAAGCCACTGCTGAGGGTTGACCTGTCGGCATGCGTCGCAGACAAAGCGGATTTTCACCGTCTCGAACCAGAGCGGAACCTTATCTAAAACCTTCTCGCACTCTGCGCACTTAATCATTGGGTCGTTGCCTCCTGTTTGGGGGTCTTCTTCGCTTTTTGTTTTTCTAACTGTTCGGCATGCTCTCGTAGGTACTGCTTGTGCGAGAGAATGCCGTTCACCAGCATAATCACAGCGGCCAAAAGATAGAACCACGCCAGTCGCGGGTCGACATCCTGTCCCCTGTCTGCGATGGCTTGATTCCCACGCACGAAACCGATAATCCCGACGATGAATAGGATAAGCGCAATCCAGAAGTCGGTCTTCTTCCACCAGCCCATATCTCAAATATTGTACCTAACCCAACTTTCCTGTTGCCCCTCTCCGTCATTCTGAGTGCCCCTTCTCTCGTCATTCTGAGCCGAAGGCGAAGAATCTCGACGGGGGCGACATAGAGACCCTTCGCTTCGCTCAGGGTGACAGATGGGGGGAGCGATTTCGCCTTTGTACATCTTCCCTCTACGGCACTCTCATCGCTAACGACAGGAAAGTTGGGTTATACCTACCGAAGGCTGGGCAGGGAATCGGAGTGCTCTTGTCGAAGGGAACCAGTGATGTCACGCTTACGCAGGGATGCAGACTCGGTCTGGAAGGATACGGTGAAACTGTTCTTTCGGGACTTTCTCAAGTTGCTGTTCCCCGAAGTCCATCAGGCGATTTCGTGGAAGGTTCGTCCCCAGTTTCTCGATGTGGAGTTGCGCAAGCTCCATCCAATCGTGCCGCGCGGTCGGAGGCGTGCCGACCTCATCGTCCAAGTGCAGCTCAAGAGCCAACAGCCCTGCCTCATCGTAGTTCATACCGAAATTCAGCTTCAACACGACCCACAGTTCCCTCTGCGAATGTTCGCTTACTACTATCACCTGCGCGAAATCTATCAGCAGGAGGTGGTGAGTCTCGCAGTGATTGGCGATACAGACCCGAACTGGCGTCCCGACCAGTATCAGCACGCTCTACTCGGTTGCGAGGTTCAGTTCAAATATCCCATCGTCAAGCTCATCGACTTGGACGAAGCCCAGTTGGAAGAGAGTAGAAACCCGATTGCGGCGCTGGTGCTGGCACACCTCAAGACTCAACGCTACCGAAATGACCCAAAGCAACTGTTTATCGAGAAACTGCGCCTGATACGCAAACTGCTGGAGGGCGGGTATACTAAGGCACACATCATAGACCTCTATCGGGAGGTGGATTATCTGATGGCACTACCCAAAGAGTTAGAGCGGGATGTGAAGTCGGTGGTCAAGCGAATTCAGAAAGAACGGGGCATCAAACGCCTATCGTTCATCGAGCGCGAAGCGATGGAGGAAGGCGTTCGAAAAGGCATTCAACAGGGCAAGATTGAATCCCAGCAAGAGAGCATCCTGTTGGCACTCACGACACGCTTCGGTGAGACTCCCGAAGATATTGTGCATGCCATACGCAGTGAAGAGTCGCTGGAGCGTCTGAAGTCGCTGTTGCAGTTCGCACTGACCGTGCCCGATTTAGAAACCTTTCGCAAGCACCTGCAGGGCGAGTAAGCACGCACAGGTACAATTCACCCTATGGAGCCAGTGCAAGTCGGTTCGGTAGAGATAGGCACAGGACGCCTTGCGCTCATCGCTGGACCGTGCGTGATTGAAAGCCTTGAACTCTGTCAGCGTGTCGCAGGCGCAATGTGCGAAATCTGTCAGCGTCTCGACATTCCCTATATCTTCAAAGCCTCGTTCGATAAAGCAAACCGCACCTCGCACCGCTCCTTTCGGGGCAAGGGAATAGATTGGGGGCTCGAAATCCTAAGCCGTATCCGTCAAGAGTTTGGTATCCCCGTCACGACCGACATTCACGAAAGTTATCAAGCCGAGCCAACTGCCCAAGCGGTTGACTTGCTCCAGATTCCTGCTTTCTTATGCCGACAAACTGATCTTCTCTATGCCTCTGCTCAAACAGGCAAGCCCGTGAATGTGAAGAAGGGACAGTTCCTGGCGCCGTGGGACGCGGGCAACGTCGTGGAGAAACTGCGTGCGTTTGGCGCATCGGGCATTCTGCTGACGGAGCGTGGCACCTCATTCGGCTACAACATGCTGATTGTGGACATGGCGGGTTTGCCGATTATGCGCCAGTTCGGTGTGCCCGTAGTGTTTGATGCGACGCACAGTGCCCAGCGTCCGGGCGGGGCGGGAAAGCAGTCAGGGGGCGACCGCAGTGCGATACCCCCTCTCGCACGCGCCGCCGTAGCGGTAGGGGTCGATGCACTCTTTATGGAGGTTCACCCTGAGCCAGAACGTGCCCTCTCCGATTCGGCGACCCAGTACCCGTTAGAGCAGGTGGAACCGCTTCTGCGTGAACTGTTGGCGATACACCAAGCGCGCGCCGAGTTCACGAGCGGATGAGCTGTTCCGCAATCTGGATGGCGTTGAGCGCAGCGCCCTTGCGAAGCTGGTCTCCACACGCAAAGAGCGCAATTCCGTTCGGCATATCGAGCGCGTAGCGGATGCGCCCCACCAACACCTCATCCCGTCCACTGGCTTCGATGGGCATTGGGAAGTAGTTGCGGTCGCGCTCGTCTATCACTTCCACTCCAGGAAACTGATGATACGCTTCGTAGAGTGCCTCTAAGGATGGGCGCTCAGCGACCTCTGCTACAATCGCCTCGCTGTGCGCACGAAGCACAGGCACACGCACACAAGTCGGCACAACCACCACGGTCGGGTCATTCCAGATTTTGCGCGTCTCCAGCACCATCTTGCGCTCTTCCTCGTTATAGCCGTCTGCCCCGATAGGCGAGTTGTGCGAGAAGAGATTGAACGCGTAGGGATGCTGTAGGACTTTCGGCTCATAGGGCTGACCATGTAGGAAAGCGTGCGTGGAGTCGATAAGCTCTTGCATCGCCTGGGCACCTGCCCCACTGGCAGACTGGTAGGTCGCCACGACAATCCGACGAATAGGGGTCAAGCGTCTGAGCGGTTCAAGCGCCATCAACATAATAATCGTAGAGCAATTCGGGTTGGCGATGATGCCCTTGTGCTGGCGAATAGCTTCGGGGTTGATTTCGGGAATGACCAACGGCACTTCGGGGTCTTGGCGAAAGGCGGAAGAGTTGTCCACCACCACCGCTCCCGCCTGAACCGCGTAAGGGGCATACTCTCGGCTTCGCGATGCGCCCGCCGAGAAGAAGGCAATCTCTACTCCATTGAACGAGTCGGGGCGCAGGGCTTCCACAAAAATCGGCTCGCCCCGAAAATGCAGGATCTTGCCTGCCGAGCGTTCGGACGCCAACAGGGTCAGTTTGCGGATAGGGAAGTTACGCTCCGCCAGGAGGGTCAGAAACTCGGTGCCTACTGCGCCCGTGGCACCCACAACCGCAACATGGTACGCCATATCGGCAGAAATTGTACCCCAGTAGGAGACTGCTCGAAAAAACCCGTTCGTGGCACGGGCATCCTGCCCATCAGCCAAGTGTAGCACAGGCATTCCTGCCTGTGTTAAATGCACCGACACGAATGTCTGTGCCACACTGGTAGCACGGGTGTCTCGACTGCTTGCGAAATGGGCAAGATGCCCAAGCCACTTATTTTAGAACACCCCTCTCCAGCAAGGCACGATGGCTCCGACGATTTTCGTGGTATAATAAGGTGCAGGGTTGGCAAAAAAGCTCCTTTCCGGTCTTTACCTTACCAACCCCACCACAGAAGGGAGGCGCGAAACCCCGCTCGCGCCTCCTACCCAACAAGACCAAGGAGAGGATGGTACTTCAACACCTATGACGCCCGTAAGTCTCGAAAGGTTCCCACAAGAAGGCTGGATTGGCGAGTGGTTGAGCCATTTGGCACACAAATCGGAACGCTACGCCATCGGGTTGATGTCGGGTACCTCGATGGATGGGATTGATGGTGCGCTGGTGTGCATCGTGGGCAAGGGAAACGCACGCACAATCCGCACGCTTGCAACCCATCACCTACCTTACACTCCCGAAGAGCGAGCAGAGTTGAGCAACCTGCTTCAACACCCGACTTTGGAGAACCTCACCGCTTGGGATGCCTATCTTGGGGAGCGGTTCGCGGAATGTGCGCTGAAACTGATGAAGCACGCACCCCACGTGGATTTCATCGGCTCACACGGGCAGACGCTATGGCACGCCCCCAAGGCAACTCTCTTGGGACGCCCTGTACGCAACACCCTTCAGATTGCCCAGTCCGATGTGATTTTTGCACGCACAGGAGTTCCTGTAGTGGGCGACTTCCGCACGCGCGATATGGCACTGGGCGGACAGGGCGCACCCCTTGTGCCGTTTGTGGATTGGCTCCTGCTTCGCCACCCGACCGAAGCGCGCGCCACGCTCAACATCGGCGGGATTGCGAACCTCACAGTCCTGCCCGCAGATGCCCTGCCCGACTCGATTCTGGCGTTCGACACAGGACCGGGCAACACGCTGATTGATAGCGCAGTTCAGGCACTCACACAGGGCGCACAGAGTTATGACCCTGACGGCTCCTATGCTCAGCGTGGACAAGTCCATTCACTGATGCTGGAACGCCTTCTGCAGGAAGAGTATCTCCAAATCCCACCGCCTAAGTCCACTGGGCGTGAACAGTTCAACCTTGCTTGGCTGGATGCACGCTATCCCGATTGGCGCACCCTGCAGTTAGAAGACCTCTGCGCCACACTCGCCGAGTACACTGCCCTTACGATTGCCGACGCCCTCAAGAAGTGGGTCTTGCCCACCGTGTCCCTTCAGAAGTTGATTGTGTCGGGTGGGGGCGTGCATAACCGATTTTTGCTCGCTCGTCTGGAAGCACACCTGCCTTTCAATCTCACGCTCCACTCCTCTGCCGAGTTCGGAATTGACCCCGACTACAAGGAGGCGATTGCGTTCGCAGTGTTAGCCGATTGCTATCTGCTGGGAGAGCCAGTTTCGTTCCCGTCTACGACAGGTGCTTCAAGACCTGTCAGGCTCGGCAAATTGTGCGTCGGCTGACTTTCAGGTACACTCTTTAGTGGCGATGAAACGGTACTACATCACGACGCCGATTTACTATGTCAACAGCGTGCCCCATATTGGCACCGCGCTCACGACGATTGTGGCGGACGCCTGCGCACGCTTCCAAAAGCGACGCGGACTCGAAGTCTACTTCCTCACAGGAACCGACGAGAACGCGCCCAAAGTCCACCGTGTCGCCCAAGAGAAAGGTATCCCCACCCAGCAGTTCGTAGACCAGATGGCGGAAGAGTTCGAACGCACTTGGCGCGCGCTCCATATCGAGTATGATGTGTTCATTCGTACCACCGAAGAGCGACATAAGCGGACTGCCACCGAAGTGTTCCGACGCCTGCGCGAACAAGGCGACATCTATGAAGGGCGCTACGAAGGCTGGTACTGCGTCTCGTGTGAGACCTTCTTCGCACTCAACAAGGTCAGCGAAGAGCGTACCTGTCCTGACTGCGGCAAACCGCTGGAGTACCGTGATGAGCCGTGCTACTACTTCCGCCTCTCCGCCTACGAAGACCGACTGCGCCAACATATTCTGAACAATCCCCATTTTATTGAGCCTGAAGTGCGTCGCAACGAAACACTCGGCTTTATGGCGGAAGGTCTCCAAGATGTGGCGGTGAGCCGTAGCGGTACTGACTGGGGCATTCCTGTGCCAGATGACACTTCGGGGGCGGTTATCTATGTGTGGTTCGACGCCCTGCTTAACTATCTCACCGCTACCGACTGGCTCAATCGGGGTGAAGCCTACTTAGACACTTGGCCTCCCGATTTGCAACTGATGGGCAAGGACATTCTGCCCCGTTTCCACGCCACGATTTGGCCGGCGATGCTGATGGCGCTCGGTGTGCCTCTACCCGAACGACTCTATGGGCACGGCTGGTGGATTGTGAACAAGCAGAAGATGTCCAAATCGCTGGGCAATGTGTACGCCCCACTGGAAGTGGCGCAATCGCTCAGCGAATCGGCAGGCTGTGAACTGCCGTATGCAGTGGACGCCTTCCGCTACTATATGCTCCGCGAGATGCCCACCGACTCCGACGCCGAGTTTAGCCTTCAGGGTTTCGAAACCCGCTACAACGGCGACTTGGCGAACGATTTGGGCAATCTCGTCCACCGCACCCTCTCGATGATGCACCGCTACTTTGGTGGGCGCGTGCCTGACGGGGCGCGAGTGGATGATACGCTGGCGCATTTATTTGTCCAGCAAGCCACACGCACTGCCGAAGCCTACGAAGCCGTGGACTTCCCGCGTGGATTGACCGAAGCGTGGGCGATTATCAGCGCGGTCAACCGCTACTACGACGAGCAAGCCCCTTGGAGCCTGCACAAGCAAGGACAGACAGAGCGCGCAGGACAAGTGCTCTACGCAGGGCTGGAAGCGATTCGGATTCTTAGTGCGCTGATTGAACCTGCGATGCCTCAAGTGGCGCGCGAGATTGCCCGCCAACTCAACCTAGAGACCGTGCCTGATTGGAGCACGACGAGTCAGATTAGTGTCATCCCAGCAGGACACACGCTTCAGGAGCCGAAACCTATCTTTCCACGCCTTCAGACCAAACCCAGCGCCCAGACCACCCCGAAACCTGCCGAACCACAGCCAACGCCCAAACCTACCTCAAGTGATAACCTAATCACGATTGATGAGTTCAAGCGGCTGAAGATTCGAGTGGGGACCGTGCGCTCTGCCGAGCCAATCCCTAACACCAACAAACTGCTGAAACTCACGGTCGACTTAGGCAACGAGACGCGCACCATCGTGGCAGGGATTGCTGAGACCTATCAGCCCAGCGACCTTGTCGGGCGTCAGGTGGTGGTGCTGGCGAACCTCCAGCCCGCAACCCTGCGCGGAGTCGTTTCAGAAGGGATGCTTTTGGCGGTCGATGTGGCGGGCAAGGCTATCCTGCTCTCGCCTGAGCAAAGCGTGCTCGACGGAACGACCGTCCGATAGGTACACTTTAAGCGCATTTTGCCGATAATCTGAAGAAGGGAGCAAAAGATGAAAATCGCAGTTGCAGGAACGGGCTATGTCGGGTTGGTCACGGGTGTGGTCTTTGCCGACCTGGGCAACGATGTGGTGTGCGTGGATATCGACCCCAACAAGGTCGATATGATTAACAAAGGGCACTCGCCGATTTATGAGCCAGGGCTGGACGAACTACTCCAGCGCAACTTGGAAGAAGGACGCCTGCGCGCTACGACTGACTTGGCAGGAGCTGTGCGCGAATCGGAAGTTATCTTCATCACGGTCGGCACACCCCCTACCGAGACAGGTGAACCCGATTTGAAGTATGTTGATGAAGTGGCGCGCACGATTGGCGAAGCGCTCAACGGCTATAAGATTATCGTGAACAAATCGACCGTGCCTGTCGGCACTGGCGACCGCGTGCGCCGAATCATCGAAGGGCGCCGCAAAGAACCCCACGAGTTCGATGTGGTCTCCAACCCCGAATTTCTGCGTGAAGGTTCCGCCGTTCACGACACACTCTATCCCGACCGCATCGTGATTGGGGCAGACAACCCGCGCGCGGCGATGAAGATTGTGGAGCTCTATGCACCCCTTGAGCGCCCGATGCTCATCACGAACCTGCCCACCGCCGAGGTCATCAAGTACGCTTCCAACACCTTCCTTGCGCTCAAAATTTCGTATATCAACGCCATCGCCGATTTGTGCGAGCGTGTGGGGGCAGATGTAGTGCAAGTAGCGAAGGCGATGGGCTATGACCCCCGAATTGGCGCGCACTTCCTTCAGGCAGGGCTGGGCTTCGGCGGTTCGTGCTTCCCGAAAGATGTGAAGGCGTTCGCGCATAGCGTCCAACGCTACGAGTTAGACCCCACACTCTACCAGATGATACTGGCGATTAACGACGCACGCCCCGCCCAGTTTGTGGCGCGTATTGCCGAACGGCTGGGTGGGCTGGAAGGGCGCACGGTCGGTCTATTGGGGCTGGCGTTCAAACCCAACACCGACGATATTCGTGAAGCGCGCTCGCTGGAGATTATCCGCCTCCTGCTGGAGCAAGGCGCAACGGTGCGTGCCTATGACCCTGTTGCGATGCCGAATGTGCAGGCAATCTACCCCCAAATCACCTACTGTCGGAACGCCTACGAAGTGGCAGAAGGCGCCGACGCGCTCGCCCTGATCACCGAGTGGAATGAGTTCAAGCAACTCAACTTCGATCGCATCAAGCAAGCGATGCGCCAGCCCAATCTTTTCGACGGGCGCAACCTCTATGACCCGCAACGCCTGCAAAAGTTAGGGTTTTACTACTATGGTGTCGGGCGCGCCAATGGGAACGACTTCATCAAACCCCAAACTGTGCTATAATAGGCTCGGAGGCACAAATGGCACGCAAGCGAATTGCGCTGATTATCCCGACGAACAATCAGAGCGCGTGGTTCTACGAACCGAACCTGCGAGCGGCGCGCTCGATACAGTCTATCCTCAAGCTCTGGGGCGTGGACGCAACGGTTATCGAAGCCGGCACGGTCAGCAAGGCACAGTTCAACAGTAACTACGACTTCGGCATAGTACCTTATATGGACGGTGTTCTCTCAGGAGCAACAGTCCTCAGCTGGGTGAACTACAGTTCTGGGGACAAACCTATCTACTTCTGCGGTTATCATGTGCCTCAAGGGACTGCAGGAACCCCAAGCACAGGAGTGTTAGGTAGTGTAGCGCTTGACGGCTCGCCAACGAACGCACGATTGATAGGACGACGCGCAGTATGGACTCAGTCGGGCACGCGCGTTCATGTTGCCTCTATTGTAAGGCGTGCGAGTAGTGTCCACCATGCGCTCCAGGTAGACGCCAACAATCCTAACTTACAAGTTTTACTGCGTCCCGATACTGACTTGCATCCGAACGCTCAGCATGTCTACATCGCCCGCTGGCACAATCGGTACTTCGTCCCTTCCATCGGTCCTGCGCTCGATCGTTCGCCTTGGGTCGTACCGTGGATTATGGTCAACGAAGAAGTCACACCCGAATGGATACGCCCGTGGACTGCCGATATTGACCATGTACTCAACTATGGCGCCCCAAATGCACCGAGCTGGAGCTACGACATCTATCTGCAGAGTCTACAGTGGATGCGCACCTTCTGTCAAAACACAGGGCTGGTGATTCAATGTGGATGTACCACGAACGCCAACAGCAATCTGGGTCCGACGCATCCTTTCCTCCATCGGGTTGCACGAAACTTGAACTCTCAGCTTGTTCAGATGCACCAGATTTTAGTCGCGGAACATGATGGGTGCTTCCCCTGCTGTTGGCACGACCATCGTTGGCTCGTTGAAGAGACTATCGGGTTCGCAGGTGCGCAAAGTTGGACAAATGCCTACGGTTCCTATCGCGACTTCGCTTCGCCCGCCGCCTACCGTGCGCACTGGCGCGGCAACTTAGACGAAATGCGCGGGATGGGCTTCAACGACAGCTGGTGCGGGCGACATCGCTACCTGAACTTCGCCAATAACCAGTTTACTGACCGATACCTTCGATTCCTGCGTGAAGAAACTCCTGTTCGCGCCGTGCGCTTTCTGTCAGGGAGTTGCTATAGTGGGCGCAATACCCGTGTGATGTCGACGACACCCTACTCCCGAAATCCTTTCGAGAGACGATACGGGATTGAAATCATCGACTCCTATGATCCGCTCTTCGTTGGCTCTATCGATTACGCCACCCAACCTGCAAACCGAGAGACGATTGCGATTGCTGCAGGTTACGGTACTACAGGAGAATCTCCAGAACTCCTATTCGCCCGTCTTCTGGGAAATGAGTTTGGGAATACTCTCTGGTCACGGTGGCTCTCTCGCGGTGTAGTACTCTACTTCCATAACTACGAGATGAGCTACGAATGGCCCTCCCCTGCTGTTCTAATCTATCAGGAGCTGAATACTTGGCGTCAAATCTTAGCAGGTTGGTTCCATTTAGGGAGTGTAAGCGATATTGTGGCATGGCGCAACCGAGTGCGTGCCGTATCATAAACGAAGGGAGCGCAATCGCGCTCCCCTTTCTTTATTGAGGTGTCAAAGGCAGAGGTTTCAGTTTATCGTCAGGTTTAGGTTTCGGCTTCTGAGCAGGCGGATAGTTTCTCAGTGCTTCACCCTGTCTCACAAAGATACGCGCCTGCTTCGGGTAGAGCTTTATCTTCGTGCCTGCAGGGTAGGTCTCGCCCGATAGGAGCTCCCAGTAAGTGTCATCCAATGTCCAAGTGAACACCGCTCCATCTTTCCAGAGAGGTTCAACCCGTCCCGGAACAACCACACGCCTATTGCCCGTAGGGTTGACCAACACGAACCCGTTCTCGAAGGGACGATAGTAAAGTCCACCCGCATAGTCACTGCTGCGGAAGAAGACCTGATATGGTCCCGTGGGCTGTCCTAAGGGGACATTGAAATCTTCATCAGGACGCCAAGCGCGCTGCGCATTGACACCATTCTCGTAGTAATGGACATCCAGGTAAAGGTAGGCATTTTCGTCCGAAATGAGCAGGAAGCTACCCAACGCATAAATCTTCATCGGTCTTGCACGCAGAGGGTTCGCTGTATATCCATCAAAGATAATGCGAATCTTGTCTGAATACTCAGAAATGGTCGTAATATGTTCTTGCCATCCACTAAAGGCTATGTACTCTGCGGGCAAACTATAAATCGTCGTCGCAACCTGCTCGATGAGGAAACCATCGGCTAATCCCTCCGTGAGCATAAAGGTATGAGTGCGACCACGAGAATACCGATGCCCTGCAGCGTTCAGGACGATTTTCGTGTCATAGTTCTGCATCGCCTCTCTAACCTTCATTAGGTACTTTCTCACCGCAGCGGTTCTGCTTGCGGGGGTCGGGTATCGCATTAGATTGTAGCTGAAAGTGAAGGTAATAAAAGCGTCGAACTTAAATATGTCGACCGCCATATTCGCACGCTCTGCGCGAGAGCGCATGTTGTTCGCAGCCCACTCCGCACATTCTGGGATACCAACATCCATTAGATAGATGTTGCCTGCAAAACGCACGCGTTGACCTAATACATTCAGTGCGAACCACTCAGGATGATTATCATTACAATACTGATACCCAAACGGGTCTCGTGCGGGCCAGCCTGAAGGAGAGTCAACACTCCCAAACGCCATATAGTAGGCAGTCGTGAGAATCTCGGGACGATACACCTTCATTTGGCGCAAGTAAACAGTCGAGTTAAAGGTGCCAACCGCATCGAAATTCCGTGCATAGAAAATCCAATCCCCGTTTGCAAGCGCCATAGTGTTTGGGTGATAGTAGGTGAAAAGCTTAATCGAGCGTTGTACTGGTGGTTCCCATCGTTTGGAACCATAGATTTCTAAATTGTCCAGCCAAATCGTGCCAGATGATTCTCCTTCCAGCGCGGTAATCTCAAAACGAACCCTTAGTCCATTGGGGCTTACATTCGGAATCGTGTAAGTGTACTCAAACCGAGTCCAATTGGGAAGGGGGTTTGTGGAGCTGAGCAGAGTGACCGAGTTGCCGTTGTTGTAATCACGCGCAAATACACGGTAGCGCGCATTTTGCCAGTTAGCGGTTTTCAACCAGAAGCTGATTCGTACCGTCTCACCAGGTTGAGGGTACATAGTTGTTGGAAATAACAAGCTCAGGGTTAGGGAGCAGCTGGTTGTTCCTGAAGCGTTGCGAGTAAACTGGATACGTTGGCTTCCAGAGCCTGAGATGGACTCGTTTAGGTCTTTCGTAGGCGTGAAAACGGTTAGCGAACCGTCCCAACCGAAGCCATCAGCAACTCCATCCCCCCTTCCTTCGGGGTCTTCGTCGTGTTCGAACTCACCGATTCCCGTCGCGTAGTTGATGAGTGGCTGTTCCTCTTGAGCACATACGATGCTCAAAGAACTACCCCAAAAGCCGAGTACTAACCCCAACAGTATTCCGATGACTCTCATAGCGTCTCCTCTCGTACCCCTATTATAGCACAGATTCAGTTCGGTTGGATAACTCATGGGGAAGTCAGGTACTTTTGGGGGCTTCTGAAAGGACAGTTAACTCCAAAAGGTCTTCTGGCAGGCGTATTGCTTCGTAGGCACGTGCAGTCAGCACAGCTGCATCCGTTGTGTTTCGGTCGAAGCGACAGGTAGTTGGGTTGTAATGGCGTTGTACCTGTTCACTTAGCCACCATTGTGACTCGCGTTCCCACCCTTCCACCCCAAACACACTCAAGATATAAGGCACCTCGAAACCTGCAGGATTGTAGCCCATCGCAAATGGGTTGTTACGAAGAGCCTGTTGATGCAAAGAAGATTGAATCCACTGGAGACCTGCTCGAAGTGCTTCCGAGTGCCAAAAGGGATGGTCTGGTAAAGCAGTTTTCAGGATTGCCGTTCCATACATCGCAAAGCTATGGTATCCGATAGAAGTGACCCTGTAAGAAAAATTCCTCCACTGACGATCCTGCTTAAAAAAGCGTCCTTTTTGTTTCTTCAGCAAAGTACGCAGTTGGCGAAACAGGGGCACTTTCTTCTCCGCATCACTCCGAATTCGCATCCCCCAAAGTCCGTTCGTCAAGAGATGGATGTGGTTCTCTAAAGTGTCCAGAAATCGCTGAGCCTTCTGGATTGCTTGGGCGTCATGGAGAAGCGTTCCTACTGCAGTGAACCATATCTGTTGATTTAGAGTTGCATGCACAGAGCCGATAGAGCCATCCACATTCAAGATGCGCCATAGTCCCTGCTCTTCGTCAAATTGGTGTTGGTGAAACAACTCTTGCGCAACCTCAAGACATTTTTCGCATCCAAAGGTTTTGCCAGCGTTGATAAGCCCTTCCATGACCCACGCTTGCCCCACTAATCCGTTGCCCGCGTTGGCTGAGTCGCTCACGAAATTTTTGTAGGCGTACCCTTGGGGACGGGCTTCCGGTGAGAGCAGCAAATCTGCTAATTGCGTACCCTGCTCTGCAAAGTGCACTTGACCTGTCTGTTGATATGCCCATGTAAGCAGATTAATCCAGTGGGCGGTGTTGCGCACGGGCGTTTCGGGCACAGAGCGCGGTCCATTGTGTCCCGGTTCAACGGACTGGAACGCCTCGGCAACCTGAAGCAACACCTCGCGCAAAGTCATAGAGAGAGTTTACCCCAAGCGTGGTATAATCCGAGCTGAGGACGCAATCCACGATGTCATCGGACGGCTCGCTGAGGGAGAAAGCTCTTCGTGGCGGGGTCTATCTCACCATTCGTAAGGGAGTGGGTATAGTCCTTAGCCTGTTAGGACTGATGTTTATCACACGCATCCTCGGTCCTGAACCGTATGGTCTTTATGCGGCTGCCTTTGGCTTCTTCTTGTACCTCCAAACCGTTGGTGAGATGGGCATCCGAATCTACCTCATTCGTGGCAAGCAAGAGATGCCCCTCAGCCTGTTTCATCAAGCGTTTTGGTGGCTTCTGTTTTACGGAGTGGGGCTAACTCTTGTTGCACTTGTTCTGCTGTACATCGTGGGTTCCTACTGGGTGCGCACGGAGGGGTTTGTGGCTGTTGCGCTTGTGATGTGTGCCAACCTCCCCCTCACCTTGCTCTCGGCGGTTCCGTTAGCCCTGCTGGAACGCCAGCTGGACTATAAACGCACGACCACTGTAGAGTTGACCTCTCAGGTAGCGTACTATCTTGTCGGGATAAGTCTGGCTCTCTCAGGCGCAGGGGTATGGGCGGTGGTGAGTGCGTTCTGGATTGGGCAAGTTGTATTGGTGGCTGGGTTCTTCCTTACGACGCGCTATCGTCCCTGCTGGTATTGGGAGAAGTCTGCCTTGAGCGATATGCTCCGCTACAGCTTCACCCAGTCGCTCTCTGGCTGGATTTATCAGCTGGAGAGTTTAGCTCCGTCGATTCTGTTGCTCCCAATTGCAGGCAAGGAGGCGGTGGGCTACTACTCGCTGAGTATGCGCTTCTTGAATATGCTCAGTTTTGCTTCGGAGGCGATGGGACGCTTGAGTATCCCTGCGTTCGCCCGCATCCAAGATAACCTGCCCAAGTTGCGTCAGGCGGTCTCCGAGAGTATGTACATCCGTCTGCTCTCCAATGGGGCGTTTTATGTGGTGTTCGGGCTTTTCGCTCCGCTTTTCCTGCCCCGCTTACTGGGAGCCAAGTGGGATATTTCGGTCTTCTCCCTGATGTTTGCGATTCTTGCTGTCTACATGTTGTTTTCATCGGTGATTGGGGTCTACGCGTCTGCGCTTTATGTGTTGCGCCAAAACGGTCTGATGATTGCGTGCAACGCAACCTATGTCGCGTTCGTGTTCTTGCTTGGTTCGCTTGGTGGGTGGTTTCTTCCTGAATCGCTGAAAGTCTACAGCCTTGCGCTGGCGATGGCGGTTTCCAAAATCCCCAACTTTCTGTTTGTGGACTATGGGCTTGCTCGTATGTTGGGGCGTCCTTCCTACACGCTGACGGTTTTGTGGGGCTTGGGATGTGCGATCGCTTGCTTTGCCCCTGTGTTCGGTTGGTGGCTCTACTTGGTGGCGTTGCCGTTGCTGGTGAACCCTATCAGCGTCCGTACGGTCAGGAGCCTGTTTCAGCAACTCCGCGCAATACGGCGCCAATCGGCTAATGCACCGCGCTCAACTGCCTCTTGAAATAGTCAATCGTGCGCCTTAGTCCCTCTTCCAGCGAGAATTTCGGCTCCCAGCCGAGCAGTTCGCGCGCCCGTGTGATGTCGGGACAGCGCTGTTTCGGGTCGTCAGGTGTCAGGAACTCACGAAACACAATTTCGCTCTGGCTACCCGTGAGTTCACGGATAATCTGAGCGAACTCTAAAATCGTATGCTCCACTGGGTTGCCGATGTTTACAGGCAAGTGGTAATCGGTCTGAGAGAGGCGATAGATACCTTCCACCAAATCCGCAACATAGCAAAAGCTGCGGGTCTGAGAGCCATCGCCATAGACCGTGATAGGCTCTCCCTTGAGTGCCTGACACACGAAGTTCGGCACCACGCGCCCATCATCCAAACGCATCCGCTCGCCATAGGTGTTGAAGATGCGCACAATCCGCGTGTCCACCCCCTTGTAGCGGTGGTATGCCATCACCAGCGACTCGGCATAGCGTTTCGCTTCGTCATAGACCCCCCGTACCCCGATTGGGTTCACATTCCCCCAATAGTCTTCGGTCTGGGGATGCACCAGCGGGTCACCATAGACTTCGGAAGTGGACGAGAAAAGAAACTTCGCTCCCTTCTCCAGAGCGAGTTCCAGTGCGTTCTGCGTTCCGTAGGAGCCGACTTGGAGGGTCTCTATCGGCAGGTTCACGAAGTCCACAGGGCTGGCGGTCGAAGCGAGATGGAATACATAGTCGAGAGGATCTTCTATCCAGAACGGCTCGCGCACATCATGGTGAATAAACTCAAGGAGCTCGGTAGACTCAAGGTGTGCGATGTTCTCACGCTTGCCTGTGATAAGGTTATCTATAACCACGACTGACCAACCTTCGTTCACCAAGCGTTCGGCTAAGTGTGAGCCGATAAATCCAGCACCACCTGTTATAATAGCTCTTGGCATTGTGAACTCCTAACTCTCTTTTTCATGGATTATACTTGTATCCGTCAGTTGGTCTCGCGCTAAGAGCCTTCTGTAGAAAGCTCCAGGCAGCCCTTGTATGAAATAGATAAACACAGGCGGAAACATTTTGTAAATTTGCCATGCCTTCTTATACTTCTTTTTCTTCATATACTCTGCAAAGTAAGGATAGAGTATTCGTATTGCTCGCTTCCGATACATGGCGGAAAGTAGCTTCGCTTCCTGATCAAGCCTTCTTTCTAAAGCGATTTGATATAGATATTTATAAGATTTTGTAATCTCCTGAAATGCACTTTGCCCCGTATAGGTACGAGTGATGCTTCCTTGACGCACACGGTAACAGTAAAGTGCTTCTGGAAGCACTGCAAAGCGTGCGCCTTTCAATAATATTTCTATATAAAATGCGTAGTCCTGAGATTTACGAATGTCAGGTACAAAGCGTATCTGATGCTCCTTAAGAAACTGATGGCGAATCAGGGGCTTGAAGGCAGGATGAACTTGCATAACTTCAGAGACAGTATAGTAGCGGGGTTGGCTCGGATTTTCACCAAACTGAGACCACCTTGCTTCAAGTACCTTCCCTTCAGAGTCAATGTCTTTCTGAAGGTCCACCACCATGTCCGCCTGCATTTCTTCTGCAAACTGCACTAATCGTTCCAAGCGGTTTGGCTCGTACCAGTCGTCGGAGTCCAGAATCGCAATCCACTCGCCTGTCGCTTCGTCTAAACAGCGGTTGCGCGTGTAGCCTGCACCTTGATTAGTCTCGTTGCGGAAGAGTTTGAGGCGCGGGTCACCAAGATACCGCTCGATGACCGCCACAGTGCCGTCGGTGGAGGCGTCGTCCACCAGAATCATCTCCCAATCGGTGAGTGTCTGCGCCAGGACCGACTCGATGCACTGGGCGATATAAGGCTCCACATTATAGGTCGGCGTGATGATCGAGACCTTAGGCATCGGTTCCCTCCGAAGTGGATGCTTCCACAATCTCCACCAGGATTGTACCTTCCTGCACAATCTCGCCTTCTTGGGCGTTGAGTTGGTGGACTATCCCATCGAAGGGAGCATAAAGTGCCTGTTCCATCTTCATCGCCTCCAGCACGAGCAGGCGTTGCCCGGCTTCCACATGGTCGCCCACCTGAACGAGAACTTTGGTGACGAGTCCGGGCATTGGGGCTGTGAGGACTCCTTCTGCAGAGCCGTGGGCGGGCGCACTCCCCACTGGGCGCGGGCGCTGGAACCGATAGAGCCGACCCCGATAGAGAATTTGGATCTCACTTGGCGAGAGGTAATAGGCGACCGTCCAGCCGTGTTGGGCATCGCGTAGGGTGAGCCGATTGCCTTCCCCCACCGCGACTTCGGTCAGGGTGTGGGTAGAGCCATCGGGCAGAGTGATTTTCCAGCCCTTGCCTTCGCTTTGCGCGCCGAGAATGAGCGTCTCGCCGTGCCAAACCCACTGGCTCTTACGCATGTAGCCCCTCCTGCGCAATCGTGAGGAAGGCGTGTCGGTACTCCTCCGCCGTGCCGAAGTCGAGGCTTGGAGCGTCAGCACAAAGCAGATAGGCAGGCATCTCGTCTAACAGCCGTTGTTGAGCGTGAACCAGCTGCCACTCGCCCGATTGGGGGTCATAACTCTCGGCAATCTGTTCTTGTACTTCCCAGAACCGAGGTGGGAAGAGGTAGATGCCGTGATGTGCGAAAAACTGGTCTTCAGGCAAGCCCACTGTGCGAAGTTGGGCTTGTGCCACATCGGGGGTCGGTTTCTCGATCAGGCAGTGCAGGCGGTAGAGGTTGGGCGCGTTGGTCGGCTCACCTTGCAAGATGCCATACAGGCAAACTTTGCTCAGAGGCACGGTGTGCACAGTGTAGAGGGGCGCGTTGAGTTGCTCGTAGGTTTGGAGCGCGTGCTGAAAAGTGCGTGCCCCATCGGTGGGGATGTGGTCGCCCAACACCACCAGCACAGGCTCATTCTCAGCAAAATCACGCCCGCACCAAATCGCGTGCCCCAGCCCATAGGGCTTGTCTTGCGAAAGGAGGGTGATATGCCCTGCGATTCGCTGGAGCCGTTGATAGTGGGCGTGCATTAGGGGCTTGCGCTCGAACAGGGGCGCGAAATGGTCGACATCACCAGAGAGAAAACTTTCGTAGATAGAGGTGGTGTCGGGCGAGACGACAATCCCGACCTGCTCGATGCCCGCTTCGAGGAGCGGTTCGACAATCAGTTGAAGCCCCGTAGTGAGCGTGTTGTCGGGCAGAACAAACGGCAATAACCCCTTTGGCAAAACGATGCTCAAGGGATAGAGGCGCGTTGCCCGCCCTGCCATCGGCACGATTGCTTTGCGTATCGGTGGCATGGGTGAACAGGGCATGGGGGAGCGTTTCCACTCCCCCTTTTGGACTCATCCGATGTTACTTGCCAGCACAGCAAGCAGACTTCTCGGAGCTGGATACCACAGCGGTTGGGGTGGATGTGTTGGAGCTCTTCGCACCAATCATCAGAGCCGCGGCACCAGCGCCCAGAAGCGCTGCGAGCATCAAGATTAGACCGATCTTGTTCATAGTAGCCTCCAAGTGCATTATACCCCATTTGTGGGCGTTTTAAGCAGTTCCAGCGTTTTTTCCAGAAACGGGCGGATGGCGTTCGCCCAATCGGTGGGGGCACGCCCAATCACCGTGATTGGCTCCACTGGAAGTGCGGTCGCCGAGAAGATGTAGGCATCGGGTTGTTCCGCTGCCCGAATCACCAGCATCGGTAGCCCAATCGATTCGGCGAACTGGTAAAGTAAGCGGTCTTTTTCGGCGGTGATTTCGTTGGAGACATGGGCGTTATGCAAGTTGAGGTTGATGGGCAACAGCACGACACCATCGGGATTGAGGGTGCTACTCATCAGCAACACCGTGTCCATCGCCGAGCGAGCAATCTGGCTGGGCATCTGCGCACGGTAGCCCGTCACGAAGCCGAACGGCATCTGGTGGTGGCACTCGATAGGGTACGCGCCCACCAACAGGTCTAACGCTTCGCGCAGGAGCCGCTCGTGGAAACTCTGGATGAGGCGTCCTTGGGGGATGTAGCCCCGTTCTCGGCGTTCGCGCACCCACGCCATTGGAGCCAGCAGAGCGGTCGCAAGGCTTGTGAGGTTCGTTGCGATGTCCATCCGAATGCCCTGATGCTCGCAGACCATGTGGATGCCTGCAGGACCTTCATACACCTCCAGCCAGATAATGTCGCACTCCCGATAGCATTGGCGTATCGCTTCGCTGAGCTGGGTCTCGGTTTCGATGACCAACAAGGGGCGCTTCTCCATGTCCGAACGCAAGGTTAGCACCCCGAAACAGGGCTTATTGAACTCGGGCACATAGACGCTCGGACGATAGAGATTGTGAAACAGGAACCGTCTTGCAGGGCGCAAGACCAGTTCATAATCACAACCGAAATCATCGATTATTTCCTTAATATACTTATTTATAGGGTTCGTTAAAAGTCGGTTCGGTTGATACATTTCAAGCCTCCTACATAGCGGACTGCCTTTGGGGTATAGAGATTCGACGGGCATCCCGATAATTCCTGCAGGTGCTATGCGAGTACGATTAGGAGAACTGCTGGTTCAGCACGGGAAAATCACACCTGACCAACTCATCAAGGCGCTTCAGGTTCAAAAAGAGACGGGCAAGAAGCTGGGCGAGACCCTGATTGAGTTGGGCTTCATCACGCGTGAAGAATACTATGTCGCTCAGGCGTTGCAGTATCAGGTTCCCTATGAGCCACTGCACGAGCCATCGCTTCAGCAGGCGGAGCGGCTCAAGCAATACATCCCGCTTCAGGTCGCTTCACGCTACTTCGTCGTGCCTTTCAAGTTGGAGGGGCAAGTGCTATGGGTCGCTACGCCCGAACCCGACAACTTGGAGATGCTGGATACCATTCGCCAGATGACGCGCCTGCGCGTGAAGCCTTGCTACACCCCTGCCGACCGCGTCTTGCGCGCCATCACGCGCATCTATGGCGATGTGGAGGAAAGCGTCGAGGCGATCGAACTCGGTGCAGAAGAAGAATGGGAACCCGAGGAGATCGAGCGTGCCCAGGACCTCGGCAATCAGCACCCGATTATCCGCCTCGTGAACGAGATTATTCGCGACGCGGTAAGCCAGAACGCCAGCGACATCCACTTCGAGCCGACCGAGCGCAATCTGCAGGTGCGGTTTCGTGTCGATGGCGTGCTTCGCCCTGCGCGCAATATTCCCAAGAGCATGCAGTCGGCGGTTTCGGCACGCGTGAAGCTGATGTCCGAGATGAACATCGCCGAGCGGCGCAAGCCCCAAGATGGACGATTCACCGTCCAGGTGGGCGAACGCAAAATCGACATGCGCGTTTCGGTTCTGCCTACCGTATTCGGAGAGCGCATCGTGTTGCGCTTGTTAGACCGAACCGCTTCCCTGAGAAGCCTCGAACAACTCGGAATGCCCGACCATATCGTCCAAAATCTGTTAGACTTATCTTCACGACCTTGGGGCATGATTTTGGTCACGGGTCCGACAGGGTCTGGTAAAAGCACCACCCTCTATGCCCTGTTGCAGAAAATCCGCTCCGACAAACGCAACATCCTGACCTGCGAAGACCCCGTAGAGTACACCATCGAGGGCATCGGGCAGTCGCAAGTAAACGAGAAGGTCGGGCTAACCTTTGCCAGTCAACTGCGCGCCATCTTGCGCCAAGACCCCGATGTGGTGTTGGTGGGCGAAATCCGCGACCGCGAGACCGCCGAGATTGCCTGTCGTGCAGCGATGACGGGGCACTTGGTGCTTTCTACCCTGCACACTAACGATTCCACCAGCGCGCCCGCCCGACTAATCGATATGGGCATCGAGCCATATCTTATCAACTCGGCTCTGCTTGGGGTGTTGGCGCAGAGGCTTGTGCGGCGGCTGTGCCCTGAGTGCCGTCAAGCGGTTACCTGCATCAATAATCCCTACTTCCCCGATGGCACGACCATCTACGAAGCGCGCGGATGTGAACATTGCGGGAATATGGGCTACAAAGGGCGCGTGGGGGTCTACGAACTGTTCATCATCACCGAAGCGGTTCGTCGTCAGGTGGCGCGCTCGGCAGATAGCGAGCAGATACGCGCACTCTGCCCCCCTGGTACGCTTTTTACGATGGAACAGCAAGCCCGCGAACTGATTTTGGCAGGCATTACTTCGGTAGAAGAGGTGCTGGGTCAAATCTACATGGCTCCGATTGCGCAGCAGCAAGCGGCTTAGGTAGCCCCGTAGAACTGCTTGGGCACACTCGCCTTACCTGTGGCACAACTCGTTTGGAGTGTGTCTATCACAGACACTCCACGAGGAGGCAAGACAATGTACGGTGTCAAACGGTTAGGCGAGTGGCTCCTTCAGAAGGGCAAAGTCACGCCCGAACAGCTCCAGACCGCCTTAGAAACCCAACAGCTCACGAAGAAGCGTATCGGAGAAGTGCTGATAGGGTTGGGCTACATCACACCCGAAGACTACTACGAGGCTCAAGCCGAGCAGTACGAAGTGCCCTATGAACCGCTCCACGATAAGACTATCGAGTCGGCGCGGGCGGTAGCGAGCCTGATTCCCCAATCGGTCGCATCGCGCTACTTCGTGGTGCCGTTCCGCCAAGAAGGGGGCGCACTCTGGGTCGCTATGGCAGACCCGAACAATATCGAGGCATTAGACTATCTACGCCAAAATACAGGCTATCATATCCATGTCTGCTATACCCCTGCGCATCGCGTATTATCGGTAATTGCGAAGTTGTATGGCGGTTCCTATGAAACAGCTGAAGCCGATCTGATAGAGGAAGACCACTCGGACGATTTCGATCAGGCCGACATCTCCCAGATTCAGGAGACAATCCATCAGCCCCCGATTATTCGGTTGGTGAACAGCATTTTGCAGGAGGCGATTGAGCGTGGGGCGAGCGATATTCACTTTGAACCAGGCGAACATCGGCTTCAGGTGCGTGCGCGCATTGACGGGGTGCTTATTCCTATTCGCACGATTCCCCGCTGTGCCCAACCTGCGGTCACCGCACGCATCAAACTCATGGCGGAGATGGACATCGCCGAGCGCAGGAAAACCCAAGACGGGCGCTTTACGGTCAAGATTGGCGAGCGCAAGATCGATGCGCGTGTTTCATCCCTTCCCACTGTGTTCGGCGAGCGCATCGTGTTGCGCCTGTTAGACCGCAGTGCTTCCTTGAAGACGCTCGAACAGCTGGGAATGCCCGACCCGATTGTACAGAACCTGATGGATCTCGCAACTAAGCCGTGGGGCATGATTTTGGTCACGGGTCCGACAGGGTCGGGCAAGAGTACCACGCTCTATGCCCTCCTACAGAAAATCCGCTCCGACAAGCGCAACATCCTGACCTGCGAAGACCCCGTGGAATACACCCTCGAGGGCATCGGGCAATCCCAAGTGAACGAGAAGGCAGGGCTGACTTTCGCAAGCCAACTGCGCGCCATCTTGCGCCAAGACCCCGATGTAGTGCTGGTCGGCGAAATCCGCGACCGCGAGACCGCCGAGATTGCCTGTCGTGCGGCGATGACGGGACACTTGGTGCTTTCTACCCTGCACACTAATGACTCGACCAGCGCACCTGCCCGATTGATCGATATGGGCATCGAGCCGTTCTTGATTAACTCTTCGCTGATGGGCGTGTTGGCACAGAGGCTTGTGCGCAAACTCTGCGACCGCTGTAAACAGCCTGTGGCTTATGAGGGTGATGAGTGGATTCCAGCGGGCACAACTTTGTACGAGCCAAGCGGTTGCGATTTCTGCAACCAGACGGGCTACAAAGGGCGTCAGGGAATGTATGAGTTCTTCGTCATCACCGAGCCAGTGCGTCGCCAGATTAGCTCTCGCTCGGCGGATAGTGATGTGCTTCGGGCGATGGCGCCGCAAGGCACACTCTTCACGATGGAGAGCCACGCCCGCCAACTGCTGGAATCGGGTGTGACTTCTCTGGAGGAGGTGCTGGCGCACTTGAACTTGAAGTCAGGTATGAAGAGCGCAGCATAGCATACACAGGAATCCCAATTTCTCAACGCCCCCTTTCTGCTTGTGGAGAGGGGGCGTTTTTTAGATTCTTCGCTTCGCTCAGATTTGGGCAGTGGGCAGTGGTAGCACGGGCGTCTCGCCCGTGTGGGGGCAGTGGGCAATCGGCAGTAGGCAGTGGTAGCACGGGCGTCTCGCCGATGTGCGAAATGGGCAAGATGCCCACGCCACGAATGCTACTGAATGATAAACGCCGTGAAGTAGACCTCTAACACGCTCTCTTTGTCGTGAGTTTTGTGTTCGAGCAGTTCGTTCACGCGTTCTCGAATCTCTTCCTTGACCTTATGTTTGCCCTCAAGCGTATTGAGTTCAGAGCGGCTGCGTCCTGCGAACGCCATCAGCACGGCATCACGCAGGGCAGGCACTTCGTCCTTGAGCTTGTCGCCCGGAATGGTGTCTTTGAAGCCCAACGCTACGCCCACTTTGAGATAGTTCTCTTCACCCAAGTTGAGAATGAACTCGCCCAGTTCCAGCGGTTTGCCGACCTTGGGCGGTTTCGGTTCGGGCGGGGCTTTACTGCCCATCAGGTTTTTGCCTGCGAACAGCCCTCCCGCCGCCCCAGCAATCAGCACGATAATCATCATCAGCATCGGGCTTTTGCCCTTGCCTTCCCCACCGCCCTCTTTTTTGGGCTTCTTCTCTTGCTTACCTGCCATCGATGTTCACCAGTGAGTTATTCCACTGTTGCGCCCATCCGACACTTGCATTTTTGCAGGGAAACGGCGTGCCAAGTGGAACCGATACCGCTATGAGCATCCGCATCTCCGTGCCCCTTCAGGAAATCGACATCGCGCTCTGTGTCAAAAGTGGGCAGGTTTTCCGCTGGAGCCAACATAACGGCGCGTGGGTCGGCATCGCTGGCGACCAGATGCTCGTAGTTCACCCGACGGGAACGCGCTGGCGTTTCGAGGGCAAGAACCCCGTTCCGCTCTTCAAGCACCTGTTCCGAATGGAACTTGACCTGAAGCAGGTTCACATGCACCTCTTGCGTTGCGATGAGCGCTGGAGCCAGTGGGTCAATCAACTGCATGGACTGCGGCTGATGCGCTGGGTAAGTGCGGAGGAGTGCCTGTTTTCGTTCCTCTGTACGCCCGCCAACAACATCCCGCGCATCACGGGGATGATTATGCGACTGTGTGAGCAATATGGCGACCCCATCGACAGTTGGGGGGAGCGCAAGTGGCGTGCGTTCCCGAAAGTGGAGACGCTTGCCCGCGCCGACGAGAGCGAACTCCGCAAGATAGGCTTCGGCTACCGAGCCAAGAACCTGATCGAAGTCGCCCGCGCACTTACGGAGCGTGAAACAAGCTGGCTGGAGAGTCTCAAAACCCTGCCTTACTGGGACGCAAAAAGCGAGCTGATGAAACTGCCTGGTGTCGGTGCAAAGATTGCGGACTGCGTGCTTCTGTTCGGGTTAGACCACTCACTTGCTGTGCCCATCGATACCCACATGTGGCAGGCAGTCGTGGAGTGGCTGATGCCTGAGTTGAAAGGCAAGAACCTGACCGACCGCACCTACCGCCAGATTGTAGACTGGTTCCACGAGCGGTTCGGGGAGTGGACGAGCTGGGCACACCAGTACCTGTTCACGGCACACTTGCTGGGAAGCAAGACAAAAGGAAAGTAGCACAGGCAGGAATGCCTGTGCTACGATTGCTTAGGCGAACACGAAGTCCTCGTCGCGCAGGGGTTCCACATGGAGCGCCTTCACATAGCCGTTGCCTTTAGTTGAGAAGAAGTCGTGGTTGCGCGTATGGGTCGATAGCCCCGCCAGCACCACTGGGTTGACTTGCTCCTCGTTCACTCCGAAGTAGGGCGCTTGTCCGAGGTTCATCAGTGCCTTATCGGCGTTGTACTGGGTAAAGATGCGCGCCTCGTCGGTTCGCCCGATGGGGTCATACAGTTCGCGGGTGTACGGCTCTTCAATCTCGGCGAGTTGCTCAACGGTCTTATAGAGGGTGCGCAGGGCGCGCTTCTGGTCTGCCTCGCTGAGCCGTGCGAACACCTCTTGAGCGAGCATCCCTACATAGACGCCGTGAATCGCCTCGTCGCGGATAATCAGGTTGATAATCTCGCCCGAGTTGACCATCTTACCCGCGCCTGCCAGAAGCAAGGGGAAGTAGAATCCCGAATAGAACAGGTACGACTCCAACAGCACGCTGGTCGCCATCGCTTCGTAGAGGCTCACCTCGTCGGTGATGGAGCGATAGCGTTGCTCAATCAGGCTCACCTTACGTTGGAGGAGCGGGTGGGTATTGACCCATTCGAAAATCTGGTCGATGCGTTCGGAGGTGCAGAGCGTGGTGAAGATAGAGCTGTAGCTTTTGGCGTGCATATGTTCCATCGCACCCATAAAGCCTAGCACCGCTTTCGCTTGGTGGCTCGGCACACCCTGCGAGATGAGGGGCATCCCCACCCCGCCCTGCAGGGTATCCAGCAGGGTCAGCCCAGCCAGCACCAACTCGTAGGTGCGACGCTCTTCGGGCGTCAAGCTCATCCAGACGAGTTTGTCGTCCGCCAGTGGAATCTCTTCATCAACCCAGAACTGGCGCACATTCTGGTCCCAAAACGCTTTTGTATAGGCATCGTCCAATCGGTTCCAATTGACTGCTTGCATAGGTTTCCTCCTTTTTGACCCCCTCGCCCACAGCGTGGGAGAGGGGCTGGGGGTGAGGGCTACTGAAACCCTCTGCCCCACCCCAACCCTCCCCGTCAACGGGGCGGGAGCCAAACTCCCCTCGCCCTCTGGGAGAGGGGCTGGGGGTGAGGGCTTTGGCATCAGACCGCACAGCTTTGGCACTCTTCGATGCTCAGGTTGCGTGTTCGGGTGTAGTAGAGGCTCTTCAGCCCCTTCTTCCACGCATAGATGTAGAGTCGAGCCAGCTCACGCGTGCTGGTCTCGCTGGTAACATACAGAATCGTGCTGATACCTTGGTCTACATGGCGCTGAATCTCCGCCACGAGGTCAAGCATTCGGTACATGTTCATATGATAGGCGGACTTGTAGTACCAGTAGGTTCGTGGCGAGAGGTAGGGCATCGGATAGTAGGTCACCGAGTTGCCATAGGTGCGAGTTTCGATGAGGTCGACAATCGGCATCACCGAAGGTGTAGCGTTCTGCAAGTAGCCGATGCTCTGGGTGGGCGCAATCGCCATTCGGTAGCCGTGATAGAGACCGTTCGCCATCACCTGCTCTTTGAGCCTGCGCCAGTCGTCAGGTGAAGGGAGTGGAATCCCATCGAACAGCGCACGCACCTTCTGGGACTGGGGGCGGAAGTCTTCGTGCAGGTACGACTCGAAATAGCGACCGTTGGCGTACTCGCTCTGTTCGAATCCCACGAAAGTGCGTCCCCGCTCTTGGGCAATCTGCATCGAACGCTCGATAGAGTGGTAGTTGACCGCTGAGAAGAAGGCACGCACGAACTCACGCGCTTCGTCGCTTTCGTAGGCAATCTCATTCTTAGCGAGGTAGCCGTGCAGGTTCATCGCGCCCAGCCCGACCGAATGGAGGGCGTGGTTCGCTTTCGCAAGGCTCGGCACTCGGCTGATGCAGGTCATTTCGCTCACGGCGGTCAGCGCATCCATCGCCGTGTGAACCGTCTCGGCGATGTTCTTGCGCTCCATCACATTGGCGATATTCATCGAGCCGAGATTACAACTCACATCGTAGCCCACCACTTCAGGCTGGTTGTCGTCGCCAATGATTGAGGTGGACTGAATCTGGAAAATCTCGGTGCAGAGGTTGGACATCTTGATTTGCCCAAGCCCTTTGAGTGGGTTCGCCTTGTTGGCGTTGGAGCGATACATAATGTAGGGATAACCCGATTCGAATTGCGTCTTGGCGATTCGGATGAGCATTTCGCGGGGGTCCAAGGCGCGCTTTTTCACCTTCGGGTGCGCCACGAGCGCGTCGTACATCGTGTCCATATCCATATCGTCCATATGTTGCCCGAAGGTGGTGTAGACGGAGTAGGGTGCGAACACATAGTACGGCTCCCCGCGCTCGGCGAGTTCGAAGAACTTGTTCGGCACAATCAGCCCCAACGAGAGCGTCTGGATACGGCTCTTCTCGTCGGCGTTGATTTTCTTGGTGTCGAGGAACTCTTCCACATCCCAGTGGAAGATGTTGAGATAGACCGCGCCTGCGCCCTTGCGCTGTCCCATCTGGTCGGCATAGTTAAAAGCGTCTTCGAAGAGTTTCATCACGGGCACGACGCCTTTCGCTGCGCCTTCCACTCCCTTGATGGGTTCGCCCCGCGCCCGCAGTTTAGAGAGGTTGATTGCAACCCCGCCACCGATTTTGGAGAGTTGCATCGCCGTGTTGAGCATGTAGCCGATGGAGTTGAGCGTGTCGTCAATCTCCAGTAGGAAGCAGGAGACCAGCTCTCCTCGTCGGGCACGTCCTGCATTCAGGAAGGTGGGCGTTGCAGGCTGATAGCGTCCTTCCATCATGGCACGCACATAGGCTTCCGCTTTCGCTTCGTCGCCCTGCGCAAGGTGGAGTGCCACCGCCACCACACGCTCTTCATACCGCTCCAGATAGTGCTTCTTGTCGTCGGTCTTGAGAGCATAGTCCTTATAGAACTTCGAAATCGCCATGAAACTGCTGAACTGGAAGCGGTAGCTGTAGGCTAACTCGTGGAGCGACTCCAAGAACTCTGGGCGATACTTGGCGAAGAAGTCTTCATAGTAGCCTGCGTCGATGAGGTAGCGCAGGCGTTGGAGCGTGCCTTCGAAGGGGAAGCGTCGCTTCTCGGCTTCGTAGGCGAACTCCTGAACCGCATCGCGGTCATACTTGAGCTGAAAGAAGCCGTCCTTTTTCTGAAGAATCGCACTATTGAGTTCAAGATACCGCATAGGCAACCTCCTGAGCGGTGGGGTTGAGATAGATAACAGGGGTCAGAGACAGGGTCGACTCGACGCGAGCCACTTCCTGAACGAACTTTTCAACATCCTTTTCCCAGCCCGCGAGTTCGAACTGGTGAAGCAGAGGCACATTCAGCATCTGGCTGAGAACGACGCCTGCCTTGGCGAAGTTCTGTCCCCAGTTGCGGTTTCCACTGGATGCGACGCCCCGAATATAGGCGCGGTTGCGCTTGGCGAACTCCAGCACTTCTTTGGGCACTTCCCCGAAGCCCGTTGTGTAGGTAATCACGATGCAGGGTTCGGACACTGTTTCCGTGCCTGTTTGGATACGCAAGCGGTTCTGGAAGGGGAGCTTCTCTACGAATCTTGCCACATTGCCTGTCCGAGAAGCGTACGCTATCAACATCTTGTGCCTCCTTGATCTTTTCTCGCCTGACGCGCTCTTTTTGGCGTCTTTTGCCCTACATATTGTGGTTTGAACTCAGTACCAAACCCCATCTGTAGGGACGGCTATATTATAGCGCATCGAGTGCCCTTTTGTCAAGGGGTAGACCGCATAGATAGCCCAAATTTGCCCCAATTTCGCCCCTTTACCTCAATCGGTAGGGGTATCAGATATAGTATAGGGTTTGACAAAATAGAGAGGACAAAACTTGAGAAGGTGGTCAACCTATTTTTCGTAGCACGGGCATCCTGCCCATCACTTCCCCACTGCCCACTGCCGACCGCCCACTCCCCATCCCCTACTCCCCACTCCCCTCACTTGGGCAAGATGCCCAAGCCACGAGAGGTATCAGCCCACTCGGAGCCACAGACACTTCAGATAGAGGCTCTCTGGGAACTGGAGCAGGAACGGGTGGTCGGGCGATTGGAACGAGACATCGTCCACCCAGAGTGCGCGCCCACGGTCGGTGCTGGCGAGCCGTACGGTGTCAATCATGACGCTCAGGTCTAACTGGTAGGCGCAACTGCACACGACCAGTCGTCCCCCTTCGGGCACCAGGGGCAGTGCGTTGTAAACCAGTTTCCAGATTGCCCACTTGAGCGAGTCGCGCTGTCCGCGCGTCTTGGCAATCGCAGGCGGGTCTAAGATGACCCAATCGTACTGCTCACCCCGCCCCTGTGCCTCCACCAACCAATCGAAGGCGTTGGCAGTGTGCCAGGTGGCAGTCAGTCCATTCATCTCGGCGTGCTGTTGGGCGAGGCGAATTGCATCGGGCAGGATGTCCACTCCTATCGCCTGCGCACCCACCCGTGAGGCATAGAGGCTGAACGCCCCCGTGTAGCAAAACAGGTCCAGCACGCGCTCACTGGGTTTCACTAAGCGCGCGAGTTGGCGTCGGTTCTCGCGCTGGTCGATGTAGAAGCCCGTCTTCAAGCCCCACTGGGTCGGCACAAGGAACTCCAGCCCACTCTCGTGAATGGGGATGAGTTCAGGCAGTTCACCATACAGGCATTCGGTGTGGGGGCGCAAACCTTCTTCTCGGCGCGACTCCATCTCACTGCGCTCCAGAATCCCCTTCGGATTGAGAGTCTCTATCAGTGCGGGGAGCCAGAGCGGTTTGAGCCGTTCCATCCCTGCCGTGCGCACCTGCACCACCAAGTAGTCCCCGAACTGGTCTACGATGAGCCCGGGGATACCGTCCGACTCGCCGAACAGTACGCGGCTAGCGTTCGCGTCGCTCACGACGGCTTGGCGCAGGCGTAGGGCGCGCTCGATGCGTCGAGCGAAGAAGGCGGTATCGATCGGCTCATCGTTCAGGCTTAACACACGAACAGGGAATCGGGGTTTGGGATTGTAGGTTCCGACACCGACGAATGTGCCATCGTTTGCGAAGATTTGTACCAGTGCGCCCGCAGTGGGGTTCCCTTGCACTTCGGCAATCTCGCCCTGCTGAACCCACGGATAGAGGTGGCGCAGTTTCTTCTCGCGCCCAGATTTGAGTATCACACGCCCTTCCAGCATAGGCAATAGAGTACCTTACAGTCCCAGCCTACCTGCGAAGTAGCGGAGCGACTGATTGCGCGTTTTCGCCAGTTCCCAGTCGTAGTCGTTGAGCACTGCCCGCATAAAAAGCAAGCGTCCACCCAGTGAGCCTATCAAGTTGCCTACCAGTTCATCGGTCTTCTCTTTGGTGAGGCTATCGGTCGTTTGGGATGTTTGGATACCAAAGGGATTATCGTTGCGTAGCCCTGCTAGATACCACGCTTCGATCTCTGGGCACACGATGATAATCCGCCGTTCAATCTGGAGATGGCGCACTCTCAGCCCCTTGAAATTGTTGAACTGCTCCTTAATAACTCTCTGCTTTGCTTCCGTGACACAGGGCGCGCTGTTCAGGTCTGCGAGGATGTAGGCTTCGTAGCCTTGGCTAATGTGTTTATAAAAGATTTCGGCTCGATGTTGTGGGCGTCGTTGAGCAAATCGTATGATTTCTGGGGGAAGAGGCATTTCAGTTAGACGCGGAAAGAGAACCTTTTCCAAGAACAGAGCATCTTCCGCTCCTTCCACCATGAAAAAGAAGCCGAGTGCCAACCTTACCTCCCCAGCAAGTCGTGTGCGTGCAGTTCCGCTATGCCGAGATTGTTGCTCAGGAACTTTTTGACGCCTTTGGAATCGGCAGGGCGTTTGACCACCGAAAAGCCCTTTCTGTCGCGCTCGACCAGCAGGAGCTCATCGAGTTCGGCATAGCGCACCAGTTCAGAGTTCTGCGTGGTGATAAGCACTTGTCTGGGGGGTGGAGGTGGCTTGAACCAAGTCTGCCCCAAGCTGTCGCGCACGATGTACATCAGAGTACTCATCATTTTAGGATGGAAATGCTTGCCTGGCTCCTCGAAAACAATCAGGTCTGTATCGGACGACTCAAAATAAAGCACGATTAGCAAGGCGAGCAGTTCGATTGCGCCGTCCGATAGTTGATTCGCGGGTATGACCTGCTCCTCAGCGAACTTCTCTACTGCTACGATGGAGTTGGCTCCAGTGGCAGAGGGCGCAACCCGAATCTCTTCCAAGTGGGGGATAACGGCGCTGACAAGTAGGTTAAGTGTTTTGCGTTTCTCTTCATCCCGCAAGAGTGCTTCCAAAACTGCTGGAAGGTTATGCCCGTCTTCGCTTAGGCGTATATCGTCGGACAAAACGGTTGCCCGCTTCGCCAACTGGGGGTTCAAGTCGTAGAATCGTATCTTGGGCATAGGTGTCCCCATCAGTTGGATAAAGCGCAAGATAAGCGGGATACTCTCCAGCGAATCCGACTGCATAGTTGACTTGTCAGGCAGGTAGATGAACAGCGGTTCTAAATCGGGAGGATGAACCTTTTGAATGGTGAAGGCAACTGCCTTTCCCACATCCCGAGTTGTGCGCTTGAGCTCAACTCTACCCGCCTGCTCATATCGCCTCGAGCCTGCGTCGTGGAGGGTGTATCGCAGGTGCAGTTCTGCTTCTTCATTCAACACGATGAGCGTTTGCCCGTTTTCACCCAGTTGCAGAGTGATTTCATAACGCAGTTCATCCACCGCCACAGAAATAGGCGATTCCTGCGCGTCTTGTTGTTGCGCTGTTGAGGAAAGATCGATGCGCCGACGCTCGGGAACCTCCCAGTGGAAGCCGACCGTAAGTGTGCGGTCGTCGCTTTGGTAGTTTATCAGCCGTTGGAGACCGCCATACCGCTGGATGGTTCTTTCCAAATCGAGTGCACCCCCCGACACCAAGTCGCAAAGAAACCGAAGCGCTTGCACGAAGTTCGATTTACCGGAAGCGTTCGCACCGACTACCACATTCAGTGTGCGCAGTACAATCTCCGCCCCGCCGAAGCTCTTGAAGTTTCGCAACCAGACCTTCTTAATCACAGTAAGCCACCCGCAAGGAGTATACCGCCTCTACTCCTTCAACTGGCGTTTCCACTTCTCAATCTTCATCAGGGCTTCAATCGGGGTGATGGCGGCGGTGTCGATTTCACGCAGTTCTTCCAGAATCGGGTGCTCTTCTGCTTCAAATAGGGTCAGTTGGAGTTTGCGCTTCTGGATGGGGGGCGCGCTCTCGCTGGGGGGTTGGATTGCACCTTGCACACCCCGCTTCTCGAACTCGCGCAGGATGGTCTCGGCACGGCTCACCACTTCGGGTGGTGCGCCCGCCATACGCGCCACATGCACGCCATAACTGCGGTCGGTTCCACCTGGCAACACTTTATGGAGCCAGATGATGCGGTCGCCCTGCTCTTTGACCGCCACGCGGTAGTTTGCCACGCCTTCGAGGCGGTTCGCCAACTCGTTGAGGTAGTGGTAGTGTGTCGCGAAGAGGGTCTTACAGCCGAGCGCGTGCAGATACTCCGCCACCGCCCACGCAATCGCCAAGCCGTCGTAGGTGCTGGTGCCCCGCCCTATCTCGTCCAAAATGACCAGACTGCGCGGAGTGGCGTTGTTGAGGATGTTGGCGGTCTCGGTCATCTCGACCATGAAGGTCGATTGCCCCGTAGCAAGTTCATCGCGTGCCCCCACGCGGGTGAAGATTCGGTCGACTAAACCAATCTCAGCACGGTCAGCGGGCACGAAACTGCCGATGTGCGCCATCAGCACGATCAGGGCGCACTGACGGATGTAGGTACTCTTCCCGCTCATGTTGGGACCAGTGAGGATGATCAACCGTTGTTGAGGGTGGAGGTGGCAGTCGTTGGGCACGAACGGGTTCTCACTGAATCGCTCGACGACGGGGTGGCGTCCGCCTTGAATGTGGATACGGTCTTCGCTGTCCACCACCGGGCGCACATAGTTGTAGCGCACGGCGTTCTCGGCGAAGGCGCAGAGGCAGTCCAGCTCGGCAATCGCACGGGCGACCTCCTGAATCACGGGGGTATGGCGCGCCACTTCATCCCGAACCGCACAGAACAGGTTGTACTCCAGTGTGGTGATGCGCTCTTCTGCGCTGTTGAGAATCGCTTCCTTCTCCTTGAGTTCGGGCGTGATGAACCGCTCGGCGTTAGTAGTGGTCTGCTTGCGGATGTAGTGGCTCGGCACTTTGCTCAGGTGGGGCTTGGTGACTTCGATGTAGTAGCCGAAGACGGCGTTGTAGCCGACTTTGAGGCTGGGGATACCTGTGCGCTCGCGTTCCTGACGCTCTAACTGGGCGACCCACTGCTGACCCTCCTGCTTGATGGCGCGCTGGCGGTCGAGTTCGGGGTCGTAGCCTTCGCGAATCAGCCCGCCCGATTTGAGGTCGGCAGGTGGCTCATCGACCAGCGCGCGCTGGAGCAAGGTACAGAGTTCCTCCAGCGGGTTGATGCGCCACTCGATCTGCCTGAGCAAGATGGGCGGGTTCTCCTGTGCCGAGAGCAGTTCGCTGAGGGTATGGCGCAGGGTAGGCAGTTGTTCCAGCGAGGTGCGCAGGGCGACGAGGTCGCGCGCGTTCGCCGTGCCAGCGCTTGCCCGCGCGCTGATGCGCTCGAGGTCGTTCAGGCGGTGCAGGGTCTCGCGCAGGGCATCGCGTATGGTGCTGTGCAAAACGAGCAGTTCGGTTGCGTCTTGTCGGGCGTGAATCTGCTCCAAATTCAACAGAGGTTCATCCAGCCAGCGTCGGAGCATGCGCGCGCCCATCGGTGTGCGCGTGCTGTCCAACACCGAGAGAAGCGTGTAGCGTTTGGAGCCGTCCAGTTGGTTGCGCGTGAGTTCCAGATGGCGTCGCGCCACCGAATCGAGGTACATAAACTGCCCAACCGAGTAGGTCGCGAGTGTTCGGATGTGGTTGAGCGCAGGCAGTTGGTTCTGCTCAAGGTATCTCAGCACGAGCGCCGCGGCGTCCAAGCCACGCGTGTACTCTTCGCAACCGAAACCGCGCAGCGATTCGACCTGAAAGTGTGCCAGCAGAATGGAGCGCGCTTCGCGTCCGACCCACTCTTCGGCGGGCACGGGCGTAATCGTTGCTTGGGTCTGCTCTTTGAGTAGGCTGATGAGTTCCTCCTGATGTTCGGGCACGAGGATTTCGGAGGGTTGCAGGCGGAAGATTTCGTCGAGCAGTTTCTGCATTCGCTGTTCGCCCGCCACTTCGGTGGTCAGGAACTCGCCAGTGGAGATGTCGACCACGCTCAGCCCGTGCGCTGGCTCGCCAATCACCGCTGCGACGAGGTAGTTGTTGCTCTGGGCATCGAGCATCGAGTCTTCGAGCAGGGTGCCGGGCGTCAGCACGCGGGTCACCTTGCGCTTGACCAGCCCCTTGGCGAACTTGGGGTCTTCTACTTGGTCGCAGATGGCGACACGGAACCCTTTCTGAATGAGCCGTGCGAAGTAGCGTTCGTAGGCGTGGATGGGAATGCCTGCCATGGGGATACGCCCGTTGGAGCCATCTTCGCGTCCTGTGAGCGCGATTTCGAGCGCTTCGGCGGCGATTTCGGCATCGCGACCGTAGAACTCATAAAAGTCCCCGACCTGCATCGCCAGCAGAACATCGGGGTGCTCCGCCTTGATACGAAAATATTGCTGAAGCAGTTGAGTTTGGGGTCTAAAACTCTGCGCCATCGGCAGAGAGTATACCCTGCCCTTTGCTATGTGAATAGGAGCTGCTGGTCGAGAATAGCGTCAATACGCTTTTGCGCAATCCGAATGTAGTCTTCTTCCAGCTCGTAGCCGACGAAGTTGCGTCCTGCTTTGAGCGCAGCCACCGCTGTCGTGCCACTGCCCATAAACGGGTCTAACACCACTTCGCCCGAATAGGTATAGAGTTGGATACAGCGATAGGGCAGTTCCACGGGGAAAGGTGCGGGATGTCCTACTTTGGACGCCTGTTCCGCTGGAAAACGCCACACGCTCTTGGTGTACTCCAAAAACTCGTCACGCGTGATGGTTGCCTGACGCCCCTCTACTTCAGGACGGCTGAAAGTCTGTTTGGAAAGGACCATGATATATTCGTGAGTATCGCGCAGGGTCGGATTTCGTGGGGAGCACCAACTGCCCCACGCTGTCGATGGGCTGGCACTGGAGGCTTTGTCCCAAATAATCTCGCCTCGCATCAGGAACCCCAGATCGAGCATATCTTCTATCAAGAACGCGTGCAAAGGCAGGTAGGGGCGTCGCCCCAAGTTCGCCACATTCACACACGCACGCCCCCCCGGTACCAGCACTCGGTAGACTTCCGCCATGACTCGTTTCATAAACGCGCGGTACTCGTCGAGTGTCATATCCTCGTCATAGGTCTTACCGACATTGTAGGGAGGCGAAGTGACCATCAGATGAACAGAGTTATCGGGCAACTCTTCCATCGCCTCAGAGCTCTTGCAAAGGATTTTATTGAGAAAACCCTCTGGTATCGGATTTTCCCTATAGTCAACCCGCTCTTCTTTTGGCAAGTTTTCGTACAGTTTTCGGCTGTAGAACTCTGACGAGTCGTGCCCGATTCGGGCAGGGCTACCGAAGTCACTGGTTTTTGAGCCTTTGCGTCGCCGATTCATAACTCATCCTCCTCTTGTTGCCAAAGTTCAATCCACTGGAGCAAGGACTGCTCTCTTAGTTCCTCGCGCGTCTTGTTTATCATCCATTCAATAGGTAGTCGTTGGGTCTTCTCATGGTCAAGAAGATTCTTTACCGCTTCTCTTGTGAGTTCGACACCGCGCGGGTTTGTTCCTGGTTTCGGCAGGCTTAGATACCCACTTTTTCCCTTCTTGCTTAGCACTTCCTGCTGAGCCTCTTTTGGGATTACATACAGACCACCCTGACAGCTCTTGCAGATTGTAGCAAGTAGAATATCACAAGTAGGTTCGTAGTTTTCTGCAAAATGCCGAGCAGATGACGCGTCCACTGTCCAACTCACTTTGAAGGTAGGTATGCTGGTAGGTGAACCTAAAGTCACTGTCTTGATGGAGACGCAGTGCCCGTCGACTAATGCGTCCGCTTCAGGCTCCGTTACGGAAATATCGATCTGCACTTTTTCCTTACCATACTTGAACATTAGCAGAGCGATTAAAACTTTTTCTCTCAGCGTGCCCGCTTCCATCCCCGCCCGACCACCTCGCTCGACCTGCGCTTCCGCTAAGGCGAATAATAAAGGGAGCCTCGCTTGAATGCGCTGATTGATTTTTGGGTCATCGAAAAGCCTCAGGATCGCTCGCTGGGTGGGCATGCGCCGATTATACCCTCCAAGTCTGCTCCGCAAAATAGTTTACATTTGTCTACCTCTGTGTCCGAAACAAGTGCCATGGCACGCACGAAACGACATCTATCGCGCGAGTGGATTGCTCAGGAGCTGGCGCAGACCTTCCAGCTCCCCTTGCTCAGTGTGCCCGTCCAGTTGGGCACGAACGCGTTCCTTCAGTTGGCACGCCACCAGAAAGGGAAGCGCGAACGCAAACGCCAACTGCCACCCCACCTGTGGACAGCGGTGCGCGAAGAAGCGTGCCAGTTCTGCCTGCAGACCTTAGCCGAGCTGATGGGCATCACGAAAGGTCCGAACGCCGTCGACCCTGAACAGGCGATGCTGTATGATGCTTTCTTGTCGGCAGTGCGTCGGTATCTGGAATCGCCCCCGCCCTCGCTGGATGAGCCGACCGACGAGATGCCTCCCAGCGAACGGATACGCTATGAGCAGGGGCTTTGGAGCCAAGCGCGCGAAGCGCTCGCCCTGTGCGAACGGTGGCGTCAGGCGCTCTCACAGCACAAAGTGCCAGAAGACCGAACCGTAGTTCCGCTTGGGAGTGATTTCCACTCCCACCGAGAACCCCAATCGGAGCCGAAGCCCTATAAACAGCGAACTCCCCTTCGGGGTCAGCACACCCGAAGCAAATAGCGTGCCGTTGCGGTCGGAACGCCAGATGTCGGTCGCAACGGCTAATCGGAAATCGCGTTCGGGATTGTAGATTGCACCGATTCGCAGGGTAGGCACAATCAGGTTCGGGTTCTCGTTCCATTCCTCACCTGCGAAGCGCGCTTGCAGGTGGCGACGCACCAGTCGAAACAGAGGTCCCTGCACCAACCCCCCGCCGAAGTGCCCCGTGTTGAGCCAAAACACCTTCGGATTGCCCAGCGTACGAATGAGCTTCTCGGTATCTTCGGTCGGCACAACGATATCGAAGCGTGCCCCTATCACGAAGGTCTTCTCGCCATGTTCGGGCGTGAGCAGGTTCATCGGTTCAATCGGGGCGAGTGCTTCGCGCAGGCGTTCCAGGTTGTAGCCATCGGCGCGCAGGCGTAAGCGCGTGCGTATCGCCAGCACCGAATGCCACAGCACATGCGCCAAGTCAGCCCCGCCCAGAATCAGCACCGCACTATGAAAGCGTGGTTCCACTGCCAGCGCGGTAGACCCCATAATCGCCCCCAGACTGACCCCCACCAGTGCGATTCGGTTGGGGTCGACTTCAGGCTGACGCTGGAGCCAGTCCACCGCACGCCGAACATCCCAAGTGGCTTGTATCCCTGCCTGAACCAATAGCTCCACATCGCCCTGCAAGATGAGGTCGCCACTGCCGAAACCTTCGGGAGTGCGCTCCATATGATAAGGTAAGGTCATCAGCAGAACCGCTATCCCGTTCTTTGCGAACTCTTTGGCTAAGCCCATCTCCAAATCGGGGCGTCGGATGCCGAGGCTGTGGAGAAGCAGAACGGTTGGCACGCGCCCTGTCCGATTGTTGGGCACCAGCCACCATGCGTGAACGGTGTTGTTGCGCACATAAGGGCTACGGAACGCACTGGGAAACTCCAAGCGGTACTCTAAATAGCCGTCGCGCTCATAGACGGTGGTGAAGCGCGAAGGGAACACAGGGTCTAACGGGGCGCGGAGGTCTCTCTCTTGAGCGAAGCCGAACAATACCAAAAGCCAAAATCCGAACGCCAGCCCAATCCTCACGGAAGCGATTATACCTTGATGACGAAAATGGCACGGGCGGGATGCCCGTGCTACTACGAGATGTCAGGGGCACGATGCCCACACCACGAGCAATCTAACGGGGCGAACCGCCAAAATCGCCCACAATCACCGAGTTGTCGATATCGCTCACGAGTATGTCGGTTCCTTCGGGGCGGAGGATGCCACTACCCTGACCGAAGCTGTTGAATCCGCCCGCGCCTTGACCGCTGAAGCCACCAGGCGCACCGAACCCACCAAAACCGCCACCGAGCGTCCCACCGAAGCCACCGAAACTGCCGAAGCCCCCTATGCTCCCGAAACCACCGAGCCCACCAAACCCACCGAAGCCACCAAGACCCCCAAACCCACCGAGACCACCGAAACCTCCAAGCATACCGAGTTCGTATTGCGCATATCGAACCACTGGCGCGCCCAACATGTCCGCAATCATGTAGGGGTTGGCATAGTTGAGCTGGATTTTCTCGGCAGTGAACGCACTCGGACGCTCCTCTTCGGTTGGGGGCGCAGGAGGCTGAAGCCCCTCTTCAGGGCGACGCACCGTCACAAAGTAGACTCTATTCTCAATACGATAGGTTAGGTTCAGCGGGCGCAGAACGGTATCCAGCGCCACTGTAAACGGCACACCGTTCAAGGAAACAGAAACGGTTTCCTGCACCTCTGGGTCAAGCGCGTAGTTCGCCCCGACACTGTCAAAAAGTTGCCTTAGCACAAAGCGCACATCGGCTTGCTCATACTTCAGAGTCACGCGCTGTTGGGACAAGTCTTGTGCGTTCGCAAGTGCGAGTAGCCCAACACTCAGCACGCCCACCATTAGCATTCCTGCTATCTTCTGGAGCATCGGATTCACCTCCAGTCTTTTATACGATTGACAGGCGAGTGCGTTTCTTTGGGGCTATGAGGTTCTGCGTTGGCGTAGGTAGGTGAGGGTGGTATAAGCGAGCGTCGCTACCAAAAGTAGGGAGTATAGCCCTGCCCCGACCTTTGCAAGCGGTTCGTCAGGACTCAGGTTGAGCCAGTTGCCTATCAGGAACCCCAATAGCGCAATCCCCATCCAGCCGACTACGAGAACGCTCCGCATTCTATGAGCGCCTCCTTGACAATCTCGATTGGCACACTGTCCACGAAGCGCGCTTTGCCAATTGCCGCCAAAAGCACCATTCCCAGCTGGTCGCCCTTTCGCTTTTTGTCGTGGCGCATCGCTTCAAGCAAGGAATCGGCAGACACAGCGGGCAAACGCGTCGGTAAGCCTGCTCGTTGGAGCGTTTCGTTTAGGGTCTCTACCAGCGCGTGCGGGGTGAGACCGAGTTTGACCCCGACAAGCGTCTCAGCGACCATCCCAGCTGAGATGGCTTCGCCGTGAAGCCAACCCCGATAGCCCAGGACCGCCTCGACGGCGTGCCCCACCGTGTGCCCGAAGTTGAGCAGGGCACGCTGACCCGTCAGGTCGCGCTCATCTTGAGAGACAATCTGCGCCTTGAGTTGAACACAGCGCGCAATCGGCAAAGTCCACGCATTCACGATGCGCTTACGCAGATAACCGAGCCGTATCAGCGTGTCCAACCGATACCACAGCCCGTGCTGAAGTGTAATCCCATACTTGAGCATCTCGGCTAACCCATTGCGCCAGTGTCGCAGGGGCAGGCTCTGGAGCATTTCGGGGTCAATCAGCACACGCTGGGGCTGGTGGAACGCACCGACCAGATTCTTTCCTTCAGGCAGGTCGACTCCCACTTTGCCCCCGACGCTGGAGTCGACCTGTGCCAACAAGGTAGTCGGGATTTGGACGAAGGGTATCCCGCGCAGGTAGGTTGCCGACACGAAGCCCCCCACATCGCCCAGCACGCCCCCACCTACCACAATGATGAGCCCAGAGCGGTCGATACCTGCTTGGAGCAGTTGCGCATAGAGTCGCTGGACAGTTCGAAGGGTTTTGTACTGTTCACCCGCAGGGGTTGTGAGGAGCACGGTCGGCACACCCGCAGAGTTGAGTTGTTCTGTGATAGGTTCTGCCCAATCGCGCAGAGCAGGGTGGCTCAGCACCGCAACGCGCGTGGGTTGCATCACTTGAAGAATACGGTTTGCAACCTGTTTGCGCAAACCCGGCGCAATCAGCACCTCGTAGGCACTCGGTGAGCCATCCAACACAGGGATACGAATAGGCGTTTCGGGAGTGGGATGCAGGAGTGTGCTGAGCATCTCCACAACGGTCTCGATGTCGACTCCATCCACTTCCAACACCCAGTCCGCCTCTTGGTAGAGCGGTTCACGCGCTTCGGCAATCTGACGCAGGGCGTCTTGGGGTGTGGGGGCAGTTTGCAACATCGGGCGTGTGGACGGGTCTTCGATGCGATTGAGGAGCGTTTCAGGGTTAGCTTTGAGATAGATGAGCCACCCGTGTTGGCGCATTAGATGTCGGTGGACAGGGTTGAGCACGATGCCTCCCCCTGTGGCGACGATGTGAGGGTTCGGTCGCTTGATAAGTTCTCGCAGGGTGCGCGTTTCAGCGTTTCGGAACGCTCGCTCCCCCTTTTGGGTAAAAATCTGGGCAATCGGCATTCCAAATCTCCGTTCAATCTGCCCGTCGGTATCGTAGAGGGGGAGGTTTAGAGCCTTTGCAAGGGCACGCGCTGTTGTGCTCTTGCCCGACGCCATATTGCCCACCAGAAACAGATGTCGTATCATCACCAAAAACCTGCAGAGGTTCAGAGAAGAACCCCTGCAGGAAAGGGTACCACGGAGCGTTAGTGATTAGGGTGCCAATCCAGTACCAACACCCTCATCTTCCTCCAGAACGGTTGCGGTGACGAAGATGAGCAGTTCGTTCTCGACCACTGAGCGGTCTTTGGTTCGGAAGAACTGACCAATAATCGGCAGGTCACCAAGTAGAGGCACCTTCGAGACGAGGTTGTTATCGCTTCGGGTGACCAGTCCACCAATCACGATGGTCTCACCGTTCTTGATGCGTCGCACGGTGAACACGAACTGGGTGTCGAAGCGAGGCAGGTCGCGTGTCCCGACACGCACTCGCCCCACGGTCGAGACCTGCGGGAAGAGCGAGAGCGTAATTGTACCGTCGGCGTTGATACGCGGAGTAACCGTGAGCTGGGTCGGCACAGGAACAGGCACAGGCTGAGTAAAGGTCGTCGGCTGACCATTCGCGTTGAACACGACGAACTGTTGCTCGATGTAGTCGGTGGTCGAGAAGACTACGGTGGCAGGGCTGTTGTTTTGGGTGGTGACGATTGGAGCGTTTACCACGCGCCCACGCCCTTGGCTGAGGAGCGTGCGAAGGTTTGCCACGAGGTTGCCTGTTGCGTAGTTCACAAACACGGGTGCGGTGTTGTCCGCAAATCCTGACGCTCCTGTCTGGAAGTTCACGCGCGCCAGGTTCCAGTCGATACCGAACTTTTCAGCGTCGTTTCGGCTCACCGTGACGAACTCGGCGCGGATAAGAACCTGTTTTGGCGCAACATCCAAGAAGCGCAGGATACGGCGAATGTACTCGATCGCCTCGGGGGTTCCGCGCACAATCAGCGAGTTATCGATGTCGTTCGCTACGATACCCTCCAGCCCCTCAGGTTGGAAGATACCGACCGCTTGTCCGCCCTGACCGAGTCCACCACCGAAGCCACCGCCCGGCTGACCGCCACCGAAGCCACCGCCGGGCTGACCACCACCAAAGCCACCGCCGGGCTGACCAAATCCACCGAGTCCGCCTGCGCCACCGCGACCACCGCGCCCACCAATCTGCCCTTCACCATTTTCCTGAGGTGAATAGGAGGGCATTGAATCTTGGGGGGTTGGAGTTGCGTTGAAGGGCACATTGCTACCTGTCCCCATCTGGAGCGGGACGCTCGGAGGCACAGGCACCTGCATTCCGGGCGCACTTTGGTAAAGGGTACGGTTTAGGAAATCGCGCATCTCTGCGAAGGGGTCATCCGACATCATTTCGGTTCGGATAATGCGCACGATGTCGGAGGGACGACTATAGCGCAGGGGGATACGCTCTGTGACGACCACCGGTTTGGGTGCTTCTGGCGTAGGGAGAACCTGGGGCGCGGGCTGAGGTTCTGGTTCAGGACGAGCGGGACCGATCACATAGACCCCATTCGCCTCCCTTCTGAAGGTTGCTCCAGCCGATTGACAGATATATCGTAGCACCTGTTCAAAAGGCTTTTGATCTACCTTGATAAAACTGATACGCGCATAGGGTTGGTCGGTAGGCTCGAACACCACTTCCGCTTTGACCTGTTGCGCGATTGCCTTGACCGCCGTAATCAGGTCAGCGTCCATCAGATAGATGGAGACAAGATAGTCATCATCCGCATAAGCGGTGAGAGCAATGGTCAAGGTTGCAATTGTGAGACCCAGTTTTCGCATCATTCCTTTTATCATCAGACGAGTTCCTCCTCCGTGATACCTAATGAGATTGGGGGCGGGGTTGAACCGCCCCAGAAGTCAGGGGTGATTGGCTTAGCGTCCGAAGCCCCCGCCGAAGCCACCACCGCCGAAACCGCCTCCGCCGAAGCCACCGCCGCGGAAGCCGCCTCCGCCGAAGCCACCAAAACCGCCTCCGCCGAAGCCACCAAAACCGCCTCCGCCGAAGCCACCAAAACCACCAAAGCCTCCGCCGAGACCACCAAAACCACCAAAGCCTCCGCCGAGACCACCAAAACCACCAAAGCCTCCGCCGAGACCACCAAAACCACCAAAGCCGCCAATGCCTCCTCCGCCCGAGCTTAACTCATACTGCGAGTAGCCCACGATGGAAGCACCAAGTAGGCTTGCAATAAGGTAGGGATTAGCATAGCTCAACTGAATTTTCTCAGGCAGGTTGAGGCGTGGTCCCTCCTCTTCGGGAGCGGTTGGCGCCGTCGTTTGGGGGATCTCCTCTGGGCGTCGTATCGTCACATAGTAGACCCCGTTCTCTATACGGTAAGTGAGGTCTAACTGACGCAGAACCGCATCCAGCGCTACGGTAAAGGGAACATCGGTTAGCGAAACGGTGACATTCCCCTGCACATTCGGGTCAAGCGAATAGTTCGCTCCCACACTGTCAAACAGTTGCTTGAGCACGTATCGGATATCGGCTTGGTCATATTTGACCGTCACGCGCCGTTGGGACAGGTCTTGTCCTCCATCCTGAGCGCTGGCGAGCGCGAAAGTAGTGCAAACCAGCACTCCTGCCAAAATCAGCCCTATCATTCTCTTCCGCATCTTAATCTCCTCCATGTTTTAAACGACTCGTGAGGCAATTCGTTTCCTACAATCCGGGGGCTGCACCGCGTCCACCGCGTCCGCCACCTACTCCACCAGCTCCTGCGGCACCTGGCGCTGCGGGCGGACCTCCGCCGGGTGCACCGGGTGCAAATCCGCCTGTTTGACCGCCACCAGTCCCTCCACCGGGTGCTGGGGGTTCATAGCGTACGATTACTTCGCGTGGATTGCCCCGGCTGCGACGCAGGATGACTCCCTCTGGAGTAATTGCCGCCACTCGGAATTCGCCAACGGTGTCGCCTGGCTGAACAATCTGCGGGTTCTCACCCTCCTGCTCTAAGATTGCCGAGACGGTCGTGCCAATCACGATGCCCGAGACGCGTCGGCGAGGTTGTGGCTCGAAAGGCTCAGGTAGTTCCACACGCGGAGGCGTGGGAGGGCTTGCCAGCACGAAGTAGCGATTGGGGTCAAACGCATCCGCCTGGAGTGCCTCTTGCTCTTCTGGCAGGTAAGCAAAGGGGTCTTTGCGCGGCGTGAACGGGGGTTTGGTTGCCTGTTGGTTAGGCGGTGGGGTCGCTGCCATCGCCGACGGTTGCCCCATCATGCCCGGTCCTCCCATCGGAGCGGGACCGCCCGTCGGGGCAGGAGGCGCAAAGCCCCCATCGCGGTCGTCCATCTGAGACATAGGGGGTTGGGGCGCTGACGCCGTGTCTTGCCCACCGCCTCCTCCCATAAAGAGGAAGAAGAACGCCAGCACCACAATCACCAGCACAACGACCACAACTGCCAGTACCGTCTGCTTCTGCTTATTGTCCATCGCTGTTCACTTCCCTTATTCTCGGCACTTTGGACGATTCCTGCTATTAGATTCCAGGTCCACCCCTCGGTCCACCGCCGAACCCCATCGGGGCAGCGGGGGCAGGACCGCCCCCAAAACCGCCGGGCGCACCCCCTGCCGCTGCTTGAGGCGAAGAGGGCACACGGGGACCCGGTTGCCCTGCCGAAACACGCGGATAGACGAAGACCGTCAGCGAGTAGCTGCCAATCAGGTTCGGGCTGGTTCCTTGAATCGCTAAACCATCGACCAGCACCACTAAGTTCGGCACATCGTTCCAGCGACGAATGTGGTTCAGCAATCCTTCGAAGGAAGAGGCGCGCACCTGAACCGTCCCAATCGGATAGACCAGAGCCAACTCGGGGATGGCGTTCGGGTCGCTGGGCGGTCCAGGTAGGGCGACGGTGTAGAGACGCTCAGCACCAGTCTTAGCGGGCCAAGCCTCCAGCTTCTTGCCGATTTCGCGCACCATGTCGGGATATTGCATCCACGCCTTAAGGCGGTCGCTGAGGTCGATGGTGTTGACAGGCATCTTCGTGCGGTCGATTTCGGCTAAGGCGCGGTTCGCCTCATCGACCTTGTCCTGAGCCATTTGTACCAACTGGCGGGCACGCGGAATCATCGCCACCTTCTGCTCCAATTGAGCGATATTCTCTTCGTGATACTTGATGCTCTGAAGTGTTGGGCGAATCCCCAGCAGGAAAATCGCCGCTGCCACGACAATCGTCGCCACCAGCCCGATGGATACTTTGGCAAACATCGATAAGCCTTTCATAGATGTCCTCCCTTAGATGCCCATTCCGCGACCACCCATGACGGGTCCGCCACCGAAACCACCCATTGCAGGCATGCCTAAGCCGCCTGCACCACCGCCCAAGTTAAGTCCGGGGATTGACGCAGGCGGTGTCGGGGGCGTGATTTGCTCACGCAGGGTTGCCACAACTTGAAACTGCATCAGCCCTGCAGGTGAGCCTTGCGACTGACCACCAGTGAGTCCAGGTCCTCCGAACCCCCCGAAACCAGGTGGCGCAGAGGGCGCGCCCCCGCCACCGAAAGAAGTCAGCCCTGAGGCTGTGGGTCCTGAAAGCGCCATCGGCGGTCCACCCCCCAATCCCCCAAATCCAGGCGCACCTGCCATCTGCGCTTGGGCACCTCCCGTTGCATAGCCCGGCATCTGGGTTGTGAGGCTCACCGCGGTGAAAAGTGGGCACTGATACATCGTCTGGAGATACAGTCCGATCTCTCGGATACCCTTTGCGTAGGCGCTAATCTGCATCTGGTTGCCCTGCGCAATCTGGAGCTGCTCATAGCGCACGCGCGGCGAGGTGTACTGGCTCAGCTGACTGTAGATTTCGGGATAGCGCAGGTTGTGCTTCTGCACCATCTTGACCCACTCCGTTTTCGCTAAAGTGATGGCGGCGGAATCGACCAGCGCGTTCGCCTGATTGACCAAGCCATCTACCTGCTGGGCTTGAGTCTCCAAGTCGCTCTTGCGTGTTTGGAGTTCACGCAGTCGGCTCTGAGTGCTGACCATCCAGAACGCCATCCCTGCGTTCACCACCAAGAACAGCACCACCAACAGCGCCAGAATCTGCTTGTTGACTTTTCGCTGGCGCACATAATCCGGAACCAGATTCAGTTTCATCGTCGCTCTCTCCCTCAGAAGCTGGCGTGCAAGCCCATCCCGATTGCTACAGGGAACAGGTGGGCATTCGAAGCGACCCACTCAGGTCCGTGACGCTTCACATTCACTTGCAGTCCCTTGAGCGGGTTCGCTACGGTTGCAGGGATTCCCAGCGAGTTCGCCATAAACTGGTCTAAGCCGGGGATAATCGCACCGCCACCACTCAGCAATATCAGCGTGACATCGGCGTCTGTGTTTCGGCTTCGGAAATACTCGATCGAGCGTCGCACTTCGGCAACCAGCTCTTCTAAAATCGGATAGATTGCCAAGAATACCTCCACCTTGCGCGGGTCGCCAGCGGGAGTAGCGGGCACTGCTGGCTCGGGAATCACATTTGGCTCGGGTTCGCTGGGTTCCGCGAAAGGCGAGGGGGGTACATCGCTTTCGGGTGTACCTACGCCATAGCCCGTCGGCTCTTCACCCGGTGTGGCGAAGGGAGAGGAGGAACCATAAGCAGTCGGCTCCTCACCTGGCACTGCAAAGGGCGATGGTGCGCTCGGCATATAAGGAGCGCCTGGCGCCTGTGTCGGCTCGGCAGTAAAACCAGGCGTATAGAACCCCCCTGTCGGACCCCCTGGCACACTGAAGGGGTTGGCGCCTGCTTGGGGAATTTGATCCATCAGCACTTCTGCGAGCTGAACCTTGAGTTGCTCCGCTTCCTCTTCCGAGACCATCAGTCGCTCGGCAACGGCGCGGGTGAGCATGTCGCCTCCCGTGGGCAGAATGCGTGGGAAACTCAAGATACCACTGCTATAAATATCGATGGAGGTTGCGCTTGCACCCAGATTGATCACCGCCACCGCTTTGTTCTGATGTTCCGATTGAGTCAGCAGGAGGCTTCGTGCTAAGGCGAGCGGTTCGACATCGATGGCATAGGGTTCCAGCCCCACTTTGTCGGCGATATCGACCAGCCCATCCACAGCGTCCTGCTGGGCAACTGCTAATACGACCTCCATATTCGGGTCGTTCGGGTCAGCGCCAGGGCGATGAACGACCTCGTACGCCGATTGCACGCGCGTATCGGCGAAGGGAATATTGCGTTGGATTTCCCAATCCATATGTTGGCGCAGTTCAACAGGGTTCATTCGGGGCACTTCCAGAATGCGCACAACCACCGCGTTCTGCCCAGCGAGCGAAAACGCCGCCTGCTTCGTGCTGATTCCTGTTTCCGATAGCAGGCGCTTGACAACTGCCGAGACCGCCTGCTTGTCAATAACTCCTGCCGAGTCGACGGCGCCTTCAGGCGTCGGAGCGATACCCAAGTTCTGCAGGACGGGCGGTCGCCCCGCGCGCACCTCCGCCACCTTGATAAACCGCGTTCCGATGTCGATACCGACCACAACATTCGGTTGCTTCGCCATTCTTTTCTCCTGTTAGGGTAGTTCGGCATCATTGAGCCGATTCCTGCCACTTGATTCTACCCAATATGCGATTCGGCGACGATTTCCAGTCTCCTGCAGGTTTTCTGACGGAAATCGTCGCCGAAGGTGTCGGAGGGTGCGTGTTTACCGTGTGATAATCTCGTAGGTTCGAAAATCGGAGGTCATTGGGGGTTCCTCTCCGCGCTCTTTGGCTTGGCGCACATCTTCGAACCCGCGCTTATGCCCCTCCAGAAACTCTGGGGATTTGAGCCACGCTTTGAAGTGTGCCTCGCTGTCCCAGTGGCTCACCACCAGATAGGCGTCGCCTTCGCGCTGAGGGCGCAGGACATACATCCCCCGAAAGCCTGGTAGCCTATCAATCGCGCGCGCCCGAGTCTTAAATAGGTACTCGAATCGCTCGCGATATTCAGGCTTGCAGGTGATGTAGTTAATCGCCACGAACCCTTCACCTTCTACAGGTTCCATCATTGCCACAGCCGTCTCCGAGTTAACCGTCATCGTTTCCATTTCTCTATAGAGAATACCCTTAACCACGCTAAGGAATCAAGGGGGTGGAGGGTGTTCGAAAAAAGTGGCTTGGGCATCTTGCCCATATAGCACAGGGGGTAGAATCCCCTGCTATGGGGTTGCTCGGTTCAAGCATCTCGCACCCTGTCATTTCGATCAAGCATTTCGCACCCTGTCATTCCGAGCGAAGCGAGATTCTCAGACCCTTCGCTTCGCTCAGGGTGACAGTGGGGGTTGTCATTCTGAGCGAAGCGAAGAATCTCACGGGCGAGACGCCCGTGCTACGATTGTGCTGGTGGGCAGGATGCCCGTGCCACGAATGGGTCTTTCGAACACCCTTAGGGGGAGTGGACAACCCGTGAGCAGTGGGTATAATTGCACTTTGGAGGTCATACGAATGCCGAATATCAAATCAGCGAAAAAGGCGGTCATCAAGTCGCGCGAGCGCTATCTAAGAAATCGCTCGACCAAGTCGGCGATTAAGACCTACACACGCCGAGTGAAGGAACTGGCAGAGAAGGGCGAGACCGAACAGTCGATTGCGAACCTGCGCCGAGCGATTAGTCTCATCGACAAGGCGGTCAAGCGCGGGATTCTGCACAAAAACACCGCAAACCGCAAGAAGTCGCGCCTGATGATCGCGCTCAACAAGAAATTGGCACAAACCCAAGACGCCTGAGAACAATCCAGAAAGCGCAAAAAATAAGGGCGTGAGCAAGTTGGCTCACGCCCTTCGCTCACACGAAACGCTCCTTCATTCCAGGTCGGGTCAAGACGACGAGTACCACTATCGGGAAGATGAATCCGATAGCCGTTCCAATTAGCTGGGTCGGATCGCTTGTCAGGCTTTGACCATAGCGTTCCAGAACTTGCGAAAACACGGTGGAAGCCAGTACTACGCTAAGCAGATTCCAGATAATGGAAAGAATCGCATACGCCATCATCAGTGAGTAGCCGAGACTCTTCATCCCCAACAACAAGATAGAGCCAACCAGAAGAAGCCCTGATATCATGAAGGCTACTATTGCGTTGAAGTAGAGATAGCGCATATATTCGGGGTCTTTGAACGCCTCCAACTGCTGAGCCGTTTCAGGTGACTGTTGAGCCATTTGTTCGGTCATCCCTGATGCTAAGGAAGCGCCTCCCAGCCCAACGAGCATACAACACACGCCGAGCAGTCCGAAGATAATGCCCAACACTCCAATAACCATTATCGATGCAGGTCGTTCCATCCTTTCTACCCTCCTGTGGGTAGGAATTTTCGTCTCGCTGTGCTATATTCCTGCTGGTATGGAGTCGGGATATGTTGTAGCGCAAGTGGGGTGTGCCTATTGTGGTCGGGCGTGCCATCCGATGAAGGCGCGCTGTCCACACTGTCACCGCGACCCGTTCGGCGAAGTTGCGCTCCGTCTGAATGCGCTGAGTTGGCAACGGTTCGCCCTCAGTAGCGCAATTATTCTGGGGTTCCTCTCGTCGGTTCTGGGGCTTCTATTCGGGGAAGGGTCGAGTCTCGTTGCAGGGTTGATGCGCCAATCGCCCCTCCT
>FWWL01000913.1_pt1 | contig 68841 bp, 50 predicted proteins | sample 2228331 | NCBI WGS metagenome assembly FWWL01 (sample SAMEA103939775, study PRJEB20133) | metagenome
CTTTAATTCTTTAATTCTTTAATTCTTTAATTCTTTAATTCTTTAATTCTTTAATTCTTTAATTCTTTAATTTGTTATCTGTCTGTTTTTGGATTAAAATTTGACTTTTTGTTAAAAAGATTAAATAATCGCCAGCCGCTTTTTATTTGTATGGTTACAATTTGATTTTATGCCAACTAAAATCACAAATACGGACAATTTTGAACAAATAAATCGTTCAGTTTTAGAAGCTCTAAAAAAGGAAGAAGATAATTTAAACTATCATACTGACAACAATAAAAACACGGTCAACATAAACCAGCAAGAAAGTCAACCTAATTCTTTAAGTAATTTAAAAAAGAAAAGAAAATTTTCTTTCGCTAAAATAGTATCAGGTATAATTATCCTTTTTTGTACTGTAATAATGATTGCTGGAGGAGCTTTTGTTTATAATGTAATAAGTGTTGCCAGCGAGACTACTGGTGGTGGTCAAGGAAACATTTGGAATACAATAGTAAACACCTTCAATCCTCAAAGCTTTCAAAGGGTTGAACTTAAGGGGGAAGCAGAAGGTAGGACTAATATCTTAGTTATTGGTTATGACTCAGTAGCTCTTTTAGCTGATAGTATTATGATAGTTTCATACTATCACAACGAGCAGAAGATCGCAACCCTTAGCATTCCTAGAGATTTTTATGTGACAGATGGATGGGGAACTTATAGAATCAATGCTATTTATCCTTTTGCTGAACAAAAACAACCGGGTACAGGAGCTCAAGCTATGGCAGACTTTTTATCTAGAGAATTAGATATACCAATTCACTATTGGTTATCTGTTAATTTTCAGGGTGTCAAACAAATAATTGATGCTATAGGTGGTATTGAAGTAAATGTTACCGTGCCTTTTACAGATTACGAATTCCCTAAGGACGACTATTCGGGATACATTAGGCCAGCTCCTACTTTCGAAAAAGGATTGCAACGAATGGATGGAAATAGGGCTTTGATCTATGCTAGAAGTAGACATGGTACCAACGGCACTGGTTCAGATTTTGATCGGTCTAGAAGGCAGGCCGAAATAGGTTCGGCTATTCTACAAAAACTACAACAGCAACTTAGATCTGGAGAAATTTTAAATATCAATTCTATTAACGCTCTAATAGCTTCAGCTAGAGGTAATGTTAAAACTTCTGCAGAAATCAACGAAATTTTATCTTTTTATGAAATCTTCAAGAAAAACTTCAATAATAACTCCAACATCTCAGACAATTTTTATTCAATTAATTTTCGGTCTGGCAATGGCTTTTTATGTAGTCCACCGCTGGATCTTTATGGGGCTTCCGTAATTACTTATTGTGATGGTGCTTTGGGAGGTAGTAAGAACTTCTCAAAAGGTAGAGAGCAAGCAAGAAAAATAGCTAAAAACCTTCTGGCAGAAGCGAGATATGTTAATTTAAACAATTCTAATGCTATTATTTTAGCTAACCAAAGTCAAAAAACCGCTCAAATAACAGAACAAATTAAGAAATTGCCTATAGGTACAGTTTGGCCGCCAGACAATTTTTATAAATACATACAAAAAGCTAATGGCAATGAACAAATTAAAATATATATTGCTGACGACAAAATTCGCCAAGAGTTTGAACTAGCCAGCAAAGGTAATCTGGATTTTGAGTTTGAACTTCATGGTCAAATTCCTCCAGATAAGTTTATTACACCTAATAACCTAGGTGCAGACATAATTGTTTGGATTGAGTAGTTTTTTAGCTTAATCAGCAGCTCAAAACCTAGTTTGAGACTTAAAACAACTCGCTAGATTTAATTACTTTTGCAATTAAATATGCTTGAAATTTGAGATTTTTTGTAAAAATAAAAGACAAAAGAGAAATAGAGAAATAAATTAAAAGATAAAATGTTGCCAAAGCTCGCTCGGTTTGTAGAGAAAATTTAATTCTAGTAATTTTGAAAGAACAACTTGACATTCTCAGTCTAGTCTGGTTTAGTTTGAGTTACTTTTTGTAAAAAGCTATTCAAATAAATTTATGATTATCGATTTTGAGTTAATTGATGCTAGCATGGTCGGCAAACAAGTTCAGGTTGGTGGTTTTGTTCATTCTGTAAGAGATCATGGTGGTTTAATTTTTATTGATTTAAGAAGTGGGAGTGAACTGCTGCAGTGTGTGTTTAATCCTGAACACAACCTAGAAATTTTTAGAGTTGCCGAAAAACTACATCATGAATCTGTTATTAAAGTTACAGGGATAATTAGTCAAAGATCCGCCGATACTATTAATCCAAAAATCAAAACTGGTGAAGTGGAACTAATAGTCAACGATTTGCAAGTTGTAGCTCCCAGCCGACCTCTACCTTTTGATATTCACGCCACCGATAGCTTAGCTAACGAAGAATTAAGGCTAAAATATCGCTATCTTGACTTAAGACGAGAGCATGTCAGAAATTTGCTAATCAAAAAACACAAACTTTTCTTAGCTATTCGTAACTGGTTTGATAGTCAAGGTTTTGTAGAAATTCAAACCCCAATTTTAGCTAATTCTACCCCCGAAGGTGCTAGAGATTTTTTGGTTCCAAGTAGGCTTCACCCGGGGAAATTTTATGCCTTACCTCAAGCCCCACAACAGTTTAAGCAACTTTTAATGGTAGGAGGGTTTACTAAATATTTTCAAATTGCTCCTTGTTTTAGAGACGAGGATCCAAGAGCAGATCGCCACCCCGGAGACTTTTACCAAATTGATGTAGAAATGGCTTGGGCAGACGAAACTACTATTCACCAACTTTGTGAACAATTTATCGTAGAAGTCTTATCCAAACATTCCGACAAAAAACTAATGACTACAAAACTAACCAAGATCAGTTTTGCCGAAGCTATGGATAAATATGGTAGTGACAAACCAGACTTAAGATATGATCTAGCTTGGCAAGATGCTAAACCAGTTTTTGCAGGTAGTGGCTTTAAGGTTTTTGCGGACCTGTGTGACAACCCCAAAGCTAGGGTTCAAGCTTTACATCTAAAAGGTCAGGTTAATCAGTTTACTCGTTCAGATTTGGACAGAATTCAAGATATCGGACGAGAATTTGGCTTACCAGGTATTGCTTATATTCAATATTTTTCTGATGGAGCTAAAAGTCCACTTTTTAAGTTTCTTGGTGAAGAAAAAACTGAGGAGTTGCAAAAGTATTTTGGAGCTAAAACTGGCGATTTGATTTTATTCATAGCCAATAAAGATCCAAACATAGTCTGGAAAGCTCAAAACAAAATACGACAACATATCGCTCAAAAACTAGGCTTAATTGACAACAGTTTACTTAGATTTGTCTGGATTGATAGCTTTCCTATGTTTGAGGTGGACGAAAAGACTGGTGAGATTGATTTTGTACATAATCCTTTTAGCTCGTGGCAAGGGGGTTTGCCAGCTTTTAGAGAAGCCCTCCAAAACGGCACAGTGACAGACTTGGTTGCTAGACAATATGATATAGCTTGCAACGGTTACGAAGTCTTGAGTGGTGGTGTCCGTAATACCGATTCTGTAGCTCAAAAAGAGGTCTTTCAAGCAGTAGGACTAAGTGAGGAAGAAGTAGAAAGCAAATTTGGTCATATGCTCGAAGCCTACCGCTTTGGGGCTCCTACTCATGCTGGTTTTGCTTGGGGTTTGGATCGACTATTTATGGTCTTGACCGGTGAAGAAAATATTAGGGAAACTATCGCTTTTCCCAAAAACGGCTCAGGTATGGACCTGATGATGAACAGCCCTAGCAAAGTTTCGCCAAAACAACTTAAGGAACTAGGAATCGAAGTGAGATGAAAAACCAACCTAAATCTCAAGCATCGTACTTATCTCCATCTATCATATAGACTCTTGGAATTTCTTCAAAATAAATAGTATTTGCAGCAAGCAAATTCCATTTATCATAATCCACTACGCTACCGGGTATTGATTGGGCAATATTGCCAGGAATATTTCCTTTTTTAATAAAAGCAGCCACCATTATAGGATTTTTTATGCCTTGTTTTTCTGCTGCTTCAAGCATTTTACAAAGCATTTCTTGAAATGCACCCGTTTCTTGTGATAGAACTCCAAGATCTGCAGCTCCAACTTCTGAAGACAGTAAATCTTCAGGTGTCGAAATACATTCTTTGAAAAATGGTTTTTCTCCTCTTCGATTATTTGGTCCTTCAATAACAAATAAAAATTAAATTTTTTTAAAAAATTCAATTCGAGTAGACTATAAAAAATAATTGTCAAGTAAACCTTTCTCTAATTTGGCAATTTTAATTCAAAATCATCTATTAAACCCAGTACTATTTAGTTTTAGCCTGTAACTATGATGGATTTAAAATTTTTGCAAAACAAACCTTATATAGTGGGGGTATTGTGGGTAGTTATAGTGCTTTAGAAGTTTGTTATGGAGCCTTCCAAGAAGATTTGTCCAATATCGTCATTGTCAAAAAGGACGAGATAAAACTTTCAGCACTTATTATAAAAAACAAATTTTAGATGATGGTGTTTCTGGTTGTGTGTATGAGCTAGTGCTTTTGGATAACTTTGTGGATATTTTGCAAAATCGGATGCAAAGTTAAAGTTAATTTTTACCTAATATTGCTTGTAAGTATTTACCTGTATAACTGTGAGGATTTTTAGCCACTTCTTCTGGAGTGCCGGTGGCTACTATTTGACCTCCTTTATCACCACCCTCCGGACCCAAATCGATTATCCAATCAGCAGTTTTGATTACATCTAGATTGTGTTCTATAACGAGAACTGTATTACCTTTATCAACTAGTTTCTGTAAAACATTTAAAAGAAGTTTAACATCTAAAGCATGCAAACCTGTGGTTGGTTCGTCCAAAATATACAAAGTATTGCCAGTACCAACTTTAGATAGCTCTGTAGCTAATTTAACTCTTTGAGCCTCACCTCCCGAAAGGGTGGTAGCTGGCTGACCTAGATGAATATAACCCAAACCTACATCTTCTAGAGTTTGTAATTTGCGGGCAATCACTTTGTGGTTTTTGAAAAATTCTAAAGCTTCCGACACAGACATATCCAAGACATCGGCAATGCTTTTGCCTCGGTATTTAATTTCCAAAGTTTCCCTGTTGTATCTTGTACCTTTACAATCTTCACAAACCACATAAACATCTGGCAAAAAGTTCATTTCCACCTTGATCATTCCGTTACCTTCGCAAGTTTCACACCTACCACCCGGCACATTAAAACTAAACCTACCTTGAGTATAACCTCTAGCTTTGGATTCTGGCAATTCAGCAAACAATTCTCTAATTGGAGCAAACAAACCGGTATAAGTAGCAGGGTTACTTCGAGGGGTTTTGCCAATCGGACTTTGGTCAATAATAACTGCTTTATCTATATTATTTAAACCAACAATATTTTCAAATTTACCGGTAGGAATGCGAGAATCATAAAAATAATTCATCAGATGATTAGCAAAAATATCGTTAATCAGTGTGGATTTACCACTACCTGAGACTCCTGTAATACAGACGAATTTTTTGAGAGGTATGTCCACATTAATATTTTTAAGATTATTTTCTTTAGCTCCAAGAATAGAAATATACTTGGTATATTCCGGATTTTTTTTGTAAATTTCTGTATCCGTTGTAGGCGGCTCAACTTTTCTTCTATGTTGAGGCACTGGAATACTCTCTTTACCTGATAAAAATAAGCCTGTTGGCGAGTTTGGGTTTTGCATTATCTCTTCGGGAGTGCCAAAAGCCACAATCTCACCCCCAAATTTACCAGCCTTAGGGCCTACATCTACTACAAAATCTGCCGCTCTAATAGTTTCTTCGTCGTGCTCAACTACCAAAACAGTATTGCCTAAATCTCGAAGGCCTTTGAGGGTATTTAAAAGACGAGTATTATCCACTTGATGTAAGCCAATAGATGGCTCATCAAGAACATATAACACCCCAGTTAAGCCAGATCCAATTTGGGTAGCTAGTCTAATTCTTTGAGCTTCACCGCCAGATAAAGTGTCTGCTGCCCTAGACAAACTAAGATAGCTAAGACCAACATTAACCAAAAATTTTAGTCGAGTAATAATCTCTTTGAGAATCATTTTGGCAATCTGCTGTTGCTTTGAATCCAAAGGTGTAGTTTTTGGATCCTGTAACTTTTCAAAAAATTCCAAAGCACTGGTAATTGACACTTCACAAACTTGAGCAATATTGTAGTTATCAATTACTACATTAAGGCTTTCTTGTTTTAACCGAGTGCCTTTACAGGTTGGGCAAATTCGTTTGTTCATATAGCTTTCAATGTCTCTTCGACTAGACTCACTAATTGTCTCTTTGTAACGACGGTTTAAAGTGTTTATAACACCTTCAAAATTACCATCTCCATACAGCAAAATATTTTTGACTTTGTCGGAAAGTTTCGACCAAGGTTCATGCAGTGAAAACTTGTATTTTTTAGCTAAATTTTCAAAGATCTTGGTTAACCAACCCCCACTAATACTCATTCTACTGACTGGTCTGATACAACCTTCCATTATCGATAAACTATGATTGGGTACCACTAATTCGGGATCAATCTCTGTAATATATCCAAGACCAGAACAGTGAGGACAAGCTCCGTGAGGGGAATTAAAACTAAACATTCTAGGCTCAAGTTTGATACTACTCGATTGATCTGTGGTAAATTTTTGGATTTTAGACTCTTGATTTTTGTCAAAACTAAGCACCCATAGTCTGTTTTTGCCGAATTTTAAAGCCGTTTCTATGGAGTCAGTAAGTCTAATTTTGTTGGATTTTGTAGCTTCTAATCGATCTACTACAATTTCTATAGAATGTTTTTGTTGTTTGTTTAGTTCCATTTTCTCTGCCTCCTCAACTATAACAATTTCACCATCGATTCTAAGCCTTTTGAAACCGTTTTTTTTGGCTTCCAAAATGTGTTGTTTGTGCCAACCTTTTTGATCCTTGACTACTGGTGCAAGTAGAATAATAGCTTCCTTTTTCTCCAATAAAATGTCTACAATTTTGGTAACCGATTCCACAAACTTTTCTTCATTTAGATCGCTCGCTTTTTTTGTACCTACTCTTGCCCACAAAAGTCTCATATAGTCATAAATTTCTGTAGTTGTCCCAACCGTAGACCGAGGGTTCTGGGTTGTAGATTTTTGATCTATAGAAATAGCCGGAGACAAGCCATCAATACTATTAACGTCCGGTTTTTCTTTGAGACCTAAAAACTGCCGAGCATAACTACTAAGACTTTCAACATATCTTCTTTGACCTTCAGCATAAATAGTATCAAAAACCAAACTAGACTTGCCAGAACCAGATAGTCCAGAAAAGACCACTAATTTGTTTTTTGGAATAACTAAAGACACATTTTTAAGGTTGTGTTCTCTAGCTCCTTTAACCGTGATATAGTGATGAGGATTGGGTATTTCTTCACTTTTCTCCAAAAACTCAGGAGTGTTATAATACTTTATATCTTGTAAATTAGACATATTTTTTGTCTAAGAAGGCGAGCAAAAATGCAGGGTTTTGTCAACTGTCTCACTACACTACTAAAAACTTACTTTTATGAAAAATTAGTCCAAAATAGTGCTACTTAAAAAAATTTGTCATATAAATTCTTACAAGTAACTCAGTCTTAAATTTCTGAATTATATTTTGAATTCTAAAATAAATTTACACCTTTCTGTAAGAGGAGATATACCAAAATCTAAAACTATATCCGCAAATCGAGAAATAATAATCAGTTCTCCTTTTTCTAATTCTAGACCTTCTGATAAACTTTGTTCTACAAACCCTAAAATTTGTTTTAAATTTTCAATTTCAAAAATATCTAAACACAATTTTGCCACATCTTGTATTTGCATTAGTATTAAATACCTAGAAATCGGTTTTTATGATTTTAAAAGTTTAAAAAAAGATCTAGAAAACAGAAAAAATAAACAAGCCTCAATAATGAAAGCTACGAAACTTGTTAAATTCCATAATCTTGGGTCATTGTCTAAAATCCTAAGAATAGTCAGAATAAACATTACTAAATAAACAATTGTACTGACCAAAGCAATGTTTGTGAATTTAAAATAATTTTGAAACAAGTTCTGTAAGTAAAACACACCCGAAGCTGTTAGTAAATCCTGAATTGGATAAAGTATGTATGAACTTTGAGTCAGAGAAAAGGCAGCTTTACTAGCAAAAAAGAACTGTATACAAAACAAGCTTAGGTTAAAAGCCATCATAAACCAGTTTTTCTGGGTAAAGTTAAAAAGTAAGGTAGCATAGTTAAAAATAAAAATCTTTAGAAATACTGCTACACTAGCAACTATAAAAAGATAAGAATGTAATTCGTAAGGGTTTGCTAAGGTCCTTTGATTGATAACGTAACTAGTGGTAAAGATGCTAAAACAAATGTAAATTAGAAAAAAGGGAATAAATACATTTTCTAAAGTCCAATTTTTTATCATTCTAACAATATTATTTGTGTTATATTGTTTCTTTTTGGACATAAAAACTTGACTAAACACCCAAACTTAGTCTAAACTTGTTCCGCTTGTCAAGCGGCGACGTGGCCGAGTGGTTAGGCAGAGGTCTGCAAAACCTTGTACGTGGGTTCGATTCCCGCCGTTGCCTCCAAGATTTTTTTAAAAAAATTGATTGAACTGAATTTAATGATTAAAGTCTTTAGTTTTTACGGTTTAATAATTTTTAAAAGTATTTTTCGGGAATAATCAAAACATTAAGCAAAGTTAAAAGATAAAAACAAAACAACATATCGTTTTTGAAATTTTGTGAATCAATCTGAACAAATACTTTCCATTGTGCTTAACTATTAAGACATTGAGGACAGTTTGCAGCTCTAAATTTGCTCAATATTTATCTCGTGTAATATATAAATCAAATATAAATCAAATAAGTATAACAATTTATTTAACAAACATGATCTTCGATTTTAAAATCAAATCTAAAAAAGATTTAGACGAACTGATCAAAGCTGTGCTTAAATATAAACCTGTACAAGTAAATATTTCCAATACTTCTAAAAAAGACGACTTACAGGGTGTTGTGAGGTATTTTACTAGGTTTAACCTTTCTGCTACTAGTTTGTGTGTGCATTATTCGATTAGTAATAATTATTGTGGTAGTTATAATCTAGCAGTTAGAAAATTTTTTGATTTTGTTAAGTTTGTTCAGTTACTCGCCCCATCTACAAAAATTTTATTAGTATCTGGTGGTCAACATAAAAAACTAAGAACTGCAGCACTTTTAAATATTTACAGCCAAGAGTACGGACTCCAAAAAGATTTCGGAGTGGCTTACAACCCTTTTGAGATAGACATACTGTCAGAAAATCGATCTTTGCAACAGAAACTAAATTCAGGCTTAGTCTCTCAAATTTATTTTCAACTCGGAAATAATCTAGTAAAACTTCAACAAGGTATCGAATTTGTAAAAAACGAATTAAATCAAAGGCAATTACAAGACAAAGTAAAACTCTTTGGGTGTGTTTTATATCTTAATAGGGTTAATCTACAAAAAATGAGATTTAGGTTATTGCGAGGTGTTCTTTACACAAAAGAATTTCTAAATAATTTAGATAATGCTAAAACTATAAATAACGAAATTATTAGCTTATATAAAAATAGCAATATAACTCCTCTTTGGGAGTTTGCACCTTTGAGAGAGGTTATTAAAATTTGGGACAACATCTCTCAAGCTAAGATTTCGGATTACCTAATTAGCTAAACTTACGTAAATTTCTGTAAAAATAAAACCTGTGTTAATTTTAATTTGCAAAAGTTTGGTGATAAAAAGTTTGAAACGATTATTGCTAATTTCAACGACCATACTTACAAATCTTTTTTGCAACAAATGTATTTGTAGCTTGACAAAGGCTGAATATATAAAGTATACTTAATTAATTTTAAATTAAACCACCTTTCGCAATGAAAGATAATTTAAGCACCGAAACTATTCAAAAACTTAATTCAATCAATGCGGATTTTTACAACAAGACCGCACTTTTTTTTGATAATTCTAGGAGTTATAACTGGGAAGGGTGGGATATAATGATTGAGAAGTTAAACATCAACTCACCACAAGAAAATCGCGACTTAGGTTCTTTCTGGGAGAATCTGTTTCAAAAATTTAGCTGTAAAAACAAATTCACAAGACCCCTACAAGTTTTAGATATGGGTTGTGGTAATGGTAGGTTTTATGGTTTTTTAAATAGTCGATTACAAATTCCTTTTAACTATGTAGGTATAGATATCAATCAGTTTTTGCTTGAAAAAGCTATTGAAAGATATCCCTATTCTAATGCTCAATTTATTTTGGAAAATATGGGCAATGTGGATCACATTTTTAATATAAAATTTGATTTAATAGTTTTGTTTGGAGTCATGCACCATATTCCGGGCACAGAAACTCGGATAAAAATGCTTAAAAAATGTAGAAATTTATTATCTAAGAACGGCAATTTAGTCTTTACGACTTGGAAGTTTTTGGATATACCTAGAATTGCTAAAAGTATAGTAAAAGAAGATACCCCGCTTGGAATACAAATATATCAGGACCTTGGTATTAGTAGTGAAGAATTAGAAGCCAATGATTATATATTAGATTGGCAAAGAGGTGTGACTGCCTATAGATACTGTCACTATTATACCGAGACTGAAGTTCAAAAACTAATACAACTTTCTGGACTAAGTTTGATCGACAAATATCAAGCTGATGGCTTAGAAGGGGATTTGAATCAATATTATATTTGTCAAGTTTACAAATAGAATAAGTAGATTATGTCTCGTTAGATTTAGGTTGAATATAAATCTAATCTCATTTTTGGACTTACTACTATTTGGTCTTAAAAATGGAAAAAAGTTGACAAAAACCAAGTCAAATATAAGGATATTAGCCTTGCTATGAGCAAGGTTTACAACGGCAAAATTCAAAGAATAATCGGTCTGTTGATATTCTTACTATTACCTCCACTTTTAACTTTGCTTGTTATTTTACTTCTTACTGTCTTTTATCAGATAATTTTAAATTTTTTATAAATGCCTGATGATCCTGTAGCTCAAGGAATAAAAATCCTGCTTTTCAGTGGTTTGTCTTTCTTTGTTGCGTCTTTGTGGGCACCGCTCCTAATTAGAATATTAACAATTCTGAAATTTTGGAAAAAAACTAGTCGCAAGGTAGCTGTTACAGGTGAAGTTCTGACTGCAACTAAAAAATTCTATGAAGAAAACGAAGAAGCGGAAAATCGTAAATATATTCCTAGGGCGGGAGGTATTTTGATATGGGTCACGACTATTATATTCGCTTTATTTTTTTGGACAGTATTACAAATCGATAAAACTAACAAATCTTATCAATTTCTTAATTTTATCGACCGTAGAGAGACTTTTATTCCCCTCGGTACACTCTACTTTGCTTCGCTAATAGGCTTAATAGATGACACTTTAAGTACTCTTAAAAATGGTGGCAATTATATTGCTGGAGGACTCAAATTGTCGCACAGGATGGTTTTGATAACCTTAATGGGCGGTTTTATTGGTTGGTGGTTTTATGCAAAATTGTCTTTAACTTCAATAAAGTTACCATTCTTTGATTTTTATGGTGGTTATTGGGTAAATTTAGATTTAGAAAAAATTGTTTTTCCTTTTATAGGTTCCATCGGGTGGGTGATTATCCCCATCACAATCTTGATTTTAGTGACTATTTGGTCAACTTCTATTATTGACGGATTTGATGGTTTGGCCGTGGGTGTTTTTATTCCAGTTTTTCTTTGTTTTGCTGGTTTATCTTTTGTTGATGGTTACTATGACATAGCTACGATGTTAATGGTTATGGTTGGGGCGATGTGGGCTTATTTGTGGTTTAACATTCCTCCTGCTAAGTTTTTCATGGGGGATACTGGAACTATGGGTGTTTTGTTAACTTTAGGTGTAGTGGCAATTTTTATTAATAAGGTTTATGTTTTACCGATTGCTGGCTTTATATTGTATGTCGTTGCTGCTTCAGCTTTTATTCAAGTAATTTCCAAGAAATTTTTTAAGAGAAAAATATTTTTGGCCGCACCTTTACACCATCATCTTGAAGCTTTGGGATGGACTAAAGAACAAGTAACAATGAGATTCTGGATGATTTCAATGATTACTTCTTTGTTAGGTTTTGCTATTGGCTTACTAGTAGGATAAAAAGTAATATCCGTAAAATTTATGGCTCTCAAAACAAACAGCTGTTAATCAGTTAGATATTACTCATTGACTTATATTTTCACCATAGAAAATAGCATTTTCCACCAAGCCTTTAAATAAAGGATGAGGTTTACCCGGACGAGACAAAAACTCAGGGTGAGATTGAGTAGCCACAAAATAAGGGTGCAATTTTGTATCAAGTTCAAGTAATTCTACTAAAAAAGCCTTACGACCATCATTAGTTGTATAGTGATGTTTACCACTAACCACAAGACCATGCCTACTATAAAGATCTAAAAATTCTTGCTGAACTTCAAGTCTATGACGATGTCTTTCTCTGATTCTATCTACTCCAAAAAGACTGTGAATTAAAGTTCCGGGCACCAGATCACAGTCATAACCACCAAGTCTCATCGTACCACCTTTTTTATGAATGTTAGTTTGTCCTGCCATGTAATCAATTACTACATCTTTGCCTTCTAGCTCTTCTCTGGTTTCAAACATTTCACTAGAAACAGCATCTAAACCACATACATTCCGAGCAAACTCTACCACCACCATCTGAAGGCCCAAACAAATCCCTAAAAATGGCAAGCGATTTTCTCTGGCATATTGCACAGCCAACACTTTACCTTCCAAACCTCTTTTGCCAAACCCACCGGCTACAATCATAGCCTGCAAAGACTTGACCATATCCCACTCGTTAATATCATTTTGTTCTAGTTTTTCGGCATCTACAAACACCACTTCAACTTTACAGTCTAAACTTACTCCAGCAATTTTAAGGGATTCTAAAATACTTAAATAAGCATCGCTAAGGCGAGAATATTTAGCCACAATCCCTACCCTCACCTTTTTAGAGTCGGACACTTTACCATTAAAATGATCAAAAAAATCGCCTAACTTCGGATCTATTGTTTGCTCCACAAACTCTTGTAAAATTTGTTTGAGGTTAGAGTTTAGCATGTTTTTGGGAACTGCATAAATACTGGATACATCTGGCAAACTAAGTACATGATCTTTGGGAACATTACAAAACAAAGCAATTTTTTCCAAAACCTCCTTAGACAAATCTAAATCTCCTTGTTTGCTGTATCTAGCCCCAATAATATCAGGCTGCAAACCGTGTCTAAGCAATTCTCGAGTAGACAATTGCATTGGTTTAGTTTTGTATTCGCCACTGCAAGCTAAAAATGGCACAAACCCTAAATGAAAGTGTAATACATCAGCTTTGTTTTCCTGTCGAAATTGTCGAAAACTTTCTAAAAACACTTCACCCTCCATATCTCCAGTAGAGCCACCAATCTCGATAATACGGACATGTAAACCAACATCTTGTGGGATTCCTCTCACAAAACATTCTTTAATATACCCAGTAACATGAGGTATCAATTGAACATTTTTACCAAGGTACACTCCCTCCCGCTCTTCAGACAAAATTTTTTCGTAGATTTTACCAGCAGTTACTGATGAATGTTTAGTCAAATTGATGTCCAAAAATCGCTCATAATGTCCAAGGTCTAGGTCAGTCTCGCTACCATCATCTAGCACATACACCTCGCCGTGCTCAAAAGGCGACATAGTTCCCGGGTCAATGTTAAGATAGGGATCAAACTTAACTACATCAACCGAAATACCAGAGGATTTGAGAATAAGACCAGTAGAAGCCGCGGCAATGCCCTTACCAAGCCCAGACACCACCCCACCGGTGACAAAAATAAACTTTGTGATCATGGACTTGATTTCAACCAATTTGGGTAATAATTGTCAAATAGTTTTAATTTATTAATTCCTAATCTCAAGCAATCCCACATTAACTCTATTGTTTGGGTTTTCTGAATTTCCAACTTCAACATTTCCATATTCTAGTGGAACTTGCCAAAAATCATATTCTTTTCCTTGTGAGGATTCTCCAAATAAAGCAAGTAAACTATCTGTAACATCTACACCATCGATAAAAATTCTCAAGCTTGGGTTTTGTTCCAAATACTGGTACAACTCTCTAGTAAATATAAACATACCGATTCTTTTACCGTCTTGATCATAGGATGCAGCATCTACTTCTAATAGTTTATGTAAAAACTTTGCTAATTCGAACTGATCTACATTTGGTAATACTTCACTTAATTCTGCAACAGTATCAGCATCCTCAGGATCACCCGGTCTAAATATTTCTAGATCATAAAGAGGGTCATTAACATTCTCTTTTTTATAAGCTTGTGCAATATCATAAACTCTACCACTTTTCGTATCTTGAATTGATACAACAAGATCACGAGGAGAACCATCAAAAATTCGTGGTACAAATATTGTTTTATCAAACAAAAGTTGATCGGTTATGTCGACTCCATTGACAAGAACCCGAAACTGATTCTGATTTTTTTCTAAAAATGACCTCACTAATTCATTATTAACATTGAGAACAAGTGTGTCTGGTTCGCGAATATCAGGATATTTATCTCCCTTAAGCTCAATATAGTGAGGATAATTTAGACCGACTCTATATAAAAATCCACTGAGAAATTGTTTTAATTCTTGAAGATTTATCCCGGGAAAATCTCTCTGCAACTCTTTACCAAACTCGCTCTCCATGGTTTTTTTGTCAATAATAGTATCAATATCTCCTCTCGTAATAGAATATGTATCATAATGGGCTTTCTCAGATTTCTCAGTAATTTCCCCAACATAAACAGTTTCACCGTTGGATTTCTTAAGCTCTATAATTACGATATCACCATCTCTTCCCTTCCCATAAACCTCGATAAGACTACCTAGAGGAAAGTCACTTAAGTTAACATTGTTTACAAGAATTGTAGAACCCGAATTTTTATTTAAATTTTGTAGAAAATCGAACAATTTTGGATCAACTTTGATAACAAATTTAGCAGGGTCTGTCATATAAAATTTCTTTTCAGAATCACTTAAATATAAATATAAATAACGCCTATGCATTACGGTATACACATTTCCTGCTAAAGCTTGTCGAAATTCTTTAAGATCTATCAAACTTTCTAACTCTCCTAAATTTTCTAATTGTGCAGAATTATTATCAAAATTAAATGGTAGATTAACACTTTCTTGTCCATCTACATTACTTGGATTTGTTTGTTCAGAAAGCATTGCTTTCAAAAAAGCATATATTCTTAATACAGTCTCATCACTTAATTCACCATGTTCGTTAAATTCCATGATCATTTTGTTATATAAATCAGTATCATTTTCTTGAATCTTAAGCAATAATTGTTGACCAAATCGGTATTCAGGACTTTCTATCAATCTTCTTCGAGCTAAATCAGCCCCAAAATTAAAACCTCCTTCATAACCTCTTATATAAGCAGCATTTTCCTTAGATACATTTGCAAAAAAAGAATAAAATGATACAGCAAATCCCGTTGCTGTTGCTAATAATAATGGATTGATATATGTGACAATAGCCTTCCTCATCGCTTCAATCGCACCTGGTTTTAAATTACCACCACCGCCACCACGAATAATAGGATCACGTTCTTTGTAAAATCTTGGACCAAACTTTTGCACAAACAAAGACATAGACATTATAAAAATAATATTTTATCTAGATACTAGATAACACACTTTTTTTGTATTTGCAAGAGTTTTTTACCTACTTTCCAGTGATGGATTAGATCAATCCAATTTAGTGTATATCACAAAACAGCTACCAGTTTAGAAAAACTTCATAAAAAGTGATAAACTAACTAAATACAATAATCAACTTTTATTTGTATTCTTTAAGTAAAGTTTAACTTGATTTACCCTACTCTCCACACTTCCAGTAGCCACCAAATAGTCTTCTTTGGTAAACCATGCTTGTAAATAACTTTCTATAATATCGGCAATTTGTTGACGACTTCCAATATTAGCTCTTAAATGTTCTTGCTCAACTTCAAATTCTATCGGTAGATAAATAAAGTGGGTATAGTTTTTTAATCTTTCTTTAACTAGCCTTTCATAAATACGAAAATCTGACTGACTCATATCTGCATTTAGCTTGGTGTATGCCAAATTATCCAATACGGTTCTGTCTGTAATAAAGCCGTGTTTACCTTCGTTTTCCTCTCTGTCAATCTGGTTTAGCAAAGCATATTTCTGAAAATTAGCCCTAATATCAGCGGGAATTTTTTCAAAGTCATCAATTCCAAATTTTTCCCACAAAGTTCTCATAGTTCTTTTGATTATAGGAAGTTGTAGTTCTTTATTTAACTCATTAACCAAAGTTGTCTTACCTGTGCCGTGTGCCCCGCAGATACCTATTTTATACATATTTTATTAAGTTTTAATGTTTAAGTTACAAGAAAAATTAGGTTTAATAAACCCAAAAAACCAATTTTGATAAAGAAAAAAGTTTTTATTAAATGACTGTCTAGTTGGATTTTAAATATTTTGTAAAAAGTGGCAAAAACAACGGTAATGATATACCATGCAAGGTAATTTTGCATTGGCACAATATCGGTTGGCCACCTCCAATAATCCAAATGAATAGCTACAGGTTCGATAATTATATCAGCAGCTACAGCCACTAAACCAGCTAAAAGAATTTGTGTTAACAAATTAGCCTGTGTTTTTTCAGCTAATTGAATACTAGCTAGAATAATTAGCACCCAAAGAATTCCTATCAACAGAGGAACACCCAAAATCTTTAAAGCAAAAGCTGAGCCATATTCGTATTGCCCAAAAATCAAACCAGTACTAGCTCCAATAATTTCTAAAATGATAGTGGTGAGAAAAGTTACTAAAATCCACCAAACTAACTTGGTATCAAAGTTTCTAGCTAATAAAAAGTACAACACACACAAAACATTGATGGCTAAAAAAATTTCAGTGGTATTTCTGATGAACAAAAAATCACTACCTAAAATTATTTCCAGTAAAGATATTAAGACTGCTCCTGTAAACGATAAACCCGCAAACCACAAATAGTAGTTTTCCAATTGTGATAAATTTTTATACATAAATGGGTAAAAGTATTTCGTCCTCAAAATTACTCAACACTCTTTATGTTTGCAGTCTTTAATAAATTATGAATCTAGAATATCCTATTATAAAAAAAGAATAAGACTCCTAAGGATCTACTTAATTGTCTTAGAATATTCAGCAATGCCTCTAGCTATACTAGTTGGTACTTCTTTGATACCAATAGCTATTTTGGCAATAATGTTCTTAATTGCTCCAGCAACCATAGCCATAGACTCTTCCTTCGTTGGTGTTTTGGCTAATCTTACAGTCAGAGTCTTATCATAAAATTCACCCACCACTACAGATCCTATAAAATCAAAATTAACTTTAAAATCTTTGGAAACAAGATCTACAATCCCCTTAGCCACAGAAACTTCATCACTTTTTGTCTCATCAAACATATAAGCTAAATATGTTTGTCCTGAAAGTTCTGGCAGTTGTGGAAATACTCTTTTAAGCAGAGAATTTTTAACCATCTGTATCATCAAACCTTTTTCTCTAGCAGCTTTTCTAAACTTCTGGTTAGTTGAGGCATCCACAGTATTTTCAGCACCTCTAGTGGTAAGAAACAAAACAGACTTTTGAGTAGCTACATTGTTAGTTAAAATATCTAGAATCGTAACTTTTTTGGATCGACTAACAGCCATAAAAATAAAAGTAAATATAAACTGTTTAAATGTTTAGTATAAAAAAGGTTTTGTCAACCCTCTAAATTTGTTCATAGAATCGTAGTCAAAAATTTTTAGAAAAAATTTAAAGTAAACCAAAAATTAATTAAACTCTTTGCAGTCAATTCTTAGAGAATTACTCTTTCCAAATTTCAGTCGCTTTTTTTTCTAGATATTTTCTAAGTCTAGGCAAATTATTTAAATTATCAAAGTCCAGTTTTTTGACCTCTTGGCTGATGGCTTGGTATAGTTTAGGGTTCAAGCCTATAATTTTATCTATTTCGTCACCAAAGCCACTTTGCACTTTGCCAAATATATCTCCAGCACCACGAATTTCTAAATCTTTTTCAGCTATCTCAAACCCATCCTGACTTTCACACAGATATCTTAATCTTCTAGATTTCCCATATTTCGGATAAGTTACTAAAATACATTCGTTATCAGTAAAATTATTCCGACCAACTCTACCTCTAATTTGGTGCAAAGCAGACAAACCAAACCTTTCTGCGTTCAACACCACAACCAAACTAGCCAAACCTACATCCACCCCCACCTCAATTACAGTTGTAGCCACCAAAATGTTTTTTTCTTTAGACTCTTTAAACTCACTCAAAATATCTTTTTTCTCCGACATCTTGCCATGAACCAACATTATTTGGCCAGTAAAGAATTTTTCTAAAAATCTAGCCGCTTTACTAACTGACCAAAGTTCTTCTTCCTCGTCATCTTCACTATCTTGCACTTTAGCACAAATTACATAAATTTTTCGCCCTCGTTCAAGATGGTTTTTGATTTTACTGATTATCTGAGTTGGGAAGTCATCAAAATAATTTATACTAGTCATAATTTCGGTTCTGCCTTTTAGTCTTTCTAAAAAAATGGGCTTCAGGGTATCGTAGAGAGTGAGGGCGAGAGTTCGAGGAATAGGGGTGGCCGTAAAAGAAATAAAATGTGGTACTGTAATTACAGAGTTTTGACTTAGTTTCTTTCGCTGTTCGACTCCAAAACGATGCTGTTCGTCAACCATAATTAGATCTGGAGAAATCTGTGAATTATGAAGTAAAGCATGAGTCCCTATCCAAAAGATTTTCTTAGAGTTTTCCTGTAAATACTTTTCTAACTTCTTTTTGGTTACTTTTTGATTATTGATCAGAATATTTTTAGAAGTTAAAAAGACCGTGTCTAGCCAGTCAAAGTTGACATTAGAGCAGTCTACCAACAACTTTTGTAAGCTCATATAATGTTGATAAGCCAAAACTTCTGTAGGTGCTAATAGACACACTTGCCCTAAGATTGGTAAACCTTTAAGATATGTTAAAGCTGTTAGAAGAGCCACAATTGTCTTACCACTGCCCACATCACCAATCACAATTCGATTGACACAGTCTACTGTTTCAGCTGTTTGTATTTTTGTATTTGGTGTATCTAAAAATAAATTGTCCATAACCAGTAGAAACAATTTAGCATAAGCCTAAAAAAATACTCCGTCAAGCTTGAGTGCCTTAAATTTGTACGATAAAAATATTTGACCAAATTATAAAAAGTAGGTTTTTCAAGATCGTGTCTCAAATTATACACTATTATAGTTTCAATTCTCAACTTGAAGAGTTCTCGTGGGTGGCAAACAAAGTACGAGATCTGCTTAAGAATGGAACTAAGCCAGCAGAAATAGCTATAATTAGCCGTAAACACAAGGATTTGGTTGAACTAGTTCAGATTTTTCAGTTTTATTCTATACCTATTTTCTACGAAAAAAGTCAGGACATACTCCAAAAACCACCTATTCACCAATTAATCACAATACTTCAATTTTTGAATACAATTAACCAAAAGAACCAACTAGAAGCCGACGAATTTTTACCTGAAATTCTTAGCTATCCTTTTTGGGGAGTAGAGCCTTTAGATATTTGGAGGTTATCTATTTTTACTTATCAACAAAAAGAAGATGAAAGACTTTGGCTAAACTGGATGTTAAAAGCTGAGGAAGTTGAGATTTTTGGACAAAAATTAAACAATCCAGAGTTGCTTAAAAATATAGCCGAATTTTTGTTGGATTTATCTCAAAAATGCAAATATTTACCAGTTGAACAAGTTATTGATTTGCTTATTGGAAATTTTGACACTCAAAACGAAGATGAAGATGGTGAAATAATCGATAAAGCCAAGACTAGCTTTTTTAACAGTAACTTTAAAAATTATTATTTTGATAGTTTGATTAACCAAGCTAAACAACAAAAGACAATTTCAGCTGCGGCTATCGACTTTTTGTCCAGCCTGCGAGTTTTAATAGATTCTGTTAGATCCTATAATGCTAGAGCATTTTTGCTAGTGTCTGACTTTATAAAATTTTTGGATCTATTAGAAGAAAATAAAATACCTCTTTTAGATAAAACATCCTTTGGTAATGCAGAAACTGGAGTTAACTTACTAACTGCACATAAAGCTAAAGGTCTGGAATTTGAAATTGTGTTTATAATTGGCTGTAATGAAGAAAATTGGTTTGGTAAGCTACAATCTGATTCACTTGATTTACCTATTAACTTTCCAATTATACCCAATAAAGACGACTCAGATGATCAAATTAGATTGTTTTTTGTAGCTATTACCCGAGCTAAAAATAATTTATATTTAACTAGATACAAAACTAAAGATGATGGTAGACCAACTTCTCCAATTACTTTTCTTGAAAAGTCTCTAGAAAGGATACCACACCGAACCAACTGGCAGTCAACACAAGCAGAAGATTCTCACAAAAATGAAACTTATCAAGCTTTGATTCTTTGGAAAAATTCCAAAAAAGAGACGAAAATAAGCGATGACCAAAAAAACCTACTTACACCTTTACTTAAAAACTATAAATTATCCATCACCCATTTAAATAATTTTTTAGATATTGTTAACGGTGGACCCCTTCATTTCCTGCAACAAAATCTTTTAAAATTCCCTCAAAGCAAGAGTGTATCTGCCTGCTATGGAACAGCCATGCACGAAGCGATTCGTTTCTTTATTGAAAACCATAAAAATGAATCTAGAGTAAGTTTAGAAAAAGTGATAGAACACTTTAAAACTAGTTTATCCTTGCAAAGGCTTTCTAGTAACGATTTTGAAAAATCTTTTAAAAAAGGACAGGCTAATTTAGAGGTCTTCTATAAACAATATAAAGACACTGATTTTGGAAATGTTGTTTTAGAATATGATTTTGGCTTAGCTAATGTTTGGTTAGATGAAATAAATCTAGCTGGTAAAATAGATTTGATACAAATTATTGAAAATAAAATTATTGTTACTGAATTCAAGACGGGTAAACCTCTACAAGATTGGAACAAAGGTTCAGATTACGACAAGATAAAATTATGGAAATATGCAAACCAACTAATTTTTTACAAGATTTTGACTCAAAACTCAAGAAAATTTAAGGATTGTACCTTTGATTTAGGAGTCTTACAATTTCTGGATGCTCATTACTTATCAACACCTAAAATTATTAGTTTACAGAAAATTATCACCGAAGAAAATGTGATTTTTTTGGAAAAACTGATTAAAGCAGTTCATAGAAAAATAGTAAATCTAGACTTTCCTGATACTTCAAATTATAAACAAAGTTATAGTGGAATTCTTAATTTTTGTGACGATCTAGTTTCAGAATTATAAAAAATCTGCCTAAACTTAAAGTCTATCTTGGTTAAACTATTCAAGTAAAGGAAAAAACACAATAAACTTATTGTAATATCTAAAATAAAATTGATTTCTGGATATAATTGTTTGCTCTTACGACTAAGCCAAAAATCTTAAGTGAGAGCGAAAGTGACAAAACTTTTCTTAGAATAGCTTTTAAAGCTAGAACAAATTGCATATACAAGACCAAAAAAGCAAAAATTCGAGCTATTAGAAAATTTAAAACTAGCTACTTACAGAATTCTTCTAAAACCTTCTTGTTTAAGTGTCTTTATAAGATTTTTGATATCACTATAAATATGGATGATTAGCTTTTCGCCTTGCGCTATTGTACTTTTTAGAGTGTCAATTTCAGATTGCCAAGATAGTTGCAAATTAAATCCTGGCCGACTTCTTTGAAGCTGATCGTAAAGTATAGTAGCACTATCTCCATGTTTTCTTTGCCCCCAAGAATAATTTTTAATCACTCCTAACGCGATCTTATCATAAATAATTAACTTTTTTATATTGTCTAATTTAGACAGGTCTGCTGCAAATTCTTTAATAAATTGATCTTTTCTGTCTGGGGCTACCCGTGTTATAACACTCGGCTTAGATTTAAACTTATAATTAACAGACTCTATAAGCAGTCTCAGAGACTGGATTTCGTGGGCATAATCCACTATAACAATTTGGTCATTTTTTTGGTAAACAATAAACCTGCCACTAGTTATTTTAAATTTAAAAGACTTAATCCTTTTTTTAAGATTTTTTAGCTCAACATATTCCATACAAGCCGCGATAGCACACATAAGGCTCTGAATAATGCCACCATCAGTTCTGCCAAAATAATATCGAAAATTTGACAACTTACAGATTAAACCAAGCCTCAAAGACAAAATTTGCTCACTTCTAATGTAGATAATATCTTGCAAATCTAGTTTTGCTTGTATTAGTTTCAAATCGTCTGTGTTGCTGATTATCTGAGTTATCCCTATTTTATACAAATTTTTATCTTTGACTGTTTTTTCTGAAAAAGACTTTAGAGTATAGTCGTTATCTAAGGAAGCAATATAAATTCCTGCGGATTTAAGTTTTTCAAAAATAAATGACTTCATTTTATAGATATCCTCTCGATCTTTGATCGTTGTGTAGTTTATATGGTCTTCATAAACATTGGTAAAAATCCCTATATCATGAAGTCCGTCTTGAGTATATTCTTCAACACCAGTACCTTTACGACCACAAGTTAAACCTGATTCTAGAATAGCGAACTTCAATTTATTTAAAAAATCCTTCTCAGATTCTGTTCTAAAAAAATTATATCTTACATATCTTCCCGGTGTTACATTCGGTGAATAGCCAAAATTAATTAGTGATTGATTATAAGTAGCGATTAGTTTGTCCTTCAAAAAAACACCGTCACTACTAACCATCAACTTTGGGTAATCTTTACCAAATAAATGATTAATTATAGTCACCACACTGGTCTTTCCCTTCGTCCCGGTGGTTAAAATACTTTTTATATTCATTAAAAATTTAGTTAACTACTAACTTTATCAAATTTCTCACCTTTGATATTTTGTCAAAAAGACTTTTTTTGTCTTTATCTGTGACAATTACATGATAACTTCTACTAAAACCTTTGTTGGCTGGACCGACATATTTACCTATTTTAGTTGGACCAGAAGAACCAATCACACCATCCATTTTTTCGACTTCTTCTAATCCTTCTATTGATTCTAGAACACCCTCTTTGTCTGGCCAAAATTGCGGACAAGCTGAATATTTTAGAAGTTTTGTGGGGACCACTGGATCTTGTCCTAGATAAGTTCTAATGACATTTTCAACATGATTTATACCATAACTGGCTTTAAGCATAGTCGCTCGAAAACCCCCTGTGCGAATGTTAACTTCTATTACTTTACACTCTCCTTTAGGAGTTAGTCTAACTTCTGTATGAGTAGGATTACCTCTAATACCTAAAGACTCTATGGCTTGGGATACTGTGTTAAAAATAAGCTCTTCTTCGGTTTTAGTAATTTCTGCTGGATAAACCGAATAAATAGTTTCGAAATTATCCTCTCCCAAATCATAACCTAAAGTTTGTTGGCATATTGGAGTATGAGCAATCTTACCGTCAATAGAAACATATGAATCTACAGAAAATTGTCTGCCTGCAATGAATTCTTCTATAATAACCTCAGCTTTGCGATTCACATGATTTTGTTTGTAAGTCTGCTGAACATGGTCAAGCACATAACTAACTTTTTTGATTAGGTCTTCTAGGTCGGTACAAATATTAACTAATTGACTTTGCGACAAAGCCACTGGCTTAACAATTACAGGAAAGCCATATTTGCGAGTAAAAGTATAGGCTCCATGAAAAGTACGAATTTTCTTATAATTAATGGTTATTGCTGGATTTTTGTCTTTAAAACATTTTCTTTGAAAACTCTTAGTGATAATTTCGTTGGCCTGTTCTACACTCATCAAATTAGCCTGCTTTAAACCAAATAAGTGAGCTATCAAAATAGAACTACTAAAATAGCGGTCTCGGATGCATATTAACAAAGTATCTGGATTAACAAAAATTTCTGATAAAGAACCAATTATACCTTGGTTAGAAGCAAAATTGACTGGAATAAAGAAATGAATTTTTTGTCTATACTCAGTATCTGTTACCTTATAAGGATCCTCTTGGTCATAAAGATAACCAATGGTGTAACCAGAATCTACAAAATAGTCCAAATATTCAGATTGAATATAGCCAACAAAAATCACTACTCTGGACATTAAAGTAAAATTCTTAATGTTATTAAAATTTATAATAAAAAATTCAGCTCGTAATCTTATTTTATGCTAGAATTTTGCTCACTTGAAGATGTTTGAGACTCGTCAATTTTAACTTTTTTTTGCTTTGATTCTGTTGTATTTTTTGAATCTTCAGATTGGTTTAATTCCGCCAATGTTAGTTTGAATTTTCTTGCTTTTTTGCTTTTTTGGGGTTTATGCTCCTGGCTCTGGACTTTTTTAAGCCTTTCTTCAAATTTCTGGACTCTACCAGCTGTGTCTACTAAATTTTCTTTTCCTGTATAAAACGGATGGGATCGACCGCACACATCGATGGTCAATTGAGGTAAAGTTAATCCTAAAACATATTCAAAACCTCCATTAGTGCAGACAACTACAACATCATCATAATACTTAGTCTTAGTTGGTTTAGCCATAAAGATTTAGTTACGGATTATTAAAAATAATTTGAGTAAGCAATGTAAAATGCACTTTTTTATAGCTTTTGTCAAGGAAGTATAGTTTTTTAGATAATTACTTTTAACTAACTTACCCAAAAAATATGCTTTATGCTAGTTTTTAACCCCTTTAGAGTATTTTTCTATCTTTCAAATAAAACAACTAAACATCCGTTTTATTAAACAAATACACCTATTTCAAACAACTACTTAGAAGAACAAGCAACACAATTAACCTGCAAAATGTAAATTTTACTAGATATTCTAAAAGTTTTTATTATAGAATCTTTTAGAAAAATCTGACTGCAATCTATACAGGCAAACTTACTGAGTTGTTTTATTTTCTTTCAATTTAGCTAGCATCTTAGCTAATCTAGATTTTTTTCTGTTAGCTCTTTTTTTTGGTATAAAATTAGATTTTGCTGCTTTATCCAAAGCTGAATATGCTTTAGCTAAAAACTGAGACAAATTACTTTCACCATTTTTAATAGCTTTTCTCAAATTTTTTAAAGCATCAACGATTTTTTTCTTTCTTTGTAGATTAAAAACCCTTTTTCTTTGAGAATTTCTTAAGGCTTTCTTTGCTGACGATGTATTTGGCATATATGAATATTTTCAAATTGGAGCGGGTAAGGGGAATCGAACCCCTGTTTCAACCATGGCAAGGTCGTGTTTTACCACTAAACTATACCCGCTTAAATCAAAGCTAACAGTATAATACTGTTATAGCGATAGTGAAAGTCTAAAAGTAAAAATTGTCAAGACTATACTATCTGTGTTCAAGAATAAAATCACACTGTCTTTTTATTTACACTAGTTCCACTAATCATTTTTTACTACTAATTGATAAAAAAGAATATCTCGTCAACCTAAGCTTACACTCCCTTAAGAAGGGGTTTTAGACTAGTTCACCTCATACTCAAGGGTCTGTTCGTCGGGAGGGAGTGGTTTAATTGAGCAGGTGTTGATTAGTTTTCTTTAGTAAAGAGTTTGATTAGTAGTCAAACCAAGACACTCAAGCAAAGTTTGTCTCATCACTTCTTCTGGTGCTTCTTTTCCTGTGTAATAGGTAAATTGAGCCATTCCTTGATGTAATAACATTTCAATACCATGAATTATAGTTGCTCCTTTAGCTTTAGCTACTTGTAAAAACTTAGTCTCATAAGGATTATACACTATATCAAAACAAATATGATGTGATCGAATAATCGCTTTATCGACAGGTAGTTCATCTTGTTGTTCTCCCATACCTATAGAGGTGGCATTAATAATTATCTCCGCATCTGTAATTTCGGTTAATTCATCCAAACTACCCGCCCAACAGCCTAACTCCTTGGCTAACTCTTCTGCTTTTGAAAGTGTACGGTTATATATTTTTAAAATAGCACCATTTTCTACTAAACCATATGCTATAGCTCTAGCGGCACCACCGGCACCAATTAAAGCTACTTTTTTATCTTGTAAACTGGTAACTTTTTGTAAAGGAATAATCGCACCTAACCAATCTGTGTTGTAACCTTTTAATACTCCATCATCATTCACAACTGTATTTACAGCTCCAATTTTTTGGGCAACAGGATCAATCCAATCTAAATATTTCATAACTTCTAGTTTATGAGGAATAGTGCAAGTAAGACCTCTGATTCCCATCACCCTTACAGCTTGAACGGCATCTTTGAGATCTTCTAGTTTGGTTCTAGCAGCTACAAATACAAAATCTCCATCAATTCCCAGTTGACGATAAGCTGCATTATGCATTTGAGGAGACAAAGAGTGCTCCACTGGATCTCCTACAATTATACAAATTTTAGTTTTAGCGGTAATATTATGAGCAGGGATGGTATTAATCATATCTTGGTTTTTTTGATTAAAAATATTTAAGATTTCTTTAACTACCTGATCTGGTAATAAAAAATCTGTATGAATAATATGAGGACTAATTTTCTCATATAGCGGTTTTCTAGCCACATACATTGCTGCCGCATCCTCCAAAATTTCTTGTACTAAGATTCCTTTTTGTTTTTTTGTATCGTCTGAATATTGTTGTAAGTTTGCTTGAACCTGTTGAGCTTTTTGTTCGTTCAAAATAGGTCTAGTAGTCTCAATTTTAGCTAATTCGTCTTTTTTAATTCTGCTTATTATCGTATCAATATAGGCGGTTAAAACAATGTGTAAAGTATTTGTGGATTGCTGTGCAATTTTCATGTTAATTTGCCCAAAAGTTTGCCCATCTTTAGCAACAATATCATTAGTACAAACCCCACCACCAGTAGAAACAACCAAATCTGGAGTGCCCACTAATTCTGCAAAAAGCTCGCTTTCCATTTTCCTCATTTGTTGCCAGTCAGTACCATTTTTAGTTAATTCTGAAATTGTCATACCAGCTCTTTTCTCTAATTCTTCGTCCATTTCCACATATTTCCAACCTAGCTGTTTTGCTAAAAGTTTACCAACTGTCGATTTTCCGGTAGCTCTAAAACCATGTAAAAATATGGAGTTGTAAGTTTTTGTTGACATATACTAATTTAGTTAAGGCAAAGTATAACAATCTTTTTAGAAAAAGTAAAGCTTCATATTTGTAAAAAAAGAGAAGAAAAAGAGCAGTAAGTTTATTATTCGGTCTTAAAATTAAATTTAGTAAAAGAATAATGAATAAAATAAAAGCTTAAACTTAAAAATAACTTTTATCTTTTAATTGTCAACGATAAATCAATTTAACCGTTTAGTATCTGTAAGTAGAAATTGTAAATTACACAAAAGGTTGTTATAAAATTTTATTGTTGTATAACTTTTGAAAAACTTTACTTAATATCTTGCCAATAAAAAAGGTTTATACAAATTTAGTAATCAGAATATCAAAAATCTAAATTGACAGTTTGCCACTATTTCACAAATATGGATATATGAAGCCAATAGATACACCACAAACAGAATCAACTTGGCTGGACTATTTTTCACCCTTAGCTAATGAAATAATTATCTTTTTCTTACTAATATTGGTTTTCTTCCCGTATTTGAGTACAGAAATCAAAACTTTCTTACATAGAGACAGTCTTTCTAAATTGGAAGAATTTTGCTTACAAACTACAAACACACAACCCAAAAATATCAAAATTATACAATTTAGTAAGCCAAGAAAAGAAATTAAATTCTATTGTCTTTATAAAAACAAAAATCTAAACCTAGAAATAACCATCAACCAAATTGGTGATAACTGGAGAATTTCGCAACAAAGAAATTTTAACCAACCCGGAAGTTTCTTTTGGCCTTTTTATATCTGAAAAAAATTGTTTAATTAGAGCACCTGTTAGATTTAATTCTATAATAATCTTACTTTTTCCTGATAAATAAAAAATATCCTTTAGCCGAAAAAATTTCACTGCATCACGGTAAAGATAGATTTTTTGATTCCGTTAAAAAGTATAAGAGCATAAGTTTCTCATAAAAAGTTTCTATCCTTAGATTAAACTTGCACCACAACTGGGATAATCATTGGGTTTTTCTCAGTTTTTTGGTAAATAAAATCTCCAATAACTTTTTTAAGACTGTTTCTCAAATCGCTAAAATAAGTAGCTGATTTTGGATCAACTGGCAAAGAACTAAATTTATTTTTAACATCTTGAACTATTTCCTTAAACAGCTCTGAACTATTTTTCATATACACAAAACCTCGGCTAATAATTTCTGGACCACCAACTAATCTTTTTTGTTTGTTTACTAGTAAAACCGCAATCACCACACCTTCAGCAGACATAGTTCTTCTCTCCTCCAACACGGCTTCGGATACAGTGCCAATGCCACTACCATCGACTAAAAGATAATTTTCAGTTACTTTGTGTTCAGTTAGTACCAACCGATCAGATCGCATTTCTAAAATTCTACCATTTTCACCTATAATAATATGATCTCTGTCAATACCCATTTCCACAGCTATATTGGCTAGTTTTTGGTGCATAAAATACTCTCCATGAATAGGTTGTACATAATCTGGTCTAGTTAGTGCTAACATCATTTTAATGTCCTCGATGGCAGCATGACCAGAAGTGTGAATATCAAATTCTTTATGATTTAACACATCTACCCCTCGCTTAGCGATTCTAGACATCAAGTCCTGCACAGCATCTTCATTGCCTGGAATAGCACTACTTGAAAAAATAACTGTATCTCCCCCTTGAAGTTTAATTTGAGGGTGCTCATCTCTAGCAATTCTATTAAGAGCTGCATTATCTTCACCTTGAGAACCGGTAAGCAAAAAAGCAATTTTTTCAGCTGGTAAATTATTAGCTTCATTTATGTCAATCACCAAGTTGGCCGGTACTTTTATTTTGCCTAGTTCAAAAGCAGTGTTAAAAGTACTAACCATCGAACGACCGATCAGTACAAGTTTACGACCATAAAGAGTGCAAGCATTGATAACATGTTGCATCCTAGCAACTGTGCTAGCAAAAGTAGTAAACAAAATTCTGCCTTGGGCTTTGGCAAAAATTTGGTTAATAGTTTCGCCGATAACTTTTTCAGACATGGAGTAGCCCGGTTTCAAAGCCCCCAAAGTGTCAGTCATCAATAAACGAACTCCCTCGTCTCCATATTGTCCTAATTTAGCATAATCAGATAATTGTCCATCAAACGGGGTGTTGTCAAACTTCCAGTCAGTACAATATAAAATACGGCCCATGGGAGTATCTATAGCCATTCCAAAATTATCTGGAATAGAGTGATTTAGTCTAAAAAAATTAATATTAAAAGCACCTAGTTTTAAACTTTTACTAAACTCTACAACTTTCATTATATGTCCATTATGCAAATCAAACTCTTCTAACCTGTTTTTTAGCAGTCCTAAAGTCAAAGGTAAGCCAAAAATAGGAATCTTTCCTAATTTGGGTAAAATATAGGGAGCTCCTCCAATATGATCTAAATGACCATGTGTGTATATTAAACCTCTGATTTTATGACGATTTTCTTCTAAATATGTCGTATCCGGAATTATATAATCTACTCCGGGAAATTTTTCTCCACCACCAAAACCCATTCCTGTATCAATCAAAACAATATCATCGTCATACTCAAACACAGTCATATTCATACCAACCTCGTTGACGCCGCCAATTGGTATGATTTTTACTGGCTTGCCCGGTGGGAAAACTGCTGGAGAATTAGTAGCAATTGGATTGCCAAAAAAACCTTTAGTAGAGACTGCATCCATGTTTCCTACTAAAACTCTAGAATCTACTTTTGTGGGGGAGAGGAATTGCCCGCCAATTGAAACATCTTCTCTATCAACTACATGTTTTCTGGTCAAATATACAGGTCTAACCGCAGACTGTGCATCAGTTTTTTTAGCTGTATTTTGAGATTGTTTATTTTTGTTCAAATTTCTGTTTATATGGTTTGGACTAGTCTTTTTAGATAAGTGGGATCTATAGCCACCGTTTGGGCTCCGATGTGGAGTAGAACTATTTACTGTCATAAACAAGATGTAACTATTGATAATTAGTTTAATTTTAAACTGGTAGAATTATTTAAATCATTTATTCAAAATTTCTATTTTATTTCATAAACTTTTTTCAAAGCAAATCTATTGTGTCTAAAATTACTAAACAAAATTTTCGAAATAATGAGTTACTTAAATTTTAAGAAATTTTCTAAATTAAACCTAATTAAGCAAGAGTTTTAATTAGATTCTTAGTAAAATTCTTTCATTAATTTTTCTAAATTAGAAAGTGGTGCCGAGTGTCAGAATCGAACTGACGACACGAGGCTCTTCAGGCCACTGCTCTACCACTGAGCTAACTCGGCAGTCTATTTTTTGATTTTTGTTTTTCTACAGATTGAATAAAAAGTCTAGACATTGCAGGAATTAATTCATCATAAATATCATTCAATTTTTTGTAAAGTAAATTTTTGTTTGTAACTTGTATAACACAAATAAAATTCGGTGGAATGCGATTCTGTTGATATAATTTTGCAAAAATCGCAAAAATTTTTCTCTTTAATCGGGCTCGTTTATTAGCTTTTTTGAAAACTTTTTTTGAAATAATAACTAGAAGTTTAAATTTTGTATTTGGTTCGAAACTCAATAATATCTTAGTATTTTGAGTATTTGTTCGAAATTTAGTGCGGAATGCTTGCAATATTTCTTTTTCTTTAGAAAGGCGATTGCTTTTTGGAAGCACAAATGCTAAATTATTTACAATAAATACTACTTCTTACGAAAAGTTGGTGTAAGTTTCCATCTACCCTTAACCATTCTCCTTTTAAGGACCTTACTCAGTCTACCACCCTTTCTAACTTTCATCCTAGCCAGAAAACCAGTAGTCCTTCGCCTTTGTCTTTTTTTAGGTTGATAAGTTCTAATCATAACCAGATGTTATTTTAATTTGAGTTAAAGCTCAAACTTATCATAAAATTTATTTTTGTCAACTCACTACAGTCAGAAATAAAAAAATGCTGAATAGTTTTAAATCAACTTTAAATTAATTTATTTTCTTCAGCGCTAGTTTTTTATACTGGAAAACAACTAAAGTTAGTTATAAAGTGTTGAAACTTTTAACACAAAACAAAACAAAATATTTTTCCAAAAAGTTAAATCACTTAAAAAAGAATATTGATACGGGTAACCAAAAAATAAAATCCAAATAATCTCGCTTAAAGGAGGTTATACAAAATATAAATAAATCAGACCAAAACGGAACTTACTAATTTTACAAATAAGACAGTTAACAAAACTTCAAAAGCTATTCTTATTTTTTAGATTTTGATGTCTTGCCAGATTTCGATTGAGTAGTTTTTTTAGTAGAAACTTTTTGTTGTTCTGCACTAGATTCAGCAGTATTTTTATTTGTTGAATTCCCTAAAACTTGGTTGACTATCCAAGCAAAGGCAATTTGCCTTACAATTCTATCAACTATAACAGCATCAATTTGTTCTTTTGGTGTGTCTTTTGTAAAGCCATACTTTTCAGGTTCTTTTCTTGCAGATTTTTTGACCTCTTCGAAATCTTCAGGTTTAGGCTTATCTTGAACTTTTTGTTGATAAATAAAACTAAGAATATTTGACCACTTAAATTCTTCTCGAACACTTTTTTCTAAATGCTTTTTAGCATCTTCTTCAGACATTTTTGATGGATCTTTCACCTGTGTGGCAATTATTGGAAAGGCTTGAACAACTACTTCACCGATCGTAATTTTATTTTTTTCAGCATCTTTTTTTAGATTTCCAAAAATTCTTTCAGCTTCCGCAGTAATTAAATTTTCGTCCATCTCGAAATCGGGCACAGTTTTCATTACTTCATCAATAATTAGTCTTTGTCTGATATTATCTAATCTACGATTAGTCTCAATATTGTAAACATTAGTCAAATATTCATCAAGTTTCTCAGCTGAACCAAATTGTTTTTGTAATTCAGTAGATTGTTTTGACTTCTCAAAAACTTCTTCTAAAGTCGAATATTGAGGGGCTAAAACGGCTTTAACTTCAGCTTTTAACTTTATTTTTTTACCTGCTAAATCTTGATTTGGATAATTTACAGGAAAGTCAACATCAAAAGTTAGTTGATCGCCTTTCTTAACCCCTGTCAGGTTTTTCTCTATTTCTGGCAAAAACAATCCAAGACCTAGTAAAACCTTCGTTCCTTTCTCAGTAAAAACTTCTTTTGAACCGTTTAGTCCAACTAGATCAACAACAACTTGGTCAAATCTTTTACTTGGTCCATCAGACTCTTCGTATCTATTATAATTACAGAATATCTTATCTTTTTCGCTAGCTATAAAGTCTGAAAGCTCTGGTCTACCTGAAATTTCTTCTGGTCTTACTTCTCTAATTTTGATAGTTGCAATCTTAGAAAGATCAATTTCTGGCATTAAATGAAAGACTAATTGAAACTGAAAACTACCATCTTCTTTTTCTCTGGTTGCACCATTTTCAACACCTAGTGTGATTTGCAAATTAACCCTGCCTTTTTTCGCAATCTCTTCTAAACCTGCTTCAACTGCCGGTTTTTCGTGAATTTTAAAGGTTTTATCTAAAATAGCGCTTTCAATTTTCGCAGGATCAATTTTTTCTAAGGCTTTTTCTCTCGGTGCCTTACCTTTGCGAAAACCATCAACTTTAACTTCCTTAATCAGTTCGTCGATGGCACTTTCTTTGATTTTGGCAAATTCATCAGCATCAACCAAATAATTTACAACAAATTTGTTAGCTGAAATCTGGTTTGTAGATATAACTTTTGACATATACAATTAGTAATTTTTATTTGTTTTAAACAACACTATATTGTAATTAGAATTCTTTGCTCTGTCAAGTTTTTGGTACTTAGCTATTCAAACTGGTATATTTTTTACTGGCGCTGATTGATAAACTTGTATTAAAACTTAAGTAAAAATTAGTTAAAAAAATATAAAAAATTTTAGATTTCTAAATTAATGTTTGATCGTTCTGTATTTTCTTTCTTGTTCAGTCAGTAGAATTGCCCAAATTATTTCTGAAAAAGGCCCTAAAAGCCAGTCTATTTTGTTCATAGGGGAATAAATTATCCTTAGTTTAAGTACTGATAAAAACATTACTATTGAAGACTTTATTGGATTTTTAATAGTTGAATCATGGTCATCTGACCACTCAATTGGTATTTCGGCGATTTGACCTCCGTTTCTTTTTACTTCGAATAATAGATTTACATCAAAAGACAAACCTGAAATGAACAAATTAGGAAGTATTTTTTTAATTGTATCTGCTTTCAATGCTTTGGCACCACATTGAGTGTCTTTTATACCTAAATTAAAAAACAGATTAACTATAACATTAAAACCTTTGGTTAAAATTTTTCTAAACTTAGTCCTTCCTTGTGTTTTTGATTCTGCTAAATTTCTAGACCCAATGGCGCAATCTATGTTAGGGTTTTGTCTCAAATATTCAAACAATTTCTCAATCATTTCTGGTGATGCTGAACCGTCTGCATCACTGTAGGCAACCAAATCACCTCTAGCCACACGATAACCTTCAACAATCGCCCCTCCTTTCCCAATTGGCTCTAAAAAATTATAGTACTGTAAAGTAGGGAAAGTTTGAGAGTATTTCTGAGCAATTTCCTCAGTACGATCTTTGCATCCATTTAAAATAACTAGAATTTCATAATTTGAAGAATATTTTTTAGTGAAATAATCTAAATATATATCTAAAGTTTTTGCCAGTCTTTTTTCTTCATTATAAGCTGGTATAATAATGGATACTAACGGTTTAGTGTTTTTAATCATCAAAATATGAGAATTTAAGTTATCTAATACTCAATTAACTTATAAGTTTTGTCAAAATCCGTAAATTAAAAAAGTAAATAAAAATTAAAATTTTTTAATTCCTCAATCAACCACAATTATTCTAAAAGTTCTAATGGAAAAGCAGATAAAAAATCATTTATGCAAATAAACTACCAACTTAGAAGATCTTCTTTTTCTAAGAAAAATAAATACAAAAATAACTAAAATATATTTACAATCAACTAGATAAACTTTCACTCTTGACTTAAAATTTTTTATAGAATAACTACTCTTTTGCCAATCTGGCTTAGATTATTATAGATTTGTGCTCTTTGCTAAAAGATAAAATATTGCATATTTGCAAGTTGGTCTGTAAAACATTTAAATAAAACAATATGTTAGACAAAAAAAATAACCAAGAAGTCAACACAAAAGCTGATCAAACAACAATCAACAGCCTTAATCAAAATGAAAATGAAAATGAAAAGAAAGAAAATACAGAAGTGTCCGGAAAAAATGTCCGATCTGAAATGATTTACCAAGAATTAGCATATATAATTTTTACTGTAACAATCTCGGTCTTAATATATGTAGTTTTGGGAGCATTAGTATCTCTTCTGTTTTCTTGGATTTTGAGTTTATTGAGTTTATATTCTTGGATTTACAATCAATCTACAATTCTTTTGTGGTCGGTTTTTACTGTTATTTCTATAATAATCATAGGTTTTATTATGATTAAGATAGAAAATAAGGTCGAAGAAAAATTACTTTCCAGATTTTCTACAGCTCGATTAGCTTTCGCGGTAGCCTGTACCTCATTTATAGTATCTGTAGTTATCATATATTTATTTGTTTCTTATTTTGTTAATTTTTTAAACTTAAATTTTTGGTTAAAATAGTTTTTTCGTTATATATTAACCTGAAGAAATTTTTTAAGTTATCAGTTTACTTGAATGCCTTTAGAGATTATAAAAAGTTTACTAGAAAATACACTGATTATCGGTACTTTTTGGGTTATAATTTTGTCTCAACTAATCAAAGCTGTACTTTTAATATTACAAAGCAAAAAAACTATTTATGAAATTTTGTTTGCAGATGGTGGTATGCCGTCTAGTCATACTGCAACTGTATCCACCATGTCTACGATCATTGGTCTTACTCAAGGTTTCAATAGTCCTTTGTTTGGTGTTTGTATAGTAGTATCAGCTATTGTTATTCGTGATGCTTTAGGAGTTAGGCAACAAGTCGGAAAACATGCCATTGTATTAAATGAAATACTTTTAAAAGAACACTTTAGTGCTATAAAAACTTTGAGCACAAGAACTGGACACACACTTCCAGAAGTTTTGGCTGGTTTGGTTTTAGGTGTTTTCTGGGGAACTGTTTTTGTGTTTTTATTTGTTTAAATGTTAGTTAAGATGTTTCTAAAAAAAATTCTCAAACTGTGTTTGTTTTGTTTTGTGGTAGTCTTTGCTATCAACTTATTTAGTTTAAACATTTGGGCTAGTGAAGCAGAAAATAGGTTACCAATGCTAAACACTGAAGTGGCTCAAGCCGTTCCTCTTGATTATAAAGAAGTATTTTTTGTCTATTTTCGATATGGTAACCCAACTGCCGTAACCGCAACTCCAAATTTATCTGTTAGTTTGGAAATACAAGGTCAGGGTTTTAAAATCGATTTTGATTGGGTGCATGATTTATACTACAATATTGATACAAACCAACCAATACCACAAATACCCATTTGTAGTAATGAATATGACGGGTTAGATTATCCTATATCTAAAGAATTATTTGAAAATGAACGAAAGTTGATTTATGGACCAAGGTCGGCTACCACTTTACTAAAACCTAGTGGTGAGAATAAGTCAGAATTACCACCAAGAGCTACAGGCTGTATTAGAATTGGTCTTAGAGTATCGGAAGATGCTGTTATTGGGCAGTCTACTAAGCTTACTTTTAACCCAGACATAAACAACTCATCCCCCGACAAAAGTCCGGGGATACAAACAATTGAATTGTTTGTAGGAAGTTCGGATGAGGTTTGCAAAAATAACGAGGAATTTGTAAAAGGTGCTTGTCAACCGGTTTGTGATTCTAACCAAATTAGAAACAAAGAAGGTATGTGTGTTGATCTAGACAAACTTTGCCCTTTAGGATTAGAATTGTTTGACGGAAAGTGTGTTACTGCATGTACAAATACAGAAATTCGCAATGAATTTGGTGTTTGTGTTGAGAAGCAAAGAGTCCCAATATATTTTCTAAATCAAATATGGATAGTTCCTTTATTAGGTATTTGTCTAATTATAGGATGGCTTTTTGGCAAAAAAATACTAAAACGGATAAAAAATTTCTTTAGCTTTAGAAGTAAATAAATTTGCTAATTTAAAAGACTCTTTTTTACTAAATGTCCAAGTTAATCTTTCTAGTTTAGAAATATTTATTACAAAAGGTTTCTAAACCAATTGGATAGAGATTTATAAAGCAAAATCTCATCTTTGTAATTATTAAAGAATTTTAAAGAACGGTATAAAGATGAAAAAATTTTGAAAATAGTTCAAATAACCTAAATGCTAAGTACTCAAAAAAATAAAAAGCTTTAAAATTAGGTAGAATGCTTGGAAATTTTATACTCTTTTTGATATAAAACCAAAAGGTTATTTTTTAGGAGTTACCCAATATCCTAAATATTTTCCAAAAACCCCTCTCGCTTGACTATCTAAAGCGGGAATGCCCATAAAACCGTATATAAAAGGCGAAACAATCCATTGAGTAATAATCATCGAGACATATTTTAAACTAAGTTTTTGACCCTGACTGGCTTTAGGGGCAATATAATTAAAAGTAATAAAGGTAAAAACACACAAAAAAACTATACTCATCAGGGCAAATATGGTAGAGAAATTGGATAAACTTTGACCAGCTGGTGTACTTTTAAAAACTTCTCCACCAAAAAATACAGGTAAAAACACTCCAATAGAAAAAAACAAGGGAGTGGTAGCCCAAAAAAAATGATTGGTAAAAAGAGAAAATATTTTCTTTATTTTTTTAAATATAGGTATTTGTGGTTTTTTGGGAGATAAAAAAAGGTTGTAAAACATGTACGGAAAACTTTCTACACCACCCCAAGACCATCTTTGTAACTGTTTGTACTGGTTAATAATCGATTCGACATAATCTTCTGCCTCTACCGCATCACCTTCGAAAATTCCATAAAAAGGAATCACCCGAAAATTAGAATGATACTTTATATAACATTTAGCAAACAACAAATAATCTTCTGCAATACCATCTCTAACCCAAAAGTTGACATTTCTAGCCACCACTAAAGGTAAGCTATAATTAGCAAAAAAAACTGCTTCATCTTCAACCACATTTTGAGCAAATTGGTACAATGTCGTTTGAGTGGCTATTAATCTAGGAATTAAACCAGTGTTAAAAAAATTATTTGAATAAATCGGAATTGGTTGAAAGCCAGATTGTAGTCTATCATCTGTTAAACAGAATCTCAACGAAAGCAAGTGAAAATAATTTTTACCTAAACGAGAATCGGCATCCAAACTAGTTAAAAGAACCAATTCTGGATCGATTTTTTGAGAATGAACAAATAAAGAAGCTTGGCGGCCAGCCCAGTCCTCATTACTTGCTTTACCTTTGATTTCTCCTTCCAAACCGTCTGGGTGTTGGGTGAAAATAACATTTAGTTTGTTTTTTTGAATCTTAAATTTAGCAAAGTGTTCGTTTCGATAATTATTCAATTTTGTGTGATCTGAATTGTATACAACTGATAAATCAGTTTCAGATATGTTGCTAGCATTGACCCATTTTAGGTTTGTAATTTTGTCCCTGAAATTTTTGTTAGCTTGTTGTCCCAGTCTAGCTTCTTGGGTTATAAACACAACTATCTTTGATAAATCATAACCACTATCAAAAATACTCTTTAAAGATCTCGTGAGTATCTCAGAAGACTCGTTGTATACTGAAAAAATAGGAATGTGAAATATTCGATTTGGTTTACTAAACTTAGAATTTCTGAGTCTAGACAGATAATCAATATCTTTTTGAATATGACTAGCCCAGTCTAAAGACTTTTCAAATTTTTTTTTGATCAAAAATAACTTATCTCTAGCTTCTTCAAGGTTTTTATTAAAAGAGTCTAACAGTCGCGGAATATCAAAAGATTCCCAACGACGAAGATTTTTGTAACTATAAATTGTATAAAGACAAATAACAGCCACTCTAAGTAGCCAGAAAAAACTGTAAATAATTAAAAAAATGGCTGCAAATCCTGGGTAAATGGCAGAAGCGATAACTAAAAAAACCAAAAAACTAAAAGAACAAATACCCAAAAACATCTCCAGCAACCTATATTGCAAAGTTTTTCTAGCTTCAACAATAGAAAACTCACCCATTCCCAAAAATTTTAATTATCAAAAATTCCTGAACCCGGCAAAACTAATAAATCTCCTTGTTTTTGGGGAAAGTTATCAATAATATTTTGCCTGATTCTGATCACCTCTTCCTGATCGGGGTATGGTTCATCTTCTGCTAATTCGTCTATAGTAACTATTCTAGAAGAGCCTAGACTGTATACAGAACTGATATCGACTTCTTTTAACTGTTCTATATATTCTAGAACAAGACCTAATTCTTTACCAAATTTTTCTAAAAATTCCGGTGATGGTTTCGCACTAATACGAGACAACCGAGCTATTTTAGCAACTATTTGAGGATCTAAAATTTTTTGAGACATATGCATGATTTGATAGTTAAATATTCATCCTTTCTAGGGATATAAACAATTGTAGTAAAGTGGTCAAGAATTTGTTACACAAACAAAAAATAAAAAATTATTCTAAAGTTGGTTTAATTTTGACTAAACTAGCTAAATTCAAAAGCTTGCTTTACAGTTTACCAAATTTGAATTTGTATGCTTACAAGCATATCACTAACCGAATTATAGAAATATGGTCAGTAAACATAAAGTCTACATTCAACCAAAAAAGAAATTAAGCCAAAATTTTTTAGTCAACCAACAGATGCAACTAAAGATCGCTAATAAAATGCGAGATTTTGCTAAAAAATATAGCCCTGATTTCATTTTAGAAATTGGACCCGGCCAAGGGGATTTAACCCAATATTTTGTAGATTTAGATAAAAAACTAGTGTTAGTAGAAATTGACCATCATGCTATCACTTTTTTGAAACAAAGATTCTCTGATACCAAAAATATAGAAATTTTTAATGAAGATGGGTTAGATTTTATTTGCCAAAAAAAACTACCAAATTTTGTCTTACTTTCTAATTTACCATTTAATTGCGGATCCAGAATTTTGGTAGATTTAGCAGTTTATTATCCCAACTCCCCTTTTGCTGTCATATTGCAAAAAGAAGTAGCTCAAAAAATTAGACTAGATAAACCGATTACTTTCTTTGGAGCATGGTTAAACTTGTTCTGGGAAATAAAAATTGAAAACGATATTTCGCCGGGTAATTTTTACCCCTCACCAAAAGTTTACTCAACTTTAATTACCGCCAAACCAAAACTAGTACCTAAATTCTTAAAGATTCAAGAAAATAGGCAGAATGCTAAACACATTTTAAAATCTCTGTTTGCTAAACCTAGAAAAACAATTGTAAATAATCTTAAAGAAACCGAATTTGCCTTCACCTCATTACAGTTCGCTGATCAAAGATTGTCATGGCAAAATTATATACAAGTTCTAGAAGTTTTAATGAGGCAGGTTTTTAAAAACTTAAACTAGAATATCATTTTTTAGTTTAGTATTCTTCTTATCTCAAAACTTTAAACAAAAGAATATTAAAGAATTTAAACACATTAAAGAGACAGATTAGGCTAATTTAAATAATTTCTCTAAATAAAAGCATGAAAAACAAATACTAAATTTAAATACACTATAAAATGAATCCAAAATCAATACAAAATAAACCCAAAAAAGTAATCCTTAAAAAGGATGTTTAACTTGATTTTGACTTTTAATATTTTTACAGTTGAATTTACAATAAAGTAGATATATAGCAAATTTTATCTCAAATTAAAATTCGGCTGATTAGTACTACTTGGCTGAGACTATTGCTAGTCTTACACCTATAGCCTATATGCCTGGTAGTCTTCCAGGAGCCTATCGCGATAAAATCGCTACGAAATCTGATCTTGAGGACGGCTTCCCACTTAGATGCTTTCAGCGGTTATCCAAACTGAGCATAGCTACTCGACAGTGCACTTGGCAGTGCAGCCGATACACCAGAGGCTCATAGGTCTCGGTCCTCTCGTACTAGAGACCTGCCCTCTCAAATTTCGCGCGCCCATACCAGATAAAGACCAAACTGTCTCACGACGTTTTGAACCCAGCTCGCGTGCCCCTTTAATTGGCGAACAGACAAACCCTTGGGAGCTACTTCACCCCCAGGATGGGACGAGCCGACATCGAGGTGCCAAACCCTGCCGTCGCTGTGAACGCTTAGGCAAGATCAGCCTGTTATCCCTAGCGTAACTTTTATCCGATGATCTTTGCGCCTTCCACTCGGTCGCATCGGTTCACTAAACTCTGCTTTCGCATCTGCGCGACTTGTAGGTCTTGCAGTCAAGCTGGCTTGTGCTTTTGTACTTTAAGGCTAGATTTCCATCCTAGCTAAGCCAACCTTTAGACGCCTCCGTTACCGTTTAGGAGGCAACCGCCCCAGTTAAACTACCCGGCAGCCGCTGTTTTTGAGTTAGTTAGACTCAAATTAGTTATTTAAAATTACCTGGCTGGTATCTCAAGGTTGACTCCACCTAAACCGGAGTTTAGGCTTCACAGTCTCCCAGCTATCCTGAGCAAGTAAAGTTAAATAACAACGACAACCTGTAGTAAAGCTGCATAGGGTCTTTTCGTCTTGGTACGGGTAGAGAGCATCTTCACTCCCTCTGGAACTTCACCGGGTTAATGGTTGGGACAGTTCTCTACTTGTTATGCCATTCGTGCGGGACATTACTCATATGCCAAGGAATTTCGCTACCTTAGGACGGTTATAGTTACCGCCGGCGTTCATCAGGGCTTGGGCAAACTGCTTGCGCAGGTTGCTTTGACCTTCTGACACTGGCCAGGCATCACCCTCTATACTTCTTCTTTTGGAATTAGCAGAGAGCTGTGTTTTTGTTAAACAGTCAGTAGAGATTCTTTTGTTGTAGCCTCAACAATTGAGGCAGGCCTTATCCCGAAGTTACGGCCGCTTTTTTGCCGAGTTCCCTAACCTATTATTCACCCGTTCACCTTAGGATTCTCTCCTCATCCACCAGTGTTGGTTTGCGGTACGGATAGATATAAACTAAGTTTAGAAGTTTTTCTTGGCAACTTGGTTCACTCTAATTCTTCCTTGCGGAAGTTTTGACAGGCCTCAAAAGTGGCAGTAATTTCACTAGGAAAACTTACCAAAGATATATGGATTTGCCACATATCAGCTTTCTAAGCCAATCAACGGCTATAGCCAAAAGCCGCTAAAGCTACCAAATTGCGTCGCTCCGTCACATTTATACCTAGTTATGGAATATTAACCATATGTCCATCGCGAGGCTCCGTTAGAAACCCCGCTAAGGGCCGACTAACCCTACGACGAAAATCGTGGCGTAGGAAACCTAGGATTTTCGGTGGTAAAGTTTTTCACTTTACATCATTTGTTACTAATTCTGACATTCTCACTTCTAATCGCTCCACATTGAGTTTCCTCTTATGCTTCAGCACGATTAGAACGCTCGCCTACCATTGCAGTAAACTGCAATCCGTGACTTCGGCACATAGCTTAGTCCCGATACATTGTCAGCGCAGGATCACTTGACCAGTGAGCTGTTACGCTTTCTTTAAAGGATGGCTGCTTCTAAGCCAACCTCCTGGTTGTCTCAGTAATCCCACCTCTTTTACACTATAGCTATGATTTAGGGGCCTTATTCGACGGTCTGGACTCTTCTCCTCTAGACTATGAAACTTAGATCCCACAGTCTGACTCCCGAGGAACATTACACAGGAATTTGGAGTTTGTTTGTGTTGGGTACCCAAAGGCCCCAAACACATTCAGTGCTCTACCTCCTGCAAACTTTAACTCGAGGCTAGCCCTAAAACTATTTCGGCGAGAACCAGCTATTACCTAGTTCGATTGGCATTTCACCCCTACCCACAGTTCATCCCAGACGTTTGCAGCCGTCACGAGTTCGGTCCTCCTTTAGGTTTTATCCTAAATTCAACCTGACCATGGGTAGCTCACTAGGTTTCGGGTCCAGTGCGTAAGACTAAACGGGCAGTTAACCCTCGCTTTCACTAACGGCTACAGTCACCATCGACTTTAACCTTGCCTTACACAGCTGACTCGTCAGATCATTCTTCAATAGGCACGTAGTCAGGGTTTAAAACCCCTCCCACTTGTTGTAAGCATATGGTTTCAGGATCTCTTTCATTCCCCTTCCCGGGGATCTTTTCACCTTTCCCTCACGGTACTAGTTCACTATCGGTGAATAGACGTATTTAGCCTTCCCGCGTAGTCACGGGTGATTCCAACAAGACTTCTCGGTGCTCTTGTTGTACTTGGGATAATTACTAAAAGGTAACTTACATAATTAGTATACGAGGCTTTCACTCTCTATGGCTTATTTTTCCAAATAATTCTACTTTATGTAAGTTTTTTAGACCTTTTTTCTGATTGTTGGATCAGAACGTAATTTCCCGACAACCCTTACAGTGCCTTAATCCCCCAACAGGGCAGTTGCTCTCAATCTAAGTTCTCCGAAGAGAACTCTTCAATCCAGCAACATGGCTTACTGAAGTTTTTGGCTGTTCCCCGTTCGCTCGCCACTACTAGGGGAATTGCATGTCTGTCTCTTTTCCTCCGCTTACTGAGATGTTTCACTTCAGCGGGTTCCCGATTTAACTAGCTACTACACTAGTTCGTTTAGGCATTACCCTAAACAGATTTCTCCATTCGGAGATCTTGGGCTATAGCGGTTGCACACACCTTACCCAAGCTTATCGCAGTGTGCCGCGTCCTTCATCGGCGTCTACTCCCAAGGCATCCACCATATGCTCTTAAGTTTTAATTTGAGATAAAGTTACTTTGCTATTTTAGCTTTTAATTCTAGATAGTCGGATATTGAAAAACAATACCCAAACTAAACTAAAATTAAAAACTATGAAGATGTTCTACTTTAATTGTAAATCCAACTGTAAAAATACTAAAAGGGCAAAATTGCCACAAATTAGCAACTTTCTAGGCAAATTAATTTTTTCATTTTTGTCAAGTTAATATTTGTACTAAAACCTTAGCTAATTAAGATTTATGGATTTCATTAAATTGACATTTCAATTTTATATATCAATTACATTAACCACACTGATTATGCATCAAATTGATATCAAAATTTCAAGCCAAAAAAGCCTATATTCCATAATTTTTAAACAAGGTGGTTTGAACCAAATACAAAGTTTATTTAACTTTACAAAATACACACAAATCTGCCTCGTCACAGACGAGAAAATTGCCCCTCTCTGGCTTGATCAATTATGTTCACAATTTAATCAAAAACTGTATACACTTATTTTGCCAAGTGGAGAGTCTCAAAAAAACTTAAAAACAGTGGAGTTATGCTGGAAATACCTAACAGAAAAGCAATTTGATAGAAAAAGTCTATTAATCGCTTTAGGCGGCGGAGTTATTGGAGATATAGTTGGTTTTGTAGCCTCAACTTATATGAGAGGCATCGATTTTATTCAAATCCCAACAACTATAATTGCTCAGTCAGATTCAAGTATTGGCGGTAAAACCGGTTTTGATTTTCTAAACCAGAAAAATCATATTGGCACTTTCTACCAACCTAAAATGGTACTAATAGATATAAACACTTTGTCCACATTACCTAAAAGAGAATTAGTGCAAGGTTTTGCCGAAATAATTAAACACGGGCTTATCTTTGACCAAGAATTATTTGAATTTTTTGTTCGTGAAGATATAGATAAAATTACCCCATCTCAGTTAGAAAAAATCCTCATAACTAGTTGTCGAATTAAAAAAGAAATTGTGGAACAGGATGAAAAGGAAACTACTGGTATGAGAAAATTACTCAATTTTGGTCATACTTTTGGGCATGCAGTGGAATCGTTAAGCTGGCAAGTAGGTGTAAATTTGCTTCACGGAGAGGCTATCGCTATTGGGATGTTAGCAGAAAGTTTTTTGTCGTTTAAGCTTGGTTGGTTAAGTCAAAAAGAGCTAGAATTGATTAAAAAAGCTATAATTAACACAGGCTTGCCTGCTGACCTAAGTTTGTTCAAAAATAAAATTGATCAAAAAAATCTGGTTGAAAAACTGAACTACTTGATATCGATAGACAAAAAAAATGTCGGTAAAGCAATTAATTGGACTCTTCTAAAAAGAATTGGTGAAGGGGTGTTTGATGTTAAAATAGATAATTTAAATATACGAGAAATTCTAGATTACTTAGATTTCTAGACAAAATGAGTTATGTTCTAATAAGTCTAAAACGACTACTTATTTTGTTAAATAAAGCAAAAATCAAGATTTCAATTAATCCCTGTATTTCCTTATAAAACAGAGGCAAACTTGAATTTTTTTCTTATTTTGGAACAAGACTACAGAACAAACAGTAAATATTATTCTATAAAAAATAATTCCCCGTGTCTACGACAATGCTAACTTTTATTAAAAGCAGGTCTCAAAAATAGTTGTTTATCTTTCTAGAAATTAAGTTTTTCTAGATGCACCTGATTCTAAATCTTGATTTATCCTATTTAAAGACTGTAAGAAAGCTTCTCTAACTTGCTTAGCAAAGGGATTATGTTTTTGAATTGTTTCAAAAAGGTCATTAGTATCACTCTCTACGACGGATTTTATTGATAGCAGATAATTGTAAGTGCGGGTACTTAAACGAGAACGAGGTATATTCATTTTTTCTACAGATTTGCCTATAAAAAATGTAAGAGCTTGCACAAAAGCCATTTCCCTGTCGTGATCTTCTGGAGATATTTCCAAAATTCGAAGTTTTAATTTTTTTTGGATAAAATTTTTTACTAACTGATATGATTTGAAATCTACTCTTACTGGACAAGTAACAACGGTGAATCCGTCCCAGCTACCTTGACTAGCTACACTGTGAGGTCCAAATAAGGGGTGTAGTCCAATTATTTGAACTGGTTCAGGTAAGTACTTTTGCATCAAATTAATGGGTTCTATTTTTACGGAACTAACATCCATTACAAGACTGTCTCGTCTTACTTTATTTGCATTCTCAACCCAAAACTGTTCCTGAAATTGCACAGGAATAGCTATAATTATCACCTTTTGGTTTAGTACTTCCACGAGACTAGATTTTTGTAAATTTTTTTTCTCTTCCAAAAGAATTTCTTTTTTATCATATATCTTAATTTCAAAAAAATCTTTAAGTTTGTCTGCAAGCAACTTTCCAAAAACTCCATAACCAATTAGACCTATCGTTTGTGTCATTTTGATTGTATAAATTAAGATTTATGAAGATGGTATTGTTATATTACCAAAGGTTTGTTGATCATCTCCGACTTTTGCAATAATTGGATATGTTATTCCGGGAGTGTTTGGTAAATTTATAGTACAAGGTGTGTTAGAGCAAGCTGTTGACTGACTTCCAACCTCAATAAACATATTTGTAGGAATAGATTTTCCAGGTACAGTTGTAATATCACAGTTGGCTTGGGCCAAACTCGAACCTGAAATAATCGTACAACTAATGCCAGTTATATCATTAATACTGCCAGATGCACTAGCTGAAAAAGTTACATTTGTAAATTTCTTTGAAATCTTAATACCAAAACTATCCTCAGCTATGACTTCTACATCAAAAGTGCCTGTTAAGCCCAAACTTTCACTGTTCAACGTGATACTATTAACCCCACTACCAACTTCCTGACCATCAACGATTAATTTAATATATTTCATTGATCCGCCTGGTTGAGTTGGGGTTGCATTTATAGATATAGTTGTAGGGGCATTGGCATTACTCGCTAAAGACCCTGTATAGAGCGACATCTCCTGTATCTCGTCAATCATATCAGCAAACTCTGTAGGACATTTAGAAGAACCAACATCAACTGTTTTAGCTGGTTCAAACCAGCTTTTTACTTTTGGGAAACCGCTAACAGGCATTAAACATTCCATCTCTTGGGTAAAGACATTAGGGAAATCTTCGGGAACAAGCTTACCATCAAGTTTACTAACCTTAACTTTACGAGATAAAACTTCATCTCTAAAAACAAAAATATTAGATTCCAATGGGTTAAAATCTTCAACTGCCATTTTCTGTTGACCGTTTTGAATAGCTCTAATTTGACTATCAGTAAGAAGTTCGGTTCCCCGACACCAACCAGTGGTTGTGCCAGCACAATTTATTGGATAAGACCTAAGACCATCTGTGCTAAAACCTTTAGGTTGCTTACCTTCATGCACAACTTTCATTATATCTTTCCAGATACCACCGGCCGAGTTGGCTGAAGAAGCATCTGATTTCATTGGAGAGTTGTCTGTATTACCAACCCAAACAGTTACTGTATAATAGGGCGAACCACCGACTGTCCACACATCTCTTACATCATTACTAGTTCCTGTTTTAGCTGCTACTGAGTTTGCACCCCACCAACCATCCAGCATCAAATTGGCACCAAAAGGACCAAACACAAGTCTAGCTGAGTGATCAGACATAATGTTAGCTATCTGTTTAGCAACTAACGGATCAATCACAGCATCTTTCTTTGGGTAAAGGTCTGCTAACCTTTGTTTTAACGACTCGTTTATTTCCGGATTGGTCTTGGATTCTATACTAATAAAAGGTGTGGCAGTTCGCAAATTTCCTTCGTTTAAAAGAGTGTTAATACCAGTAGCATGGGATAACATGGTTACTTCACAACCACCCAATGCTGCAGCCAAAAAGCACCTATCGCGATACGCTCTTTTAGCTTCTTGAGGGTCTTTACACTTATCACCATCAACTGATGGTATACAAGGAAACACTAGTCCAGTCTTTTCGGAAAAATTAAATACCTCATTAATCCCAGCCGCTGGATTATAATCACCTTGCCCGGCCGCATAAATTGCTGCTTTTACAGCGGAAATATTCAAAGAATTTTGTAAAGCATATCTTATAGTTACTGGACCATAACCAGTCTGACCTCCGTAGTTAGTTGGTCTATATCCACCACCAAAATCAGTAACTTTATCAATAATAATAGTTCCAGGATTAAAACCTTTATTTAGTGCTGCTGCATACACATATGGTTTGATACTACTTCCGGGTTGTTGGGGTGTAGTAACTATGTTAACTTGGCCATCAATTTCTTTTGCATAATAATCTCTAGACCCCACCATAGCAATAATTTCCCCAGTATTTCTATCCAAAACTATCGCTGCAGTATTGTTTGCCCCATTTGCAAATAAATTAGATTGAACTCTAGCTGCTACTGCTGCTTCAACTTTTTCTTGAATTACTGGGTCAATCGTGGTGACTATTCTGTAACCACCTTCATATAAATCTCTTTCATTTGGAATAATTTTTTTTAATTCTTCTTTAACAAAATCAATAAAATGGGGATATTTAAAGATAATTTTATTAGGTATAAAACTTACCTCCGTTTTTTTAAGATTTTCTAGTTCCTCTCTTGTTGTGATAAAAGGTGTTTGTTCACCCGGTATTAGTTGCAATTCGTGTAATTTTTGAAGACAGATATTTTTCCTATTTTCAAATCTTAACCAATGATCTTTCCATGGTCTACCAAAATTATCCAGTTCTTCTGTGTCTCTTTTTTCTATGCTTGTGGAATAGGTAGTTGGTTGTTGGACCAAGGCAGCCAGATAGCAGGCTTCTGGAGTAGAGATATTTTTTATATCTTTATCAAAGTATGATTTCGCAGCTTCTTGTACCCCATATGCATTCCTTCCAAAAGGAACGGTATTTAAATAAGCATCTAAAATTTTATCATGAGGGTTTTCTTGATTTAGTTTTATTGCAGTAAACAATTCTCTAATTTTCCTATCAACAGTAGGATCATTGTCACCAGTCAAGTTTTTAACTAGTTGTTGAGAAATACCGCTAGCTCCACGACAATTATCACCACCTGAAGTTAAACATTTAGTTGCTGCACCAACTATGTTACTCCAGGGAATTCCGGTTTCGTTAAAATAAAATTTTTCATCTTCGAGAGCTATTATAGCTAATTGCATATTTTTAGGAATGCAATTTCCCTCTTGTTTTTCTAAAGGGACATTAGGATCACATAGATGCACTACCTCCCTTCTTACTTCATCATATAATTTGAATAAGACAGTTTTACCATCCCTAGCATAAACTACACTACTCTCTCTTTTTTCATCAGCACTTAAGGGTCTAGCATTTTGATATTGATCCACCAACCAAGCTGCTGCAAAACTCACAACTAGAACTCCAATTACTCCAAAAATAAGTATAAATAAACTAATTTTCCTGCCATATCTTTTCCATGAAAAACCAAATCTTTTTTTTATAAATTGTAGACCTACTTTAGTCGATGAAATTCGATCTACTGATTTTCTCCCAATAACTTGGGTCTGACTTTCGTCTTCGTTGGATTCCTTTTTACTAAATTCTGTACCAACTTTAAAATTAATTCCTATAACACTCTCTTCTTTTGGTAAAACCACACCATCAGCAACTAAATGAATTTCTGAATCCATCTCTTCTTCATTTGGTTTATCTAGAGTTGTAGTAGTGGTAACAAGCTCTGTAGATGAAGGCTCTTTCTTGCCCGGTACAGTAAATAAAACCTCTTTTTCAGTAGACTCAGCTTTTAAAGGCTTGCTTATAGAATCATCTTTATTTTTAGGAGTTTTATTTTGATGCAGATGGGTTTTTTTAGCCATATTAAGAATATTTTTAGATATTTGACTAACATACATTTTGTTTTAGTCAAGAGAATATATTTATTAATAAGATTCAAGTATAAATCTATTCAGTAAATGAATGTAAATAGGGGTACAGATAATATGTAAACAACGTTAATACAAAGCTAATACAAATAATAGCAAAATTTTATAATTTTATTTTTATTTTATTATTTTATCTACGTCAAAATTTATATAGAATATGGTTTTCATAACAAAAGCCACCCCTTTAGAGGGTGGCAAATGAAACACTGACTTTGGCCTACTTTCCCCTGGATCTGCATCCAAGTATCATCAGCGTAGATGCGTTTCAAGACTCTGTTCGGAATGGGAAGAGTTGGTTCCACACCACTTGAAAAGTCAGCCTTTATAGAATTTCAAAAATTTTCTATTTTTGTCAAGGTGCTTGTTATTAAGACTTTTTCTAATCGAAATACAATAACTGTATTTGAAGTTTGATAGTAAATAGAGAGTTTTATATAAAAAATCTTAAATTTTAAAAATGTAATTAAAGACATAAATTTTACTTTTGTAAAAATTGAAAAATAAATAAAATCTTACTAGCATATCAGCTAGAATAAAACCCTTTCTCTAGATTTGACAAAAATAAATCATAAAGATTTTACTTACAAAGTAAAATTATGTCTGTTGGGAATACTTTTGGACATTTATTCAGAGTTACTACTTTTGGAGAATCACACGGAGGTGCTGTCGGGTGTGTAATAGATGGTTGCCCACCAAAAATCCCTATCAACGAAGAAGAGATCGAGTTTGAGCTGAAAAGAAGAGCTACTGGTCAAAGTAATATTACCTCCGGTCGCAAAGAAGAAGATAAGGTTCATATACTTTCCGGTGTTTTTGAAGGACAAACACTAGGCACTCCAATTTGTATGTTGGTATATAATAAAGACGCTAGGCCACAAGACTATCTTTACTTAAAAGACAAGTATCGACCTAGTCATGCTGATTACACATATCAACAAAAATATGGTATTCGAGCTTGGGCAGGGGGAGGTAGAACTAGTGCTCGTGAAACCACTGCCAGAGTAATGGCTGGAGCTTTGGCAAAAAAAATTTTAAAAGAAAAATTTGGTGTAGAGATTTTGTCTTTTGTAAGTAGAGTAAAAAACATCTCATCTAAAATTGATTACGACAATCTTAGTTTAGAAATTATTGAAAGCAATGTAGTCCGTTGTCCTGACCAAGAGGCTGCTAAAAAAATGGAGGAATTAATTATACAAACTAAAGCTCAAGGAAATTCTTTAGGTGGTGTAGTAACTTGCATAGTCAGATCTTGCCCAATTGGTTTAGGTGAGCCAGTTTTTGATCGATTAGAAGCAGAATTGGCCCATGCCCTGATGTCTTTACCAGCTACTAAAGGCTTTGAAATCGGATCAGGTTTTAGTGGTACTTACTTGACTGGACTTGAACATAATGATGAGTTTTATGTTGACCAAAATGGCAAAATAAGGACTAAGACAAATAACTCTGGGGGTATTCAAGGTGGAATTAGTAATGGTGAAGATATCATAATGAATATCGCATTCAAGCCAACTTCCACGGTTATGAAACCTCAAAAGACAGTTAACGAACAAGGTGAAGAAATTTTATTAGATAAGGTTAGTGGTAGGCATGATCCTTGTGTTCTGCCTAGAGCTGTACCAATGGTTGATGCTATGGTCGCTCTTGTCCTTATAGATCATTATTTGAGATACAAAGCCCAGTGTTTATAATTTAGTTCAAATAAGAAAATTCGTTAGACTTTGACAACATAAAATTATTTTCATCTCCTTATGAGTTTTTGCTTAAACTCTAAAAAATCAATTTAGAGCATGGCATTACCAAAAAGAAAATTAACCATAATTTAATAATAGAAAAGAACAATCTTGACATTTTTAGATTTTTGATTACACTTCCCCAAATATGGGCCTTTAGCTCATTTGGTTAGAGCGCTTCCATGGCATGGAAGAGGTGACCAGTTCGAATCTGGTAAGGTCCACCATTTTTCAATAAAATTAGTATTCACTGTTTTTTGTTAGTTGGCTTTTTCTTTATTAATAGTATTTACTTTAATATAGTATAGTGTGAAAACTAAGAGATACTCATAAATTAGTTTCTAAAAAATTAGAAATATTTATTTTTTTGGTATGTAAAGGTAGTTTCTAAAATTTAAATTCATTTGGAATGACCTTTCAGGTTTTATATGAAAATATAAAATAAACCATTTTCATCAATAAAAAGAAGAAACAAATTTTGAGTTAATGAGTTAAAATAGTGAATAGTATTCTAACCAAATAAATTATTTTTAAAACTTAAATTTAAATAGAAGTAATGAAAGAGGTATAATAACTTGAAAAGTTTTTATCGCTATCTTTTTTAACAAACGATTTATATCCAAACAAATCTTATAAAAAATAATAGGAATTAATACTAGTGATTTATCGTTAATTTATAACAACTTTATATAAAAAAACTATGAATCGAATGTAAAATTAGATAACAAAAAAATTATAAAAGAAAAGTACCATACAAGACAACTTATATGGCGGGACTGACGGGACTCGAACCCGCGACCTCTGCCGTGACAGGGCAGCGCTCTAACCAGCTGAGCTACAGCCCCAAACAAAAATGGTAGCGGGGCAAGGACTCGAACCTTGACCTCCTGGTTATGAGCCAGACGAGCTGCCTTTACTCTACCCCGCAATTTAGAATAAGGAAATTGTCAGACAAATCCTACACTTTGTCAAGTCCTTCAAAATTAGATTCGTATTTTTATAAGTTATTCTACAGTTATCTAGCGATAGGTTGTGAGAAAATCAAGTTTTTTATCTCTTCAAAACTGGCTTTTTTATAAAATTAAATTACTCCGAAATAAAAATTTAGTCTTTATTTTACTAGAGAAATAGAATCGTCTTTAAATCTTAATTTTTATTTTCTTTTTAAGAAAAAGTAATTTCTCTGAGTTTGCTTTGGAACACAAATAATACTAACTTTTTTATAAAATTGGGTATTAGTATCTCTTCTTAAAAAGAAGAGTTTTAATTTTCTTTGATTCTGAAATAATGATCTTTCTTTTTACCTATTTTGGCTTCAATAAACAGGAACTTTCTACCTAAAAATTGCAAAAAACCGGGTTCTTTAAGAAGTTTTTCAGGCCATTCCAAAAATACTATATTATCTGTATTAATCAGCTCTTCTTGAATAAAATTACGATCTTCTTCGGATATATTCTTAAGTCTATGTAAGTCAATGTGAGTAACTGATTCAAAATTAGCTGTTTGTTTGGCAGCACTGTGATTTGCTAAAGGATAATAATGAACTATGTTATAAGTAGGAGAAGTGACCATCTCTAAAGTCCCCAACTGCTTGCAGACTTCTTGAACTACAGTAGTTTTCCCAGAACCCATTTTACCTCTCAAAAAAAACAAACTGTAATTTTTAGCTAAAATTTGAGATACTAATATCTCCGCAAGTTGATCTAAATAAATCTTTTTGTTAATTGGTATTTCTGCAGGAATTTGGCCACTCTTTTTATACCCTAAAGAAGAAAATGCTTGAGGTTTTACTCCCTCCAAAAAATCAATTAATTTATAACTTTCAGGGTGTTGCCTAATTTTATTCAGAGCTACCTCTTCTATTTGTCTAACCCTTTCTCTGGTTACCTTAAAAACTTCACCTATCTCTTCTAAAGTATGAGTTACATTAGTACCATCTAACCCAAACCGAAGCATAATCACTTTTTTTTCTCTGGGTTCTAAACATTCTTCGATTATCTTCATAAGATGAGTTCTTAGAATTTGATTTGAGGCTGAATCTATGGGTTTGAGGGTTTGATCATCTTCTATGGTTTCAACCATCTGGGTGTCACTATCTTCACTAAAACCAATCATAGTATCAATAGACACAGTGTCTTGGCTAATTCTTTTAAAATAGTATATTGTGTCAATATCTACATTCAATCTTTCAGCAAGTTCTTCGGGTGTTGGTTCTCTTCCAAGTTCGTCAATGATCATTCGTTTTTCTTTTTTGTAACGATTAAGCTTTTCTTCTACATGTACAGGTAATCTTACTGGCCTACTTTGATCTGCCAGAGCTCTACGAATACTCTGATCAATCCAATAGCTAGCATATGTGGAAAACTTGTAGCCTTTTCGCCAGTCAAATTTTTCTACAGCTCTAAACAAGCCAATATTACCTTCTTGAATAAGGTCTAAAAAACTTAAATTGCGACCCATATATTTCTTAGCATTATGCACAACTAATTTAAGATTGGCATATGTAAGTTCTCTTTTAGCAGCCTGATCGTTTTTTTCAATTCTTTTAGCTAACTCTATTTCTTCTTCTTTGGTAAGCACTGGATATCTGGAAACATCTCTGATGTAATTTTGAATAGTGTCATCATTAAGCTCCTCACCTTGTATATCTCCAGCTAGTTTATCTACAAATTTATTTACTAATTCTAATTCTTTTCTCTTGTTTTCGTCTTCTGACTCAAGAACACTCCAAAGATCGTCAATAGTGCTGTCAAATTTTAAAGGAGCGCCACTGTCTTCAGCTAAATTGATAATATCTTCTAACAGTTCTACATTATTTTCAGGATAAGGAAGTAAATGCAGAAGTTCATTTTCAGTCAAAAAACCCCTAATTGCCGCCTGTTCTATAACAGCTGCAACTTGTTTTTGAAAATCTATATCTTGAGCGATAAAAATGGGGTACAAGGAATTATCTTGCTCTATAAACTTTTTTAATCTTTTATTTTTATTTTTATTCTCTCTTTTTTTGGTTACTTTCTTCATTTTGATCTTTACCCCATGGTCAGTAATTAAATAGCGACGATCTCCTTTTTGTTCAATCTTTTCATCATTGATAGCTTGCTCTCGGTTAATTTCAGCAGTAGAAATCAAGCCTAAACCTAAAATACCTTTTCTAGTGACTAACTCGTCTTTATCTCTTTTTCTTTCTTTTCGTTCAGTCTTAGGTTTGGATAAAACAGTCTTTTTAGTTTCTTCTGTTGTTTTAGCTTGGTCCTGATTTTTAGCAAATACTTTTGTAATTTTAGGTATTTTAGATTTTGTCTGTTTGGCAGAACCAATAGTCAACCTTTTTCGGTTGGCAGAGGACCTTTTCCCACCTTGGGTTTCTTCCAACTCAATGGTTTTAGCCTTAAGAACATCTGCAATAGTTTTTCTTGACATAAAAATTTTAGACTAGTATGTATGTACGCATACATTAAAATGTATAAGATCAATTAAATTGAATCTTTGGATCATTGTTTTTATTTATGATTTTTAATATGATTTTTAAACATAACAAATGCTGCTTTTAGAAGCATAAATTTATTTTGTTTTTATTTTATTATTAGACTTACTAGAAGTATATCAACAACTCTCTTATTTTATTTGTTTTGTCAAACCTATTTTTTAAAATTATGAATTGTTTTTATGTCTAAAACTAATGCCAAAGCAAGAAGAAAGTCTCAAAAAGTTCAACATAATACCACTACAGAAAAAAACAAGTATCCAAAATTATCACATACCGCTATAATAGTGACTAATTCTGATAAAGTCGATCAAGATTTGATAATTAATAAAGAACCGTTTTGGACCAAGCCTAACTTCCAAAAAAAATTAGCATCCGTAATCCTAGCAATTATCGGTATAACTCTGACTGTGCTTGTCATGTTTGTGGGTTTTCCACATATTTTTAGTCAAACCAAAGTAGCTCAAGAATATAACGAAAATAAGAAAAAAGAGCAAGAACTAGCTAGACAACAGGAAGAAATCAACCGAAAATTAGCAGAAGAAGAACCTTTTATTAAAGGAGAAAAAAGGCGAGTTAAATTGGAAACTAATTTTGGTGACATTATTCTAGAAATGAGAGAAGATGCCGCCCCAAAAAATGTAGAAAACTTTTTAAGATTAACTCATCGAGGTTTTTATGATAACACAATTTTCCACAGAATTGTTAAACAAGAAAACTTTGCGGTAATTCAAGGTGGCGATCCCACTGGTACTGGTGCCGGTGGAGAAGTAGCTTTCGGGCCAAATGCTGTTTTACCAGATGAGATCTGGGCAGTATTCCCTCAGTTTGATTTTAATGAGAATGATGAGTTTACACTAATTAACGAGCCAAAACTCAATAGTGATGAATTATACAAAAACTTAAACTTAGAAGATGGAACGGTAACCTATCCCAAAGGTCTTATTGTAATGGCTAATACTGGTCAACCAGATTCAGCTTCTAGTCAATTCTTTATTACACTAAGAGACACAATTTTACCTGCTCAATATACAGCGTTCGGAGTGGTCCTACCAGAAAGCTTCGGAGTTTTGGACAAAATTTTTGCAGAAGTCACTCCAATCACCACCACACCGAACCCAGAATTACAAAACATAGAAAATCTTGGTGAAGAAAAAGATATTCCGCTAGAAATAGAAATTGAAGGTACGGACGGCAGACCAAACACTGAAATCAAACTTATTAAAGCTAGAATCTTGGAACAGTAAAACTTTGTATTCTAGTTTTGATTTCCAAATTTTAGATGCTAATTAACTCTTAATAAGAAGATGGTTCTAAGCTAATTTGTCTGAAATTTAAATAAGTAAGCAATCTTTTTTTGTTAGACTATTAAACACATAGTTAAGGGTTTATTTTATATAATATGCGACATAACCGTACTATTCGTATGAAATAGTTGACTTGAGACAAATTTAAAATTTACTACTATCTTTCATCCATATTCCATAACCCCATGGATAGTCATCCATCTGCCACCCAAGAGAGGTGATTTGATGGCGAATTTGATCAGCTTTTGCAAAATCTTTTTGCTGTTTTGCTTGTATTCTTTGGCTTGTTAATTCTTGTATTTGATTCGGAATCTCGGGAAACAAATTCAACTTCAAAATCTCTTCTTCTAAAAGTCTCAATAAATTAATCAAATTTTTATCTTTGGATTTGGTTGCATCTAAGAGTAAAAATTGATATTCTTCCAAAAACTTTGGAAAATTTAAGTTATCCGTCAAAATCTCAAGTAATCTATTAAATCCAGAAGTGTTTTGAGTCTTAGTCTTGTCTACAGATTTAACTGAACCTAGTTTGGCTGCTTCTTTGCGAAGATTCCACAACCTTGCTTGGCTTTGCTCCAATTTTTCCCAAGTAAAATTAAGTTGTTCCGTATAGTGGTGTTCAAAAAGCATCAGACGATAGGCTAGAGGATCAAATCCATTAACTTGATATTTCACCTGTAATCGGTCGGCAATTTCTTGAGGTGGGTTGGTGAGTGAATAAAAGCCAGTATCTTCATATCTTCCCGTTACCAAATACACATTACCCAGACTTTTGGACATTTTACCTCCATCAACCATCACAAACTTGTTGTGTACCCAATTTTTGGACAAATGAAAACCTAAGGCTTCTGCCTGTAAAATCTCGTTTTTGTGGTGAATGTCGATATGATCTTCTCCACCCGTGTGTAAATCGATGACTGATGGCAACTTAGCAAATTGTTCAAAAAACTTAGTGTCCACAGGTTTGCCTTTGGCCCCCAAAGTCCCACAAATCATACACACACACTCGCTGTGCCAGCCCGGACAACCATAGCGGTTTGGTAGATCGTAGTCTTTTGGATCAAGGTTTTGTAAAATACGGATCATCAAATCTTCAGTTTCCTCTACTTCATTAAACTTCCATTTTTGTAAATTTTTTTCCGATACAAATTTCCATAAAGCAAAGTCGTCAGGATGTTTTTTGTTAGTCTGTAAAATATCTCTGCCAGAGTAGTTCTTAGAATTAGTTTGTGTATGGTATTTGTGATCATAAATTTCAAAAACGGGATGGTCAGGTACATCCAAGTCCATATTCGCCAAAGTGTCAAAATAAATTCCGTCGTCTGTTAGGTAGGCTTTATTTTCTGCCAAAAGTTGCAAAGCCAAAATCATCTGCTCTTTGATGTATTCGGTAGCTCTAGGGTTGTGAAAACCTTGTGGCACACTCAAATTCAAAGCTTCAGTTTGTTTACGATAATCAGCCGTATAAAAGTCTATTATTTCTTGTACAGATTTACCTTCCCGCTTAGCCCCTTTTTCAATTTTATCTTCTCCTTCGTCACCATCGCTAGTTAAATGACCAACATCGGTAATATTTAAAGTCCATTCGACTTGCCAGCCAGCTAATTTAGCTACTTTGGTGATGGTGTCCGGCAGCCAAGCCGCTCGCATGTTGCCAATGGTTTGGTAGTTATACACCGTGGGACCACAAGAATACATTTTAAGAGTATTTGGTTTAATAGTACTATCGGGATCAATCACGATTTTAGTTTTTTTGTAACTATCGTATAGTTGAAGAATTTTTGGTTTAGACATAAATAAAAACAAAAAATGATTTAAAATAAAAAATCCCCCGAACGGGGGTGGTTAAAATATTTTTCGACTTTGAGAAAAACAAAAAACACCAAAACCTACCCCCGTGTAGATGATAAACAACAACAGAAGCAGGTCATGGAAGGTAATCTTTGCATAGTTAAAGAATGAAAAACAAAAACAAAGTTGTCAAACCAAACTTGCCGCCAAAAAAGTGCTAATATTGATTGTAATTGAAGTATAAGCCTACTAATACTTATTGCCGAAAATAATCTTAAAAATCACAACCAAAGCCAGACTTTTTAAAAAGTCTTTAGGAATCGGTTTAATTTTGACAAGTCTAGACAATAAAGCTATAATCATTAGCATGTTTTAGCTTTTAAATAAAAATAAATATTATGATCCCAAGCAACCAAAATCCTTTCAATCAAAACAATAACTTTAATAAAGTAACACCTAATCCATACCCAACCCAGAATCCATACCCCCACCCTTTTTTTAGCCAAAATTACACACAAAACACAGTTAACTCAAATACACCTTCTTCAAATTATTATCAAAAAGCTAATCCAACTCAACAAAATAGACCTGTAACAGGTTACAATCCTTTTACCCAAAGACAGTCAGAAACCCCAAAACCATATAGCCCATTTAACCAAGAAGAATTGGAAGACAATCCTTTTAAAAAGAAAATTGAAGTCACCAATTTTGCATTTGATGAAGATATTTCTGAGCCAACAACCCCCCTTGACCCGCAAAACTCAACAACCCAAACACAGTTTTCAGTCCTAAACAATCATTCGACAAAAGAACCAATACAACCAGCTTTTAATACATCAGCAAATTTACCTATAAATGACTACAACTCGAATCAACAATCTCCAAAGCCACAAAATCATGCCCAAACATCTACCATAATCGACTCGAGACCTAAATTAAATGAATCCAACCCAAATCCTACTATCAAACCACAGAGTTATCAATTCTTCCCACAGAACTCATCACTAGAAACTCGACAACATGAACTAGAACAAAAACCTGTAATCCCACAAAGTATACCAGAAAACACTTATCAACCATTTTCACCGATAACTACCTTTTCTCAAGTCCAACCTTTCGAACAAGAACCAAGTTCCCAAGAAATTACTGAAGAACATAATTCAACACCAAAACAAAGAAAAAAGAAAAAAGAAAAAAATCGAAAGGGTGTAAGTATGCTAGCAACTTTTTTAATTTTAATTTTAACCGCTGGTATAGGAACTTTAGGCTATGTTTCTTTTGATTTTTATAGACAAATAAATGATCTCAAAGAAAAAAACCTTATTTTAAGAGAAGAAGCAAAGGTAGGTCCCGATGTTAGACTCCAAAATTTAATCAATAAGTACGAAAAAGAAATTGAAGGTCTAAAAGAAGATCTGGTTTTAGCTAAACAAAAAATTGAAGAATTAGGTGGTGATGCTTCTACAATACCAATAACTCAAAAAGAAATTTCTTTAGAAGATGCTCAATTTACAGCAATTACCGTATTTCCAGAATCAACTGTAGTAAATTCAAGTAAAACTGATAATAATCTTTGGAAGATTTCTTTAGTCACCAAAACTAATCAAAAATTGGATGTTTTTTTGGATAATCAGGGTAAAATAGTGTTAATTGAGCTACCACAAGAAAATTAACCAAAATAGAACAATATAGTTTTCTTAAACTAAAAATAGATGACTCTAAAACAAAAAAGACTTCTTAAACGAGTATCCTTAGCCTTGGAATGTTTAGGTGTTATCTTGTTACTTGTTTTCTTTGGATCCACTAACCCCCCTTTTCGACAAACAGATGACGATTCTTTTATACTTTTTCAATTTTTGGAAAAACAACACCTTCAGCAAGTCTTAGGAGCAACCTCTAATAGTCAAGACAATCCCTGTCCGGAAGACAAGCCGATTGTAGGTTGGATTGATTTTTCAGGTAATAAGCAAGTTAGAAAAGCTCTGCCACCCGGATCATCTGCCAGTGCTTGTTTTAAAGATCTAGAAGAGGCTCAATCTCAAGGCTTTAAAGTTTTGGAATAAATCTATTTTGTTTATTAGAATATTTTCTTAACAAGAAATGTATATTGAGATAGTTAGATTAGGTTTAGAACTGTGCTGTGATGAAAAATATATCAATCAGATTGAAAAAATTCTTAAATCTTTAGGTGTAAGACCAATTAAAGAATTATAATTTCTCAGCAAAAAGTACAGCTACCAAAAAATATCCTAAAAATTGTTCAAAAAATTTAGATTAGTTTTCCTTACTACTTTTATAGTAATTTGATTTGTATTATTAGCGATAAATTAGAGACAATTTATTGACAATAAAAATTGTTTTAAAATAAATGGAGTTATTTAGCCAAAAAATAAACAATGTTTTAAGCTATTTTATAGTGCTTTTGTATGAAAATTTCATTTATAGGAACCGGTTATGTAGGTCTTGTGGGTGGTGTTTGTTTTGCTGATAAAGGACACCAAGTGATTTGTATGGACAACGACCCAGCTAAAATTTCTTCTTTAAAACAAGGTAAGGTAACTATTTGGGAGCCAAACTTAGAAGAGTTATTAGTTAAAAATCTTAATAATAAAAACTTAAGTTTTACAGATGATTTACAGTTGGCGATCGAAAATTCGGATTTAATATTTTTTTGCCTGCCAACCCCAACTAATGAAGACGGATCAGCAGATTTACAGTATGTTTTAGATATTGCGAGCAAGATTGGAAAATTTTTTAATGGTTATAAATTAATTGTTAACAAAAGCACAGTTCCTGTTGGAACTACTAAAAAAATTAGAGAAGTATTAAGTCAATCAGCTAAAACTGATTTTGATGTTGTCTCTAATCCCGAGTTTTTAAGAGAAGGTAGAGCTGTTCAAGATTTTTTATACCCAGACAGAATAATAATCGGTGCAAGCTCAGACAAAGCTAAACAGATTATGAAAGATCTTTACAAAGATTTTATCAACGACGAAAATCAGCTCTTGTTTATGGATGAACAAAGTTCGGAAATGACTAAATATGCTTCCAATTCATTTTTAGCGACAAAAATTTCGTTCATTAATCAGATTGCCAATTTATGTGATATAATGGGTGCAGATATAGAGCAAGTAGCCTTAGGAATGGGTCTTGATCCTCGTATCGGTCATCAATTCTTAAAAGCTGGTATAGGCTATGGTGGTTCATGTTTCCCAAAAGATGTAAAAGCCTTGATTTCTTCAGCCGAGTCTGTTAGTTATAAATTTCATATTTTAGAGGCAGTACAACTAGTTAACACTAACCAAAGACAGTTATTTATAAACAAAATTTTAAATTATTTTCAAGGCAACATTAAAGACAAAAAGTTAGCTGTTTGGGGGTTAGCTTTCAAAGGTGATACTGATGACACAAGAGAATCACCAGCTTTAGATGTTGTTAAAAAATTATTAGATCAAGAAGCAAAAATTAGTGCCTTTGACCCGGCAGCTATGGATCAGGTAAAAAAATATTATAAACTAAATATAGAATATGCGATTGATATGTACGATACTTTAGATAATAGCGAGGCTTTACTGGTACTTACTGAATGGCAATTATTTAGAAATCCGGACTGGAATAAAGTTGCTACAAAACTGAAAAACAAAGTAATTTTTGATGCTAAAAACCTATTGGACAAGCAAGTTTTACAAAAAACCGGATTTGAATATTTTGGTATGGGTAGATAAACTAAAAGGTGATTGAGGATAATTTTAAATTAAAAAACAAGTATACTAAAATTTATAGATTAGACAAATGTCTTGGTTTTTATAAGATTTACTTTTACTTGCCTAAAATTGTATCTTTTAAAAAATTTTCATTCTAAACTTGCACAAAAATTTTAGTGTAATATAGATTCATCTTTTGAAATATTTGAATGTTTTGGGGTGTTATAATCTGATTTGACCAAAACTAATTTTCAGTAAAGTATAAAAACATATATTATTCGAGGTTTGTTTATGCTCCCTAGTGCTATAGAAGAGTTAGCCGAAAAATTAAGAATGTTTCCCGGAATTGGTAAAAAAAGTAGTCAAAAACTATCTATTGATGTCTTACAACTAACTCAGAACCAGTTTGACGAACTTATAAAAAGTCTGGTTGACACTAGACAAAAAGTACGATTTTGTAGTAACTGTGGCTTCTTTGCTCAAGATGATCTGTGTGAAATCTGCAAAAACAAATCCCGTGACCAACAACAAATTTGTCTTGTAGAAAAACCAACCGATGTTTTAACAATTGAAAAAAGTCGCAGCTATTTTGGCGCTTATCATGTTCTTAAAAAATTAATTTCTCCTTTGGATAATATTTTTCCTGCAGATACAACAGTTGATGATTTGTTTCATCGCAGAATTAAAAATCTGCTAGATCAAGACGGTAACAATATTGAATTAATCTTATTTTTTAGAAACAGTTTTGCTGCCGAAGCTACTACAGCATACATAAATCAAAAAATCAAAGAACTTAATTTACAAGATAAAATATGTTTAACTCGGCTAGCTCAAGGTTTGCCATTATACTACAATTTAGACACTCTAGATCAAGCAACAATTGCTAAAGCAATAGAAGACAGAAGAAAAATAGTCAATTGATATAAATTTTTAGTTAAATAACCAATTTAATATACAAGACTGTTTCTATTCAATTCAGACAGAGTCTCCGAATATTTAAAATTTTGTTCTTCTTTTAAATTTTATTTTGTTTAACTGATTAGGTTCAATATAAGAAATTTTAACTAAATACTAAAAATTTTCAAAAAAATTTAAAATACTCCTTCAAAAGCTTAATTTTAAGAATTGTCTAGTATTTCAGATTTAGTGCAATAGTCTTTTAGTCCTCTTTAAGTAGATTTTGAATCTTGGAGTAATAATTGGTTAACTGCACTTCTATGCTTTCTGTTGTTTGATATTCAATATTGTGGAAAAATTGTGGATAAGTTGTGAATATCTTACTCACCCATTGATTTTGATTATCTTGATTCAAAATGTAAAAATAATCTTCTACAAGTTTGGCATTTAGTTCTTGGTGCGAATTGGGTATAGGTACCAAATATGCTGGTTTTTGCAGATATAAAAGCTCAGATATAGACCCTAAACCAGCTCTACAAAGAACCACATCAGCCACATTTAGAGCTAATTTCATTTCTTTACTGGTTAACTCTGGAATAGATAAGTAACCACTGGTTTTGGTTAGTTGATATTCTTTTTGTTGCAAAACTCCTGTTAAGTGTAAAATGTTAAATCTGCTTTTTAGAATGGTTAAATTTTCTATTAGCCAATCGTTAATTTTTTCAGCCCCACTAGCTCCACCAAATACTAACAATAAAGGTTTTTCTGAGTTTAAATTTCTAAAAAATGAATGTAAAACAGGACGGGTATCAGCTATCTCTAAAGCTGTTTTCATCAGGTTTTCACTTTTAAAATCTTCTAAATTAATCGGATTAGGTATTTTTATACCTCTGGCAAAAGAAGAACTTACTTCAGCAGTGTAATCAAATACATAACTAACAAGATCGGCAAACCTAACTGTTAGTTTATTAGCTAGGCCCGGTAGAGGATCTTGTTGGTGAACTAATATTTTTATTTTTTTTCGGGAAAAGAAATTATATATTTTGGTTGCATAAATAATTGGTACTGCCAAAAAACTACCGGCAGAGAGAACTAGCTTTGGTTTTTGTAGAAGTAGAATTACTAAAGATAAAAAAATTGAATAATTTAGCAGTATTAGACTCCCAAAAATATCTAACCCATAAATCAACAAAGTCCACGGATTTTTTTTGATAGGTGGTCGTCTTAATTTGACTTCTGGTAAAAACAAAATTGGTATGTTTTCCCTTTCAGCTATTTTTTGTTCATAGCCACCTTTCACTCCAATTATTACTGGATTAACTTGTTTCAAATTTTGGCTGATAGTCAATAAAGGAACTATCGGGCCACCTGTACGACCTGCAATCAGTAAAATTTTTGACATCAACGCACTTGACTAGTTGTAATTGCTGGAAGACTCATTTTATACACTTCTCCAGTAAATTCGTCAACTGCTTCAAAATTAGCCTGTCGCATAATAGGTATGTTTTCAAATTTACCAGCTTGCATACTAACTTCCCACTCAAATTCGATAAAGAAAGCTGGTTTATTTTGGCTCCCTAAAAGTGCCTCTAATCGATCTATTTCAAAAATTATCTGACCGTTAGTAGCATTGTACTTTAAATTCTGACTAAATTCCTTTGGGTTAATACTGTCAGACTGCCAACTAGTGCTAGGAAGAGTGCTGGAGCTTCTAATTTTTACATTTTTAACGGCATTTTGCCCAGTTTTAATTATCCACCTGACTTTATACAGTCTTTTAGTTGAGTCTCCCGGATGTTCCGTAAAAGAAACCGAATTAGAAAAACTCACAAAACCAGAAGCTCTATATACTGGACCTTGTACAATTACGGGGTTAATATTGTCAGCCTTAGCTTCAACCTTAGGTATTAAAACATATGAACCCTGATTTAGTGATGGATTTACCATATCTTCCTGTTTTTTCACATTTATAGTAAATTGTATATTACCTTCTAAACCCGGAGGCATACTAGCTAAAAAATTAGCAGATTGACCACCCCATCTAATATTTTTGTTTTGTTCATTACCAATAATGTCGTTTCTAAATCTTAATGTAGTAAAATCTAGAACCCCTGCTGGATCGTTAATTGAGGCTACAATTTCTATGTTGTTAATAGGATTTTTGCTTTGGTTTTTGTAATCAATTTGAAAAGTTAGAGTTTCTCCTGGACTAAAAACTGGATTAGCTTGCTTGCCTACAATAAAAGTAGACAAAACTAAGGGTCTAGGAACTATTCTTATATCTCGACTTGTATTAAAAATACTTTGGTAAGTATTATCGGCTCGTTTAATAGAGATATCTAAACCAAATCTATGCTCAGTAAATTCTGGACCTTTCATTTTACCTCTAATATAGAGTTCCTGTCGAGAAGATTCAGGTAAAGTTTCTATGTCCCATATATTATTTCCATCAGTTGGGTTAACTCTTGGGCTGGAGGAATTAGATAATATTAACTCAGAACTTATGTATTCAAAAACATCTCTGTTGGGATAATCAACTTTCAACCTCAGATTGTTTAAATCACGATTTGAAAGATTTTCAAAAACAATTTTGATGATTGTTTCTGTGTCTGATTCTACATCTATATTATCTGGATTTATAGTTGCTGTAACCAAAGGTTTAGTAATTACCGTAGTTTTTCGTTCTAACTTAATTTCTTGACGATTATTGGGATAATTGATCAACGGTTCAGGTGTATAGATCAACACACCGCTCATAAAGGTTTCTTCATCAACTCTACCTGTCAAAATACCTTCGAATTGAACTAAAACAGATGAAGTGCCACCATCTTTATTTGCAGCATCTATTCTAGCAAAGGAGAAAACATTCCCCCGAGGATGACTTGGATTAGGAGTTATAGCTCTTTCAAAACGAAATTTGGAATCAAATTGTAATCTTAATTCCACATTTAACAAATCTACATTTTCCAAATTTTTTATTTCTATTTTCCAAGTATTAGCAATTCCCGAAGGTGATTCAGTAGGTGCTGTGAAAACCACTTCTACATTTTCAAATGGACCCGGTACAGTTTGGTTATTAAGATAAACAAGCCAACTACCTACACCAACAATTGACATTAAAACAAAAATCAACAAAATTACTTTCCAACGTTTGGTGAAAAATGTTGTAAATTTTTGTAACTTTGAGGCTGGTTGGCCAATATAACCTATATCTTTATTAAAAGATGGCTGGATTTTAGGTGACTCTATGTTTACATCAAAACGATTTGGAATTTGTTGAGAATAATTCTGGGAATAGTTTTCGTATTGAAAATTAGATGCAGGAACAGTCGGTCTGTAAAGATTTTCTTGAGGTTGATTATATTGATTTTGTTGTTGGTCTGCATTTGGGTTTTGATTTAAAGGATTATTTGAAAATATGGGTTTGTAGTTTTTGCTTATATCTTTTGTACCAAAATTTTTATCTTCTGGGTACAGATTATTCAGATCATTAGGATTTCCATTAAAATTTGTTGGTTTAGAAAAGTCTTTAATCATACTTCAAAGAATTTTGTTTTTATTTTTTTACTTTAATTTAACCACTAAAGTAGATTTGAAATAAAGAATATCGGTTTGATATGAATTATAGATAATTTCTTCAAAAAAGACAAGTTTTAGATTTATTTTGACAAAACTTAGTTAGTGCCATAAAATCTACATGATTTTAAATCTAAATATGTTCAACTTATTACCTTCAAAAATTGTTGTACAAAGACTTCTAATTATTCTATTTACCTGTTTAGCGATTTTATCTTCGGCTTCTTCTTGTACTTTGTTTGGCGGTTCTAGTAGTGGAGTAGTGTTAGGTGTGATTAAAAGAGATAATCCAGACGGTAAAGGTTATAGATTTGGTTTCATTAATACAGAAAAACTGTACACTGGTGAAGTTAAGCAAGGTAAATTAAATCCAGCTTCTGGTCTTAAAATGGCTCAAACAGGAGCTAATAGTTTATATCTCTTAACCGAAAAAAACGGTTTTTTTAGGACCGTGGATGGTGGTAAACATTGGGAAAGAAAATATGTTTTCGGATTTGAGGGCACCGCAACTGAACGAAGACAAATACAAAGAGAAATTAATGCATGGCTAGCAAGAAATGACAGTTTTATAGCCACAGATTTTGTTGTTGACCCTAAAGATGACGAGATTGTTTACATAACTGGGCAGTTTGAAAATGTTGGTAGAATTTTTAAAACAGAAAATGGTGGAAATAGTTTCAGTCAGATTTATAGCAGTGTAGAAAAAGACGGTTTTGTAAGATTTGTTACGGTTGACCCAGAAAATACACAAAATATTTATGCTTTGGCCGGTAAAGATACCATTATTCGTAGTCAAAATGGTGGCCAAACTTGGCAAAAAATGCACACCTTTGAGCGGGAAACCGTAGTCCAAATTGGATTCTACAACGATTTCTCAGATTCTTTATTTGCTCTTCTTAAAAATCAAGGATTGGCTTTTTCTGAAGACTTTGGAGAAACTTGGAGAATTCTTGAATTAACCAAAGACAAGCAAGCACTAGGTGAACAACCTACAGGAATATTTGGCCAAAGACCTAACAAAGACAATCCAAAATTCTCTTTATATGAGAAAGTTATTCCTGTTCAGTATGGTAATTATTGGGTAGTTATAGCCGACAAGAATATTTGGTTTTCAGATTCTCTAGAAAACACTTTCCTCAGATTATCTTTACCAACTGAGGCAAAAGAGTACGAAACATATGATATATTTCCCCACCCAACTCAAGCTCCCCAAAGAATGATGGTAGCAGTAAACAATAAACTTTTTGAAACTAAAGACGGTGGAAAGACTTGGAGTACAGGCGATAAAATTGGCTTACAAACACCGATTGGTAATATCGGCCAAATTATTATAGATCAAAATAATGACGAGATTATTTACCTTATGTTAGTAGATAAAAAAACTGTTCGACGAGATGGTTTGTATCAACGAGTGGGTGGTGATGGAATTTTTGGTTAATAAAGAAATTTTTAATAAATCTTAATAAACAAAAGTAGTGAAACAGGTAGTTAATTTTGCATAAGTGGTAAAAAATTCCACCTTGTGGCTAATGCAAACAATGAAAATATTGAAATTTTTCTAAAAGAAGATTCCTTTTCAAGGAGTGTAAACTATGTTTTACTAATTTTGGCCAAAAAATTTTGCTTTTTTCTAAACTCAGAATTTTTCTAAAAACCTTAATTTTACCTCAAAACCTAACTTCAGTTAGCAAAAAAATTGACAATTTAATCAAATTTAACCATTTTTTCAAAGTGTCTGATCCAATCAAGCCGAGATGGTGGAATGGTAGACACGAAGGACTTAAAATCCTTTGCCCTTTGGGGTGTGGGGGTTCGAGTCCCCCTCTCGGCACCAGATAAAATTTTTTTAAAAGACTTAAAGCAAAAACATTTACTTTGAAGTTTATAATACACAGTAGAAAATGTTAAAAGTAACAAATTCTAGTAAATTTAATTTATTCAAAATAAGATTAGAGACCTAAATGTAAAGGGGGTAGCTACAATTAAAAAGGGGTGCTATTTTCTTGACAATAGTGTTTTATTGAGGTCTACTATAGACAATATCATTTTGTCTAATTTTGTTTATGCCTTTTGTTTCATTAAATCAAAAAGAATTACAAAAAATTCTGGCTGTGTGTAGCCAAATTAGCCCAAGGGTAAGTGATGTAGAAATTTTTACTTTTACGAAGGTAATCATTAAGAAAGATAAAGTGGAGATAAACGCTTTTAATTCAACTATTTTTTATAGAGCTTTTCTTAGACCTACAAACATAGATATAGCAAACGAAGAAATTTCTTTTTTAATCAAGACCGATCTGTTTACTAATAGTGTATCTTTAATTCACGACGAAATAGTTGGAATTAATATTGATTTAGACAAAACTTCGCTTGTTTTACAAGGCTCAAACAGTAAACATACTTTAAGAATAAATACCGAAGAGTTATCTAATTTTACTGCCCCTCAAAATGATCCAGAAAAAGTTCAGGCTAAATTTTTGATAAATAGTAATTCTTTTATTCAAGCTAACAAAATAGCCCAAGTATCAGTAGGCAACCCTAGGACCGTTTACCAACCGGAGTTTTTGCATATTTGTTATACTTTAAACTTGGGTAAAAACCAGATTGCTATAGTGTCTACAGATAGATATCGAATGGCTAAAATACTGGTAGATGTTCGGGCTGAAGAAGTTGTGGAAGAGTTAAAATCAAGCCAAAAAAACTACCTTATTAACCCCAAAAGTCTAAATATTATCGCTAGCATAGTTAACTCATCTCCTGAAATGGAAATGACTTTTGAGAGTGAGTTGTTATGGGTGAGAATTGAAGAAAGCCAGCTAGCTGTAAGATATGGAGAAGGTGTCTATCCAGACTACGATAAAATACTACCTCAAAGTTTCGCTTGCAGTTTTATGATAAACACAAAAGAGGCTCTAGATGCTTTGAGACAAGTCTTTTATTTGGCAAAAATGAATACTAACAATAAATCTGTAACTTTACATGTTGAACCAACTAAAAATCAAATAACATTATCAACCACCACGAGTGATGGTTATTCTAGTGAAAGTACGATTAACATTACAAATTATGAAGGCAATCAAGAAAGTTGGACTCAGTCTTTTAATGCAGAATATCTAATTGACTACATTTCAAACGTTTCAACTGAACGAATTTTATGGGAATCTAATCCTTCTAAACCATCTTTATTGTCTCCAGAGAATCAAAAATCTCAACAAATATATTTGGTTAGTGGATTAAGATAGAAAAAACTAGTTCCAAGACTAAAACTACCCTCAATTCCATCATTTTCTTCCAAATAAAAAAATGCGGCTAGAAGTAAACAACCTTTGGAACCGGTTTTACACCTTCGATTAGTTTTTACTTAATAGTAAAATTAAAAAATTTATTTATTTTGAAAT
>FWWL01001002.1_pt1 | contig 68747 bp, 76 predicted proteins | sample 2228331 | NCBI WGS metagenome assembly FWWL01 (sample SAMEA103939775, study PRJEB20133) | metagenome
AAACTTAATGTTTTTACTTACGACAAATGGTATTGCACTAAACTTGGTCAATCAGGCACGAGATGGCTGAATCAACATGTTCAAGAGATCCCCATCCCCCCCATCACTCCTTCAAACGCTAACATTGTCAAGCAAATTGAAGAATTAGTGGATAGAATTCTTAAAATAAAGAAACAGGAAGGTTGCAAAGCTGATACCACCCACCTTGAAAGAGAGATTGATCAATTAGTTTATAAACTTTATGATTTAACAGAGGATGAGATAAAGATAGTAGAGGGTAAGAAGTGGTGATGATATTAAAATATTGTCTTTGATGCCCTTGGCTTAACTGAACAGAACTTGTTAAAGCAAGATTGGAAAAGGCAAGGAGTGTGTAATCTATGAATGATAGGGCTCACCACCAGTTATAACCACGTGTCTGTGAGGATGGGGGGATTTAATATGGCAACAGCAAGAGAAAGGATTAGAAATGAATACGACTTTCATGAAAGCCTTAACTAAAGAGCATACTGGCGTAGGAGACCTTAGAGTCTGTTTCTTCCTCGTGGTAGATTTGGTAGTCTAAGAATTTACCCCTCTGAACGCAAAGCTCCTTAAGCACATAGTAGAAGAAAAGATTGGTAAACTGCCCGTCTATGCGTGTGGAGTTGTTATCGCTCAGAAGAAGCTCAAAGGCGTCTTCTCCCCTCATGGACTCCATCAACGAGAGATACTCCTTGTCCCTGAAAGACGGGTCGTAGCTCACCGGGTCTCCGAACTTTCTTCCCACATGGCTCATGTCCACGCTGGAAATAAACAAAGTTTTATCCTCTTTCCCTTTCAAGGCAAGCAGGAGCTTTTGCGCCCCCTCTTTAAGGAAGTCCCTGTCCCCGTAGGAGATTATCATAGCCAAGGCCTTAGCCTGCGGATAAAGGAGCTTGGCGTAAAGGGTCTGAAACTCCACCGAGTGTTCCATCCGGTATGAAAGCATGTCGTGGGTTATGTCAAAGTCGTAAAGGCTTTGGAGTCTATCCACAAGGCTTTTGTCCGTCCTCAAAGCTCCGAAAGGTGTCTCAAAGTCAAAGGGGAAGACAGAAAGGGGCATCTCATGGTGGTAGTGGGAAACGCCGAGGATAACCACGATCTCTTTGTCATCCTTTAGCCTTGAGTAGGCTTGCCAGTAAGTGTTCTTGGCAACCCTCAGGTCCATATGGGGGACGAGCACACCTACCGCATCCACTTTCTGATGGTTTCCTTCTCCCTTAAGAAAGAGCTCACACTCTTTAGCTTCCGCTGGATAGCAATGTCCTACATGAGAGGGCTTTCGCACACCGTCGGAGATAAAGGATTTCTTAACCTCATCAAGTGCTTTGTAAAACTCTTCGCTCAAGAGCATTCGGTTTTCTCTCAAAAAGCTTATCAAACTCTGGAGCTCTTCATCCTTAAGGAGTATGCCCGTTGCCCTGAGAAAGTCCAGCTTGATGTCCAGAAGGTCTCTCGTGCCATCCATCAAAGAAAGAAGCAATAGCGTATCCTTCGGGACAAAAATTTCCGCACTTATTCCGTAAGGGTCTGACAGGATAAAACCATCCTTGTAAGGCTGGACGTGGAGAAACCTTACCTTTGGCCTTTCCATGCCTAAAAGCCAAAGATCTCTATAGGCTCTTCTCTGAATTTTCCATCTATCAGCTCCCAGCTCCTGTAAGCTACAACCTTTCCGTTGCTTACGGAAAAGATGATGTAGGAAAAACCTTCAAAGGCTCTCTCTTCGTCAAACTGGGAGGGTCTGTCTGGATGGTCAGGATGGGAGTGATACACTCCCACTATCTCCAGTCCAAACTCCTTAGCCCTCTTTTCTGCCTTGAGGTAGTCCTTTGGGTCTATCTCGTACCTGTCATTCTTCCTGTCTGGGTTTGCGTTCTTAGTCTCATAGACTCCAAAGACCGTCCTCACGTCCGATTCTATCTTCCCAAGCAAAAGTCCGCAAGCTTCGTAAGGGTAGTCCCTTTGAGCATGTTCTATAGCCTTGTCTAAGGCTCTCTTCCTTATCCTCAGCATGGTCAAACCAAAGCGTGTTCAACGAGTAGTTCCGCTATCTGGATGGCGTTGGTAGCGGCGCCCTTGCGTATGTTATCCGCCACAACCCACATGGAAAGCCCCGGCTCAAAGACCAAGTCCTTCCTTATCCTTCCCACAAAGACCTCGTCCCTACCTTCCGCCATTATGGGCATGGGGTATTCCTTGTTTTCCGGCTCGTCCACCACAACCACCCCCTTTGCCCTCTTGAGAAGCTCCCGTGCCTCTTGGGGTGATATCTCCTTCTTGGTCTTTACGGAGATGGCTTCCGAGTGTCCGTAGAATACAGGCACTCTGACGGTTGTAGGAGAGACCTTTATGTTAGGGTCGTGCATTATCTTTCTTGTCTCGTTTACCATCTTCATCTCTTCCTTGGTGTATCCGTTTTCCGTAAAAACATCTATCTGGGGCACCACGTTAAAGGCTATCCTCTTGGGAAGGGCTTTAGGCTCTGGCAACTCCTTACCCTCGCACCAAGCTTTGGTCTGCTCTTTGAGCTCCCTTATAGCCTTTGCACCCGCTCCCGAGACGGACTGGTAGGTAGACACCACTATGGCTTCTATACCCACCGCATCGTATATGGGTTTTAAGGCCACAACCATCTGTATTGTAGAACAGTTAGGGTTGGCGATTATTCCCTTGTGCCACTCTACATCCTCGGGGTTTACCTCGGGAACTACCAGGGGCACTTCAGGGTCCATCCTCCAAGCGGAGGAGTTGTCTATGACCACCGCTCCGTCCTTGGCAAAGAGGGGAGCATACTCCTTGCTTACAGCCCCTCCGGCGGAGAAGAGGGCTATGTCTATACCTTTAAAGCTCCTCTGTTTGTTAAGAGCCTGAACCTTAGTCTTTTCACCTTTGAAGGAGAGCTCCACACCCTCCGAGCGCTCACTGGCAAAGAGATACAGCTCATCCACGGGGAAGTTCCTCTCCTCAAGGACCTTGAGGAACACCCTTCCCACTTCTCCTGTAGCTCCAACGACCGCAACCCTGTAGCCCATGGTTTAAAATTATAACCTCTTATGGTGTATGTGCTCTTTATACTTTTGGCCTTTCTTTCCTTGCTACCCAACCTGTGGCTATATCCCTTCAAAGGCGAAGAGTCCCTGAGGGTTTTGGTTGCTTTTGAGATGTTCCACCAAGGCAGCCTTTTACAACCCACCTTGCTTGGGGAACCTTACTTTAACAAACCACCCCTCTTTAACTGGCTCATAATCCTCTTTTCTTACATCATACCTTGGAGCGAGCTTACCGTTAGGGCAGTTAGCCTAACCTCTCTTCTCCTTTCTACGCTGAACACCTTCCTTATAGCAAGGGTTGTGCTAAGAGATAGGGAGTTTGCCCTTCTGGCATCTTTGGTATTCCTGACCTTCGGAAACATCCTTTTTTTCTACGGGTATCTCGGGGAGATAGACATAACGCTTACCTTTTTTGTCTCTTCAGTATTCTTAAGTCTTTACCTGTCTTACCTAAGGGGCGCGGATGTATTTTTGATAACCGCAGGTTTATTTTCTGGGCTTGCCTTCCTTCTGAAGGGCTTTCCTGCCTACGGCTTTTATGGTATAAGCCTTTTGGTCTTTACCCTTTACTCTAAGAGCCTTAGGTTTGTCCTTTCAAAGTGGGCAGTTTTTAGCCATCTTTTGGCGGTTTTAATCCCCTTTGTATGGTTTTTAAGCCTTCCCGAACCTTTCACATACCTTAAGACTCTCTTTCATGAGAGCTTCTCCAGAGTTTCATCGGAGGAGTTCAGCAGGCTAAAACATGCGGTTAAGTTTTTACTGCTTACCTTCAAGGACACGCTTCCTTGGAGCTTCCTGTCTGTTTTGGCTCTTTATGTAATCTTGAAAAGAAAAGAACAAATCCGTTTCAAGCCTCTCTATCTAACAGCTTTGCTCTTCTCTGTTAACTATCTACCCTATCTCCTTTCCAACAGTGCGGGCAGGTACATCCTACCCCTCTATCCACTCCTTGCGGTAATGTTTGCCTATCTTATAGGTGCGGTAAGGAATTCTTCCTTTAAAAGGCTCGTGTATGCAACTCTTTCGCTGGTCATCTTTCTTAGACTGCTTTACGGTCTTGTCTTTTTCCCCTACTATGCAAACAGGGAAAACTCGGAGAAGAGGATAGCACTGGATATACACTCCTTGGTAGGTAATTCCAAACTTGCCTGCAACTGTGTGGAGCACAAAAGCGTGTGCCTTTACTTAGGTCTGTGGCGTGGAGAGTCTCTGAAGACTTTAAGGAAAACACCCGATGCGGAGTATCTTATTGAATGTGGGCAGTCCTCAGATGGGGCACTGAAGGAATACAAAGGTGGAAGGATAAAGCTTATTCATTTAAAATCTTAATCTATGAAGAAAGTCCTTATAGCCAACAGAGGAGAGGTTGCCCTCAGGATAATAAGGGCTTGTAAGGAGCTGGGGATAAAAACGGTTGCCATATACTCCGAGGCGGATGCTCAATCCCTCTATGTAAAAAAGGCGGATGAGTCCTACCTCATACCCGGAGACCCCATAAGGGCATATCTGGACTACCACAGGATAGTGGACCTTACCAGGTCGGTGGGTGCGGATGCCATCCATCCCGGGTATGGCTTCCTTGCGGAGAACGCAGACTTTGCCCGCTACTGCATAAAGTCCGGTCTTATCTTCATAGGTCCGAAACCCGAACACATAGAGATGTTCGGAGATAAGGTAAAGGCTAAAAAGGTGGTCAAGGAGCTCGGACTTCCCACAGTGCCGGGCGTTGAGGAACCTCTTAAAAACTATGAAGATGCCCTTCATTATGCAAGACAGATAGGCTTTCCCGTCATCCTCAAGTCCGCCTACGGCGGTGGCGGAAGGGGTATGAGGGTGGTAAGGAATGAGAGGGAGCTCCCCGCGCTTTTTGAATCGGGCTACAGGGAAGCGGAAGCCTTCTTCGGTAAGGGAGACCTGTTTATAGAAAAGTATCTGGAAAACCCCAAACACATAGAGGTGCAAATCTTGGGAGACAAGTATGGCAATGTGGTGCATTTGGGAGAGAGGGATTGCTCCATACAGAGAAAGCACCAGAAGGTCATAGAGATAACACCCTGCCCCGTGTTACCGAATGACCTGAGGAAGAAGATGCTTGGTCTTAGCGTCAAGGCTATGATGCATGTGGGATACGAAAGCGCGGGCACCTTGGAGTTTCTGGTGGACCTCAAAAACAAGGAGTTTTACTTCATAGAGATGAACACCAGGCTTCAGGTGGAGCACACCATAACGGAGATGGTCACGGGCGTAGACATAGTGGAGCAGATGATAAGGATAGCAAGGGGTGAGCCCTTGGAGTTTTCCCAGAGCGACATCACCTTCAGGGGCTATGCCATAGAGTTCAGGATAAACGCGGAAGACCCCAGAAGAAACTTCGCTCCAGCGCCGGGTAAGATTACTGCCTACTACTCCCCCGGAGGTCCGGGAGTGAGGATGGATGCAGGGGTTTACAAAGACTTTGTTATACCTCCATACTACGATTCCATGATTGCCAAGATGTCCGTGTGGGCGCTAACATGGGACAGGGTTTTGGCAAGGGCAAGAAGGGCAATAGACGAGTTCATAATCAGGGGAGTTCCTACCAACATACCCTTGCACAGGGAAATCATAAGAGACCCGGACTTCATCGGCGGATACTTCGGTATTAGCTTCCTTGAGGAGAAACTACCCACCTACGACTTTGAGGTGGAAGGCGTGGTAGACCCCGAAGACATAGCCTTGGCTATATCTGCCGCCATAGCGGGCTACTACGGGCTGTAAAGTATGCTTCTTCCCTTGCTCATAAACCCCTCCTTACTCTTTACCTTAACTGTAAAGGTAGTGCTTTTTTCGGGAAGGGGTAGCTCAAAGGTAAAACCCTTTGTCTCTCCCAAAAGCTTATCTCCGCTGTATACAAGAAAAGACTGATAATCCCCTTCATACGACCATACCAGTATGAGGAGGTCTTTAGTTGTTCTGTATTCCAAGTCCTTTACATCTTCCACTTCCGGTGGTGGTAAGGGCTCAAGGCAGAAAGAAGTAGGATAGCTCTCCCTTGAACCTACCACACCCGTGAGTGCATAGCATAGCTTTGTGTAAGACCTCTCAAGGTTAAAGCTCTCCCCCATATCCTTCCTACTGCCGAGCTCCAAATCCCCGTTTACGATTGCATAAAGGGCATACCTCTCATACCCTTGCGCTTTCACTAAAACCTTATCCTTCTCATACCTTAGGTTGACCTCGGGCTTACCTTCTAAGACCCCATCCACGCAGTATTTAGCTTTACCTTCTCCAACACGCTCCACGGTAAAACAGAAGGCTTTTGGTTCTCTCTTGTACAGAAAACCCTTATCTTCCTCAAACCCCCTTATCCGAATTGCATCTTCCAAGCTTCTCACGTAAACCGTGTCCCCTATGCGCCTGATTTCAATTTTAGGTCTCATCAGTACCTGAGGGTCCGCCTTTATGCCGCAGGAGAGGGTTATCAAAAGAATTATCAGAACATACCACATGCAATGGTTATATTTTAAGGCATTATGTGGTTGTTTATGCTTATTGTGGGGATGATGGGCTTTTCCTTTTCCTTTGAAAGGCAGTTGAGAGAGGCACAGGTTGTATACTTACCGGAGGTTCACATCAGCAGAGAAGACCACGAGTTCCAGCTTGAGGTGATTAAAAGACTTCATGAGATAGGTCTTAAGTTTGCAATAGCCATGGAGATGTTCCAGCAGGGTTTTCAGCAGGCTCTTGATGATTATGTGGATTACAAGATAGACGAGGAAGAGATGCTAAGAAGGACAGAATACCGCAAGAGGTGGGGCTATGACCCAAGCCTTTATGCTCCCATATGGCGCTTTGCAAAGGAGAAGGGTGTAAGGATATACGCCATAAACGCACCTACGGAGCTCATGAGGAGGGTAAGGGACGGGGGGCTTGAGAATATTTCAGACCCTCTTCTGCCCAGCCCGGTGATAGACCAAACGGAAAAGGAAAAGAGAGAGCTCAGAGAGTTCCTACGGTTCCATCCCAAGATAGAAGAAAAGGCTTTCCTTGACGGACAGAACACCTGGGACAACGTCATGGCTTTTGCCATTGTGCGCCTTCTTGAAAAGCATGAGAGGGTGGTGGTGCTTTTGGGTAAGGGTCATGCGTCTTCCCTTGATATGGGAGTTCCCAGAAGGGTAGCCCTGCTGAGACCAAGCACCAAACAGGTTATCCTATCAAGAGACTCACAAGCTCAGGTTCAACAGCCTTGAGGAGCTCTTCCTTCTCGTAGGGTAGCCCTTCCAAGGACTCACTCAATCCAAACACCCTTTTAATAACACCTTCCTCAATCAAGAGACCTGCGGGCTTACCGTTGAGCTCAAAGCTCCTTATAAATACCCCTTCCCTCACCTTTATCAGTCTATGCCTTCTTCCTGTATCCTCAAAGAGAAACTCTTCGGAAGTTAGCTCTTCCTTTAGCCTGTCCGCAAGCATGAGAGCATCCTCCGGCACTTCAGACACTTCTTCAAAATCAAAGCTCTTAGAAAACTCTTCCACAAGCAAGCTTGCCAGTTCATCGTAAGAAACATCCCTTTTTAACTCCCTTTCCAGCCAAGTCATGTTTTCCTCAAGGGCTTCTTTGACAAAACTTCTCAGGCTTTCATGGGGAAGTCTAAAGAGCCTTGCCATAAGGCGTGTGTCAAACCTGATGAGTATGTTTCCCACAAACACCAAATACCTTCCTATGTCACCCGCTCCCTGTCCGCTTATCTTCTTCCCTCCCACAACAATGTCGTTTATGGGTCTGTACTCTGCGGGCAAGCCAAGTCTTCTGTAAACCCTCAGGACAGGTTCGCAGAGGACCTTGTAGCTATCCACCACCCTGAAGGGCAACATGCTCTTAGGCAGTATGAGCTGATAGAAGACCTGACCCCGAGACAAAAGCACTGCACCCCCTCCCGTCTCGCGCCTTATGATGGGGATGCCTAAGTTTTGGCACTCTCTGTATTCTATTAGTTCGCCGAGGTTGTCAAGAAGACCAAGACACAGAAAGGTCTCCTCCGGTTCGGTTATTATAAGGCCGGTATAACCCAGCCTTGCCATGGCATGGAAGAGGGTCACGGACCTGAGGTTTTTCTGCCTACCCGCAAGGTAAACACGCACCCTTATAATTTTAGACTATGGCTTTGATAAGGGACTACAGGGGTATTTATCCACAGATACACCCGAGCGTTTTCTTGGCTGAAAACTCGGTGGTCATAGGCGATGTGCACATCGGAGAGGACTCAAGCGTGTGGTATGGTGTGGTAATCAGGGGAGATGTGAACTACATACGCATAGGGAAGAGAACCAACATACAGGACAACTCGGTAATACATGTGACCCATGACACCCACCCTACGGTGATAGGCGATGAAGTCACGGTAGGACACAGGGTCATACTCCACGGGTGCACCGTAGGCAACAGGGTTCTCATAGGCATGGGAGCGGTGGTTATGGACGGGGTGAAGATAAACGATTATGTCCTCGTTGGCGCGGGAGCTCTCATCACTCCCAACAAGGAAATACCCTCCGGGGTCCTCGTTGCGGGCGTGCCCGCCAAGGTGATAAGGGACCTAAGACCCGAAGAGATAAGGCTCATAGAGGAGTCCGCACAGAACTATGTAAACTACAGGAACACCTACCTACAAGGCTCCCTTGGTTGAGGGTATATCCTGACCGCTTGAGCTTACCGCCTGACGCAAGGATAGGGCTAACGCCTTCACGCACGCTTCCGCCACATGGTGGAGTATCCTGCCCGAGAAGACCCTCATGTGCACGGTAGCCCTTGCCTCCAAGGTAAAGCCCTTGAAGAACTCCCATATGAGCTCAAAGTCAAAGTCGGTTATCTTGCCCTTTAAACCCAAGTCCTCGTAAAAGAACATGGGTCTTCCCGAGATGTCAACGGCGCAGAGGACCAGACTTTCATCCATAGGCAGTATGGCATGCCCAAACCTGTTTATACCCTTTTTGTCCCCCAACGCCTGCAAGAAAGCCATACCCAGAACGATGCCCACATCCTCCACCGTATGGTGGTGGGATACATGCACATCACCCTGAGCCTTGACCTTCAGGTCAAAGCGTGAGTGTTTGGAAAAACTCTCCAGCATGTGGTTGAGAAAACCCACAGGTGTGTCTATCTCATACAAGCCCACACCGTCAAGGTTTATGGAGAGCTCTATGCTCGTTTCCTTTGTCTTCCTGCTTACGCTTGCAGTCCTCATGATTAAATTATAAATAATGCTGGTCCTCTTCTCCCGACGATTTAGTATAATTTATCCATGAGCGTAAGGCATCAGGTAAGACAGCGGATAGAAGAACTCTTTTCCAAGTTTAAGGACTTTAAGGGTGAGTTTACCCTATACAACGTCTACTCTCCCGTGTATACGCAGAGGGAAAACCTGCCTGTGAACCAAGTGGATGTGGAGGAGTTCAACTATGTGGACATACGCGTCAACTTGGAGGACCCAGAGAGCGTAAAGAGGTTTTTGGACAGGACCACCAGGGAGACCCTCGAGAACGAGGTAAAGGGATACTACCTCTTTGGCATGCTCCTTGACACCGGAAAGGAATACATACACTCTTCGGACAACCCTTTGTTTGAGGAGCTCCTGGAGGATATGAAAGAGGCGATAGAAAGGCTGAAGGAGGAATGATAAGCCTAATACTCCTCGCGGGAGGAAGCGGTAAGAGGTTTGGACAGAAAAAGCAGTATGTAAAGATACTGGGAAAGCCTTTATACCTATACTCCTTAGAGAGGACGATGGGTCTCTTTGACGAGGTCCTTTTGGTGCTTCCGGAGGAGGATATGGATAAGGTTAGCGTGCCCTTTGGTGTGGTAAAGGTAAAAGGCGGTAAGGAGCGTCAAGACTCGGTCTTCAATGCCCTTTTGGAAGCCAAGGGGGATGTGGTGGTTATCCATGACTGTGCCAGACCCTTTGCCACCAAAGAGATGTTTTTAAAGGTGTCCCAGCTTGGGGGATACGAGGGCAAGATTACCGCCATACCGGTTAGGGATACCGTCAAGATGGTGGCGGATGCCTATGTGGTGAAGACCATAGACAGGTCCAACCTGTGGCTCTCTCAAACACCCCAAGCCTTCAGAAGGCGCACCCTCCTTGAAGCCCACTTCAGAGCCAGAAACGAGGGCTTTTTAGCCACCGACGATGCCATGCTCTTGGAGAGGTATGGCTATAAAGTAGGCGTGGTGGAAGGCTCACCCCTCAACATCAAGATAACCTACCCCGAGGACATCCATTATGCGGAATGTCTTCTGCTGGCTTCGAAGAAAAAAAGCGCGGAAAGTATCTGAGAGCTCAGGGAATAGACCACGAGGTATGCTACACCCAAGCTGTAAAGGTAGCCCATCAATGTGGCACCAAGCAGAGAGGAAACGCCCAGGGTAAAGTGGAGCATGCCGTATGCCCTTCCTCTGGAGGTTAAGGGTATGTTTTTGGCAACCCAGGAGCGCATGATGGACTCCTGAAGCCCAAGGCTCATACCCCAGAGCACCAGCCCGAAAAACATCCACACACTTCCGAAGAGCAAGACGATGTAGGCAGCGGTGATTAACACACCCAAGGCAAGGACCGCATCTCCCTTTTTGTCAAAGAGGTAGCCGAAAAACACGGCGGACAGGGCATCCACCAACATGGCAAAGGCGTAAGACATGGGTATTAGGTAGCTTTCAAGACCGAGAGCCTTCTGATGGTAGGCTATGAGAGGAAAGGGAAAAAAGCCCAATCCCAAAAAGGCTGTGCCCGTCAGGTAAACAAAGAAGTTAAGGGGTAGCTCTCCTTGAGCCTGCCTTACCTTTACTCCGTCAGTGTGGTCTTGGTAAGTCCTCTTGGCGTAAAGGAGAAAGAGTAAGGAGACCATGGAGGGTAAAAGAAGGAAGGCAAAGGCTGTCCTGTAGCTGTCAAGGGTGTATAGGATGGATGCAACCAGCAGGGGACCGCCCACCGCACCCATCTGGTCCAAAAATTCGTGAAGTCCGAAGCCCTTTCCGTGACCTACCCTTTCCGTTGCATGGGAGAGGAGAGCGTCCCTTGATGGCGTCCTTATAGCTTTTCCTACTCTCTCAAGCACTATCAAAAGGCTCGCGGTTTGCCAAGAGCCCACCAGAGCCAGGGCAGGCACAGAAAGGAGGTTGAGCGTATAGCCCGTGAGAGTAAAAGTCCAGTGAGATTTGAACCTGTCCGAAAGATAACCAAAAAGAAGCCTTAGAGTATAGCCCAGAAACTCTGCGATTCCAGACACCGCACCCACCACGAGGGCACTCGCACCCAGAAGGGCAAGGTAGGGACCCGTGATACTCCTCGCACTCTCGTAGGTTATGTCAGCAAAGAGACTGACAACGCCCATCAAGACTATGAAGGTGTAGGCTCTCCTTTTATCCCACATCCAAATCTTCAACCAGACCCAGCACTTGAACCTCCAGATGCTTTCCTATGTTCTCCAAGACGGAAAACAGGTTCTCATAGGTGTCCGGTGTGGCTATTAGATAAACCAGGTCTTGGGCTTTTTCCCTTGTCCTGACTATAGCGTTCCTTCCGGAGCCGTCCATGAGGGCTGTAAAGAGCCCTATCTTCTCCTTGGGAACCCTGACCAACAAGACCTTAGCCTTTACTTCCTTCGTCCTCATGTTTGATGGTCTTGGCGTTGAACATGTCCTTGAGCTCCTTGACCATTTGGGGCGTCTTTTTCTTCTCCTCTACCTTGATGACCTCAAACTCCACATAAGGGGCGAGCCTTTTTATCTTCTCTGGCTCTACTACTTTTACATCGTCGGCGGTGATTGTAAAGACGAGCTTATCACCTTCTATCCTGTATTTTGCCCTCTCCAGTGCGCCCTTTGCCACCGGTTTTAAACCCTTGATGGCTTGGAGGAAGCTCTCCCTTAGGTCCTTTGCCTGCGTCTCTTGGGTATCTTCTTGGTGCTTTGTTTCTTCGGATGGGTTTTCTTCCTTCTGTGAGGGACGGGCGCCGGCTATGGCGTTTACCAGTTCCCCAAGGGGCATTATGTCCTTGACTATCAGACTCTTGATTATGGCAAGCTCTACCGCCCTCTGGAAGGACCTCACCCTTGCGTCTGCGTTCACATCGTTTACTATCTTCTCAAGGTAGAGGATGGCGTTCAAGGGAAGCTGGTCAAACTCCCTGTGAAAGTCCTCTACCTGAAGGAGTTTATAAGGGTCTTTTAGGTTTTTATACAGCATTATGTCCCTTACCTCGTCCTGAACCATACTCCAAAAGCGCACGAGGTTAAAGCCCTTCTCCACCAAGCTGTCCACCACCTCTATGGCTGAGTCTGCGTCTCCTTTGACCAAAAGCCTTATGAAGTCCCTCACCTTCTCCTGGGTGGGTATGCCCAAGAGCTCTTCTACCACCTCCAGGCTCACCCTACCCTCGCCGTAGGTGACTGCCTGGTCAAGTAAAGACACCGCATCCCTCATGCCCCCGTCGCTCGCCTTTGCCAGAGCTCTCAGGGCACTTTCTTCATACTCTACCTTTTCTTTCTCACAGATAGCCTTGAGGTTGCTGACCATCTCCTCTTCGGAGAGCTTACCAAAGAGTAACCTCTGGCATCTGGAGAGTATGGTGGGGATTATCTTTTCATACTCGGTGGTGCAGAGGATAAAGATGGTTCGGGGTGGAGGCTCTTCAAGGGTTTTCAGGAGGGCATTGAAGGCTTCCTTGGTAAGCATGTGGGCTTCGTCCAGTATGTATACCTTATACTTCCCCTTTATGGGTGTGTAGGAGACCGCATCCCTGATGGACCTGATATCGTCTATTCCCCTGTTGGATGCGGCGTCCAGTTCTATGAGGTCAGGAAAACTGCCCTTGTCTACGCTTACGCAGTTTTCACACTCACCGCAGGGCTCACCGTCCTGAGGGTTCAGGCAATTTATCGCCTTTGTGAGTATACGCGCCATTGTTGTTTTGCCCGTTCCCCTCGGACCTGCGAAGATGTAAGCTGAGGCGAGTTTACCCGTCCTTACCGCGTTGAGAAGAATCCTCTTGGGCACCTCCTGACCCACCACCTCGCCGAAGCGCCTGGGTCTGTATTTCCTCGCAAAGGGTATATGCATGACTAAAATTTTAAACTACGGACCTCTTTGACCCACACACATAGCACACGCCCTCCTCCGTCTTAGCCCAATGTCTTGTGCCCGCCCTTATCTCAAGGAAGTCTCCCTCTTTCAGGTGGTATACACCCTCTTGGGTCCCTATGGTGATAGAGCCTCTGTATACAAACCTGACCTCATCCTCTGCGTGGGTATGCCAGTCGTAAAAAGTTCCCGGAGGGTCGCACCATGTGTAGAGGTTTGTATAACCTTCCCTTTCAAGCCTTTTGATAATCTCCTTAGGGTCAAGGTTCATGTTTTAAGGCTCACCTGTTTTTCGTAAAGCCTATTCAAGTTCTCGCTCCTTCTCGTTATCCAATTGCTTCTGTAAAGATGGAGCTCGGGCTTTTGGTAAGCTCCTTCTCCCTTTAGCACGGGCACATCTTTCTCTCGGGCGGGCACGGAAGACAAAAGGTCTTGGTAAAAGCCTTCCTCAGTGAACCTCCAAGGTAAAAAGCCCCTGAGCTCTACCTTACCCATCAGAGAGGTAAGGCTTGAGTTAGTCTCACCGAAAAGGCTCATAGGAATCTTTACGTGAGCCATGAGCGAAAGCCCATCGTCAAAGGGGGTAAACAGGATGAGCTTTTCAAGATTACTCAAGGCCCTCTTTAGTTCCAAAGGTTCGTAATAATCCAAAAGGTCCTCTCCGAAGACTATAAGATTTTTAATCCTACCATCAAGCACCGCAGACATCACCGCGGGAAGGTCAGAAAGAAGCCCCTTGAAGCGTTCATACACGCCCAAGAAGTTGGCTCCGTAATGCAGGAGGTAAACCTTATAACCCTTCAACCTCTCACCCCAAGCCTTGGCATCCTCAAGACCGGTGGTGTTTACAACTATCAAAGGCTTATCCTCAAGCTTTGAGAGCTCCTCAGGAGTTATGGGGACTGGGTTAAACTTTTGGTCCCTTATTCTCTCACCGTGCAGTGTATACACCTTGCCCTTCATGTAGTAGGAAAGGACGGGAGCTGTTGATGTTATGTCATCCCCCACAAGCACATAGGCTTTGGCATTTTTAAACTCTTCAAAGGTGGGATGCCGGTAATCTCCGTAACCTTCTAAAAACCTCATAAAGTCCAAGGTTAGGGTGGAGGTCACATAACAGCCGGTAGACTTTAAAAGCTTCAGCACTGCATCAAGGCTCTCATTGCTTATGAAGTTAGATAGCACCACCGCAGTCTCTTGGGGCTTGTTCTTGAGGATGGTGGCGAGCAGGTTAACCATGTCTCCCGTTGTCTCTTCCTTTCCGTGCATCACCGGGCGCAAGAGCCTGTTGGAGTTAAGCACATCGTAGCCGAAGAAGGCTTTGGCGCATATGTTCAGCTCGTCGGTGGGCTTGGTCCTGTAAACTTTACGCTCCGAGCGCCAATCCCCCAAACCGTACTCTACCTGGATCTCACACCCGACAGGACAGATGTTGCACGCGCTTTTACCCCTTTGAAGCAACCAGCTCCTTGTCCAGTATTTGAAGGGCTTGGAGATGATGGCTCCTACGGGGCACACATGGACGCATATGCCGCACATCTCGCAGGTGGATGTGTCAAAGGGCTTTTCCACTGGGGCTATGTTGGCATGAAAGCCCCTTTCCTCCACATACAGGGCATTGGCACCCACCACATCGCCACACGCACGTGTGCATCTATAACACACCACGCAACGGTTGGTGTAGTATTCCAAGAAATCGCTCTCCCAATCCACGCTGTGTCTGTGCTTTTCGAGGGCTGATATGGGGACTATCTGTTTCTGCGGTCCGTAGAGAGCTCCGTAATTCTGAAGGTCGCACTCGCCCGCCTTGTCGCATATGGGACAGTCAAGCGGATGTCTCGTCATGAGGGCTTGAAGCAGGTATTTTTGGTTTTCTACCACCGTGGGGTGCTTGGTAGATATGACCATTCCATCTTCCACGGGCGTGTTGCAGGTGGTAAATAGTCTTCCGGTCTTTTCGTTATAGGCTATACACATCCTGCATGCGCCTATTATCTTGAGCCTGGGATGGTAGCAGAAGTAAGGTATGTTTATGCCCTTTTCAAGGGCTGCTTGAAGGACCGTTTTGCCCTTTGGGACCTCAAGCTCTTCCCCGTCTATGGTAATCCTTACCTTTTCCTCCATAATAAATAGCATAAACTATGAGATGTCAAAAAGTCTTGATTTGTGTCATGGGCTTCCACCGGATATGGCGTTTATGACCCTGATGTGGTCTCCGTGCCTTAGTTCGTCCTTGATGTCCAAAACCTCATCACCCCTGACCGCAAAGGCATACTCGCGCGAGAGGTTAAGGGCTTTGAGCACATCCTCCACCCTTACACGCTCGGAGTCAAAGCTCAATCTGAGCTCTCTGCCCCTGTAAGAAACCACAACTTCCATGACAAAATAATATTATGAAAAGGAGAAAGGCTGAGAGGCATACAAAAGAGGAGAAGAGGTTGCAGATAATAAGGACCGCATGCAAGCTCTTTTCTCAAAAGGGCTATCATCACACCACCATGCCCCACATAGCGAGAGCTCTTCGCATGAGCGTGGGAAATCTGTATTACTACTTTGAGTCCAAAGAGGAGCTGGCTAAGGAGGTCATGCTGACCGTCTCTTCGTGGGTGGCTCAGCGTCTCAGAAGCGTAAACCAGAAGGATATACCAACCAAGGAGAAGATAAGGGAGTTCACAAGGGAGTTTCTCCTCATAGCACAGGAGGAGCCCGAGCTCATAGAGTATTTTTTGAGGGTTTTTATGGCAAACAGGGAGGTGTTTCCGGAGGAGTGTAGTGGGTTTAACTGCATACAGGAGGTCATACAGGAGATAACGCTCTTGCTGACGACAGGTGCGCAGAGGGGGGAGATTAAGGATGTGGACCTCCTCCTGGGCTTTACAGCCCTCATGGGTCCCATGGGAGGTCTGGTCTTCTTACGGGGGGAGGGCTTGCTTGAGAGGGAGCTTCCACAGTATGCAGACGATTTGACGGAGCTCCTTTGGAGCGGTTTCAAGAGGTGATTGATTGGAGGTGGCGGTAGAACTCCGGATAAGAAACTTTTACGCAGTTGGGGTCATCTATGATGGTCTCGCCGTGAGCCAAAAGACCCGCCACGGAGAAAGCCATGGCTATCCGGTGGTCGTGGTAGGTCCTTATAAGAGCGCCTCTTAGTCCCTTACCTCCTTGCACCGCAAACCCGTCCTCGTATTCTTCTACGTGCACATCCATGGCTCTTAGGTTCTCCACCACCGCCCTTATCCTGTCGCTCTCTTTAACGCGGAGCTCTCTCGCTCCCCTAACTTCGGACACGCCTTCCGCAAAAGCCATGACTACCGCCAGTATGGGAATCTCATCTATCATTGATGGCACATCCTCTTCATACACACGAACCGCCTTTAGAGAGTTTCCCGACCTTACCAGTATGTCCGCCACCTGCTCTCCGGAGAGCACCCTCACGTTGGTATACTCTATGTTAGCTCCCATCTGCTTTAGCTTTCTGTAAAAGCCGTCCCTTGTAGGGTTTATAAGCACGTCCCTTAGAAGCAGTTCTCCTTTATCCGCAAGCACAGCCAACGCGGTAAAGAAAGATGCGGAAGATGGGTCCGCTGGGCAGTAAACCTCCGTCCCGTGCAAGGTCTGTCCACCCTCCAGCTTTACCGCGTGTCCCTCTTGGGTCTCCAGCTCTATAAGCTGAGCTCCAAAGCTTCTGAGCATACGCTCCGTGTGGTCCCTGGAGAGGTAAGGCTCTATCACCTCCGTTATACCTCCCGCCTTAAGACCCGCAAGGAGCAAGGCGGACTTGACCTGTGCGGAAGCCCTCTTGTTGAAGAAGGATACACCCTTTAGACTCCCTCCCCTTACGCTAACCGGAAGCTTATCCCCACCTTCTCTTCCATCCAGGTTAGCCCCCATCTGCCTGAGGGGCTCCACCACCCTAAGCATGGGTCTGTTTCTCAGGCTCTCATCCCCGGTTATGACCGAGTAGAAGGGTTGGGTGGAGAGGACGCCAAGCAAAAGCCTGGTGGTAGTGCCCGAGTTTCTCGCATCTATGACGTTCTTAGGCTCTTTTAAGTTGAAATCCGCCCCTTCTATGAAGAGCTCGGCACCCTTCCTTCTTATGCTTACACCAAGAGCTCTGAAGGCTCTCAAGGTAGCCAGGGTATCTGCGGACACGAGCCATTCCTTGACGTGAGTGTTTCCCTTCGCCAGAGAACCCAAGAAGACCGCTCTATGGGACACGGATTTGTCCGAAGGGACCCTCAGCTCACCGAAGACTTTACTGATTCTTTCGAGTATCATAGGGAGTATTTTAAGGCATGCAGATACTTGCGCTTTATTATAGGATAGTCGTTGCGCACGCCCTTTGATAGAATTATTTGAAACAGATGGTTGCTACCTTTATAAAAGGAGCAGGCGGAAGACACCAAGTATAGGTCCCACATCCTGAAAAACTCCTCCGAATACATGGATATAACCCTGTCCGCGTGTCTGTGAAACCTTTCCCTCCATTTTTTAAGGGTGAGGTAGTAATGTATGCGCCAGTCGTCTATGTCTATGAGGTTAAAATAAAAGCCTTTCAAGGCCTCCATAATCTCCCCCAAAGAGGGAAGATAGCCACCGGGGAATATATACTTTCTTATCCATCTGCTGGGCGGTTCTTTGTACATCTTGCCTATGGTGTGTAGTAAGAAGAGTCCACCCTGTTCCATCACGTCATGTATGACCCTGAAGAAGTTCATGTATCGCTCCACGCCCACGTGCTCAAACATACCCACAGAGACTACTTTGTTAAACTTTTCCCCAAGTTTTGGAAGGTCTTCGTAGTGTAAGAGATGGACTTCCACCTTACCCTCAAGCCCTTCCTCTTTTATCCTCTTCCTCACATGGTTATACTGATTTTTAGACACAGTTATCCCCACAGCCCTTACGTTGTATGTTCTTCCGGCTTCCAGTATGAGAGAGCCCCAACCGCATCCCACATCCAAGAGCCGGTCCCCATCCTGAAGCTGAAGCTTCTCGTATATTATCCTCCTCTTCTCCTCCTGAGCCTCTTCCAAAGAAGCCTTCTCATCGGGGAAGAAGGCACAGGAATAGGTCATGGATGAGTCAAGCCAGAGTTTGTAAAATTCATCGCCCAGGTCGTAGTGGCTCCTTACTTCTCTACTTTCTAAGAGTTTTAACATACCCAAGTGTCTTATAAGCTTTCTAAAGAGCCCTTCTCTGTAAGATGATGCCTTTCCTTTGTCCATATAACTCATGCAGGCGAGGATAAACCTCTCCAAGTCCCCCTCCACCACTATGTCGCCCTTCATGTAGCCCTCTCCGAAGGTCATCTCAGGGTCCAAAAGGAGCCTATGGAGCAGGCTTTTCCTTTTTAAGACCAGTCTGCAACTACCAGAGCCAAACACCCTACCGTCGGGTAGCTCCACGCTCAGACCCTCGGGTAAGTGTCTGTTTATCTCCCCAACAGCCTCCTCTATGAAAGCCGCTAATCTCCCCATGTTCTAAATAATAATAATTTTCATCTAAGAATGTCAACCCTTCGTTAGTCTAGGGCTTAAAGCAAGCTTTCACAGGTATCCCGCCTCTACGCCTATGCAAGCATCCCAGATTATCTTTATCCTGTCCTTGTATTTTTCTATAACTTCCATGTTCTCACAACCCGGCTGTAGCCACACGCACTTGGCGGACACCTCCAAAGCTTCCTGGATTATGGGTTCTATCTGTTGGGGGTTCCTGAAGACGTTGACTATGTCTATGGGCTCTGGCACGTCCTTCAGCGAAGGAAGGACCTTAACGCCCATTATCTCACCGCCTGCATACTTGGGGTTTACAAAGTATACCCTGTGGAGCCCTTTGCTAAGGACTCTCTCGCTCACGTAGTAGGAAGGTCTTTCGGGATTGTCGGATATACCCACCACCGCTATTACTTTGGCATTCTTCAAAGTTTCAAGAGCATCATCGCTGTGAGGGTGTGTAAACTTTGCCATGTTTAGTATTATAAGGGGGCAAGGCCCCCGGTTTCAAACCTTTAGTAGTATACTTCGCACTTCCGACCCTTCAGACTGCCCTACCAATCCCCTCTCATGCACCTGCTTGTCCACTCTGGTGGGCTCCAAGGTTGAGATGATGTAGTCCATGGCTCTGTAAGCCTTTGTGGGGTCTCCGCAGGTGTAGACGTCCACCGTTGCCAGTCCGTGCTCGGGCCATGTGTGGATGGATATGTGGGATTCTGCCAAAAGGACCACGCCCGTAGCCCCGTGGGGTTGGAACTGGTAGTAATGAGAGGAGATTTTGGTAAGGTCTGCGACCTTAACGGCACTCTCCAAGAGGTGCCTGATGTCCTCCACCCGGTCTATTAGCTCCGGGTTCACACCGTAGAGGTCCGCTAAGATATGCAGTCCGAGGGTCTTTGCCATTTCCTTTCCTCCTTATCAAGGTTTTTCAGCAGGCTAAAGAGCCTAAGCATGGCAACACCTCCTTTAAAACAAGACAATAAATTATAATACCTTCTATGAAAAAATCAAGCAAAAAGCATTCACTCCGTCCCACCTCTTCCATGGTAAGACAGGCAGTCTTTAACATGCTGGGAGGCATAGAGGGGCTTAGCTTTTTGGACCTCTTCGCCGGGACGGGACAGGTGGGTATGATGGCTATGGAGAGGGGAGCTGAGGTGTTTTTCGTGGAGAAAAACCCGAGGTTTGGCAAGGAATTGGTATCTAAATGGGGAAATAGGGTCTTAATCGGTGATGCACTGACCTTTCTAAACACTTCCGAGCGTTGCTATGACATAATATTTGCAGACCCGCCTTATGACTTTGAAAACTACGAAAAACTCATTGAGCTTGCACTGAGAAAATTGTGTAAAGGTGGTGTTTTTATACTTGAACACAGGAAAAACTTACACTTTCCATGTGATAAGAGAAAAGAATACGGTGATACCGCACTATCCATCTGGAGGAAAGAAGATGATTAAGGTGGTATACCCCGGCACCTTTGACCCACCGCATCTGGGACACTTGGACATAGTAAAGAGGGCGAGCGCTATCTTTGACAGGGTTGTGGTTGCGGTGGCTAAGAACCCGAGGAAGACCCTGCTCTTTAGCATGGAGGAGCGTGTGGATATGTTCCAACACATGGTGGAGGACATGGCAGACAGGGTGGACGTGGTGGGCTTTGACGGGCTTTTGGTAGACTTCATGAAAAGGGAAGGCATAAGGGTCATAGTAAGGGGTGTGCGACTCTTTACGGATTTTGAATACGAGCTCCAGATAGCCCTGAACAACTACAAGCTGGCGGGTGTGGAGACGGTGTTTATGATGCCCTCTCAGGACTACATACACATAAGCTCCACCATAGTCAGGGATATAGCATCCTATTGCGGATGTCTGAAGGACCTGGTCCATCCCTACGTGGAGGAGAGGCTAAGAGCTCGGTTTAACTGCCCAAGAGCTTGAGGAACTCCCTCATCATTTCTGGCAGGTTGGGCCAAGCGAAGGCGGAAACCATCTTACCGTCCACGACTACGCCCCCGCTCACATACTGCGCACCCAGAAACTCCACGTCAGGCCTACAGGCTATGTAGGCAGTCATTTTCCTCCCCGTCAGGTCAAGCTTTGGTCTGACCGCACACAAAACCTGCACGCCATGGCATATAACACCCACTGGCTTATCCACCTCAAAGAAGTGCCTGACTATTCCGGAAATTTCTGGGGAGAGCCTTATGTACTCTGGAGCTCTTCCACCGGGTATGAAGAGAGCGTCGTACTCTTGGGGCTTTACATCCTTGAAGGATATATGGGACTCTAAGGTGTATCCTCTCTTTTCCGTGTAGGTTTCCCAGTCCTCCATGTCATGAACCACGAGGTGGAGTTTCTTCTTTGTGGGAGAAGCTATTACAGGCTCATGACCAGCCTCCAACAGCCTGTAGTAGGGGTAATATACTTCAAGGGTTTCCGCTGCGTCTCCTGTGATAATCAGAACCTTTGCCATGTTTTTCACCTCCTAAAGTAGATGTTTTATCCTCTCCGGTGTCATGGGTAGCTCTCTAACTTTTATGCCATAGCCCCAGAAGAGGGCGTTGGCTACCGCGGGAGCTATGGGTGGAAGGGGAGGCTCACCCACACCGCCCATAGGACCCTTGCCTTTTAAAAAGTAAACCTCTATCTCCTCGGGCGCCTCGTCCAGCCTGAGTATGGGATACGTGTCAAAGTTGAGGCTTGAGGGACCTCCATTCTTGAAGGATACTCTCTCCTTTAAAGCAGAGCTAAGACCCATGATTATGGCGCCCTCCACCTGCTGTCTTGCCAAATCCGGATGCACCAGCACGGGTCCTATGTCCATTACACAGACCACCCTATGAACCCTTAACTGACCGCTTTTGGTATCAAGGGAAACCTCCACCGCATGCGCACAATGGGAGCCGAAGGAATAGTGGTAGGCAAAGCCCATGGCATGCCCCCTCTTGGGTCTTCCCCAGCCCGCCCTTTCGGCGCAGACCTGGACCACCTTTTTGGCTCTTTCGTCTCTGAGAAGGTTCAGGCGCAGTGCCACTGGGTCCTTTTTGGCAAGGCTTGCCAGCTCGTCTATGAAGGTCTCCATAACAAAGGCGTTGTGGGAGTGTCCCACCGAGCGCCAATACCACACGGGAAAGTCAAGTTTGACCGGCACATACTCCACGGTAAAATTGGGAAACCTATACAGGGTATTCTCTATGCCCTCAAGGGAGGAACCCCTGGAGATGGGATGTATGGCTATCTTGTGCCTGACCGCCAGTATGTTGCCCTCTCTGTCCACCGCACCTTCCATCAGAGTGGCGCTCATAGGTCTAAAGTGGGCATACTTTACGTCCTCTTCTCTTGTGTAGATGAGCTTTACCGGTCTTTTGAGCTCCTTTGACATAAGGAGGGCTTCCTTCACAAACTCCGTGCTTGCCTTCCTGCCAAAACCTCCACCCAGGTAGGTAGTCCTTACTTCTATCCTGCCCTCGTCCAGTCCCGTGATTTCCTCTGCGGTCCTCAGGACAGAGGTCTGTGCCTGCACGGGGGCGTAGATTAAACACCTATCCTTCTTTACATCCACGACGCAGGAGAGGGGTTCAAGGTGCGCATGGTAGAGGTAGGGCAATACATAGACGGAGGATGTTTTAAGGCTGGCTTGTGATATGTATTGTGGTGCGTTGCCTACCTTGTAGACCACTTGGCCGGGCTTTTTCAGGCTCTCCAAAAAGAGCTTTTTAAGCGCTCTATCGTCCAAGCTTATTCCACCGCTCCACTCTACCTTGATGGACTCTTTGGCTTTTAAAAGGGAGAACATGTCCTGAGCTACTATGCCTACTTTCTCTCCCATGGGTATGGCTCTTATGTAGCCCTTTATCTTCTTTGCCTGAGAGTCATCAACTCTTAAGAGCTTGCTTGAGTAGGAGGGTGGTCTTATTACGGTGGCGTAGACCATTCCCTCAAGCTTTACATCTATGCCAAAAAGAGCCCTGCCGTTTACCTTGTCCTCCGTGTCTACGCGCGGAACACCCTTGCCTATGTAAACAAACTCGGATTCCTTCTTAAGGGGCACATCCTTTGGAAGGGGCAGCTTTACCGCATCCTCCGCCAGGTCTCCGTAGGCTATCCTACCGCCCGGGTAGAGAAGGTAGCCCATCCGAGCTTGTATGGATTCTACGGGGAGCTTGAGCCTTTGGGAGGCGGAAAGAATCAGTAGCCTTTTCATGGTAGCACCGGCGAGCCTCAAAACGCCATACATATTCCTTACGCTGGTGCTACCGCCTGTGAGATGTATGCCAAAGAGGGGGTCCGCATACTCGCTCCTTACCGGCGCGGGCGCCACTTTTACCCTCTCCCAGGGAAAGTCCAGCTCGTCCGCCACTACCATGGCAAGCCCCGTGTGGACACCCTGTCCCATCTCCGACTTGTTGGAGTAAAAGGTTAGGTAGTTGTCCTTTGAAAGGCTTATCCAGACCAGGGGTCTTTGCCTGAGCTGTGATGCCTTTACCACATCAAAGCCTCCACCGGTAAAGACCACCGCTAAGGTAAGCCCGGAGAGCTTTAAAAACTCCCTCCTTTCCATCATGCCCTACCCTCCATCATCTTGGACGCCAGCTCCACCGCCTTTACAATCCTTGGATAGGTCCCGCACCTGCATAGGTTTCCCGCAAGGGCTGAAATTATCTCCTGTCTTTTGGGTCTTGGGTTTTTTGTCAGGAGGGCATAGGCCCTTATTATCTGACCCGGCTGACAGTATCCACACTGGGCAACTTCAAGCCCAATCCAAGCCCTCTTCACAGGGTGGTCCTGCGGTATGCCCTCCACTGTGATTATGCTCTTTCCCTGCACATCACCCACGGGTGTTATGCACGACCTGATTACCTGACCGTCGGATATGACGCTACATGCACCGCACACACCTATGCCACAACCGAACTTGGTGCCCGTGAGCCCGAGGCTCTCCCTAAGGACCCAGAGCAATGGTGTGTCGGGTTGGACATCCACCGTGTAGGCTCTTCCGTTGACGTTTATCCTCATGCTCAGACCTCCGCACCCTCCAGTATGCGGTCGCATCCGCACGTCCTTTCCTCGGGCAACGCCTTTACAAAGCTTAGAATTATCTCCTTTATCTGTTCCTCCCTCTGCCTCATAAGGCTTATGACCTCCTCGCTGGTTAGCCTGCTCTGAGATATGCCTGCGGCGGGGTTGGCTACCACGCAAAGGGATGCGTAGCACATCTGAAGCTCCCTCGCCAGCACCACCTCGGGGTATCCCGTCATGCCCACCACGTCCGCACCGAGCCTCTCCAGATACCTGATTTCCGCCGGCGTCTCAAAGCGAGGTCCCTCGGTGCAAGCGTAAACGCCCGACGGGTGGTAAGGATGTTTGTGTTCTTCAAGGATGTCTATCAGGAGAGCTCTCATCTGAGGGCAGTAGGCTTGGGACACATCTATATGGACCACCTTTCCCTCCCTTATGAGCCTTGAAGGTTCATCATCACCGCACACGTGGACGGACTTTCTGCCCTCGTAGTAGGTGCTCTCCCTGTTCTTGGTAAAATCAATAAAGTCGTCCACCACCACCAAGTCCCCCGCCTTGAAGCGCCTGTTTATACCACCCACCGCGCTTATGGCTAAGACCCTTTTGACACCCATTTCTTTAAGAGCCCATAGGTTAGCCCTGTAAGGGACCAGGTGGGGAGGGTAGACATGTCCTACGCCGTGACGGGCTAAGAAGACCACATCCTTGCCCTCCACCCTGCACAGAAGAAGCTCAGAAGAAGGCTCACCGAAGGGAGTTTTGAGCCTTATCTCCTTCAATACTTCAAGCCCCTCTATCCTGTAAAGACCGCTACCTCCTATGATGCCTATCATCCTACCACCACCACGCTGTCTGTCCCTCCGAAGGGGTTGGGCACATAATGGTCCGCCTGAGGGTCGTTATACCACTCCCTGTCGTCCACCAGATACTTGAACCTGTAGCTACCTTTTTTGAGGCGCTTGGTAATCCAAAAGCTCCCGTCCTTTCTTTTCCTCATCTCCTCCTTTTGCCATCCACTCCACTCTCCCACCAGATAGACCCTCTGGGCGTTTTCAAAGGCGACGGAAAAGGTTATCCAACAGACCTCCCTATCCTCTGCGCACTTTTTGACGACCATAATATAATTATTGTAAGGAGGTTTCCATGAAAAACACACCCTTTGACATGCAAATCCTTGAAGAACTCTCAAACCTGGAGTACTTCATAGTCAAAAGCCCCGTTTCAAGCCCCGAGTTTTGGAAGGAGTGGCAAGAGAAGTTCTCCAGAGCTTACATGAACAAGACTGCCATCAAAAAGCTCCTCAGGACCAAAAAGCTACCCTACGATGAGGTATCCAAGCACAAGTCCCAGATGGCGCTCTATGACGATGTGCTTTTTTACCTTGAGACGCTCAAGGGCATAGCCATGAGCATAAGGGGTATAGCGAGCTTTGACAACACCATAGAGTTTGACGACGAAGATATAGACTTGGACTTTTGAGGAGAGGCTCAACATGGCCCTTGGCAAAAAGACTCTCAAGGACGTGGATGTTTCGGGAAAGAGGGTTTTGGTGCGCGTTGACTTTAACGTGCCCATGGACGAACAGGGCAACATAGAGGATGATACGCGCATAAGGGCGAGCATTCCCACCATAGAATACCTTCTGGACAACAGGGCAAAGGCCATTCTCATGTCCCACCTGGGAAGACCAAAGGGCAAGAGGGACCCAAGATACAGCCTCATGCCCGTTGCCAAGCGCCTGTCCAGACTCATAAACAAGGAGGTCAGGTTCCTTGATGACTGCGTAGGTCCTGCAGTGGAATCTTATGTGGAGGGCATGAAAGAAGGTGAGGTGGTCCTTCTGGAGAACCTTAGGTTCTACCCGGAGGAGGAAAGGGGGGATGAAGAGTTTGCCCAAAAGTTGGCACGCCTGGGAGAGGTCTACGTGAACGACGCCTTCGGCACATCTCACAGAAAGCATGCTTCCGTCTATACCATAACCAAGTTCTTAAGACCGGCGGTCATGGGCTTTCTGATGGAAAAGGAGGTCTCCTACTTTGAGAGGGCGCTCCTGAACCCTCAAAGACCGGTGGTAGCCCTTCTAGGTGGTGCCAAGGTATCCTCCAAGCTGGGCATAATAAAGAACCTCCTGAACAAGGTGGACAAGGTCTTCATAGGCGGTGCCATGGCTTTCACCTTCATAAAGTCCATGGGCTATCCCGTGGGTAGCTCCCTCGTGGAGGATGAGCTTCTCTCCATAGCCAGGGAGGTGCTGAACCTGGCTAAGGAAAGGGGAGTCAAGTTTTACCTGCCGGTGGACTTTGTGGTGGGCAAGGAGCTTTCGGACAACACGCCCACCAGGGTGTTGGCTTGGCAGGAGATACCCGATGGTTGGATGGGGCTTGACATAGGTAGCGCATCGCTGACCTTGATAAAGGAGATACTTTCCGACGCCCAGACCATCATCTGGAACGGACCTATGGGAGCCTTTGAGCACGACAGGTTCAAGGAGGGAACCTACCAGACCGCAAGGCTCATAGCGGAATCTCCCGCCCTGTCCATAGCGGGTGGAGGCGACACGGACCATGCCATACACAAGGCGGGTGTCTACAACGCCATAGATTTCGTCTCCACCGGCGGTGGCGCCTTCTTGGAACTGCTGGAAAAGGACACACTGCCCTGCATAGAGGTGTTGGATGACAGAGATTGAAAAGCTTTTGAGGGTAGCCAAAGAGTCAGCCCTGCTGGGCGGTCTCGTCCTTAGGGAAAACTTCAGAAGGTTAAACCATGAGGACGTGGAGGAAAAGGCTGAAAAGGACGTGGTAAGCTACGTGGATAAGGCGTCGGAGGAGAGGATAAGGGACCACATAAAGAGACACTTTCCCGACCACTGCGTAGTAGGAGAGGAAGGAGGAGGAGACGATGGGTGCGGGTTTGTCTGGTTTGTGGACCCGTTGGATGGCACCAAGAACTACATAACGGGCTTTCCCATCTTTGGCACCTCGGTGGGTTTGGTCCACAGGGGAGAGCCCATAGTGGGTGCTGTCTACCTTCCCTATTTTAACACCCTCTACTGGGCAGGCAAGGGTATGGGGGCTTACAAGGACGGTGTTAGACTGCATGTTAGCGCCCGAAACAGCTCAAAGAGGTGCAGTGTAGCCTACGGCTTTCCTTCCAGAGCCAAGAGGGATTTGCGTATCTACTGGGATATCTTCAGGGAGGTCTTTGACAAGGTAGGCTCCATGAGAAGACCGGGCGCCGCCGCTGTGGACCTGTGCTTTCTTGCGGAGGGTGTCTTTGACGGACTGGTGGAGTTTGAGCTCAACCCTTGGGACGTGTGCGCGGGTATGGTGATTGTAAAGGAGGCGGGAGGTCTGGTGGAGCTGACCAAGGGTATGACGAAGGGGACGGATGTTCTGGCGGGCACTCCCTACATCTTCCCATTCCTCAAAGAAGTGCTAAACTTATACCTTAGGGGGTGATAAGGATGAAACTTCTCGTGCCCGTGGACTTTTCGGAGGTGGTAAACCCGCTCCTAAGGACCGCCAAGCTCATAGCTCAGGCACACAAGGCAGAGATTACCCTGTTTCATGCGGTCTCTCCCGTGTTCTACATACCCTATCCCGAAAGCTTCGGCATGAACGTGGTAGACCTTCAGCTCCTTTCCGAGCTCCAAAAGAATAAGTTAGAAGAAGCACGGGTCCAGCTCCAAGCCCTTGCGGACTATCTTAAGCCCCTGCATGCGAACGTTTCAGTAGAAGTGGGAGACCCTGCGGAGCTCGTCTTGGAGAAAGAAAAAGACTACGATTTGATCCTCATGGCGGGACACCGAAAGGGCCTGCTTGAGAAGATACTGGTAGGCTCAACCACGGAAAAGGTAGCCAAGTATACAAGAAAACCCCTGCTTGTCCTCAAGGGCAGGGAGGTGGAGAACTTTAGCAAGGTATGCTTGGCTTACGATTTTTCCAAGGACTCCCATTCCGCCTTTGAGTTCGCTCTTAGCTTTCTCAAACCTTTCTCTTCGGAGATTACCGTGCTACACGTGGAGGAAACCATAGAACTGCCCCTGGTGGACCACATAAAGGATACCATAACCGAACATTACCAACGGGAGAAGCAAAGGCAGTTGGACGCTCTGGTAAGCAGGGCACAAGAGGAGGGCTTTAGGACGACCCACAGGGTCATTACAGCGGACAGTCCCACAGACGGCATACTGGACTTTTTGAAGACGGAGGTCTTTGATATGCTCATCGTAGGCTCAAGGGGGCTTTCCAACCTCCAGAGGGTCCTCATGGGAAGCACCGCCTCCGAGCTCTTAAAACGTACAGAGATACCCATCCTCATCCACAGGAGCCCTTGATGAGATTTCTTTTAATCCTCCTTCCTCTGCTCTCCTTTGCCTCCAACCCTTACCTTGATTACCTCATGTGCGCTTACCATAGGGACACAAGCCCTGAGGTGGCAAAAGCATACTGCCTTTCTGCGCTTAAGAAAAAGCCAAGTCCCCAACTCTACTCGGACACCGTAAGGGTCTTTGTGATGAGCTCGGACCTGCAGACCGCACTGAAAACCGCTCAGGACTTTAAGAAAGCCTATCCCCATATGGCAGAGCCTTACCTGACCCTTTATACCGTCTACTCCCTGATGAAAAACCCGGAAATGGCTCTGATGTCCATCCAAGAGGGCATAAGGGTGAACCCGACCTCCAAGGAGATGCTCTTTTTCCTCTCGGAAGAATACCTCAGGCGCAAGGAGTTGGAGAAAGCCAAGGAGAGCATATCCAGGCTCATAGAGCTCGCTCCGGACAACCCCCTGCCCCACTTTTTGATGGCGAGGGTTTACCTGTCCGAGGGAAAGCAAAGCTTAGCCATAGAACACCTTGAAAAGTCCTTGCAAGTTAGACCCTCCTTTGAGGCGAGCGTCATAACTCTGGGAAGCATATACGAGCAGAGGGGAGAGTTCAGTAAGGCGGAGGAGGTCTACAAGTCTGCCCTGCGTAGCGACCCTTACAACAAGACTGCCCTTGAAAGGCTTGCCAACCTCTACCTCCTTACCCAGAGGAACGTCTCTGCGCTGGAAGTCCTGAAAAAGTTGGTAGAACGCTACCCGGAGGAAGACAGGTATAGGTTGCAGTATGCAGTAGCCTTAGTCAGGGAAAGGCGCTACCGGGAGGCACAGGAGGTTCTTAAAGAGCTCTACCTAGAGGGCAAGGAGAACGTGGATGTTGCCTTCACCTACGCCTTCGTCCTTGAGCTTTTGGACCAGAAGGACCAAGCCCTGGGCATCTACGAAGAGCTTTACTCAAAGGACCCTAACAACCTGAAGGTGATTGAAAGGCTGAGCGCCCTTTACATAGACCGTAAAGAATACCAAAAGCCTCAAACACTGCTCCAAAAAGGACTCTCCCTAAACCCGGAGAGCCCATCCTTGAACCTGATGATGGCAAGCTTACTCTACGAACAGGAAAACCTGTCCGAGGCGCTCAGGCACACCGACAAAGCCATAACGCTTGAGCCTAACAACCACAGGGGCTACTTCCTCAGATCCATAATCTACGACAGGCTCGGAAGGATTGTGGATGCAGAAAGGGACCTAAGAAAAGCCCTGAGCCTAAACCCCGGCGACCCAGAGCTCTTGAACCATCTGGGTTATTCCCTACTGCTGTGGTACGAGTCCGCACGCGCGGATGAGGCCTTTGAACTCATAAAGCAAGCCTTGGACAAGGACCCTGAGAACCCTGCCTACTTGGACAGCTACGGCTGGGCTCTTTATTACAAGGGGGATTACAAATCCGCCTATGGTTATCTCATGAGAGCTTACGAAAAGGAGAAGGAAGACCCTGTGATAAGTGAACACCTGGGGGATGTCCTGATGAAGCTCCACAGGACCGAAGAAGCGGTAAGGTTTTACAGGCAAGCTCTGGAGCTCCTGGAGAAGGGTAAGAAGGGAGAGCCCAACCAGAGGGAAAGGCTCCTGAAAAAGCTCAAAAGGTAGATGCTGGCGCTTTACCTATCATGGAGAGTGATAAGGCTTGGGCTTTTGATAAGCTCGGTCTTTACAGGTTTAATCCTGTTTACCCAGCTCTTGAGGCTCATGCATGTGGTGTCCTCCTTACCTTTGGGAGAGTCCTTCCTGCTTATGTCCGCGTGGAGCTTTTACCTCTTTGTTTATTTTCTTCCCACCTCCCTACTCATAGCTTCCGTCCACGCTCTGCACGAGCTCAAAGAGAGTAAAAAACTTCTGGTGGTAGAGTCCTTCGGCATGCCTGTGAGTAAGCTGTTGCTCAAAACCTATCTGGGCTTGCTACTTGTTATCTTCGGTGGTTTGTTGGGAGGCTTTTTGATAACACAGGAGGATGTGTCCTTTTTGAGACGGTACGGTCTTTACAAGCATTACAGTCAGCTATTGGCGTCCGTCCCCGAGAAGACCTTTTATACACTTCCGGAGATGAGCCTTTATATGAACGAGCGCACAAAGGACGGGGCGGTTGAGGTCTTCTTCTACTCAAGGGATGTTAGCATCTTCGCCCAGAGAGCAAGGTTTGAGGAGGGAAGGATAATCTTTGAGAAGGGTTCGGTCCTGCATCAGGAGGGTGGTAAGAGCTTTGTGGCGGTCTTTGACCAGTATACCTTCAACCTTCAAAGGCTGTTGGGACTTGAAAAGAAGAGCAAAAGGGACGACTTTATCCTTCATGTAGTCAACCATGCCCTGTTTTTACCCTTGCTGGCTCTCTTCTCTTGGTTGGTGATAAAGCCCGCACTCCACCTGCCGTCCTATTACCTATCCGCCATTGCCTTTTTCATCTACCAGCTTGTATTACTCCTTGTAAAAAACCTCCTGTAGTCTATACTTTTAATTATTAACACTTGGAGGAGTATAACCTATGGCACTTAGACCGTTGAAGCTGAGGAACAAAACCATACCCATTCCCGTAATACAGGGTGGCATGGGTGTGGGTATATCATGGGAGAGGTTGGCGGGGTCGGTAGCCAGGGAAGGGGCTATGGGAGTGGTCTCCGCGGTGGGCACGGGTTATAGGTTTCCCGAGCTCGTAAAGAGGGACAAGTTCGGAAGACCCATAGGTTCTGTATACGCTCACAGCAGAGAAGCCCTCACCCGTATAATACAGGAAGCCAAGAGGATTTCAGAAGGCAACGGCGCCATAGGTGTTAACATACTCCACGCCATAACCGACTACGGGCGCGTGGTAGAAGATGCCATATCCGCCGGTGCGGACGCCATAATAACAGGTGCGGGACTACCCTTACGCCTTCCTGAATACGCCGGGGATGCGGACGTGGCTTTGATCCCCATAGTTTCTTCCGCAAGGGCTTTGAACCTCATATGCAGGACATGGGAGAGAAAGTATAAGCGCCTTCCGGATGCGGTCATACTGGAAGGACCCAAGTCGGGAGGTCATCAGGGCTTTAAGTACGAAGAGTGCTTTATGCCCGAGTATCAACTGGAAAACCTCTTTCCCTCCGTCTTGGAAGAAGCCAAGATGTGGGACAACATACCTGTGATAGTGGCGGGGGGTGTATGGAGCTATAAGGACATAAAGTATTACATGGATAGGGGTGCAGGCGGTGTGCAGATGGCAACGCGCTTTATAGCCACCCACGAGGCTGACGCTCCACCCATTTACAAGGAGGTTGTTCTTAGCGCGGAAGAAGAGGACATCATACTCTTTAAGTCTCCCGTAGGCTACCCCCTCAGGGTTGTCAGGACGCCCTTTATAGAGCGCCTCCTGGCAGGCTTTAACGGCTGGAACGGATGCGTATCTCACTGCATAACACCGTGCAACAAGGGGGAAGAAGCCAAGAAGGTGGGCTTTTGCATAGCGGACAGGCTGGGAAAGGCTTGGCTCGGAGACTACGAAGAGGGCATCTTCATAAGCGGAGCCAACGGACACCTTTTAAAGAAACAGGGTATAATATCGGTTAGGGAGCTGATAAAGATGCTCACGGGTGAGATTCCCGACCCTACGGTTGAAGAAAAGGAGTTAGAATATAGGTAGGAGGGATGTGTCATGATGAGAGCTCTTTGGACATCCGCTTCGGGTATGACAGCACAGCAGACCAACCTGGATGTCATCTCCCACAACATGGCTAACGTAAACACCGTAGGCTTTAAGAAGATGAGGGCTACCTTTCAGGACCTTGTATACCAAACGGTTAGAGACCCTGGGGCTCCCACCTCACCCGCCACGAGGACACCCTCGGGCTTCCAGATAGGTCTGGGCGTGTTCGTATCCGACACTTACGGCATATTCCTCCAGGGAAACATATTCCAGACGGGAAACAACCTGGACATAGCCATACAGGGAGATGGCTTCTTTAAGGTGGTGCTTCCTGACGGGACCATAGCCTACACGAGGAACGGACAGTTCAGGCTCGACGCTGAAGGTAGGATAGTAAACCCCGACGGCTATCCCATGGACCCCGAGATAACCATACCGCCCGATGCTATAAGCGTAGGCATAGGTCCCGACGGCACGGTTAGCGTCCTCAGGCAAGGTGCCACCGCCGTTGAGGAGGTGGGCAGGATAGAGCTTGCCAAGTTTATAAACCCGGCGGGTCTTAGGCGCATGGGTAATAACCTCTTCGTTCAGACCGACGCATCGGGTGAGCCCATAGTGGACAACCCGGGCAATCAGGGACTGGGGACGCTCCTTCAAGGCTATCTGGAATCGTCCAACGTAAACATAGTGGAGGAGATGGTAAGCCTCATTATAGCCCAAAGAGCCTTTGAGTTTAACACAAAGGGTATAACCGCATCGGATGAGATGTTGGGTCAGACCGCAAACCTCAGGAGGTAGACCGCATTAGATGAGCCTTCTTCAGGAAAACATACGCGAGAAGCTCCTGCAGTATCTGGACCCCGAGGTAAGGACGGTCCTTGAGGTAGGTCAGTATATCATCTCGTCCGGTGGAAAGCATGTAAGACCCGCCGTTTTGATATACACCGCCCAGATGTTTACCTCGGACATAGACACTGCCCTCCCTCTGGCTGTGGGTGTGGAGTATGTGCATACCGCATCCTTGCTACACGACGATGTGGTGGATGATGCCAAGACTCGCAGGGGGAAGCCCTCCGCGCACACCGTGTTCGGCAACCAAGTATGCATACTCACAGGAGACTACATGTATGCCAAGGCGCTGAGCCTTTACGCCACTTACGGAAGTTTGGAGTCCATAAGGGTCCTAAGTCGGGCGGTCATGGAGATGGCTCAAGCCCAGGTGCTTGAGCTCAAAAGCGTGGGAGATTTAATATCCGAAGAAACTTATTACAGTATAGTGGATGGCAAGACGGGGGCCCTCTTCGGTGCGTGTATGGCGGTAGGAGCTCTGGTGGGTGGCAGGGAAGATTACATGGACTTTTACAGGATGGGAGTTTTGGCGGGAAGAGCCTTCCAGATGATGGACGACGCCCTTGATTACACGGGCTCGGAAAAGAGAGTAGGAAAGCCCGTGGGAAACGACCTGAGGGAAGGCAAGTGCACCTACCCCCTTATAAGCGTTCTGGACAGGCTGGATGTGGAGGAAGCCAAAAGAAGGTTGAGAAGCGGTGATGTGGAGGAGCTAAGACAAAGGGTCATAGAGCTCGGAGGTGTGGACGCCACGGTGCGTAAGGCAAGGGAGTATGTGGAGGAAGTCAAGTCCTTCCTCATGAACTTTGACAACTCGGAGGATTTGCTAAGCCTCATAGACTTCCTTGTAAACAGGGAGAGCTGAGATGAAAAGACCCATCATGCTCATAGATTTGGACAGGTGTGTAGGCTGTCTATCCTGCGAGGTAGCCTGTAAGCAAGAGAAGGGTGTCAAGACCTTCGGGATAAGACCCATGAAGGTCTTCAGGGTGGAAGGTCTGTTGGAAAAGCCCGATGCCTTCTTCCTACCCATGAACTGTTTTCACTGCGAACCCGCTCCCTGCGTGTGGGCATGCCCCACCTCCGCCATGAGAAAGAGGGAAAAAGACGGCATAGTCTATGTGGAGGAAAGCCTATGCATAGGATGTAAGGCGTGTATAATAGCATGCCCTTACGGAGCCATAGCCTTCAACCCGGCGGACATGAAGGTCCAAAAGTGTGATTACTGCTACGAGAGGGTTGACCAAGGCTTGCTCCCCTCCTGCGTCTCCAAGTGCGTAACCAACTGCCTGTATTTTGTGGAAGTTGATGAGATCCCCACCCAAAGGCACACAGCCACGAGGATAGACTCGGAGACTTACAGACTGGTCTTTGACTGGACGCAAGCGAGCTAAAACCCTGTGATACAATATTCTATTCTACATACCCGAAGGAGGTAGGTCAGATGAAGACCTTTGCTTACGGATATCCCAAGCTTGGAGAAAAGAGGGAATTTAAAAGCCTTCTGGAGAACTTCTGGAAGGGCGCTATGGGTGAGGAAGGGCTCACCAAGGGTATGGAGGAGCTGGAAGGGCAGAGGCTGAAAACTTATAAGGATTACATAGATGCCTTCCCCTCCAACGAGCTATCCTTTTACGACTTCATGCTGGATACTGCCATCACGGTGGGAGCTATCCCCTCCCGCTTTGGCTCCTACGAGGGCTTTTCCACCTACTTTAGCATGGCAAGGGGCAAGCACGCTCTGGAGATGACCAAATACTTCAACACCAACTACCACTACCTGGTTCCGGAGCTTGAAGGGGCAGAGTTTAAGCTGTTTAAAAACTTCCCGTTGGAAAACTACAAAAAGGCAAGGGAGATGGGCTTTGAAACCTTACCCAAGCTCATAGCTCCCTTTACTTTCCTCAAGCTCTCCAAAGCTTACAGAAGGGTGAACGGTTCTGGGCTTCCCGTCTTTGAAATGTCCAAGCTGGAGAGAAAACAGGAGATTGAGGTTTTCTTGGATGCTTTACTGCCGGTTTATGAGGAAGTCCTCAAAAGCCTTACCCAAGCGGGTGCGGACACTGTGGTCTTGGAAGACCCGGCGTTGGTTATGGAGCTTTCAAAGGAGGAGTGGGAGCTTGTCCACAAGGCTTACGAAAGGCTTAGCTCCCATGCAAACATATGGGTTCTCACCTACTATGACAGCGTGTCCGATTACGATAGATTTGTGAGTCTTCCGGTTAAGGGTCTTGCCTTGGACTTGGTTTCCAACACCGAAAACCTTGAAAACCTAAGAAGAAAGGGCTTCCCTCAGGACAAGACACTCATAGCGGGCATAATAAACGGAAGGCAGGTCTGGAGGGCAAACCTCAAAGAAAAGCTAAGCCTTGTGGAAGAGCTATCCAAGATAGCTAAGGACTTGGTGATTACCAACTCTTGCCCCCTCTTTCATCTTCCCGTAAGCACAGAACCGGAGGACAGCCTGCCGGAGGGTCTCAAAGAGCGCTTGGCTTTTGCCAAAGAAAAGCTTCAGGAACTGAAGACCTTAAAAGATGCCTTTGAGGGCGATGAGAAAGCCCTAAAAGTGGTGGAGGAAAGTCAAAGGCTTGCAAACACGAGCTTTGGAGTGAATGAAAAGGTAAGACAAAGGCTTGCAAGCCTCAAAGAAGAAGACTTTACGAGGTCTGTCCCTTACGCCCAGAGGTCCAAGCTCCAACAGGAAGTGCTCGGTCTTCCCCTCCTTCCCACCACCACCATAGGCTCCTTCCCCCAAACGGAAGAAGTAAGGAGGATGCGCACCCAATACAGGAACGGAAAGATAACGCGGGAGGAATACGAGAGGTTTATCCAAGAGCAGATAAGGCATGTGATAAAGGTCCAAGAGGAGATAGGGCTTGATGTGTTGGTGCATGGAGAGTTTGAAAGGACGGACATGGTGGAGTTCTTTGCGGAAAAGCTTGATGGGATTGCGGTTACCAAGCACGGATGGGTCCTCTCCTATGGCTCAAGGGTGTATAGACCACCCATCATCTACGGAGATGTCTCAAGACCCGAGCCTATGACTTTAAAAGAGATTACCTTTGCCCAGTCTCTTACCCAAAAGTCCGTCAAGGGTATGCTAACCGGACCTGTAACCATCCTCAACTGGAGCTACTACAGGGACGACGTGCCAAAGGAGGAGATAGCCTATCAGATAGCCTTGGCTCTGCTGGATGAGGTAAGGGACTTAGAGAGGGCGGGTATAAAAATCATCCAGATAGATGAGCCCGCCTTTAGGGAAGGAGCTCCCATAAAGAGAAGGGATTGGCAAGAATACTTTAATTGGGCTGTGGAAGCCTTTAGGCTCTGCTCCAACGCCAGCCCTCAAACCCAGATACACACCCACATGTGCTACTCGGAGTTTAACGAGATAGTGGAATACATACACCGGATGGACTTTGACGTCATATCCATAGAGGCGTCAAGGAGCAAGGGAGAGATAATCTCCGCCTTTGAGAGCTTTAAAGGTTGGGACAGACAGATAGGTATAGGTGTTTACGACATTCACTCGCCTGCGGTGCCAGAAAAAGAAGAGATAAAGGCGGTCATAGAAAGGTGTATGAAGGTGCTTCCGGTGGAGCTCCTTTGGGTAAACCCCGACTGCGGACTAAAGACCAGAAGGTGGGAGGAGGTAATACCTTCCCTCAAGAACATGGTAAGCGCAACCCAAGAGCTCAGACAGGAGCTGGTGAAGGTATGAGTAGGGACTGGACCGTAATAAACGCTATAAGGTTTTTGAGCGTGGATGCTGTGGAAAGGGCAAAGTCGGGGCATCCCGGCATGCCCTTGGGTGCATCCCACATACCTTACATCATCTTTGACAGGTTCTTGCGCTTTAATCCCAAAGACCCCAAGTGGATAAACAGGGACAGGTTTGTGCTATCCGCCGGACACGCCAGCGCCATGCTCTACTCACTCCTGTTTGTCATGGGCTATGACATCACCTTGGAGGACATAAAGAACTTCAGACAGCTCGGTAGCATAACACCCGGGCATCCCGAGTTTGGGCTTACCCCCGGCGTGGAGGCAACCACAGGACCCTTGGGTCAGGGTATAGGCAACGCGGTGGGTATGGCTCTGGCTGAAAGGTATTTGTCTTCCCTCTTCAACAAGGATGGCTTTCCCATCATAGACCACTACACCTTCGCATTGGTAAGCGACGGAGACCTTATGGAAGGTGTCTCTTGCGAAGTTGCACAGCTGGCGGGACACTTTAAACTTCACAAGCTTATAGTAATTTGGGACAACAACCGCGTATCCATAGACGGACCTACCTCCTTGGCTTGGTCGGAGGATGTCTTAGGGCGCTTTCGTGCCTTCGGCTGGTATGTCCAAGAGGTAGAGGATGGGTATGACCTTCAGGCTCTGGAAAGCGCCATAAGGAACGCTTTAAATCAGAAGGAAAGACCCTCCTTCATCTCCGTGAGAACCCATCTGGGATACCAAAGCCCCAAGCAGGACGATGCGAGCGTCCACGGAGCTCCCTTAGGAAAGGAGAACGCCCTCATCACCAAAAGAAACGCAGGCTGGTCAGAGGAGGAGTTTTTCGTGCCCCAAGAGGTTTACGCATACAGGGAGGAGAGGATAAGGAAGGGTCAGGAGATGCAGAGGCAATGGGAGGAGCTCTTTAAAGCCTACTCGGAAAGGTATCCTGATTTGGCAGGGCTCTTGCTTAAGGCTTTCAACAGGGATTGGGGTGAGGATTATAAAAAGCGTATACCCGTCTTTACCGAGCCTATGGCTACACGGCAAGCAAGCGGGAAGGTGCTCAACGCCATAGCGGACAGCCTGCCTACCCTCTTTGGAGGCTCTGCAGACCTCTCAGAGTCCAACAACACATACCTTCACGGGAAGGGAGACTTTTTGGCGGACAACCCCACCGGAAGGAACATACACTTTGGGGTAAGAGAACACGCCATGGGAGCAATCCTCAACGGCATGGCATACCATGGAGGCATACTTCCCTACGGAGGGACTTTCCTCGTCTTTTCCGACTACATGAGACCCTCCATAAGGATGGCGTGCATGTCAGAGATCCAAGTTATCTATGTCTTTACCCACGACTCTATAGGTCTGGGAGAAGATGGACCCACCCACCAACCCATAGAACAGCTCTCCTCACTACGCCTTATACCCAACCTCTGGGTGATAAGACCGGCGGACGCCAACGAGACTGCGGTAGCTTGGCAGATGGCTATAGAGAGAAAGGATGGACCCACAGCCCTTATACTCACAAGACAAAAGCTCCCACTCATAGACAGGAGCAAATACCCGAGCGCCGAAGGAATTAGAAGGGGCGCTTACATACTCTTTGATTGCGAGGGAACGCCGGATGTCATCATCATAGCCACTGGCTCGGAGGTCCATCCGTCCCTCAAGGCTTGCGAGCTGTTGAGCTCCAAGGGTATAAAGGTAAGGCTTGTCAACATGGCATGCACCCAAGCTTTTGACATGCAGGAGGAGGAGTATAGGGAAAGGGCCCTCCCTAAGGCTGTCAAGAAGAGGGTGGCTGTGGAAGCGGGCAAGGGAGACCTTTGGCACAAGTATGTAGGCTCGGATGGGCTGGTCATATCCATAGAAACCTTCGGCAAGTCCGCACCGGGAGATGTACTTATGGACTACTTTGGCTTTACCGCTGATAAAATAGCCAAGAGGGTAGAAGAATATTTGAGGAGGTAAGGCATGAAGGCACTCGTCATATACGCCCATCCCAACCCTAAGAGCTTTTGCTCCGCCATAAGACAGAAGGTGGAAGAGATACTCTCTCAAAAGGGCATAAGCTATCATGTGAGGGACCTATACTCCATGAACTTTGACCCTATCCTATCCGGTAAGGACTTTGAGAGCCTCTCCCGCGGTGAGGTCATAAGCGATGTGGCTAAGGAGCAGGAGCTCATAAGGGAGAGCGACCTCCTTATCTTTATCTTCCCCATGTGGTGGTATTCCTTCCCCGCCATCCTCAAAGGCTATATAGACAGGGTTTTTTCTTACGGCTTTGCCTACGCCGAAGAAGATGGACAGATTAGAGGGCTTTTGCAGGGCAAGAGAGCCATGATTCTTTGCACCCTGGGAGGCTCGGAGCAGGATTATGGAAGCTTTGCTGATTGTATAAAGAGTATTTTCTCCTCCACCTTTACCTTTTGTGGGCTTGAAGTTCCGTCGGTGGAGTTTTTCTACGCAGTCCCCTATGTCGGCGATGATGTGAGGAAGGCTTACCTCAAGAAGGTTGAGGAGCTCCTGTCAGAACTCTGACCCCTATCATAAGAACGCGTTCCAATTTGTGTTAAAATTAACTCAAAGATGAAAAGGCTCCTGCCCCTTCTCCTACTTATACTGCTTTCGTTAGGAGGCGTTCAAGCCCCAAGCCACGAGCATAAGGACCACCAGCTCCACTTGGATTGTAGCCTTTGCATACTCCAACACTCACCGCAGGAAAAGCACGAAGTAAAGCTCAAGCCCCAAGGTGTAAGACTCTTCTGGTTTCACATACAAAAGGAAGGCTCACAAGAAAAGCACTTTTTTGTAATCACCGTAAGGAAGAGCGCGCGTTCACCTCCTGCCCTCTGACACGCATACGGACCCCATGCCAACAAAAAACCTTAGGAGGTGAACGCCATGAAAAAAGCCATCCTTTTGGGAGCGCTGTTTAGCTTTGGTTTTAGCTTTGCCCAAGAAGACCTTGAGAGCCTAAAAAGACAACTTGAAGAGCAAAGGCGCATAATTCAGGAGCTCCAAAGGAAGATAGAAGCCCTTGAGAGCCTAAAAAGACAACTTGAAGAGCAAAGGCGCATAATTCAGGAGCTCCAAAGGAAGATAGAAGCCCTTGAGAAGGAAGGAGCAAAGAAGGTAGAGCGGACCGCAGAAGAAAAGCCCAAACCCGCACCCTCGGACAGAAGCCTACAACTCAGGCTCAAGTATGATGAGAAGCGCCAGGCCTACGGCATCTTCAGACAGCCTTCTTTCCTACCCAACATATCCCTCATAGTGGACACCTCCGTAGTAAGCAGGAACATGAGTGATGATGACTACAGCAACAGAAGCATACCCGAGTTCTTTGATGGCGACCCCACACACGGACACGGCTTAAACAAAAACAAGGGCTTTAACCTCAACTATGCGGAGCTTTACTTCTACGCTCCGGTGGACCCCTACTTTGACCTCTATGCCACCATACCCTTTACGGAGGATGGAGCGGAGTTAGAAGAAGCCTACTTCACAACGCGCAGTTTACCCTTCGGCTTCCAAATAAAGGGAGGAAAGTTCAGAAGCTCCTTCGGAAGGTTTAACCAAAAGCACCCACACGCTTGGGACTTTGCCAAGGCACCTCTCATCTACGAAGCCCTCTTCGGAGAGGAAGGACTTACCGAAAAGGGAGTCCAGATAAGCTGGCTTGCACCCACACCCTTTTACTTGCTATTCGGAGCGGAAGTCCTTCAGGGTGAGAACGAAAGGAGCTTTGGGTATGAGGGTTTTGATATAGGAAATGCTAAGGTTGAAGACGCCAAAGTCCCCAACCTCTACGTGGGCTTTGTAAAAACTTCCTTTGACTTAGGAAGCCTTTCTGTCCTAACAGGGCTTTCTTACGCCCAAGGAAAGCACAGGCATGCAGGAGGTGATCACGGCTTGTCCGCAAAGAGCAAAATCTACGGCTTTGAACTGACCGGCAAATACCTCATAGACTCTTACCGCTACATATCCTTTGAGGGAGAGTATCTTTACAGGAAACAGGACGGGACTAGGTATGAAACAAATACGAGCGAGGACATAACCAAAAAGCAGTCGGGCTTTTACACACAGCTGGTGTTTAAGTTTGACAGGCGATGGAGGGCGGGCATAAGGTATGACCTCATCAACCAGAACAAGGTCAACGGCGAAAAGAAAACGCCCAACCTCCCGGCATACTACGCCATGCTGGAATACAGCCCCACCGAGTTTTCCTTCATCAGGCTACAGGCGGGTCAGAACAGGGCTTACTATGTAAACGGTGAGCGCAAAAAAGTGAACGAGGTCATCCTTCAGCTCAACTTTGCCATAGGAGCTCACGGAGCCCATCCCTTCTGAGGAGGTAAAGCCATGAAGGTGCTTTATGTTTTCAGCACTCCCAACGCCTCTTACATCCTCAACAGGATGATTATCCCTCAGCTTGAGAACAACGCCCACGGTGTTGAGGTGGTGGGCATGTTCTTCTTCGTGGATAACAACTACATACTCGTAAAGGGCAATCCTACCGCGGAGAGGCTTAAAAGACTACTGGAAGAGGGTAAGGTAGGCTTTCTGATGGGTTGCGACCAGTGTTGTTATGAGAGAGGCATAGCGGACAAGCTCATAGAAGGTGCTACCATAGGGTGCTTCCCCCAGCTTTACGGCAGGGCGGGTAGCATGGGAGTCCAGCAGGTGATAACGCTATGAGAGAACTTGCCAAGCTTCTTCCCGCTGTATCCTCCGGAGGTTTTTTGGTGGGCGTGTCCGCATGCGGTTGCGGGCATTGCCCCCTTTGTTATGGCTATCTGGCGGGCGCATCCGCCCTTGCGGTCTACATATCCGCAAAGAAGTTTTTAGGAGGCAATAAAAATGAAAAGCCTGATAATCCTGAGTCTTCTTCTGTTTAGCTTTTCCTTTGCCAAGCTCAACGTGGTTGTAAGCTACCCTTGGATAGGCCACCTGGTAAACATCATAGGAAAGGAAAGGGTAAACCTTACGGTCTTGGCAAAGGGTAACGAAGACCCTCACTTTATAGTCCCCAAGCCCTCTTACATAGCCAGCGCTCGTAGGGCAGACCTTCTCATCATCAACGGAGCGGACCTTGAGATAGGCTTTATACCCCCCATCCTCCAGCAGTCCAACAACCCTAAGATACAGCCCGGAAGGGAAGGCTTTTTGGACCTCTCCGCCTATGTCCAGCTCATAGAAAAGCCCGAGAGGGTCTCCAGGGAGATGGGAGATGTGCATCCGGAGGGCAACCCACACTACCACTTAGACCCCCACAACATACCGCTTTTGGCAAGAGCCATAAAGGACAAGCTGTGCGAGCTGGATAAAAAGGAATGCTCCTACTATGAGGCAAACTTTGAGGGTTTTCTGAAAGAGTGGAACTCCAAGCTAAAAGACTGGGACAGGAGGATGGAAAGGGCTAAGGGAACAAAGGTCGTATCCTACCACAAACTCCACAGCTACTTTCTAAACAGGTATTCCATAAGGCTTGTGGGAACTGTAGAACCCCTGCCGGGCATACCACCCAACGCAAGGCATGTGGAAAGTCTCATAAACCTCATACAGAGGGAAAAGGTTCAGCTCATCCTCCAGGATGTTTACCACGAGAAGAAGACCGCCCAGTATACCTCCTCCAAGACCGGAGCGAGGGTGGTCTTAGCTCCTCACGATGTGTCCGCTCTGCCCGAGATAAAAAACCTCTTTGACCTTTTTGAGTATCTGGTAAAAGAGTTTGAAAGATGACCGACATACTGCTGGATGCCTTCTTAGTGTCTCTGATTCTGTTGGGTATCCACTCCTACTTTGGCAGGGAGATAATAAGGCGCGGTGTCATATTTACAGACTTGGCAATAGCCCAGAGTGCATCGGTGGGCGTTACCCTCTCTTTGTTTTTTCACCGAGAGGAGCTCATCCCCTATCTCTCCGTAGCCTTTGCCTTTTTGGGTGGCTTTTTGGTCTTTCTATCGGAGAAAAGAGAGAGCTTAAAAGAAGCCCTGGTAGGTCTTGTGTACGCGGGCTCGGTTTCTTTGGGCTTTCTCCTCCTTTCCAAGTCAGCCCACGGAGCGGAGGACTTTCTGCGCCTTACCGCCAACGACATACTCTTTACACCCACTGAGGAGCTCATAAAGACCGGCACCCTCTATATCTTCTTGGGTCTTCTCATCTACCTAAGGGAAAGGTATACCAAGGGTTTACTCTCGGATTTGCTCTTTTACCTTCTGTTTGCCCTGACGGTTTCAAGCTCGGTAAAGCTCGCCGGCGTTTTGGTGGTCTTTTCCCTTCTTCTGGCTCCCGCCTTGGTAAGCATAAAGCTAAGAAGGGGGCTGTTTTTCGCCTGGGTCTACGGAAGCCTTATAAACATCATAGCCATCCTCGGCTCTTACCATCTTGACCTTCCCACTGGCTTTAGCATAGTCTTCCTTCAGTCCTTATGTGCCTTTGCGCTGACGGTTTTTAAAAGATGATGTCGTCAAAGCTTCTTGCTATTCTGTGCTTAGAGTTCACATCAAGACCATCCCTTGCGAGCCTGTATGTCTGCATACCCACGGCGCAGGCGCTGTCCAGCTCTTCTTCTACATCGGAGAGGAAAAGCATCCTGTCGGGGTCTGTTCCTATCGCTTGGGCTATCTTCTCGTAAGACTCCGGAGACTTTTTGTTTCCCACGGTAGTATCAAAGAAGCCATCAAAGAGGTGGGTAAGGTCTCCGTAGTCCGTGTGGGAGAAAAAGAGCCTTTGAGCTTTTACGGAACCGGAGGAATAGACGTAAAGGCGAAGACCCTTTTCTTTCCACTCCTTGAGCTTTCTGTAAGCATCTTCGTAGATGTGTCCTTTGAGCTCTCCCTTCTTAAAGCCCTCCTCCCATATGAGACCTTGGAGCTCCTTCAGGGCAGTTTCCTTCCTGTCCTCCTCTATCCATCTTTTGAAAGTCTCCACCGCCCTTTCCAAATCCACATCTACTCCCAGCCTTTCGGAGAGTAGACCTATTATCCTCCTTACCTCTTCATCCTCCCAATGCGCCCTTAAAAAGCTCTCCAACCTGCTGTAAGAGTAAGGGAACATAACATCCCTGACATAGGAGAGGGAGGAGGTGGTTCCCTCTATGTCGGTAAGGATAATCTCAATCATCTGAGTGCGAAAATCTCGTCGTGCGTGGGGAACTTCTCGGATATGTCGCTCCCGGTAAAGTTTGCCACCCACCCATCCGGTATGGAGAAGAACCTTATAGCCTTAAAGTTGGGCTGTGTTCCCATGTCAAACCAGTGTTTGGTGTTGGCGGGTACGCTTATAAAGTCTCCGTCTTCACACAATACCGCATAAACTTTGTCTCCCACGTGCAGGTAAAAGGTCCCACAGCCGTAGACGAAGTATCTTACCTCAAAGTCCGAGTGGGTATGTTCTCTTAAAAACATGTTCCTTAGCTCTTCCTTCTTGGGATGGTCGGGTGTAAGGGATACTACATCCATGGATTGGAAGTTAAAGGTCCTGTTAATCCTGTCTATTTCTTCTTTGTAAGCCTGAAGCACTTCCTCAGCACCCGCAGACTGGGGAAGGTCCTTTGTCTCCCACTTTTCAAACATCACACCTATCTCGGAAAGGCACTTGGCTATTTCATCGTAGTTTTCCACCCTTTCCAAAAGGTTGGCTTGCTCGTCGTAAATCAAAAGCAGGCTCATGCTCTCACCCCCAAAAGTTTTAGTTCGCAGTTAAAAAGAAAATCTAAGGCTTCAAGGTTTATCAAAGCCCTCTCTACGCTTTTAGCCCACGTGTAAACCCCGTGAGCCTTTAAGATAAAGGCGTGCATGTCTTCTCTTAAAGAGGGGTGTATCAGGTTGTAGAGCTCCTGCATGTCTTGGGAGTTTTCAAAGATTGGGACTATAAGGCGTGTTTCATGGGTATTTATTCCATCAAAAGCCTTTAAAAGCTCATAGCCATCTAAGACCACCTGAGTATCAAAGAGCTTAGAAATGAGGGTAGAGCTCATGGAATGCACATGCAGGACGCACTTAACGTGTGGGAATCCTCTGTAAAGCATGAGGTGGAGTAAGGTCTCCGCGGATGGCTTGCCGTGTCCTTCCAAAATTCTTCCGTCTATGTCCAACAGGAGAAAGTCTTCAAAGGTTAGGTGTCCCTTGTGAGCTCCTGAACGTGTGATAAGGATGTTTCCACCATCCACTCTTACCGAGAGGTTTCCTCCGGTAGCAGGCACCCAATCTCTGGCGTGGAGCTCCTTACCAACGTCTATGAGAAGTTGGATTTCCTTCATAGCTTTTATAGTATAATCAAATTCCCATGGAATACCACGTAAAGGATTTAACACTGGCGGACGAAGGTTTAAGAAGGATTGAATGGGCTCAAAGGGATATGCCCGTTCTCACAAGCATAAGAGAGCGCTTTGCAAAGGAAAGACCCTTTGAGGGAAAAACTATAAGCGCATGCCTGCACGTGACCACCGAGACTGCCAACCTGATGATAACCCTTAAAGAGGGCGGAGCTAAGGTTTTCTTAACCGCTTCTAACCCTCTCTCCACTCAGGATGACGTGGCAAGCGCGTTGGTCAAGTACTTTGATATACCGGTTTTTGCCATAAAGGGCGAGGATACTCAGACCTACTACCAACACCTCAAGGCGGTAATAGAGAAAAAGCCTGACATAGTCATAGACGACGGGGCGGACCTTATCTCCACCCTCCACAAAGAATATCCCGATCTCGCCAAGAAGGTCTTGGGAGGTATGGAAGAGACTACCACCGGGGTAATAAGGCTAAGAGCAATGGCAAAAAGCGGGGTCTTGCAGTTTCCCATAATAGCGGTCAACGATGCTTACACCAAACACATGTTTGACAACAGATACGGCACGGGTCAGTCTACGGTGGATGCCATAATGAGGGCTACCAACAAACTTATAGCAGGCTCTTACTTTGTCGTTGCGGGCTACGGTTGGTGTGGTAAAGGTGTGGCTCAAAGGGCAAGGGGTCTGGGAGCTACCGTCATAGTTACAGAGGTGGACCCCATAAAGGCTTTGGAAGCCAAGATGGACGGCTTTCTGGTAATGCCCATGATAGAAGCGGCAAAGCTTGGAGACTTTTTTGTCACAGTTACTGGAAACACTTCTGTCATAAGGGAGGAGCACTTTAAAGTCATGAAGGACGGAGCCATCATCTCCAACTCGGGACACTTTAACGTGGAGATAGACATACCGGCGCTGGAGCGCTTAAGCAAAAATGTAAGGGAAGTTAGGAATATGGTGGAGGAGTATGAGCTGTATGATGGCAGGCGTATATACCTTCTGGCTCAGGGTAGGCTGGTAAACCTGGCGGTTGCGGAAGGACATCCTGCATCGGTGATGGACATGTCCTTTGCCAACCAAGCCCTTTGCGCAGAATACATCCTCAAAAACCATCAAAAACTCCAAAAGGATGTTTACAAAGTGCCGGATGAAATAGACACGGAGGTGGCAAGGCTAAAGCTAAAGAGCATGGGTGTTCATATAGACGAGCTCACTTCGGAGCAGGTAAGATACCTGTCCTCATGGGAGCATGGAACTTAAGGGCGTGCTCGTATCGGGGACGGGAACGGGCATAGGCAAGACCTTTATAGCCTACAACCTTGTTTACACACTCAAAGAAAAGGGCTATAAGGTGGGCTACTACAAACCTATAGAAACGGGGGTGGAAGACCTACCGGAGGACGCTTCTCTCCTCTGCTCCCTAACTGGGCAGGGCTTGGAAGAGGTTGTGCTCTCTAAGTGCAGGTTACCCTTAGCTCCTTACGCCTGCACCTTGGAGGAGGGAATGGAGTTTGACCTGAACTTTATCGTTGAACACTACAGAAAGCTTACCCAAAGGTATGACTTTGTGGTGGTAGAGGGTGCGGGTGGTCTTGCGGTGCCCATAAAAAAAGGTTACAACTACGCCCATTTAGCCTTGGACTTGGGCATACCCATGCTCCTGATAACATACGCAACCCTTGGGACTATCCATCACACCTACACCACTTACTTCTACGCCAAGAGCATGGGCTTGGACGTGCTGGGCATAGTTATGAACGGGTTTAAGGGAGAGGATGTCTCCGAGAGGACCAATTCTACCATAGTTAAGGAGCTTACACACTTGGAAGTTGTAGAGACTCCGTGGCAAGAAGATAGGATTCTTCCCCTACCTGTTAGGGAGAGGATTGTTAGGCTTGTCGGGGTGTAGCCTGTAGTAGGCACAGACTCTCTCGACGAGCTCCTTGAAGTAAGGTGCTGCGACCGTTCCTCCGTAAAGGTTAGGTCCTTTGGGCTCATCCACCATTATGCCGGCGACAAAGCGCGGGTTTGTGGCGGGGAAGTAGCCCACAAAGTAGGCAACCACCTTGTCTCTGGAGTAGCGCCCCGTCCTGAAATCAAACTTTTGGGAAGTGCCCGTCTTGCCCGCTATGTAAAAGTATTCGGACCTGGCGAGCTTGGCTGTTCCCTCCTCCACAACCTTTATCATGTTTCTCCTGAGCCATGCAAAGGTTCTTTCAGAGAAGACCCTTTCCCTTCTCACCTGTGGTTCTTCATCCAAAAGCATGCGCGGTTTTATGAGCTTGTTGGTTGCTAAGGGAATGAAGGCGGTAGTTAGGCTTAGCAGGTTTACCGCCAAGCCCTGACCTATGCTGGCATAGAGTAGGTTGGCAGGATAATTTAGGTTGGGAAGCTTAGGCTTGGTCTCACCGGGCAGGACGCCAAAGGTGTCGTTAAAGTGAAGCTCCCTAAAAAGCTCCTGAACATCTTTCTTTGAGAGATATTTGGCTACCTTTATGGTGCCTATGTTGGAGGATTTGGTGAGAATCTGGTCCAGTGTTAAGAAATGGGAAACATGTACATCTTTTACATACCTTCCGTAGACCTCTGCCTTCTCGCCTATGCTTGTGCCAAAGTTCTCGCTGACGTATCCCTTATCCAGAGCCTTGCCTATGAAGAAGGGCTTCATGGTAGAGCCCGGCTCAAAGATGTCCGTCACCGCGTAGTTGCGCCTCTGCCAAGATTCGTACTTCCAATAAAGATTGGGGTCGTAGTAGGGGTATGTAGCCAGAGCGAGTATGTCTCCCGTGTTTACATCCATGACAAGAATGGCTACGCGCCTTGGGTTCCAAGCCCTAACTATATGGTCTCTTATGTCCTCAACCACCATCTGAACGCCGATGTCTATGGTAGTCTTGACGTCGTCAACCTTAAGGGATTCTTCACTGTAAGGCTCTAAAGCCATCCTCCCTCCCGCAAAGAAGAACTTCTTAACACCCTTGCCACCTATCCTGTTCTCAAGGGCATACTCGAGCCCTTCCAGGCCCTTGCCATCCCTACCCACAAAGCCTATAAGATTACCCGCCAAGTAGCCGTGCGGATAGTATCTCCTTACATCGTCCTGAATGCCCACCGCCTGTGTGTTATCCGTCTCCCTTATTACCCTGTGTATGAGGTTTTTATACTCCTTGTTTACGCCTTCCGCAATCCACACGAACTTTTTATCCGAGTTGAGCCTGTCCAACATGCTACTTTCCTCCATATTCAGCACCGCAGAGAGCCTCCTTGCCAGCTCTTCTTTGTTCCTTACGAGCCTGGGAAAGGCGTAGACGGAGACGGTGGGTATGCTAACCGCAAGCTCCTTTCCGTTCCTGTCCAGTACGGCTCCCCTGTAGAGGGTTATGGTCTCTATCTTCACCTTGGGAAACTTTTCTGCGGTCTTTTCCACATAGAGCTTTCCCTCCAGCACCTGCACACGGAAGAGGTTTGCCAGGACCAAGAAGAACAAACACATAAGCACGAAGATTGAAAGCTTGATGCGAGCGTCGGTCTTCCTATACTCTTGCACGGCTCATCCCCACGAACTCCTTAAATATATTGTAAGAGTCGTGAGGTCCGGGGCTCGCCTCCGGATGAAACTGGACGCAGTATACAGGTAGGTGCTTGTGCCTGAACCCCTCAAGGGTGTTATCCAAAAGGTTTATGTGTGTAACCTCCACATCCTTGAGCGTATCAGGGTCCACCGCAAAGTTGTGGTTCTGCGCGGTTATCTCAATGTGGGAATCCCTTAGGTCCTTCACCGGATGGTTTCCCCCGTGATGCCCAAAGGGTAGTTTGTAAGTTTTGCCTCCCAGCGCCAAGCCTATGATTTGGTGTCCCAAACATATGCCCATGATGGGCTTTTTCTCCATAAGGTGTCTGACGAGCCTTATACCCTCCACCACTCTCTGGGGGTCACCCGGTCCGTTAGAAAGGAATATGGCATCCGGGTCTATTTGCTCTATCCTCCTTACCGTGTCATAAGGAGGTAGGACCAAGACCCTTGCGCCTTCCTGAGCCAGCCTTCTCAGGATGTTCCGCTTGACGCCGAAGTCCACCACCGCCATCAAAGGTCCGCCGTCCCTTTCAATCCTTCTGTAGCCCTTTCCCAGTTCCCAATCTCCCCAAGTCCAGATGTATTCTTCCTTGGTCGCCACCTCCTCCACCAGGCTGAGCTCCGATATATCTCTGACACTCCTTGCCTTTCTTATGAGGCTTTGAGGCTCCAAGTCTACGGTGGATATCACGCCCCTGAGAGCTCCCTTCTGTCTTATCCTCTTTACCAGAGCCCTTGTGTCTATACCTTGAATGCCCACCACTCCGTATTCTTTTAAATACTCATTCAAGGACCTTTTAGCCCTCCAACTGCTGTAAAACATGGATGCGGTCTTTACTACAAAGCCGTTAACCTGAACTTGACCGGATTCTACATCCTCGTCGTTGACCCCGTAGTTGCCCATCTGGGTATAGGTCATAACCACTATCTGCCCCCTGTAGGATGGGTCGGTGAGAATTTCCTGATAGCCGGTCATGGATGTGTTGAAGACCACCTCCCCGGAGGTTTCACCTTCGGCACCCAGGGGGTATCCCACGAAGTAAGAACCGTCTTCTAAGGCAAGGATGGCTCTCTTCATGCTCTATTCCAAACGGAGAGGGCGGGATTCGAACCCGCGGTAGGGCTTTTAACCCTACAACTCCTTAGCAGGGAGCCGCCTTCGGCCTCTCGGCCACCTCTCCTTACCGAGTAAAAGTATACCACAATCATAGCTCCATCAAGACCGCTCCCCACGTTAGCCCTCCTCCCATGGCTGTAAAGAGCACCAAATCACCCTCCTTTAAAAGCCCCTCCTGATAAGCTTCGCTCAAGGCTATGGGAATGGACGCTGCGCTGGTGTTTCCATACCTGTGGATGTTGGTGTATACCTTCTCCATGGGAAAGTCCAGTTTCTCCGCAAGGGCTTGGATTATCCTGATGTTCGCCTGATGGGGTATGATAAGCTTTATGTCTTCGGGCTTTACGCCTGCTTTTTGCATCACATGTCTGCATGCCTCTTCCATGCTCCTGACCGCGATTTTGAAGAGCTCCCTTCCCTTCATGCTTATGTGTCCGCACCGCGGAGCGTAGAGGATGTCCCAAAAAGAGCCATCGGACAGGAGCTCGGACACATAAAGCTTGTCTTTGCCCTCGTCGGTAAGGACCACCGCGCCTGCTCCGTCGCCGAATAGCACGCACGTGCTCCTGTCTTCCCAGTTTACCATCTGTGAAAGCCTTTCCGCTCCCACCACCAGAACCCTTCGGGCTTTGCCCGAGCTTATGAAGGAGTGGGCTATGTCCAGGGCGTAGATAAAACCACTGCATGCTGCGGAGATGTCAAAGGCGAAGGCTTTGGTGTTCCCCAGTCTGGCTTGGAGGAGGCACGCGCTTGCGGGAAAACCCAGGTCCGGTGTAAGCGTGGCAAGTATTATCAAGTCCAAGTCCTGAGGGTCCGAGTTGGACATCTCCAGAGCCCTCAGGGACGATTGGTATGCCATGTCCGTCAGGCTCTCATCTTGAGCTATCCTCCTTTCCTTTATGCCCGTGCGTGTGGTAATCCAATCGTCGGAGGTGTCCACCATCTTCTCAAGGTCAAAGTTGGTAAGGGTCTTGGGAGGAACGTAATGCCCTACACCGGACAGCCTCATGTCTTCACACCTTGCGGGATAAGGGTTTTTATGTTCTTTGAAAGCACGTCGTTAAAGTGATGGGTTAAAAACTCGTTGGCTACCCTTATGGCGTTCTTTATAGCCTTTGCGTTAGCCCTCCCGTGGGTGATGATGACGGGCTTTTTGGCGCCCAGAAGAGGTATGCCCCCGTATTCTGCAAAGTCCGCCTTCTTTTTAAAGTTGTTCAGAGCGGGTAGCATAAGCAACGCTCCTATCCTTGCAAGTAAACTTTTCTTCACCTCTTCCTTAATCATCTGAACCACTGCCATACCAAGGCTCTCGCTCGCCTTGAGGACCACATTCCCCACAAAACCGTCGCAGACTATCACGTCAAAGGTGCCCGCGTATATGTCCCTTCCCTCCGCATTTCCTAAGAAGTTGAGCCTTGTCTCTTTAAGGAGAGGATAGGTCTCCTTAACGAGCTCGTTGCCCTTTCCCTCCTCCTCTCCTATGCTCAGTATACCCACGCGCGGGTTTTTTATGCTCAAGATTTCCTCCGCGTAGGTATGTCCTATGACCGCAAACTGGAGCAGGTGTCTGGGTTTGCAATCCACGTTGGCACCCACGTCTATAAGGACCGTCTTTCCCTTAGGGTTGGGCAGTGCCACCGCTATGGCGGGTCTTTCCACCTCCTCTATGGAGCCCACTATGAACTTACCCACCGTCAGGACCGCACCCGTGTTGCCCGCAGACACAAGACCCTCCGCCAAGCCTTCTCTTATGAGCCTGCCCGCCACGTAAAGGGAAGAGCTTTTCTTCTTCAGGACGTTGGAGGGTGGTTCATGCATATGCACTACGTCCTCTGCGTTGACCACGGGAAGCACATCCTGAGGAAACCTTTCCCTCTTTAAAACCTCCCTTATCCTTTCCTCCCTTCCCACCAAAAGGGTCTCTAAACCCAACTCCTTGTATGCTAAGACACAGCCCTTGACTATCTCCTCGGGGGCGTAGTCGCCCCCCATACAATCAACCGCTATCTTGGCGCTCATCCAAGGGTTTGAAGGACTTCCCTTCCTTTATAGTGTCCGCAGTAGGGGCAAGCCCTGTGGGGCATGGTAAGCTCCCCGCAGTTGGGACACGGAAACAGGCTCACCGCCTTCACCTTGGAGAAAAAGTTCTGAGCTCTCCTTTGGTCTCTTCTCCAGCTGGACGTCTTCCTCTTGGGAACAGCCATCGTAAACCTCCTGGGTATCTTAGGGAAAGATTATTATATCATCTGAGAAGCTTCTTCAGTGCGGAAAAGGGGCTCTCCTCCTGAACCTCCAGATGCACGGGCGGGGGACAGTCGGGACTGCACAAGGGCTTTACGGGTATGCTCAGGAGTATCTGCTCTCTGACGAGCTGGGTTATGTCCACACTCTGCTCATCCTCGTAGAAGGACACATCCAAATCTTTGGGTTTGAGGAAGACCCTCTCTCCTTCCGGATAGTGCTCTATCCTTATGTCTGCAACCTGAGAGATATCCTTTTCAAAGACCGTAAGACACCTGCTACACTCAAGGACCACGCTACCTTCCATGCTCATCCTAACCCTATATCCACCCTTCTCCTTGGTTATCTCCAGAGAGACCCTTACGGGGTTTTTCAGCTCGCCCACATCCGCCGGCAGGCTTATCTCGGAAGGTGTAAAGGTGTAGTGGGCGGAAAACCTATTTCTTCTCTTAAAAATCTCTTTCAGGTTCAGTCTTACCATAATAAGGCTTAAAATATTCCTACCAGGAGGAGATTCAAGTGAAAGTGCTGGCGATAGGAGGCGGTACGGGTCTTTCAAGTCTGCTGAGGGGTCTAAAAAAGGAGGTTGGCATCAGGATAAGCGAGCTTTCCGCCATAGTCACCGTGGCGGACAGCGGAGGAAGCACCGGAAGGCTCAGAAAGAGCTACCAGATACCCGCACCGGGCGACATAAGGAACTGCATAGTAGCCCTCTCGGAGAGCGAAGAAATCATAAGCCAGCTGTTTCAGTATAGGTTCAAAAACGGCGAGCTCCAAGGTCATGCCTTTGGCAACCTGTTTTTGGTTGCGCTTACAGACATAACGGGCAGTTTTCTCTCCGCCATAAGGATAGCATCTCAGGTGCTAAGGACCAAGGGTGAGATACTGCCTGCCACGGTGGAGAGCATTGACCTATGTGCGGAGTTCAGCGACGGAAAGGTTATAAAAGGTGAAGAGGAGATAACGGACTACGGGAGACAGAGCAAAAGCAGGATAACCAGGATATGGATAGAGCCGGAGGATGTTAGCGCTCCCATAGATGCCATAGCCAAGATAGAGGAGGCGGATGCGCTTATCTTCGGTCCCGGAAGTCTTTATACGAGCATCATCCCCAACATGCTCATAAAGGACATAAGGGAATCCTTACAGAGGACGCCCGCCCTTAAGGTCTTCATAGTCAACGCCATGACCCAGCCGGGAGAGACGGACGGCTTTAGCGCCTACGACCACCTGCAGGCTTTTATGCACCATACGGGAATAAGACCACATATGGTGGTGGTAAACACCAAGATGCCCTCCGATGCGGTCCTAAGAAGATACTTGGAACAGGGTCAAGAGCCCGTCATTCCCGACGTGGCGAGGATGGCAAGGGATGGCTTTAAGGTATACTCGGAAGACCTCATAGGCGAGAAGGAAGATTTTGTAAGGCACGACCCTGAGCGTCTTACCAACCTCCTCATGCATATATTTACAGAGCATGGCATTCTTTCTTAACTTTTCCTCTTCCTCCCTTTCCCAAGAGTCCGTTGACGTGGTGGTGTGCGGAAGCGGTATAGCGGGTCTAACATGCGCCATAAAGCTCAAGGAACTCGGTCTTAACACGCTCATCCTAACACGGGGCATAGGCAACACTTACTACTCTCAAGGCGGTATAGCGTGCGCCGACGACCCAAGGGACAGCCCCTACATGCATTTTTTGGATACGCTCAGGGCGGGCAAGGGTCTGTGCGACGAGCGGGCGGTTATGGTCCTGGTGGAGGAGGGTATTCAGAGGCTCGTAGACTTAAAGCTCTGGGGTGTCAAATTTGACGAAGAAAAGACCTTGGAAGGGGGACACTCTTTCCCCAGGGTCAGCAAGGTAAAGGACTATACGGGCAGAGCCATATACGAAGCCCTTTACAGGAAGACACAACAGCTGAGCATACCCATAGTCTTGGGGACCCTTGAGGAGTTCCTCTTGGACGAAAAGGTTGAAGGCGTGCTCTACAGCACACAGGACGGACTCCGAATCATCAGGTCAAAGGCGGTGGTCGTAGCAACCGGCGGTGCTGCGGGCATGTTCTTACATACATCCAACCCTCTCCGCATAAGGGGCGACGGTATGGGCTTGTGCCTGAGGTTTGGATGTATCATCAGGGACCCGGAGTTTGTCCAGTTCCATCCAACGGTGGTCAAGGACACCAACATACTCGTATCCGAGGCGGTAAGGGGGGAGGGAGCCATTCTGGTGGATGAAAGGGGAGAGAGGTTTGTGGACGAGTTACAAACCAGGGATGTGGTGGCAAGAGCCATATACAGGAAACTTATGGAGGGAGGGAAGGTCTACTTGGATTTAAGACATTTAGTATCCAAGGGAATAGACATAAGGGAACGCTTTCCCACCATATACTCCATGCTGAGGGAAAGGGGCTATGACCCACAGACACAGCCCATACCCGTGCTTCCCTCCGCCCACTACTTCATAGGGGGTCTGCGCACGGACACTTGGGGAAGGACAACCCTGGGAGGTCTTTATGCGGTGGGAGAGTGCGCGTCCACGGGTGTGCATGGAGCCAACAGGCTCGCCTCCAACTCCCTGCTGGAGGGCGTGGTCTTCGGCTATAGGTGTGCCTACAGGGTCTACGAAGACATAAGATACACAAAGCCCTCCTTGAGGGCTTTTAAAAATCTTAAAGACGCCACACTAAAGCCATCCTTTTCGGTGGATGACCTGCGGCGTCTCATGTGGGAAAAGGTGGGTCTTGAAAGGACGCAAGAAGGTCTCAAAGAGGCTCAGGAGAAACTCCTGGGCTGGCTGGATGGCTACCAAAGGTGGGAAAGGACACCCGAAAACAGAGCTCTTTTGGATATAAGCCTGGTCGCTCTGGCATGCGTAAGGGGCGCCATCATGAGGAAGGAGAGCAGGGGAGCCCATTACAGGAGGGATTATCCGCACGAGAGGGAGGAGTTCAGGTTCAACACCCACCTGACGCTCGGAGAACTCCTGTAAGAACCATGATGCTTATCATATTGCAAATAATTCTCAATTAGTTATAATACTGAATAATAAAATCTTTTGAGGAGGTAAACCATGGAAAGGTTGAGCGTAGGACAAAGGGTGCCGGACTTTGAGATGGAGGTCTACGACCCCAAGACCAAAGGCTTTGGAAAGGTCCCGCTGAGGGACCTTATGGCGGAAAGGAAGTGGGTGATCCTCTTTTTCTACCCCGCGGACTTTACCTTTGTGTGTCCCACCGAGCTGGCGGACCTGGCTGAATACTACGACGAACTCCAAAGGCTCGGTTGCGAGGTCATATCCGTATCAACGGACACCAAGTATACCCACTTGGCGTGGCAGACTACGGAAAAGCTCTTAGAAAAGGTAAGGTATCCCATGGGCGCGGACCCCACCGGAAAAGTCTCAAGGCTTTTTGGTGTCTACGACGAGAACACAGGGCTTGCTCTGAGGGGCACGTTCATAATCAACCCTGATGGTCTGTTAGTAGGCTCCGAGATAAACTACTACAACGTGGGAAGGAATGCACAAGAGCTCGTAAGGAAGATGAAGGCGAACGTGTATCTGATGAGCCATCCGGATGAGGCATGCCCCGCCAAGTGGAAGGAAGGAGAAAGGACCTTAAAGCCGTCGGAGGAGATGGTAGGCAGGGTTTACGAAGCCCTGAAGGCTTAGATTATATTTAATACTCGGAGGTAAGAGATGGAGCTGACTCTGGACTACAAACCCGAGAGGGTATACGACGTTATCATCATAGGCGCGGGACCGGCGGGGTCCTCCGCCGCCATATACACCGCAAGGGCTGGTCTTTCTACCTTGGTGCTATACAGGGCTGAAGCGGACGGCGCCCTGGGCGTGACCCAACAGATAGAGAACTACCCGGGCATAAGGGGTCCCATCTCGGGTTATGAGCTGCTAAAACTCATAAGGGACCACGCCAAGGACTTCGGCGCGGAGTTCGTCAGGGGAAAGGTGATAGCCACCGACCTCACAGAAGAGATAAAGAAGGTCTACACCATAGACGGTAGGGAGTTCAAATCAAGGGCTCTCATAATAGCATCCGGAGCCATGGAGAGGACCCACAAGTATAGGGGCGAGGAAGAGCTCCTGGGAAGGGGCGTCTCCTACTGCGGTGTTTGCGACGCAGCCTTTTTCAAGAACAGACCAGTTGCGGTCATCGGCGAGGACGACTACGCACTGGAGGAGACGGAGTTCATATCACGCTTTGCCAGTAAGATATACCTGGTGGTCCCCTCAAGCAGGATAAAGGCTCCCCATGAGATGATAGAGGAAATACAAGAAAAGGAAAACGTGGAAATACTTCTGCACCACAGGGTAATTGACATACTGGGCACATCGGTGGTGGAGGGTATAAGGCTAAAGGACATAGACTCAAAAGAAGAGAAGACTTTGCAGGTGGATGGCGTCTTCATATTCTTGGGTGGGAACAAGCCCTCGGTAGACTTTCTTATGAACCAGGTGGAGATGACCCAAGACCATTGCATAGTGGTGAACGAAGAGAACATGACCTCCGTGCCGGGTGTGTTTGCCTGCGGTGATGTGCTCTGCAACAACATAAAGCAGGCGGTCATCGCGGCGGCGGACGGTGTGAAAACCGCCCTGGCGGTCGACAAGTATCTTAACAGGAAGGCAAAGATTTCCGCCCAGTGGTAATTTCTACATGCTCTCACAGACCGTGTTCAGTATCTCCTCCATGGTTGGGGTGTAGATGACGAGCGCCCTGAGGTCCTCCACCAGGGCTTTCTTCTTCCTCTCTATGTCATCCCTGAGGCTCTCTCCCATGAGGGTATAGACGCCGTCCTTGTCCTTGTAGTCATCCACCATCTGGAAGAAAAGCCCAAAATCCCTGCCTACAGCTTCCAGCTCTTTTAACATGTCCGTCCTGTGGGCGCATATACCCCCCAGCATGAAGGAGGCGCTAAAGAGCTCGGCGGTTTTTTTTAGGTTTATCTCCTCCGGTGAGGAAAGTTTTCTGATGTCCATAACCTGACCGCCCACCATCCCCAAGGGACCAGCCTTTTTGGCAAGCACGTTCACAGCCATGATGCGTTCAGCGTGGGACAACCCCTCCAAGTAATCTGGGTCTGAGAGGATTTCAAAGGCTAAGGTCAAAAGACCATCACCCGCCAGAAGGGCTACATCCTCCCCGAAGACCACGTGGCATGTGGGTTTTCCCCTCCTGAGCGTATCGTTGTCCATGCAGGGAAGGTCATCGTGCACAAGTGAATAGTTATGCACTATCTCCACCGCACAACCCAAAATCAGCGCGGGCTTTAGTTCCCCACCCAGGGCTTCGCATACGCTACAGACTATAAGAGGTCTTATCCTTTTTCCCTCCTGAAAGAGGTAATAGGTCATGGCTGAGTGCAGGAGCTCTGGTTGGAAGGGCTTTATCAGGTGTCTTAGCGTCTCTTCTATGGCTCCTTTATAGTATGCCAATTTTGACATCCTTAGAAAATTATAGCGGTCAGGAAGTAGTCGGAAATCAGTATAAGCATGGAGGAAGTTACCACGCTGTTGGTGGTAGCCCTTCCTACACCTTCCGTTCCCCCCTTGGTGTAAAAGCCGAAATAACAGCTGACCGCGGAGATGATGAGCCCAAAGGCTACGGACTTGTAAAGCCCACCCACAAAGTCATAGAGCTCCGCTATATCTTTCATCTTCTCCCAGAAAAGATGCTCGTTCACGCCGAAGAGCTTGACCGACACGAACCAGCCACCGAATATGCCCGCCACGTCCGCAAGGATTACCAAAAGGGGCACACCCACCACACCCGCAAACATACGGGGAGCAACCAGATAGCTAAGAGGGTTTATACCCATGACCTCCAGAGCGTCTATCTGTTGGGTTATCCTCATGGTCCCTATGTTGGCGGTCATGGCAGAACCCACACGGGCTACCACCATCAGGGAAGCCAGAACGGGTCCCAGCTCCCTTCCCATGGATATGGCTACCACCGCACCAATCAAAAACTCCGCGTTGAACCTATGGAAGGTGCTGTAAGTCTGCAGGGCTATGACACCGCCGGTGAACACGGAGGTAATCAGGACAACGGGAACGGTCTCCGCACCCAGATAAGCCAACTGCTTGATAAAGTGTCTCGTCTTGGGTCTTTTGTGGAAGATAAAGTATATGCCCCAAAGGGTAAGCAGGACAGCCCTTCCTACTTCTTCAAAAATCTTTAACATGTTGTAAGTATAACCCGTAGCGCTCTTTTATCTCTTCCATAAAGTCTCCGCCGAGCTTTTCAAGGATGGCGTCCGCCAAGACTATGGCGAGCATGGCTTCACCCACCACGCTTGCGGCAGGCACAGCCATCACGTCCGTCCTCTCTTTGCCCGCCCTTACCTCCTCTTTGGTCTGTATGTCCACACTCCTTAAGGGCTTGGTCAGGGTGGGAATGGGCTTCATGGCACACCTGACCACTATGGGCATGCCGTTGGTAATGCCTCCCTCTGTTCCACCCAGGTTGTTGGAGTATCTTATATAACCCTGTCCTTCCTCCCAGCCTATCTCGTCATGAACCTCGGAGCCAAACCTTCTGGCGCTTTCAAAACCCAGACCTATCTCCACACCCTTTATAGCCTGTATGCTCATCATGGCTTGGGCTATCCTTCCGTCTATCCTTTTGTCCCATTGTATATGGCTCCCCAAGCCCGGTGGGACGCCCACCGCAAACACCTCAAACACACCCCCCAAGCTCTCTCCCATCCGCCTCGCCCTGTCCACAAGCTCCTTGAACTCCTCATCCCTCTCGGGGTCGGGGAACCTAAGCTCCGACGCTTCCGCCAGAGCGTGCCTTTTCAAAAGGTCTTGCTCCCTTATGGTAGGGCTGAGCCCTCCGATGCTTACCACGTAGCTTCCTATGCTGATACCCAGCTCTTCCAAGAACCTCTTGCATACCGCACCTACCGCCACCCTTGCGGTGGTTTCCCTGGCGGATGCCCTCTCAAGTATGTTGCGCAGGTCCCTCTGGTTGTATTTTATCCCGCCCGACAGGTCCGCATGACCGGGTCTGGGTCTGGTGAAGGGCACCACGGAAGGAGGCATCTGACCCTCGTAAGCCATCTTCTCCTTCCAGTTTTCCCAGTCCCTGTTCCAGACCGCCATAGCTATGGGGCTCCCCAAGGTCTTGCCAAAACGCACACCCGAGAGAAACTCCACCTCATCCTTTTCTATCTTCATCCTCCCGCCCCTGCCGTAGCCTCTCTGACGTCTTTGGAGCTCCCTGTTTATGTAATCCGAAGAAATCTCCAGATTGGCGGGGATCCCCTCAAGTATGCAAAAGACCCCTTTTCCGTGAGACTCTCCCGCAGTCAGGAATCTTATTCCCATCAGGAGGTTCTTACCGCCTTTACCACCTTACCCGCCTTGAGACACTTGGCACACACGTAAACCCTCTTGACAGAGCGGTCGGGCATCACAACGCGCACCCTGTGGAGGTTTGCACCGAAGGTCCTTGAGTTTTGCTCCGCGGAGAAGGTGACGCGCTTTCCGAAGACCTTTTTCTTACCGCACACATAGCACACAGCCATCGCATGTCCTCCTTTCGTGCATTCAAAGGGAATTAATAATTTTAGCACATGGGCGGGGAAGTCTGCTATAATTCTATTCTTATGATAGACATAGCCTTTGCGCAGTCGTCGGGTCAGCAGGGTAGCCCCGCAGGAGCCATACTCTTTCAGCTCATCTTCCTCATAGGCATATTTGCAGTCTTTTACTTCCTCATCATAAGACCTCAGGCTAAGGCGAGGAAGAAGCACGAGGAGTTTATAAAGTCCCTGAAAAAGGGCGACAAGGTCATAACCAGTGGGGGCATATGGGGCACCATTGTTGATATCGGGGAGGACACGGTGACCCTCAGGGTGGACGCCAACACACGGATAACCTTCACCAAGGAAGCCATAGTGAGCTACCAACCCAAGCAGAAGGAGGAACAGACTTAAAATAGAGTTTATGGAGTTCATACCCGAAGAGGGGGTCATACTTCCCAGGCTCAGAGACCATGGTAAGACCGCGCTCATACAGGGGGAAAAGGAGATAACCTACGCAGAGCTCATAGATGCGGTAAACTCTTATGCGAGCCTTTTGGACGTCCTACCCGGTGATAGGGTAGTCATACTCTGCGAAAACAGACCCGAGTGGGTTTATGCCTTTTACTCCATCTGGCAAAGGGGTGCGGTGGCAGTGCCCTTAGACTACCTATCCAATCCGGAGGACATAGGATACATACTCAAGGAGACGGAGCCCTCCGCCGTCTTTTGCTCCGATGAGACGGAGGAAAGGCTAAAAAGAGCCATAGAAGGCTCGGGTGTAAGACCTCTGATATACAACGTGGACCGAACCATCCCCCCCAAACCCAACAGGAGCTACCTACACCGTAGCTTAAAGGACCTTGCCCTCATACTCTACACCTCCGGGACGACGGGCAGTCCCAAGGGCGTAATGCTCAGCTTTAAAAATCTCCTCTCCAATGTAGATGCCATCACCGAGCTCCGCATAGTGGGTAAGGAGGACAAGACGTTGGCTCTGCTTCCCTTCCACCATGCCTACCCTCTCATGACCACCCTCCTCATACCCTTGCACATAGGCGCCACCGTGGTGTTTGTGGACCAGCTATCCTCACAGGCTCTGATTCAGACCATGCAGAGACACCGCATAACGGTGCTCGTGGGTGTCCCCAGGCTATACCAGCTCTTACACCAGAGGATTGAGGAGAGGATAAGGTCAAGCTTCATCGCCTACGGTCTTTACAGGGTTCTTAGCAAGCTTCCCAAACCGCTCAGGAAGATAGCCTTCCGAAGGGTTCACAAGAGCCTCGGAGGTAAGCTTCGTTTTATGGTAAGCGGTGGAGCCAAGCTTCCGGTGGAAACCGCTCTCTTTTTGGAAAGCCTGGGATTTACCGTGCTGGAGGGCTACGGGCTTACCGAAACTTCCCCCATAGTGTCTTTTAACCCCCCAAACAGGGTAAAGCTCGGCTCGGTAGGTCTTCCCATAAGGGATGTCCATGTAAGGATTGACAAGGACGGTGAGGTATTGGTAAGGGGTCCCAACGTCATGCTGGGCTACTACAAAAAGCCACAGCAGACGCGGGAGGTCTTCAAAGACGGATGGTTCATGACGGGGGATTTGGGCTACCTTGACGAGGAAGGTTATCTATACATCCAAGGTAGGAAGAAGGAGATTATAGTCCTGGCAGGAGGGAAGAACGTAAACCCAGAAGAGCTGGAAAGCATGATAATGCAAACGGACAGTGTAGTCAAGGAGTGTGCGGTCCTTGAGGTAGATGGCTCTCTTAAAGCTCTTATATACCCGGATGAGGAGGTGGTAAGGAGTAAGGGCATAGTAAACTTGGAAGAGTATGTAAAGTGGAACGTCCTGGACAAGGTAAACTTGGAGCTCCCTACCTGGAAGAGGATAACGGGCTTTAAACTGGTAAAGGAGGAGCTTCCCAAGACGCGCCTGGGAAAGCTCAAAAGGTTTATGCTCATGCAAGTATACAGCAGGGCGCAGGAGGAAAGACCAAAAGAGATAAAAACTTTGGACACACCCACAGCCCTGATGCTGAGGGAGTATCTATCAAAGGCTCTCGGTAGGGAAGTTTACGGCTACGAACATCTGGAACTGGATTTGGGGCTTGACTCTCTGGAAAAGGTAGAGCTCCTGAGCTTCATAGAGAAGAGCTTCGGTATCAGACTCGGGGAGGAGGAACTCGCAGGCTTGATGACACTGGACATGCTCTCGGAATACATAGACAAGAACAAGGAAAAGGAGGAGACCGCTTACACCGACTGGGCGAGCATACTGAGGGAGGGAGAACCGCCCCAGCTCAAAGAGTGGAACCTGCCCTTGATTGTAGGTAGGCTCGTCTTAAAGCTACTTTTTAGGCTTTACAACCGTTTGGAAGTGGTAGGCACGGAGAACATACCCGAGGGTCCGTGCATAATAGCTCCCAATCATGCAAGCTACTTGGACGGCTTTGTGATAGTCAGCGCCCTGCCCCAAAGGCACGCAGTAAAGACCTACTTCCTCGGAGAGGAAGCATACTTTAAGGGGACGCTCAGAGAAGCCTTTGCCCGTATGGCTCATGTGATAACGGTAAACTTAAACAGACAGCTCAGGGAATCCTTGCAGAAGACCGCATGGCTGTTGAGGTTTGGTAAAAAGGTGGTCATATTCCCCGAAGGTGCGAGGACCAGGGATGGGAGTCTACTGCCCTTTAAAAAGGGCTTTGCCATACTGAGCAAGGAGCTAAGCGTCCCTGTGGTTCCCGTCCTGCTTTCCGGCACTTACGAGAGCATGTCTATAAGAGACAGGTTTCCCAAGCGGAGAAAGATTAGGGTGATCTTCTTAGAGCCAGTCTACCCGGAGGGTAAAAGCTACGAGGAGATAGTGGAGGAGACAAAGAAAAGGATAGAAGGGGCAAAGGGGCTCCCTTAGGGAGCCAGCCAGTTGTCCTGCTGTAGCACTTCCTCCATCTTCTCCGAGACGTTCTGGGAAATCCTGTAGGCGCAGAACTCGGGTCCACACATGGAGCAAAACTTGGCGGTCTTGTAGCCTTCTTGGGGCAGGGTCTCATCATGATAAGCCCTTGCGGTCTCAGGGTCTATGGCAAGCTCAAACTGCCTGTTCCAATCAAAGGCAAAGCGTGCCTTGGACATCTCCAGGTCCCAGTCCCTCGCTCCGGGCCAGTTTTTGGCAACGTCCGCCGCGTGCGCGGCAATCTTGTAAGCTATCAGACCCTGCTTTACGTCCTCAATGTTGGGAAGACCCAGATGTTCTTTAGGCGTCACGTAGCATAGCATCGCCGCACCGTACCACCCCGCCATCGCAGCTCCTATGGCGGACGCTATGTGGTCGTATCCGGGCGCCACGTCTATCACCAGAGGTCCCAGGACGTAAAAGGGCGCCTCATGGCATACCTTCTGCTGAAGCTTCATGTTGAACTCTATCTGGTCCATGGGCACGTGTCCGGGACCCTCTACCATTACCTGAACGTCATGCTCCCATGCCCTCTTGGTAAGCTCTCCCAGAACATAAAGCTCCGCAAGCTGGGCTTTGTCGGAAGCGTCCGCTATGGCACCGGGTCTTAGACCGTCTCCCAAAGAGAAGGACACATCATGCTTTTTGAAGATTTCGCATATCTTGTCAAAGTGTTCGTAGAGGGGGTTTTGCTTGCCGTGTTCCACTATCCACTGAGCCATGATGGCTCCGCCCCTTGAGACTATACCCATAACCCTGTGCTGGACCATGGGCAGGAACTCCCTCAGGACGCCTGCGTGTATGGTCATGTAGGAAACACCCTGCTGTGCCTGTTCCTCTATAACATCAAGGATGAGGTCCACGGTCATGTTCTTGACCTGACCCTTGGCACGCTTGAGGGCTTCGTAGATGGGGACCGTTCCAACGGGGACGGTGCTTGCCTTTATGACCGCTTCTCTGGTTTCCCTTATGGCATCGCCGGTGGAGAGGTCCATTATGGTGTCCGCTCCGTATTTGATAGCTACCTTGACCTTTTCCACCTCGGTGGGTATGTCCGATGCCAACCCGGAGTTGCCCAGGTTGACGTTTACCTTAACCCTTGAGTTTATGCCTATGCACATAGGCTCAAGATGAATGTGGTTTATGTTGGCAGGGATTATCATCCTACCCCTTGCCACCTCCTGACGGACGAACTCAGGATTTAGTCCCTCCCTCTTGGCAACGTAGCGCATCTCTTCCGTTATGATGCCTTGCCTTGCAAGGTGCATCTGGGTTTTATTCTTGAACTTCTTCCTGCCTTCTATCCATTCCGCTCTAAGCATGGCTACCTCCTAAGGGCTTAGTGTGTAGAGAAATATAAACGCTACTTGCTGGTTTTCAAGGTTTGTCGTCAAAATTCCTGCATGGCTTACAAGGTCTTGCGGTAATATTTTGTTATATATGAGGATAAAGGGTATTATGACGGTAGCTCTCTTGGTGTCCTCCCTTCTGCTCGGGAGCTGTGCTACCACGTTGAAGGGCATAGAAAAATCCGACCTGCAGACCAAGGTAAAGGTCACCCAACCCATCTCCTTAGCACCAGAAAGGCTTGTCAAAGCCAACAGCTTATATGTGCTCGTCAGGAATTACTCGGACGTGCCCGAGATAGCCTTTCAAGAGATGCTCAAGCAAAAACTGATAAGCATGGGCTATAGGATAACACCCAACCCCGAAGAGGCGGACTACATACTAGTGGTAAACGTCCTCTACATGGACTACTACAGGGAAACCGCCGTGCAGGAGATGGGGACGGCGGGGGCGGTCGTAGGCGGTGTGGGTGGAGCACTCATCACGGAAGGAGATAAGAGCAAAATAGTGGGTGCCATACTCGGGGCTATGATAGGACAGGTGGCGGGTGGTGTGGTAGGAAGTGCGGTAAAGATAGAAACCTACTCGGGCGTGGTGGACGTGGAGATAAAGGAAAAGGTGGAGAGCTCCGAGAAGGTTTACAGAACCCAGGTGGGAGCTACCGCCCAGCAGACCAACATAGATAAAGAGACAGCCATAAGGGTGATAAACGAGAAGCTTTCAAACCAGATAGGAGAGTTTTTCAGGAGGTAAAGGATGGTAAAGTTCGGCACGGACGGATGGAGGGCAGTGATAGGAGAGGAGTTTACCTTTGAGAACATAAGGAAAGTAGCGAGCGCCCATGCTCATGTTTTAAGGTCCTCGGGTAAAAACAAGGTGATAATAGGTTATGACCACAGGTTTATGTCCGAGCTCTTTGCCAAAGAGGTTTACAGGGTTTTTAAGTCCCTGGGGATTGATGCCCGTATGATAGAGGGCTTTGCCACCACGCCCATGGTATCCTTTGCAGTCAAATATATGGGTTTTGATGGGGGTGTGATGATAACCGCATCCCACAACCCTCCCCAATACAACGGCTACAAGATAAAGGACTCTTTCGGGGGTTCTGCGGTTCCCGAGTTTATAAAGAAGGTTGAAGATTCTTTAAAAGATGCTCAAGTTCCCCAAAGCCTTCCTAAGGAAGAGCTCAAAGAGGTGGAGGTAAAAAAAGAGTACATAAGCAGGGCAGTTAGCCTCGTAAACTTGGAGCTCTTAAAGGAAAGAAAATTAAGGGTAGTCCACGATGCCATGTATGGCACATCCGCGGGGCTACTCTGCCAAGCCTTGAAGGGAACGGGGACAGAGGTCTATGAGATACGCTCCTACAGGGACCCGCTCTTCGGAGGACACGCCCCCGAGCCGGTGGAAAAACACTTAAAGCCTTTGATAGAGAAGGTAAGGGCTACATCCTCTCACTTGGGCATAGCCAACGACGGAGACGGAGACAGGATAGCACTCGTGGATGAAAAGGGCAACTTCATAAACGCCCAGCTCATATATGTATTACTGCTTTTGCACCTTATAAAGCACAAAGGCATTAAGGATGGCATAGTGGTAAAGACGGTCTCCACCACATACCTTGCGGACAGGATTTGCAGGTCCGAGGGCATTCCCATAAAGGAGGTGGCGGTGGGCTTTAAGAACATAAATGAGCTAATCCAAAAGGAGAAGGTCATCTTCGGCGGTGAGGAGAGCGGAGGCTACGGCATAGTCCATTTCCTACCGGAGAGGGACGGTTTTTTGAGCGCCCTTTACATAATGGAGCTTATGGCTCTGACTGGTAAAGAGCTTTCAACCATCATTGAAGATATCTTTAAGACTTACGGCACAGCCTACTTTAAGAGGATAGACCTTCACGCAGAAGAGGAGAAGAAAGAGAAGCTCAGAAGGATAATCCAGAACCCGCCCGACAGGGTGGGAAGCTTCAAAGTGGATAGGGTATACACCGTTGACGGAATAAAGCTGGTCTTTCCCAGCGAAGGGTGGTTGCTTTTCAGACCCTCCGGCACCGAACCGTTGGTGCGCATATACGCAGAGATGCCTACACAGGGAGAGCTTCTTCAGGTCTTGGAGTCTGCTGTCAAGCTCCTTGAGTGAGGCTTATGTAAAGGTAGCCATTTTCCAGCTTGGCGCCCGATGGCTCGTAGTCCCTTAGCTTTCTGGGTAGCATGATGTGGCTCTTGAAGTTCCTCCATCGGATTACTATCTCCCCATCGCTCTTGAGGACAGAAAGCCCATCCTTTGTAAGGAAGGGTGCATGAACTTTTACCTTGTAAAGCCCATCCTCCTGTATAAACTCGTAGGGCTTTTCCTTGTAGAAAACCTTGGCTGGGTCCGAATCGCCGTATACGAGGTCTGCCAGTATGCCAAGCCTTTCAAGACCTACCACCTCATCCTCTAACATTGGCACCTGGAAGATGGGAACGGGCGAAAAGAGGGCGCCCATCTCCTCCAGATATCTCTTCTGGGTTAGGACCCACTTGGCGAGATGTTCACAGCTTCCCACCTCAAGGGGTAGGACCTTATTGACTATCACCGCATCCACGTTCACACCGAAGAGGTTAAAGTAGAGAAAAGCCCTCTGGCTCTCTTTGAGCACCATCTTCTCCGGGTTGGCTACTATCCTTACCGAGGTTATCTCCGGGTTTATCAGGAGCTCGTCCACACCCTTTAGCTTTTCGTAGAAGTTCTCAAGGGCTTGGAAATAAGAGTCATCGGGCAGGGGCACATCGGTAAGCCTTCTGGCTACAGGTCTTGCCACCTTAAAGATGGTCCTCTCCACGTTGAAGATTTTCTTCATATACCACTTGAGGACGGTGGGCATGGAGACAAAGCGCAGGGACTCTCCCGTGGGCGGAAGGTCAAGCACCAACACATCAAACTCACCCTCCCTGTAATACTTGTTTACATAAAGAAGGCTGGTGACCTCCTCCATGCCGGGCAGGATGGCGAGCTCCTCCGAGACCACATCGCTAAGTCCTGTGGTGTTAAAAAGGAGCTCCAAGAACCTGTAGACATCGCCCCAGTATCGGTCTATCTCTTCCTGAATATCTATCTCCTGAATGTAGAGCCTGTCGTTTATCTTTATAGGAAGACCCTTTGCCCTTATCTTTTCCCCCTCGGGTATGTCAAAGGAGTCGCCCAAGCTGTGAGCCGGGTCCAAAGAGACCACTATGGTCTTATAACCCAGCTGGGAGAGTCTGTAGGCTGTAGCCGCAGATACGGTAGTCTTTCCCACGCCACCTTTTCCGGAGAAGAGGATGATACGCATGGAGTTAAAATTTTATTCCTCTATGGTCAAAATCAAGCTGTGCGGTATGGCGAGAGAAGAGGATGTTATCAAGGCTGTGGGGCTCGGAGTTGACTATCTGGGCTTTATCCTCTATCCAAAAAGCCCAAGGTTTGTAGGTTGGGAGAGATTAGGGGAGCTGTTGGAGTTGGCTAAAGGTGTAAAGAGGGTGGGGGTGTTTGTAAACCCTACCCTTGAAGAGGTAGAAAAAGCTTTCCGCATGGGTCTGGATTTGGTCCAGCTCCACGGGGAAGAGAGCTACGAGTTTGCCCAAAAGGTGGGGCTTGGGAGGGTCATAAAGGCGTTCAGGGTAAGGCGGGACAAGGTTGAGATTGAAGATGTCTGGAGGGGCGCCTACGCAGTATTGCTGGATACTTACTCAGAGGACGCTTACGGAGGGACGGGGAAGACCTTTAACTGGGATGTTGCCAAGAAGGTGGTGGAGAGGGGGTTTAGGGTCTTCCTCTCGGGGGGTCTCACACCCGAAAACGTGGGACAAGCCATAAGGCATGTCAGACCCTATGCGGTGGATGTGTCTTCTGGTATAGAAAGCTCTCCGGGAGTGAAGGACCACAAAAGGATGGAGGAGTTTGTCCATGGAACAAAGAACGCACCTAAAGGTTGACAAGAGCCTGAGCGGGCAGGTGGTAGAGCTTTCAGAAGGTAGGGCGGTGGTAAGGCTCAGGACGGATGAGAGGATGGTTGCGGACGAGAAGGGTCTCATACACGGGGGCTTTATCTTCAGCCTTGCAGACTTCTGCGCCATGGTTTGCGTAAACGAGCCCAATGTGGTTTTGGCGAGCGCAAGTGTTAGCTTTAAAAAACCGGTCCTGTTGGGAGATGAGCTCTTGGCTCACGGGGAGCTTATAAGGTCCGAGGGTAAGAAAAGGTGGGTGAAGGTGGTGGTAAAGAGGGGAGAGGAAGAGGTGTTTGAAGGAGAGTTCTTCTGCGTGGTGCCTGAAGTCCACGTGCTGGAGAGGATGAAGAATGCTTAACTGCCCAGTATGCAATCATGCCCTCGGGGAGAAGGAGTTCCTTGTAAAGTTCCTATCTCCTTACGACGGGAAGGAGTATAAGCTTTACCGTTGTAGGATTTGTGATGTAGAGTTTTGGGAACCTAGATACCTAAACTTAGAGATTTATGAACGTGAGTTAAGGACCACCTATGCGGAATTTCATGCGGGCGTGAGGCAAGGCTTGGGGAAAAATCATAGGTTCTTCCTTAACAGGTTTGCCCAGAGTCCGGGGAGGTTATTAGATGTAGGCTGCGGTGATGGGCTTTTCCTAAAGCACATTAAAGGCTTGGGTTTTGAAGTCTGGGGTATAGATGTAGACAGGAAGAGCGTGGAAACCGCTAAGGAAAAGAGGGGAATAGAGAGGGTATACAACATGACTTTGGAAGATTTCTCAAAACTTGCTAATGAAAGGGGTATTAGGTTTGATTACATAACCATGTTTGAAGTTCTTGAGCACGTAGTCAAGCCTGCCGAGTTTTTGGGTGTAATCAAGAGCATTCTGAAGGAGGGTGGGCTGGTGGTAGGAAGTGTGCCCAACAGGGACTCGGTCATAAACGTGGTCTTTGGTCGGATGGCGGACAACTGGGACTACCCACCTCATCACATAACTTGGTTCTCAGAAAAGTCTCTGAGACGCCTTTTTGAGCTCCAAGGTTTTGAGGTGAGACTAAAGGAGCTAAAGAGTGTATCCTTCGGCGATGCCGGATGGGTAGGGTATTACACAACCTTGGGAAGGCTATTACCAGCCTCCGTCTCCCGCTCAAAATGGGTAAGCTTACTAAGGGGGCTATTCTCTCCGATAGGATTACCCATAATCTTTATGTCTAAGGGAAAGTACATATTTTTTGAAGCAAAGTTTACGTGAGTTTTAGAAGAAGTCAACTTTCAGAGCCCATGCGGTAATACTCTACTTCAAACAGGGATGGCATGTCAGCATATCCGCCGTATACTTCTACGCCTGCTGGGCTTATGTGGACGAGACGAAGATAAAAGGGATTCACTACAGACAAAGTACCATGGTATGTAAATGCTGTCAGGGAGCTTGGTTTTGCTTGGG
>FWWL01000925.1_pt1 | contig 68684 bp, 61 predicted proteins | sample 2228331 | NCBI WGS metagenome assembly FWWL01 (sample SAMEA103939775, study PRJEB20133) | metagenome
CCGCTAGCCGTCCCGCTCGCACCTGATCGTTCGGGGCGGAGTAGGGGTTGCGTGGCTGCCCAATACGTGACTATCGATCTAAAGTTGGTATGAAGCCATGCTTCAGCAGTCCATGGCCCGCGCCATTGCTCCCAACGGGAGAGGAGTCGTCATCCCAGCCTTCGACGACACGTCACGGAGCGGGTCGTCACGCCAATCCCGCTCCATCCTGAGCGATCAGGTGCAGGCGATGCAGGTGTTGATTGCCTGGGCATCGCTGATGCTAGACCTAACGGTGATCTGCGCGTTCCGATCACCGTGGCGCGATTTGGGTGACAACCCCCATAATATAACTGATCCGCACCGGATCGCCTGCCTGGGGATTCGGATAGACGCTTTCGGCGCCGATCCTGGCCCGAATTGCCTGTGTTTCACCATCGTGATGGAAGGTCACATCGTAGAAGAGCGTGCCGTGAATATCGACGCGCTGCACCTCGAGTAGTACTGCATTGCGGAGACCAGAGAAGATCATCAGTGCACTCCGTAGACAATGATCACAGCGGCGAACAAACAGGCATAACGGCAGCTTGCGGCTGCCGTAGTGGTATTATATCGCATAATCAAGGCTGGCAACGGCTCAGTGAGTCGTGAGATCACGGGCAAACTCGCGGATGAAAGCGGCAACCTGGCGTGGTCGCTGCTGTTGCGGTATGTGCCCGCAACCGGGGAGAGTCAATACCCGCGCGCCGGGCAGATAAGCGCAGAAAAATTCGCGCGACTCGGTGGGAATGAATCGATCGGCTTCGCCCCAGATCATCGCCACCGGGACGCGCACCGCGCGCAGATCTTCGGGACGCAATAATGCCTGTTCATCGAGTGAAGCGACAAACTGGGTGACCGGATCGCGCTGGAAGATGGCGCGCAACCCCTGTCCGGCAAGGTAGAGCGGCAACGGAGGCCGACCATACATCTGGCGAAGCGCGGCTCGCACCGCGCGAGCATCGCGCAGGGTTATGGTTTCCAGGAACGGCCCCCATGACTCTTGACCGCGCAAGCGCGCGCCGCCCGGCGCCAGCAAGACCATCCCGGCAACCAGCTCTGGCGTCGCTAACGCAACCCGCACCGCAATCCAGCCGCCCATTGAGTTGCCTGCGATCAGGGCGGGTTTGCCGACGACGTCGCGAATGAATGCCTGTACCAGCGCCACCTGCTGATCGATAGTGGCATAACGTTGCCCGGGCGGAAATCCGCTCAGACCGAATCCGGCCAGATCCAGCGCATAGACGGGGCCGATCGTGTTCAGTTTCGGCATCACGAATGCCCACGTCTGCGCGCGGTCGGCGATACCGTGGAGGAGCACCACGGGCAGGTTGCCTTCACCACGGACAGGAAGATAGTAATAATGCGCTCTGATGCCGGCCAGCCGCCGCTCGTGACTGGTGGCGCCGAGCCTGAGCAGGATGCGGTGACTGATGCCGTACACCAGCGGCAATGATGCGCTGGAAAGCGGAGTGAAGAACTGACCGAGCATAGCGTTACTCCTCCTCACTCGCAAAAACGCATGAGACTCCGGCGTCGGGGAGACAGACTAATGGGCGCAGGGTTCGTCCGGTGCGCATTGCGTACCCGGCAGTCATCGCGGCAACGAAATCATCGACCTGACGCGCGTCAACCAGTGAAACGGTGCTGCCGCCGAAACCGCCGCCGGTCATGCGACTGCCATAGCATCCTGGCGCAGCCAGCGCCAGTTCAACCAGGGTGTCGAGTTCAGCCACGCTTACCCGATAATCATCGCGCAGACTGACGTGTGACTCGACCATCAGCCGCCCCATTGTTGTCAGATCGCCGACGGCCAGCGCCGCTGCTGCGGCAACCGTTCGTTCATTCTCGCTGACTACATGGCGGGCGAGGCGGAGTAGTTCGGGGGGCAGGCGATGCCCGTGCTCTGCCAGATCAACCGGGCGCACATCCCGCAGCGCCTGGATGTTGCCCAGCGCCGGTCTGAGCAAACGCACCGCCTCTTCGCAGCCAGCGCGCCGCTGATTATATTCCGAACTGGCCAACTGGTGACGCACGCCGCTGTCACAGACAACCACGCGCGCTTGATTTGGCACCGGCACAAGTTGATAACTCAGATCGCGGCAATCGATCAAGAGTGCATGCCCGGCCTGACCGAGAGCGGCAATGAGCTGATCCATGATGCCGCATTTCACGCCGACGAAGGTGTGTTCAGCTCCCTGCGCTAGGAGAGCCAGTTCTTCGCCCAGCAGATTGATATTGTTGAGCAGTTGAAACGTGTATCCCACCGCCACTTCCAGCGCTGCCGATGAGGAGAGACCGCCGCCGGTGGGCACGTCACTTTCGATCAGCAGATCGGCGCCTCGCAGCGTGAGATCGCGCGCCAGCAATCCCCTGGCCACGCCACGCACATAGTTGACCCACTGGCGTTGCGGATCACGGTTGATCGAGTCGAGATCAAACAGGTCTTCCTCGTCCAGATTGGCGCTGTAAACACGCACAAGGCGATCGGTGCGGGGCCGCGCGGCCACAAACGTTGCCCGGTCAAGCGCCATCGGCAAGACGAAACCGTCGTTGTAGTCGGTGTGTTCACCGATCAAATTGACCCGTCCGGGAGCGCGGGCAATGCGGGTTGGCGGTTGGCCGAAGCGCTGCGTAAATGCGGCAGCGAGCGTGTTGATCTGAATCATACATCTCTCACTTCAACAGTCAGACGCGGTAGGCCAGCGATACTGTGTCTGGATCAATGCAGGGGTGTTTGCGCGCGTCTCGTGTGTAATCTTCACCAGCAGCTCAAAGGTTCAGATACGCTGGCTGGCAGGGGATAGGAAATGATAGGTACCGGTTCGTGATCCGACGTGGACAATAGTGGAAATACCACACTGGTTCGATCTGGTGTGATAGCCGATCGATATGCGCACTGGGTTATGAGTGAGAGCTAACTTGCCGACAGGTTCAAGTTCGCCACTTGCGGCAGACGATTGTTGTGCCGACACCCTCTTTCGATTTAATATCAAACTCGTCCATCAATCGTTTTGCGCCCGGCAGGCCCATGCCCATACCGCGCGAGGTGCTGTAGCCATCTTGCATCACCAGATCGATGTTCGGAATCCCAGGACCTTGATCTTCGCAGATAATCTCAATTCCTTTGCGTGAACCCTTTTCAATATCCCGCACTGTCACGTTGCCGGTGCCGGCATAGAGAAAGATATTGCGCGCCAGCTCGCTGACCGCTGTTGCAATTCGGGCCTGATCAATTGGGCCAAAACCAAGCGCCTTCGCCATATCGCGTGCCATAGTGCGCGCGATGACGATATCAAGGTCGCTTCGAATGACCGCAGTCTTACTCTGCGCCATCGTCGCTCTCCTCGCCTGTCATCCGCTGCATCATCGCCAACCCCTTTTCGAGGTTGAGCGCGGTGAGCACACGCGGCAGCTCAAGCCCCAATTCAACCAGCGTAATCGCCACTGCCGGTTGCAAGCCGGTCAGCACAACGCGCGCGCCCATCAGGCCGGCCATCGCTGCAATGTCGGCAATCAGCCGCCCGATAAAGCTATCGACTACATCAAGCGCAGTCAGATCGATAATCACGCCGCGCGCGCGCGTATCGTGAATCTTTTGCAAAAGATCGTCTTTGAATTGCACGGCAGAAGCATCGTGCAGAGCGACCTGGATCGAAGCGATCAGGATGTCGCCGATTTTCAAAATTGGGATGCGTAGATTATCCAAGATATGCTCCCCTGCAATTCCAGCTCTGGTCGCAACTATCGGCTCCTATTATGACACAACTCCTAATATTCCGGCAATGATTGCGCTGGCGAGCAGCGGCACGCTCAGGTTGTCGGTGCCGTGCGGTGAGACGCCTTCCGCAATGGTAGCGCTGATCGCTGCGACGGCAGCGGCGATCAGTGCTGCGCCGAAACTGAGCGGCGCGCTCTGCGGGCTGAGCGGCGATCCGGGTGCCAGCAGCAGCGTTAGCAGCATCGCCACAAAGCTGGCGATGAACATCATGGCCGAACCTTCGTAGGTGCGGCGTCCTTTACCGATCTGATAGTAGTTGCGACCCCATCGTTTGCCAACAATGGCGGCAAGCGCATCGCCCCACGTCATTGCCATGGTGCCAGCGGCGGCAATGTAGCCGCGATCAGCGGGCGAGTCGGTGCGCCAGAAGATCAGAAATAGAATCGTGATTGACAGGGCGAAATAGACCGTCCCCGGCGAGCTGTCGGGCGCGTCCACCGACTCGAGGATTCGGAATCGGTAGAAGATATAGTTGAGCACAATAAACGTGGCAAAGGGAATTATCCCGATCGTCCAGGTCTCGAATAGCGCCAGCACGCCAAATACCCACATGCCGGCGCCGATGTGAACAAACTTTCGGGTGAAGTCTTGAGGGTAGCCGCGCCACCGGCGAATAACTTCAGCGATGATGAGCAAGCTGAAAGCGTATCCAAATGAAACAACCAGGCCAATCAGATCGCGTGTGCTCATATCGGCGCCCGGTGCTATACAAGGCATGTCTCGCCCTTTATTCTATCCGCAGGAGCATCAATCGTCAATTCGTGCCTGCTGGTCAATAGCGTGAATGTTCGATGACAATTGCGCAATTCGTCGTTGCTCTGCTATCCTGAACAGTGACGCCTTATCATCGCATCCTATTACCGTCCGCTGGGCTGTCGGCGGAGTTTTGGTTGACATAATAAAACTAAGTGAAAGGATTGGGGCAGCTATGATAGTGCCAGAGTCGCTGGAAACCGTAGCCGCAGCGATGCTGAGTCGTGAGCATGTCCGTCCAGTCTACGATACCTATGGCTTTGCCCGCATTCCAGCGACCATTGAGTCCTGGTTGACCGGAGGATCGGACTCAACGCCGTTGCCGGCGGCTGCGCTGCCCGCTCGCCCTCAGACGGTTGTCCTGGTTTTGCTCGACGCATTTGGCTGGCAGTTCTTCAGCCGGTTCGTCGATCAGGCGCCGTTTCTGCGCCGATTTTTGACCGATGGGCAGATTTATCAGTTGACGAGCGCATTTCCTTCTACCACGGCTGTTCATGTGACGCTGCTGCATTCGGGGCTGGCCGCCGATCAGAGCGGCATCTACGAATGGTATATCTACGAGCCTGATCTCCAGGCCGTCATCGGTTCATTGCTCTTTTCACCCGTGTTTGAGCATCAGGCCGATCGCTTACTGGAGTACGGTGTTGATCCGAACCAGGTCTATCCGCCTGAGCGATTCTACCAGCGCTTGAGTCGGTTAGCAGTGTCAAGTGTGGTGCTGTTGCCGGCGACGCTGGCCCATTCAGTCTATACGCGCGTGATGTGCGCCGGCGCGCTGACGGTGCCGTTTCAAAACATTGCTGATGCTGCGGCCCGCCTCCAGTGTCTGTTTGAGCGTCAGCGCGGGCCGACATTCTACCATCTCTATATCGAATCCATCGACGCGGCAATGCATGTTCATGGCCCTGATGCGCCGGAAGTGACGAATGAGATTAGCGCTGTGCTTCATCAGCTCGAGCAACAGATCTTGCCGGTATTGCGCGCTGCGCCGGGGCCGGTGGCGCTGGCCGTAACCGCTGACCATGGTCAGATTGCGGTTGATCCGCAACGGGCGATTGTCCTGAATCAGCTCTGGCCGGAGCTGGAACACGTTCTGCGTCGCGGTGGTGATGGGCAGCCGTTGCCGCCCTCCGGATCGCGGCGGGTGGCGGTGCTCCACCTCAAACCAGAGACGGTCGGTGAAGCGCAGGCGCGTCTGCAAGCGCGCCTGGGCGAGCGCGCTCAGGTCGTGATGACTGCCGATCTGGTGCAGGCAGGCTATTTTGGCCCGCAACCCGGTGATCGGTTGCAGGCCCGTCTTGGTGAACTGGTAATTTTGCCAGCGGCTGGCGAGATGATCACCTGGCATCATCCGCGCGCCCGCTCCATTACCATGCGGGGCATGCACGGCGGCTTGACCGCTGATGAAATGCTGACTGAACTGGCTGTGCTTCTCTTGTAGCCAGATGCGCTGCGGTATGCTAAGATAAAGAGCGATGCCTGCATTGGAGCGGAGGCAATCTCGTGTCAGAGTCTGAACCCTCACCGGCGCCTGCTTCGCCGCGTTTCAATCGTGATACCGTCTTGCTGATCGGCGCTCTGGCGCTGCTGGTGCTGGGGGTGGCACTGACGTTTATCTTTGCCCCCGGTGATACCGTTACCGATCTGCCGACTCCAACTCCCGCTGTGCGTCCGCCGACGCAAGAATTGCCCTACCCCAGCCTTACGATGCCTGCTGGCGGGGCGCCGACCAGCGACCCTGCGTATCCTGCGGCTGAACCGACTGCTACCAGCGCGCCATTGATCGATGTGGCTCAGACTCAAACCAGTGTTGTGCTCGAAATTACTGCGCTGGCCGCGACCGCGCTGGCTGAAGTGACTGCAACCCAGACGACCATCCCAGCCTACCCGGTGCCAGAGGGCACGCCGCCTGCCCAGCCAGCGCTGCCTTCACCGACGCCAACCGCAACGATCCCGCCACCACCGCCGCCGCCGCCAACCGCGCCGCCGCCCCCCCCACCAACACCAACGAGCGCCGATCTGCGGATTGATGATAGCCCGACAGTGCCGCCGCCGCCAACTACGACCCCCTTACCCACCGCGACACCGGCGCCGACGCCGGTTCCAGCGCTGGTATTGCGCGGCAGTACGCGCTGGGCTGCCGGGCAGGGTCCGATCGTGCTCAATCGTGACGTGCAGATTCCGCCCGGCAGTGAGCTGATCATCGAGCCAGGGGTTGAGGTGCGGCTGGGGCCGGCAGTCTCTATCTATGTCGATGGCGGTCGCCTGATCGCGCTTGGGCAGGCCGACAATCCGGTGCGCTTTACCGGCGCCACCGGGATGCGCTGGAGTGGTATCTATGGCCGGCCCGGCGGATTTATCGCGCTCGAACATACCGAGATCCGCGGCGGCGGTCTCGGCGGCACGGTGCTGGTCAGCGAAGAGGGCGGCCTGGTGACGCGCTTCAGCCGGATTACCGACAATGGCGGTGGCGTGCTGGTGGTCGACTCGCGGCTGGAGATGAGCTACACCGAGATTGCCGGCAATGATGTGCCCTTCGGCGCGGCGCTCGAAGTGTCGTATAGCCGCGGCAATGGGGTAACGCTGGTGGGAAATCGGATCGGCGGCAATCGACTGAGCGCTGGCGCGCCAATGGCGCGTATTGCCAACCAGAATGCCCGCGAGACGCTCAATCTGGCGATCGAGGGGAATCTGTTCCGTGGCGGCAGCGTTAATCTACAATTGACGACCAATGGCACGCTGCAGGGAAGTGTGGTCTGTAATGCCCTGATTGGCGATGATCTTGGTTTCAGTCTGCGCACCGAGACGCTTCAGGTTGCGCCGAACGGCGGCTTTCTCATGCCGCTGCGGATCGAACAGAATGCGATCATTGGTCATACGCCGGTGATTCGTCCGACCTATCTCACCTTCGGCATTGGCCGCGGCGCCGCCAGCGAGATTGCCCTCGATATGCGCAATAACTGGTGGGGACACCCCTCAGGCCCGTATGAGCCAGATGCCAATCCGCAGGGAACTGGTGATGCCGTGGGCGCGAATATTATGTTTGCGCCATGGCTGACGACGCCGCCAGTATGCGCGCCAGCGCCGTGAAGGAGACAGTTTGTTGACTCTGATTAGCCGATTTCTATCTGGTCTCTTCAGCCTGTCGCTGCTGGTAGCCTGCGCCGCGCCATCAGCGGCTGAACTGTCGCCGCCGTCGCCGGTTGTTCCCTTGCCGTCGCCGGTTGTTCCCTCGCCGTCGCCGCAACTGTCGATCGCGCCGACTGCAACCATTGCGCCGACGGTCTTGCCCGCGCCAACCGTAGTTGCTTCGCCTTCGCCCGAACCGGTCGCAGAAGCGGTGCCGGCGCCGACGCTCTACCGTGGCGCTCCGACAGGCCGGAATGCCGATGGGGCCTTCACGCTTGGCGATCCGGCAGCGCCGTTGATCCTGACCGAATACGCTGATTTTCTCTGTGTGGTCTGTCGCCGTCATGCGCTGACTATTGAACCCGAACTTGTCGAACGCTACGTCGCAACCGGGCGTGTCTTGTACATATCGCGGCCAGTGCTCAACTACGGCGAGCATTCCCTGATCACCAGCGCCGCTGCGGTATGCGCTGGCGAACAGGATGGTTTCTGGGTAATGCGCGAAGTTCTCTTCGCGCGTCAGCCGGCAGTGGCGGCAAGCCGGGTGGCTGACTTACCAGCGCTGATGGCCGGGTATGCCGCCGAGATCGGTCTGGATGCCGCAGCCCTGACCGCATGTCTGGAACGTGGCGCGGCGCAGCAATTGGTTGCCGCATTCGATGCCGAACAACGTCAGCGCGGCATCAGCTCGCAGCCGATCTTTGAGCTGGCTGGCATTCGTCTGGTTGGATTGCAATCGATTGAACGCTTTGCCAGCCTGATTGAAACTCAGCCCTAACCGCGCATGACTGCGCCGCCAATGTGATGCCTGTGGTCATCCGCAAACCCTCGCCCGGCGGCAATTCCAGTGTAGCCCGATTCTTCGTCGGCAAATTGCTCCGCCGGCGTTAGTCACCTGTACCTCCGTATGCTCCCCTTTACAATAATAGGTGCATCTGGTATACTCAACAGTGTTGAATATCTACACGCGCTAGCAATCAAGGTCGCGGCATGGCCGAATCCGAACCATCAAACCTGGGCGTCGATCAATCAACCTTCGACACCATCGAGCAAATGATCCTGCGCATAAGCTGGCTGGCCCAGCGCCAGTTTGTGCAGTTGCTCGATGATGATCGATTCAATCTGACGCTAACCCAATTTTATACCTTGCTGCATCTGGCCCAGAGCAATACCGGTCACAAGATGTCGGATCTGGCTGAAGCGACGCAGCAATCAGCCGCGGCGCTGACCGGGGTGATCGATCGACTGCTGGAAAAGCAGTTGGTTGAGCGCACCCGCCATGCGCATGATCGGCGACAGGTGGTGGTGCAGGTGACGCCGCGCGGGCTGGCGCTGATTGCCGCGATCCGGCAGGCGCGTCGCGAGCAGATGCAGGCTGCTCTCGGCCATCTGTCGGCGGCTGATACCGAACGATTGCTCGAACTCCTCGAGGGAGTCCTGACTGGAATGGCTCGCATCCTCGAACGGAGTGAAACCACGGGACGACTGGCGTAACGAGCGATTCGTTCGAGGAGCGGGATGTGGTGCAATTACGACTGTCAACGAAACAGGATAGTGCAATCGCTGGCGAAGTCAGTTGGGCGCGCCTGTTGAGCTATGTGCGGCCCTACTGGGGATGGATGATCGCGGCCCTGATTGCCATGCTGATCGGCGCTGGTTTAGGGCTGGTTATGCCGCTCGCCATCGGGCAGATGGTGAATGCAATTACCGGTGATCTGGCGCTACCCGCAACCGAGCTTGCGCTGTTGTTGGGAATCGTTGCTCTCGGACAGGTCGTGACCGGTCTCGTCCAGTCGTATGGTCTCACCTTCGTGGGTGAGCGGGTGGTGACCGATCTGCGCATTGCCGCCTATCAGCATTTGCAACGCCTTGATCTGGCTTTCTTCGAGCAGCGGCGAACCGGCGAAATCACGTCACGGATCACCAATGATGTGACGCTGATCCAGTCAACCGTCACGACGAACCTTGCTACCCTGCTGCAGGGTGTGGTGCAGTTAATCGGCGCGGTTGTGTTAATGTTTGTTGTGTCATGGCAACTCAGTGGTCTGGCGCTGGTGCTGGTGCCGACGCTGGTGCTGATCGCCGTCTTTTTTGGGCGCTGGCTGCGAGGCATTTCCACGACCGTGCAGGATCGGCTGGCCGATGCGACCAGCGTGCTCGAAGAGACCGTTTCGGGCGTGCGCGTGGTGCGTTCATTTGGCCGTGAACCGCATGAAATCGAGCGGTTTCGCGCTGCTGTCGAGGCGACCTTTGCCGCAGCGATGAAACGAGCGCGCGCGCGGGCGCTGTTTCAGCCCGCGATGAGTATTGCAGTTTGGGTCACGCTGATCGGGATTCTGGTGATCGGTGGCTACCTGGTGAGCGCCGGCAATCTGACGCCCGGTGATCTGGTGGCCTTCCTCTTCTATGCTGGAATGGTGGCCGGATCCATGGGCAGCTTTTCCAGCCTGTTCGGGCAGGTACAGGAAGCGCTTGGCGCCGTGACACGGGTCTTTGAACTGCTCGATCAGCAACCGGCCATTGTCGATCATCCAGATGCAATTGCACTGCCGCCGGTGCAGGGTCGAGTCGAGTTTCAGGATGTGTCGTTCGCTTACCAGAGCGGCGATCCTGATCGCCCGCAACCGATTGTGCTGCGTCATCTGTCGTTGCGGATCGAGCCGGGCGAGATGGTGGCGCTGGTTGGGCCGAGCGGTGCCGGGAAGAGCACGATCGTTAGCCTGATCCCGCGTTTTTACGATGTGCAGGCTGGCCGGGTCTTGATTGACGGCTACGACGTTCGCCAGGTGCAGATCCGCTCGCTGCGCGAGCAGATTGGGATTGTGCCGCAAGAGACGCTGCTCTTCAGCGGGAGCATCCGCGAGAATATTCGTTACGGTCGGCTCGATGCCAGTGACGCTGAGATTGAAGCGGCGGCGCGCATGGCGAATGCGCACGAGTTTATCAGTCAGCTTCCCGCAGGGTACGACACGCCGGTGGGTGAGCGTGGCGTGCGGCTAAGCGGCGGTCAGCGCCAGCGGATTGCCATCGCCCGCGCGATCTTGAAGAATCCGCGCATTCTGATCCTCGATGAGGCAACCAGTTCGCTCGATAGCGAAAGTGAGCGATTGGTGCAAGAGGCGCTCGAGCGCTTGATGGCTGGTCGCACCAGTATCGTGATTGCGCACCGGCTCAGCACAGTGCAACGCGCCAATCGAATCGCGGTCATCGTGGCAGGCGAGCTGGTCGAACTCGGCTCTCACCAGGAGTTGCTGGCGCGTGGCGGTGTCTATGCGCGGCTATATGAATTGCAATTTTCCGAGTCGGCAGCAAATACTGTTGCCGACTGAGCGATGAGGAATAACGTTCTTGCTGAACGTAGGAGATAGGAACACTATGAACGAACCAATGTCACTCTTTGACGATCTACCTGATGAGTCTAACGAGACATTCAATACCCCAGAACGGCGGCTACCGCTGGTCGTTCTAGGCGAGATGGTGATCATGCCGCACATGACCATCCCGTTGCAGGTGCCGCAGGGTAAATCGTACCGCGCAATGGAGCGGGCGTGGGAAGAGGATCGCGATGTCTTGTTGATCTTCGTGCGGGAACATCAGCTTGAAGGGTACAAGAGCAATCAACCGCAGCAACTGCCGCCAATCGGCGTGATCGCGCAGTTGCAGGAATTTGCCAAGTTGAACGACGGCACGGCCCGCGTCATTCTTGAAGGGCAGACTCGCGCTCAGATCATCGAGGCGATTCAGGTTACGCCTTTCTACCGGGTGCGCTGCCGCCCGGTGATCGATCCGGAAGTGAGCGGGCTGGAAGTCGAAGCATTGATGGAGACCGTCAAGCAACAGGTTGACGAATTTGTCGAGCATCTCGGCGAGGTGCCCCAGGAAGCGGTGCAGTTCGTGCGCCGGATCGATCAACCGGGCCGTCTGGCCGACATTGTTACCTGGGGGCCGGCTTTCGACTTCAAGGATCGGTTGGACATTCTAAATACGCTCGATCCAGTTGAGCGCTTGCGCAAGGCGTACCTCGTTCTCGCCCGCCAGCTCGAGCTGCTCAAGTTGCGGGTGAAGATCCAGCAAGACACTAAAGAGGTGCTTGATCAGAGCCAGCGCGAGTACTTCCTGCGCGAACAGATGCGGGTCATTCGCCGCGAGCTGGGTGAAGATGAAGATGGCGACGATCCGATCGATGAACTCCGGCGCCGGATTCAGGAACTCAACGCGCCGGAATACGTGAAGAATCAGGCGATGCACGAGTTGAAGCGCCTGTCGATGCAGGGGATGAATAACCCAGAGTCGGGCGTTATCCGCACCTATCTCGATTGGATCCTCTCGCTGCCATGGGCCGATGAGGAGTTGCCTGAAATCAGCATTACCGAAGCGCAGAAAGTGCTTGATGCCGATCACTATGGCCTGGAGAAGGTCAAAGAGCGGATTCTTGAGTATCTGGCCGTGCGTAAACTGGCCGGCGACAAGATGCGCGCGCCCATTCTCTGCTTCGTTGGCCCGCCCGGAGTCGGCAAGACGAGCCTTGGCCGCAGCATCGCGCGCGCGTTAGGGCGCAAATTTGTCCGCACCAGCCTGGGCGGCGTGCGCGACGAAGCTGAGATCCGCGGTCATCGCCGCACCTATATCGGCGCAATGCCGGGCCGGATCATTCAGGCGATGAAGAATGTCAAATCGAACAGCCCGGTCTACATTCTCGATGAAGTCGATAAGATCGGTCTCGACTTCCGCGGCGATCCGACTTCAGCGCTGCTCGAGGTGCTCGATCCTGAGCAGAACAATGCGTTCAGCGATCACTACCTCGAAATCCCATTCGATCTGAGCCGGGTGATCTTCATTGCGACTGCCAACCAGCTTGATCCAATCCCGTTGCCGCTGCGCGACCGCATGGAGATCATCGAGATCGGCGGCTACACCGAGGATGAGAAGCTGGAGATTGCGCGCGGCTTCCTGATCCCCAAGCAGCGTGAGTTCCACGGTCTGCGTGAGGATCAGATCGAGATTACCAATGGCGCGATTATCAAGCTGATCCGCGAGTATACGCGCGAGGCCGGCGTGCGCAACCTCGAGCGCGAGATTGCCAGCCTCTGCCGCAAAGTGGCTCGCCAGGTCGCCGAGCAGACCGAGGCCAACGCCGGCGAAGCGCCCGCCAAATATGTCATCGATGAGGCTGCGGTCACCAAATACCTTGGCCCTGAGCGCTACACCTTCGGGCTGGCGGAAGAGCAGGATGAAGTGGGTGTGGCGACAGGGGTGGCCTGGACGAGCGCTGGCGGCGATATTCTGAGCATCGAGGTGTTGCCGTTCAAGGGCAAAGGTCAGCTTCAGCTCACCGGTCAGCTCGGTGAAGTGATGAAAGAGAGCGCCCAGGCCGCCGTCAGCTATGTGCGGTCACGCGCTGCCGATTTCGGTATCGATCCGAACACCTTCGAGGAGACGAACATTCATATTCACATCCCTGAAGGTGCGGTGCCGAAAGATGGCCCTTCAGCGGGGATTACCCTGACAACGGCGCTGATCAGCGCCCTCACCGGAACGCCGGTGCGGCGCGATGTGGCGATGACCGGCGAGGTGACGCTGCGCGGCAAGGTGCTGGGAATTGGCGGTCTGAAAGAGAAGACGCTGGCTGCCCATCGCGCGGGTATTCGCACCTTCATTCTGCCAAAGGAAAATGCCAAGGATATTAGCGAATTGCCCGAAAAGGTGCGCAAGGAACTCAACCTGATCCCGGTTTCGTCGATGGACGAGGTGTTGCAGATTGCGCTCAGCCGGATGCCCGTGCCGACCAGTTCGCAAAATGGTCACAACCCCCAGCGTGGGCAGCCCTCGCCGACACCGGCTGGCGCATAGCGCATCGTTGCTGACACAAGCTGCACGATCCGTCGAGGCGTTGCCTGCCAACGCCTCGACGATTGCTTATATTGCCTTCATGCTCTCGATCGACCCTGGTGCGCTGGTGTCCGCGAAGGCCAGGATAGGATCATCCTTTCGCTCCCCTCTCATCGCGCGGCGCGTGACAATCCCCGGCTCAGGTGCGTGGATCGCGCTCACAGCCCGGCTGCGGCTGTTGCGGGAGATGGCTGCGGGCGCAAGCGCGTCCTCCGGTCAATCTCCCACGCGCAAGCATATTCTCTGAAAGGATTTGACATTATACGCGCATTGTCACCGATCCTCCCTCGCAGCGCGCGTATTTGTGACGCTGATACGCCGTAACCGAACCACGCCAGACATTGCTGGCAGTGGAACCAAGAGGCTATGACTGCGGTCATGATCGGAAAGCAGGTACAATACTCCTGAGCAATCTCCGGCAGCGGCGTGAACTCGCTGCCGCTGGCAATTGCATGATGACGCGCAGGCAAATCTTTGTTGCCCCGGCAGCGCTTTGTTGACACCTCAAGGCAATTACCACAGGGAACACGAGTCATGACCAACCATCGCCTGACGTTCATTTCACTGATCGCGCTGATCATACTTGGCGCCTGCGGCGCGCCGCGCGCGGTTGAACCGCCGCCGACTGCCACCGGCTCGCCGGTGTCAGCGATGACGGCGCTGCCTGTGCCAGCAGCGACGGCAACCAGACCGGCGCCCACTGTGGCGCCTCAGCGTCGCCTGCCGCCGCTTGGCACATTTTTCTTCTACTGGTACAACTGCCCACAGCACGAGTGTGACCACCGTCAGCTTCTGGCAGTGCCTCCCGGCTGGTCGAGTCCCTTGCCGAACGACCCCGATCCGCGCGATGGCCTGAGCTACTCATCGTACAACTACGATTGGTTTGAGCAGGAACTGCGCGCGATGGCGGCAACCGGGATCGATATGGTCTTTCCCGTCAGTTGGGGCGAGCATCCTCATCCCTGGTTTCGGCAGGATCGGATCGATGTGCTGGTGCAGGCCAATGGCGTGCTTGAGCAGCCGTTAGCGATCGGCCTGTTTCTGGATACCACCGCGCAGCAGGGCATGTATCAGGATTTTCTCGGCAATGGTTATCTGATCGGGTCGAATGCGCCTCGCATCCCGCTTAGCGATCCGCGCAGCGGTTTCTTCTTCTACGACCTGCACATTCGCGATTTTTTCCGGCGGGTACCGCGTGATATGTGGGCCACCATGAATGGTCGCCCAATCATCATCACCTACACCACGATCTGTTGCGATCAACTCGAATTTGCGGGCGCGCTGTGGCGTTCAGTGAAGGATGCATTTCACGCCGATTTTGGCGTTGAACCGTGGCTCATTCTCGAAGAGACATGGCTGAGCGCGACCGCGCCTGCCGGTCTGCCAGAAGCTGCGGATGTTGCTGATGGGGTCTATCGCTGGGGAACAGCCTTGCTCGGCCCGCATACCGGTGAATTGCGCGGCTTTCGGGTGAGCAGTGTGGGGCCTGGATTTGACAACTCGCGCATTCCGTGGGTGACTGAACCGCGCATCCAGCCGCGCGATGAGCCGCCTGGCGGCGGCGGCGTTGCGCCGGGCGCATTTCTGCGGGCCAGTCTGGCAGCCATTCCACCCGACACTGATCTGGTATTGATTGAGACCTGGAATGAGTGGCCGGAGAACACGGCAGTAGCGCCGGCGGCCTACACCGATCGCTCCGGACGGCCATTGCCTGCCGATTTCTATCTGCAAATCATTCGTGAGTGGCGGGAAGCCCTGAGGTCAGCGCCGTAAATGCCAGCGCAGTCAGTTTGGCAGCATTCGTCGCCGTATCTCTGGTACAATAAACATACAGACATCCTCCTCGCGCTGCGCATAACCTGGGTGGTAGCAAGCGGCAGGCTAGAAAGATGCTGAAATGGGCTGGACATTTCTCACCAATCATGCACAGGTGTTGTTATGCATTGCTCGCAATCCGCGAGCGACAGTGCTGGAAATGGCGCAAACCGTTGGGATTACCGAGCGCGCCGTGCAGCGGATTTTACACGATTTGCACGAAGCAGGTTATCTCTCGCACGTGCGTGAGGGGCGTTACAATCGCTACACGGTTTATGCCGATCAACCACTGCGCTACGCAGCTCAGCCCGATCTCGCCGTGCGTGATCTGCTGGCAGTATTTGTCAATCACCCGATCAGCGCCGCGCATGAACGGTAAGCGAGACGCAGCGACATCAGGCCACGTCTCGCTTCACCGGCCAAATCAGTGACCCGACGCGCATGCATCCTTGAAAAGTGCGATCAGCTCGCTGATCGTTTCAGGACTCAGTTGTTCAGTGTCGCGCAAGCAATGCTCAGCGTAACATTCGAGCACAAGGCTGTTGGCGCTCGCCAGGGCCTGCCGGATAGCCGCGATCTGGTGCACAATTTCGCGACAGTCGCGCTCTGTCTCAACCATGCGCTGAATACCGCGCACCTGACCTTCGATGCGGCGCAAGCGGCGGATCACTTCCTCACGGCGAGCGGGTGAGAGCGGATGACAACTGGCGCTCATTGGTGCCTCGCGGGTTGATTCGGGATCAGCGGCGGCGCTCACGCCATTGCCAGCACTTTATCGAAGACTTCACGGTACATCGCTTCTGGCCGCGCGCCTACCAGCCGCCCTACCTCTTTGCCATTCTTGAAGATGACCAGGGTCGGAATGCCCTGAATCCCCAGTTGCGACGCATACTGGACGTTCTCGTCAGTGTTGACCTTGGCAATCGTCAACCGACCTGCATATTCACCCGCCAGCTTGTCGAGGATCGGCGCAATGACGCGGCACGGCCCGCACCACGGCGCCCAGAAATCGACGACTACCGGCGTGGTTGACTGTAAGACCTTTTCAGCGAAATCAGCATCCTGGACAACAATCGGCTTGGCCATACAAATCTGTTCCTTCCTGAATCTACAGTTCTCAGGCGCATCACTGCGCCGCTGGTACCCCCCAGGGGTATACTATACCGTATGCGCTTCTCGCTGTCAAGAGGCTGGCATGTGTTATACTGATGACACAGCAGCACTTTGAGTCGTATCCACTCCGTTGGGCCGGCGAGCAAATTGATTGCAGCTTGTAGTTAGAAGGAGGCAATCTTGGTAACCATCGGACGTGATGTCACTATTACCCTGTTGGGTCATGGCACCTTCCATCTGACCACGCCAGAGGGTCGCAATATCCTGATCGATGCGTGGGTGGATGGAAATCCGGTCTGCCCTGAGCCGTGGAAAGCGCGCGCGCGCGAGAGTCTGGCGGCTATCTTTGTCACCCACGGCCATTTCGATCACATCGGTGATCTGGTCGATCTGGCCCGCGAAACCGGCGCTACCGTTGTGTGTCAGTATGACATGGTGGCCTATCTCGAAGGCGAAGGCATTCCGGCAGCCCAGATGGTGGGTTTCAACAAGGGTGGCACGGTGACGGTAGCCGATGTGCGGGCGACGATGACCACAGCCCATCATTCCAGCACAATCTACGAAAATGGTCAGCTTATCAGTCTCGGCACGGCTGCCGGGTATGTGCTGCGGTTTAGCAATGGTTTTACCATTTATCATACCGGTGATACCTGCGTGACAATGGATATGCAGATCATCGGTGAGTTGTACCGCCCAGAGCTGGTGATTCTGCCGATCGGTGATCACTTTACGATGGATCCGCGCCAGGCCGCGTATGCCCTCAAGCTGATCGGCGCGAAGTATGCGATTCCTGAGCACTACGGCACCTTCCCGATCCTGACCGGCACACCGGAGGCGCTGGTCGAACATTGTCGCGAGTTTGGCGTGACGACGGAGGTGATCGCGCTGAAACCGGGCGAGTCGGTGAGTTAAGCCGATTGCAACCGATGGATTCGTCACAATGACGTTGTCGATGTCGCAGTCGCCGTTCTGTCTGTTGGATTGCCCCGACTGACAGAACGCGCTTTCACTTTCAGCAGGATTCATACAGGGAGAACGCACTATGCTCGATCATCTCCGCGCGACCGATCCGATCATTGCCGATCTGATCGAACGGGAAGCGCAACGCCAGCGCCACGGCCTTGAACTGATCGCCAGCGAAAACTATACGAGTCTGGCGGTCATGGAAGCGCAAGGCTCAGTGTTGACCAACAAGTATGCCGAAGGTCTGCCCGGACGACGCTACTACGGCGGCTGTGAGTTCGTCGATGCCATCGAGCAGTTGGCGATTGATCGTGCCTGCCAGTTGTTCGGCACCTCGCATGCCAACGTGCAGCCGCACAGCGGCGCGCAGGCCAATATCGCTGTGTTTACCGCGCTCTTGCAGCCGGGCGACACCATCCTCGGCATGCGGCTCGATCACGGCGGACACCTCACCCATGGCAGCCCGGTCAACTTTTCCGGTAAGTGGTACAACGTCCATTTTTACGGCGTCGATCCGCAGACCGGCCAGATCGACTACGATGATCTGGCTGCCAAAGCCCGTTCGATCCGGCCTAAGCTGATCACGTCAGGGGCAAGCGCCTACCCGCGGATCATCGATTTTGCCCGGATGCGTCAGATCGCGGATGAGGTGGGTGCGCTGCTGATGGCCGATATCGCCCACATTGCCGGTCTGGTGGCGGCTGGGGAGCATCCCTCGCCGGTGGGGTATGCGCACATCATTACCACCACCACCCACAAGACGCTGCGCGGGCCGCGCGGTGGTCTCATTCTGATGGAAGCCGATTTCGCGAAGCAGATCAATTCCAGTGTCTTCCCCGGCACGCAAGGCGGGCCGTTGATGCACGTGATTGCTGGCAAGGCAGTGGCGTTCGGCGAAGCGCTGCGTCCCGAGTTCAAGCAGTATGCCGCTCAGATTCGTCGCAATGCTCGCGCGCTGGCCGAGGGCCTGCGCAGTCAGGGACTGGATCTGATCAGCGGCGGCACCGATAATCACCTGATGCTGGTTGATTTGCGCAGCACGGGGCTGACTGGCGCGCAGGCCCAGCGCGCGCTCGATCGAGCGGCGATTACCGTCAACAAGAATGCCATTCCTGATGATCCACAGCCGCCGATGAAGACGAGCGGGATCCGGATCGGCACGCCAGCGGTGACGACACGCGGCATGCGCGAGAGTGAGATGGCGCAGATTGCAGCGTGGATCGGCGAAGTGTTGATGTATCCCGATGATGAAGAGCGGCTGGGGCGGATCAATGGCGAAGTAGCCGAGTTGTGCCGCCATTTCCCGGTGCCGGCTGACATGGTGCAGGTGCGCTAGCGCCCGGAAACGGGCGGCAGATCGTTACCACGTCGTTGACGATGGGCGCAACTGCCGCCCGATCAAACCGGCGGCGATGCCCGCCGCGCCGAAGAAGAGCATGGCGGCGGCTAATGTTCGCTGCTGAGCAGCAATCGCGCGACGCAAGGCAAGAGCATTATCACGCCGCACGTCATTGCCCAGGGCCGCGAATTCACGCGCGGCGTTCTCAGCGCTGGCCTGCGCTCCTGCCAGATCAAATCGCCGGGCCTGCTCATCGGCCAGTCGCAAGGTTTCGTTGGCCTGCAAGCCGCGCGCAACCCACCGGCGATAGCTGGCTATCACCGCTTCCTGCCGACGATCGTTGATTTCCTGATAGGTCTGCTCGGCCTGACTGATCAGGCGCGCTGCCTGTTCGTAGTCGCCATGAAGCAGCGCCACGCGTGCGGCTGACAGCAATTGATTGGCGCGCTGTCCGGCCTGGGCGCGCGCCTGCAACGCATCTAGCTCGGCCTGCGTCTCCGTGATGCTCAGCGGCGCGAGACGTTCCAGTTCGCTCAGCGCGCGCTCGTAGTCGCCTGCCGCGACCAGCGCCTGAACCGGCGCCAGATCAACGCTGATTGGCGGCGTTGCGCCCGCTTCCAAACCAAGAAATCCCGGCAACCAGGCGCGCCATTCGGTTTCGAGCGTGGTGGCGGCCACGCCGTAGACCTGAGCCATTGCCGAACGATAGCCGCTGCTGGTTGCCAGTGTGGTTAGAAACTGTCGAAATTGATCGAACCCGTCACGCTCGATCAAGAAGGTGATAATCGACCACGTCTGCGGATAACTTACCTCTGGTTGCCGGTAGATGGCATTCCGGTCATCGAGCAGCGCCCACGACCACAATTCGCCGCGTTGGGTCAGTTGACGAAGCGTTGTCATCTTATCAGTGGTGTCTGGGCCAGGCAACTCCATGTACTGAGCAATGCCCTCTTGCAGGCCAACATTTAAGCGCCCGCCGCTCAACTCAGCGGCAAAAATGTGGGTGACTTCGTGGCGCAAATTGTTGATCTGGGCCAGCTCGGTCTGTCGGCGCGCTCGTTCCACGATTACCACCACTTCGCGCCGCCGAAAATCGGCGTGGGCGATCACGCCAGGGACGGCGCGGGCCGCCGGATTGTCGGTGTAATAGGCTTCACTGGTTGGATACAGGCGCAGGGTCAACGGCGGCGGCAGATCGATGGCAAAGACGCCTCGTAACTCGGTATAGACATCGTCGATCAGAGTGGCGTACCGTTCGGCAATCGCGGCATCGTCAGCAGTGTAGATGATGCGAAAATAGGTTGATTCCTGCTCGATCCAGCCAGGCTGAGCCAGCGCAACTTCGCCGACGCTGACCAGCCACAACAGACCCAGCCCGATCAACAAGAGGCGTAATCTAATCATAACCTGAGTGAGCGCCTGATTCATGGTATGCTCAGTGTACCACGATATAATCAGTTTCGCCATTGGTGCGGTGATGACGGTCGATTTCTTTGCCAACCTGCCACTCGTAACCCGTTTTCGCGATATTGCCGATCCGGGCATGTATCAGCCGTTACCAACAGACTGGATGATCTTTGTCAGTGATGTGCGTGGATCAACCCGCGCTGTTGCTGAAGGCCGCTACAAAGAAGTCAACATGATCGGCGCAGCGACGATTACTGCCGCGCTCAATGTGGCGGGCGATATTGCCATTCCCTTTGTGTTCGGCGGCGATGGCGCCTCGCTGGCCGTGCCGCCGACGCTGGCCGCGCCGGTAGCGCAGGCGCTCAGCGCCGTGAGCGGATTGGCGCGTGAGGCGTTTCAACTCGATCTGCGCGTTGGCGCGGTACCGGCAGCGATTGTGCAGGCTGCCGGCTATCAGACGCTGGTCGGTCGGCTGGCTGCTGGCCCGCGCATGGCCCAGGCGCTCTTCAGCGGCGGCGGCATGAGCTATGCTGAGCGGCTGGTTAAGGACGCGGCAACGGCTGATGAGTTTCTCCTCGCGCCCGGTCAGCCCGATGCAGCGGACATCAGCGGCCTGGAATGTCGCTGGAACGCGATCCCGCCCGCGCATGGCCCTGCGCTCTGCCTGATTGTTCAAGTCTTGTCGCAGGCCGATCCGACGGCTGCGCTGGCGATCTATCACGCAGTCATTGATACCATCGAGCAGATCTACGGTGGCGATCAGGGCTACCATCCGCTCCACTATTCTCTCATGCAGGCAACGGCGCAGCCGCAGGCGCTTGTGCCCGAAGCGCGCTTGCGGGGCGGTCGAACTCGGTGGGGGCGTTTGCGCTATTGGGCGAGCATCTACGGTCTCAATCTGGGAGTGCGCGGATACCGCTGGTTGCAGAAGTGGCGTGGTCAGGATCCGTGGTGGGATCAATATCGGCAACGTGTTACGGCGGCGGCTGACTATCGCAAGTATGATGATGCGCTGCGCATGATCATCTCTGGCACTGACGCGCAACATCAAGCGTTGTTGGCCGATCTGACCAGCCGCAGTGAACGGGGTGAACTCGTCTTCGGCGCGCACCGCTCGCCTGAGGTCATGCTGACCTGTCTGGTCTTCGAGCGGATGGAGCGTCAGATTCATTTTGTCGATGGCGCCGATGGCGGTTTTACACTGGCAGCGCGCGATCTTAAACAGCGGCTCAGAGCAGCGGCTATGGCTGGCAACCGGGAATGATGCGAGCCGGGTCTTGACTGTCGATCACTTCCTCTCCTTTGGGCGCTACCCGCACATAGCGCCCATCGGGTTGCAGTTCGCGAGCGCGCAGATTATCGTGCAAATAGGTCATCAGCAGGGTATCCACAATATACTTCATCGCCGTCGGGTCAAGGATCGGAAAGAGTTGCTCAACCCGCCGATCAAGGTTGCGTTCCATCAAATCGGCGCTGCCGAGATAGAGCTTAGGGCTGCCGCCGTGGTGGAAGTAGTAGATGCGACTGTGCTCGAGGTAGCGACCAACGATCGAGCGCACGCGGATGTTGTCAGACAGCCCCGGCACTTGCGGACGCAGCGAGCACATGCCGCGCACGATCAGATCGATCTGCACACCGGCCTGTGATGCAGCATAGAGCAGCCTGATCATTTTTGGATCGACCAGCGCATTCATCTTGAAGATCAGGCGGCCATTGCCGTGGAGACGGTGCAGAGCGATCTCCTCCTCGATCAGTTCGGTCAGGCGCTGACGCAGACTCACCGGCGCGACCAGCAGGGTGCGGTACTCTTTCTGACGGCTATAGGCGGTCAGATAATTAAACAGATCAACCACATCGGCGGCAATTTCTGGCCGACAGGTCAGCAGCCCAAGATCGGTGTAAACGCGGGCAGTGACCGCATTGTAATTGCCGGTGCCCAGATGCACATACGAACGAATACCATCGCTCTCCTGACGCACCACCATGGCGAGCTTGGCATGCACTTTCAACCCGACGAGACCATACACGACATGGACGCCAGCCCGCTCCATTGCTCTGGCCCAGGTGATGTTGTTCTCTTCGTCGAATCGCGCCTTCAGTTCGACGACCACCGTCACCTGCTTGCCGTGTTCGCGGGCATTCATCAGCGCCTGCACAATTGGCGAATTCTGACCTACCCGGTAAAGCGTCTGTTTGATCGCCAGCACCTGGGGGTCTTCGGCGGCAGTTTGAATGAAATCGACGATGGGCGCGAACGAGTGGTACGGATGGTGCAATAGGATGTCGTGATGCCTGATAGCGTCAAACAGATTGGGCGTATTTTTCAAGATTGCCGGCAGGCGCGGCACATACGGTGGATCCTTCAGATCAGGCCGATCGAGGCGGGTCAGTTGCATCAAATCGCTCAACCCAAGCGGCCCGCGCACGGTGTAGATATCCTCTGGGCCAACGCGCAGATTGGCCGCCAGCAACCGGCAAATCCGCTCCGGCATGCCATCATCGACGGCCAGCCGCACCACCTCGCCAAATCGGCGCTGACGCAGGCCCTGTTCGATCGTCGCCAGCAAATCATCGGCTTCATCTTCTTCAATCTCGACATCGGCGTTGCGCGTCACCCGGAAGGGGTAGACTTCCACTACATCCATTCCGGGAAACAAACTATCAAGATGATCGGCAATGACCTGTTCCAGCCAGACGAAGCAATGCTGGCGGCCTGGAGGAATATGATCGGGGCGACGACAGAGATCAGGGGGCAGCGGAATCAGACGGGGCAAGACTTCAGGCACTTTGACGCGCGCAAAGAGTTCACCCTTCGCTGTATCGCGGATCACCACAGCCAGATTCAGGCTCAGGTTCGAGATGAAGGGAAAGGGGCGGCTCGAGTCGAACGCCAGTGGCGTCAGCACCGGAAAGACCTGGCGACGAAAGTAATCAGCAACCCAGGCCCGCTGAGTCTCGTTGAGTGACACGGTATTAAGAATCGCGATTCCTTGCTCGTAGAGCGCAGGCAACAAATCATTGAGCAGCAATTCGCGCTCTTGCTCGAGCAGCGGCAACAGAGCCTGCCGGATGGCATGCAGTTGCTCAGTGGGAGTCTGCCCGTCGGGCGAACGTTTCTGGACGCCAGCGCGGATCTGCTGTTTAATCCCGCTGACCCGAATCATAAAGAACTCATCGAGGTTAGATGCAAAGATGGCGAGAAACTTTACCCGTTCGAGCAGCGGGTTGCGCGGATCCATTGCTTCTTCAAGCACCCGTCGGTTGAACTCGATCAAACTGAGTTCGCGGTTGAAGAAGTGCGGCTCGGTTGCCGATGGATTTGTGGTAGCCTGCGAAAAATGAACTGTCATAATGCAAATGTCTCTGCCTGTACCACAATTGTCGCGCGTTTCTGATCGCATCAGCAGCAGACGACTCGCGTCACCGTTCGATCGCGCGATCTTCCCGCGCCTGCGCGAACGTGATGATGTTCAGCGAACTCTGCAAACTGACGCAAGCAAATAATGCGTGTGCTGGTAGTATAGCCGCTCTGCGCGATTTGCACAAACTGACCGGATGTGCTATAATCCCAGTTAGCAAGCGGGCGATTAGCTCAGTTGGTTAGAGCGCATCGTTCACACCGATGAGGTCACTGGTTCGAGTCCAGTATCGCCCACCACCCCGTCTGCGCGGCCAACAGGCCGCGCACTGATTTTCGCCCGCACTGGGATCGCTGCTCAATCAAGGTAAGGCCACGATGCGACCGCTCTTTCCCCGTGATGAAGTGCGCGCCCTGATGCGCCCGACAACCGTTGCCGAACGCAATGTGCGCAATGTGCTGATTGACGGTATCGGTGTCGGGATTGTGACCGGCGTTAGCGTCTTTCTGCCGGTCTTCCTGGCCCGGTTGGGCGCCTCAAGCCTGCTGGTTGGGTTGATCACCTCGCTGCCCGCGCTGGCCGGAGCGCTGTTTGCATTGCCGATCGGGCGCTGGCTCGAACAGCAGCGAAACATCGTGGTCTGGTACTCGGGCATGCGGTTTTGGGTGCTGGTCTCATACGCCATCTTTGGCCTCTTGCCGTTTGTGCTGCCCCTTGCTGCCGTGCCGTGGACGATTATCGCGATCTGGGCGCTGGTAACCATTCCTTCCACCGTGGTCAATGTGGCGTTCACCATGGTCATGGGCGCGGTAGCCGGGCCGCAGCGCCGCTACGCGCTCATGAGCATGCGCTGGTCAAGCCTGGGACTGGTGACGGCGCTCACCGTAGCGCTGATCGGCGCGGTGCTTGACCAGATCGTATTTCCGCTGAATTATCAGGTGGTCTTTATCGGTTCAGTCATTGGCGGGTTGCTCAGCTTCTTCTTTTCGCGCGCCATCACGCTGCCCGAGCGAGAACCGCCAGCTACGCGCCGGAATCTGTCATTACTGGACGCGCTGCGGCAGGCGCCGCCGCCCTTTCTGCGCTATGCGGTGAGCGCGTTCGTGTTTCGCAGCGGGGTCGCGATGGCTATTCCGCTGTTGCCGTTGTACTACGTGCGGGTGGCCGGGTTGCCCGATTCCTGGATCGGCGCGATCAGCATGGCGGGGAATGGCGTGCTGTTGGTCGCCTACTCGATTTGGTCGGCCAGCGCGCCACGGTTGGGCAACTATGGCGTGCTGCTGGCCAGCAGTCTCGGCATGGCGTTGTATCCATTCGGAGTGGCGGCCACTACCTCGCCCTGGATGCTGGCCCTGCTGGCCGGATTTGTCAGTTTTTGCGTGGCCGGCAACGATCTGGTCAACTTCGATCTGGTGCTCGGTACTATTCCACCCGATCGGCAGGCGACCTACATCGGTCTGTTTCAAACGTTGCAAAATCTGGCTCTGTTTCTCATGCCACTGGTGGCGACAATTCTGGCAGATACGATCGGGATTGCGGTGACCTTGCTTGTTGCCGGCTGTCTGCGCCTGATTGCGGTTGGCATGTTCGCCTGGTTGCGCATTGGCGCGCCCGCGCAGTGATGAGTCGACGATATATGGTATGATTGCCGGTTAGCGCTCATGATCGCCAGGAAACGAGTATGCCACAGGCTATGACGCAACCATCACTCCGCACAATTTCAGTGATCCGCCGCGGGTATGGTCGGCGGTATACCGATCTCCCGGTTGATGAACGGACACCGCAGCAAATTGTGATTGATTGCGCTGGCGGTTATCTGAAGCCGACAATGTTTGATCTGCGCGCGGGCGACATGGTGTACTGGCGCGAGCAGGAGCGGTACATTGGCGCGCAGATTGCCGAAGTGCGCATTGAGGGGATGCGATTAGTCGTCGTGTTGCGCGATGCAGCGCTCATGCCGGAAGACTTTTTTCCGTATTGAGGCGGGTTGGTTAATGTTTTCCGCCCTGACCGCTGCTGGTTTAACCTTACTTGACGATACCCTGTTCGATCATCTACCATGGTCAGCAACTTACTGGCGTCAAAGTCATCATCGAGGTGCCCGGCATGACCATGCCCGATCCTGCCAATCCAGTTGCCGGGAAATATCAGGTTCTGAACGCAATCTCACCAGTGACAATCACAGGTCGCGCATTGTCATCCACCCTCGCCAGCATTGCGCCATTGCCGGCCTGGCTGGTCATTGGCCCGGTGATGTGGGCACTGGCGGGCAATGCTCCCCAGCCTACCCCGATCTGGCCGTTGCCGGCTCGCGAGACGATCGTTGCCAATATTCCCGCCTTTCGCGCGCTGGCCGGCGAACGGGGTGTCTGGATGCCGCTCGTTATCGGCGGTCGCTGTCTCGGCGGCTTGTTGCTGAGCAGCGATATGCCGGAACGCGCTGAACTGCGCGAACCGCTGACCGTTTTGGTCGCGGCGATCTATCACCACCAGCTCGCCAGCCGACAGGCAATCTGGCAACATCTGCTTACCCAAATGAAAGCGCGTTACGAAGCGGGTGAAGATGGAGAAACGATCCTGTCCAGCGCGCTAGGTGATCGGATACAGGCGTCATCTGAACGGCGGCGTCCCCTCTGGCCTGATGAAGCGCATACAGTGGAACTGGCTCGCTCAGTTGTTCATCCGGCGCTGACCTACAACCGTGTGTTGGGATTGGCGGCGGCTGGCGTCGCTCACGATATGAACAACCTGCTGACCGTCATCCTTGGGCGCGCCCAATTGCTCGAACTCGATGCTAACGATGAGCAGCTTGCCGATTTGCAGGTGATCGAGGCAGCGGCAGAGCTGGGCGCAAGCAGCGCGCGGCGGCTGCAACGATTCGCTCACCCCGGTGAAGCGATGATGCAGCCGGTCGATCTGGTCAGCATTGCGCAGACGGCCATTGAACAGGCCCAGCAGACGCTGCGGCCAGGCCGGAATGCGCAAATCGTGGCTGAATTGCCGCCACTGCCGCCGGTGCGCGGTGAAGCGCGTCTGCTGCGGCAGGCGCTGGCCGGTCTGTTGATTGCCACCGCTGAGATGCTCCCGGTCGATAGTCTGATTCGGGTTAGTGGCGGCGCTGATGATCAGCACGTCTGGATTGAGATCATCGATCCCGGATTGCCGCCGAGTCTTGAGCTGGATGCCGCATCGATCCAGACCCGCCGCGCTCACACGCTCGAACTCGCCATTGCTCGCCAGACGAGTCGGTTGCATGGCGGCAATGTGCGCAGTGAAGCGCACTCTTCCGACGGTACTATCACCCAGTTTATCCTGCCTCGTTCGCCAGTCACCAATGGGGTAACCAATGCCAGCATGGACAATTCGTGAGCGCGAGACGCTCTTGCATCAGCCGCCATTCTTGACCGTAGAGCGCCATCATGTCATTCTGCCCGATGGGCGCGAGATTCCGAACTGGCAATGGGTGATCACGCCTGAATACGTGAATGTCGTTGCCATCACTCCTGATCTGCGCTTTGTGCTCTTTCGTCAGGAAAAATACGCAGTGGAAGGGCTATCGCTGGCCCCGGTCGGCGGGTACCTCGAACCGGGGGAGGATCCGCTGCTGGCCGCGCAGCGTGAATTGCGTGAAGAGAGTGGGTATGCCGCTGCTGAATGGGAACATCTTGGCCGGTACGCGGTTGACGGCAATCGTGGCGCGGGCGTGGCTCATCTCTACCTCGCTCGCCAGGCCACATTCGTCGGCAAGGGCGAGAGTGATGATCTCGAAGCGCAAGAGCTGGTCTTGTTGACGCTTGATGAAGTGAAACGTGCGCTCGCTGCCGGTGAGTTCAAGGTGCTGGCCTGGGCCGCAGCGATTGCGCTGGCGCTGCTCAGGCTAAGCTGAGCACAGATTCAGCGTGAAGATTTGACAATACGGCTTGTCAGACGGCAATTCCGATGGTTGCCGGTCGTGACAAGCCAAAGCGGTAGACTGCGATAATCTGGCGCAACACTACGCTGCACCTGCGCGCCAGAAGCGACGCGATTTGATCCAGGCGCATAACGTATGGGACGAGGCCGCTATCCTGCTCGACTGAAGGTTACTCCGCCGGCGCCGGAGATTGCTGCGCAGTATTTTCGCTCGTGGCCGGCGCATGAGCTGTATCACCATCCCGAGCGCTTTCCTGCGCTGAGCGCTGCCGGTATCTTTGGGGTTGACGCTCCGCTGACGCTGGAGATCGGCTGCGCTACCGGCGAATACCTCTGTGCGCTGGCCGCAAGTCAGCCTGCGCTGCTGTTCGTCGGGATCGATATTGTTGCCAAACCGCTTTATCGCGCTGTCGAACGCGCGGCAGCGGCTGGTCTGACCAATATCTGCTTCATTCAGGTTGATGCCCGGCTGGCGCTGTCACGCATCCCGAACGCAGCGCTGGCGAGTCTGATCCTGCACTTTCCGCCTCCGCTCTTGCGCAATCGGCAACGCAACCAGTTGCTGGTCTCGCCGCAGTTACTGGAATGCGCGGCTCGCGCGCTGCGGCCCGGCGGCTATCTCAGCTTTCTGACCGATCACCCAACGCTGTTTGAGCTGATGGAGTCACTGCTCCCGGCCTTCCCTGCGTTATGCGCCCGACCCGCATCGGTTAGCGAACTGGCCGTCTTCGAATCGCATTACCATCGTCGCTGGGCTACTCGCGGTCGTTTGATCCGTGGACTGCGGATCGAGCGGGTCGGATAGGGGGCGGGGTGGCTGAGTCGTTTCACGCACTGTTGCGCGTTCTTGCTGCCCCGCGCGTCATTGTGCGCCGCGCCCTGATCAGGCGCGATGATCAGACGGGCGACATCTCATTGGCGCAGAGAACTGGTATAATAGCACAGGTGTTCGCGCAATCAGTGAGGTGAGTATGAACGAGACTCCGCTCACAGACCTCCCCGCTCAGCCACCGGGGCCTCGGCTGGCCTTTGCCAGTGAGCGTCAGGCAACCGGCGAACTGGCCGAATTGCTGGCTGGGCTGGCCAATGCGCACGGCGGCGCGCTGGTAGTGAGCGGCGGACGCGGTCAGCATCTTGCCAGTTTGCGCGATCCGGCAGCGACCAGCGAACGGATTCTGGCTGCTGCGCTCTCGTGTACTCCGCCGCTGATCATTCCGCTCCCAACGCCGGTCAACGTTCAGGGGATGCAAGTGCTGGTTGTGGAAGTTCCGGCGGGCCTGCCGTATGTCTATGCCGTCAATGGTCGTTACCTCCGCCGCGAAGGGGTTGTCAACCAGCCGCTGTCGCCAGCCGCGCTGCAACGACTGTTCAGTGAACGGGCTGATCTGGGCTGGGAACGGCAGACGCCGCCAGGGGCGACACTGGCCGAACTCGATCCCGATCTGATTGCCGCCTACGCTCGCCGGGTTGGCCCACCAATCGGCGATGATCCGCTGGCGTTGCTCACCCGACGCGGTTGTCTCATCGATGGCGTGCCGACCAACGCTGGTCTGCTGCTGTTTGGGCGCGACATTGAAGCGCGTTTTCCCCAGGCCGAGATCACACTGGTGCGTTACCGCGGTCGCGAACCGGCTGACAGTTTCGAGCGCGAGGATATTCGCGCGCCCCTCCCTGAAGCCATCCGACGCGCAGAGCGCTGGCTGAATGAGCACATGCGCAAGGGATCGCGCATGGTCGGTCTGGAACGGGAAGACTGGACGCAGTTTCCGCCCGGCGCGGTGCGCGAAGCGCTGGTTAATGCGGTTGCCCATCGTGACTATGCCGCGCGCGGCGAGGGAATCCGGATCACGCTCTTCAGTGACCGGCTCGAAATCTACTCGCCCGGTCGTTTGCCCGGCCACGTGACCCTTGAGAACATTCGCGCCGAGCGGTTTTCCCGCAATTCGGCCATCGTGCAGGTGCTGGCCGATCTTGGTCTGGTCGAGCGCCTCGGTTACGGTATCGACCGCATGCTTCGCCAGTTGGCTGCTGCCGGTTTGCCGCCGGCGACCTTCCGCGAAACCGCTGCTGGCTTTCTGGTCACGCTGCCAGGTTTGCCTGAAGCTGAAGCCGTGCCCGGCGGGATCGACACGACGGCCTGGCGGCGAATGGGGTTGAACGAACGGCAGATCGCCGCCTTGCTCTTTGTGGTCGAACAGCAGCGCATCACCAACCGCGATCTGCAAGAGATGCATCCCGATGTCAGCGCCGAGACGATCCGGCGCGATCTGGCCGATCTGGTCAATCGCGGTTTGTTGCTCAAAGTCGGCGATAAGCGGGCGACTTACTACATCCTGAAGTGACCGCCGCAGATAGCGCTATGCCAGCCAGGAACATCATCGTCGTGTTGCATCAGCCGCGCGACCCCCGCAACATTGGCGCGGTGGCGCGGGCCATGCTCAATACCGGTTTCCATCAGCTTCGCCTGGTCGATCCGACACCGTTCACTCCCGACCTGATCGCCAGCATTGCCCATCGCCCCGAACCAATCCTCGCGACGTTGCGGATCGTGCCTGATCTGGAACAGGCGCTTGCCGATGTGCGCTATGTCGTCGGCACTACCGATCGTCCGCATCCCGGCCTGCCATGGCGCAACGATGTGCGACAGTGGGCAACTGAGACGATCCAGCGCGCGGCAACGAATGGCCCGGTGGCATTGCTCTTCGGCGCTGAAGGCAATGGTCTTGGCCGCGCCGAACTCTGCCTGTGCAACGACATCATCGGTTTGCCCATGGCGCCGATATATCCGACGCTCAACCTGGCGCAGGCCGTGCTGCTGACCCTCTACGAACTGCATCAGGCCAGCGCGCTGCCGCTTCCATCCAGTCCGCCGACTGAACCGCCTGCCGCCTTTGCTGACCGCGCCCATCTCGTTGCTGCCCTTGACGCGCTGATCGACGCTACTCACTTCATTAAGAGCGGCAACGGGCGCGCGTTGCGCCAGCGCCTCCGCGCTCTGATCGCCCGCGCCGATCTCAGCGCGCGCGATGCCGCCATCGTCACCGCGTTGCTGCGCGAGGCGACGCGGCGGATTCGCAACCAGCAAGAGCCGCCGCCCCAATCTTAACGGGTTACGACCGGCACATACACCGACCACTGGTTATTATCGATCCAAAAACCGGTGACGAGCCTGTAATCGCCGCCTGTCGCTACGCCGGCGACAGCCTGGCCGATCGTTCCATGCACAGTAAATGTCCCGCCGCTGCTTATCCCGCCCCCACCGGCCACGGCAAAGAAATTACTCGCAACCGAAGATGGTGTGATCGAAAATCGGGATCCGGCAGGTGAACCTGCGTACAGCGAACCCAGCGCTATGAACGATAACACCAGGATTGCCAGCCCGCGATACAGTCGCTCACGCATGGTTTGCTCCTTATCTGATCGGATCACCGGCGTTGTCAGTACACCAGCACGATGATGTTGCCGTTCACATGCGCGCCAGACAGGTTAAACCGGTTACAAGACAATGCTGTTGTGGAGAAATAGACGCAATTGACCAGCAACGGAGTTGATCCATTGGCTGTTGCCACGTAGTAACGACCGGAGATAGTGAAACCGAAATCGATCACGCACGAATTGAGCGTTCCGTTCCACGAAATCGTAGCGGTGGGCGCTGCATTGCTGATGTTGACAAAGCTGCGCACAATTGAGGGGGTGGAGGAATGGCAATTGGCAAAAACGCCCGCTTTGATCAGGCCGTTGCCCGACTGCGATTGAGCAACGCGATTATTGCTCACGCTCAACCACAAGCCGGATGCACTATGCATCTCCAATGCGCTCTGATCAGGGTTGTAGGTTGTCCAGGCCTGAGCCATTCCATTCGTGGCATAGCCGTAAAAAGGGCGTCCCTGCGGTGACGTCGTATTGATGTACATCCCGCCATACGTATTTCCAGTTGGGCCGAAATCGGCAGTCACACCAAACACCTCGTTTGAAGTGATGCGGTTTGAGCGGCCAATCCCGACAAACTGAGCGGATTGGTTGGTAAACACGCCTGGCAAAGCGCTGGCGACCGGCGCTGCAGTCAGGCGCTGACGAGGCGTAAGGGTCGTAAAGCTGGTTTCACCCGATCGCCGCACCTGCACTTCGAGAAACGTTTGTTGCTGCCAGAAAGGGTTACCAAAATCAAGTTGAACGGTAAAGACGCCGCGCGTCACCGGGACGTTCGTCACTGTTATCGATGAGCCGATGGCATTGCCCGCCGTCTCGGCATCAAACAGCGCAAACTGAAAATCATAGACGCCATTGGCTGCCACACCGCCGTCATCGAGCCGTCCCTGATAGCTGAACGACTGACCAACTGCCGCTTGCGGCATACCCTGAGCCTGAGTCGAAATGTTGCATGCGTTGGCAAGACTGATCAGCAAGGCCAGTGCTGCCATGATCGATGCAAAGGATGGTCGAGCATAGTACATGATGTTCCTCCCTGGGATGGTGATCTTGCTACCTAGAACGATCTTCAGCGAATAATTTGCCAACCTTCAAGGAATACAACGACGCTATCGGGATGAGCACTCCTAATGTGCTGTTGTCTTTGAACTTGGGTGATATGCCTTGTTGGGCTATCCTTCCGCCATGCACCCGATCGCCCCTGATGCGCACCCTTGCCCTGTAGGTAAGCAGGAGGAGCAGAACACAAACCAGCATGCGAAGGATCATTTCTGCGCTGCCCAGGTCATTGCGCGCCGAGCGCGGCAGGGCGCGGCAATCCCCGGCTCGCGCGCCCAGATCACGTTCACGGCATGCTTCCCTCTTGCAGGATGATCGTGGCAGGCGCGAGCGCGTCTTCGCGATCCCCCTCTGCTATGAGCAACCCAGAGCGAATGACGATTCGTGAACGTCTATCACACTTCTGGCATTTTTCGGGTATACTTATTTGCATTGTCCAATATTTCTTTGACCGGTATTATCGCATCAGACATCAGTGGATACGACGTTCCGTTACCTGTCAGAACGAACCTATGACAACCCATCTTCCCTTAGCTGCATTTCGTTCACGCGATTTTCGTCTGCTCTGGTTTGGCAATCTGGTGTCGTTGACCGGCACCGAGATGACGCGAGCGGCTGTAAGCTGGCATATTCTCGAACTTTCTCATGGCGATCCGCTCGCGCTGGGAGCGATCGGCGCGGCGCGTCTGCTGCCGCTGGTCGCCCTGGCGCTGGGGAGTGGGGTGCTGGCTGATGCTCTGGATCGGCGGCGGCTCATGATCGGCGCGCAGATCGCAATGATGCTCTGTTCGCTCGCGCTGGCGCTGAGCGCCAATCTTGGTCTGACCACGCTCTGGCTTATCTATGGCGTTACTGCCCTGGCCGCTGCCGCTCACACCATCGGTCTGCCCGCTCGTCAGGCGCTCATTCCCTCGCTGGTGCCGCGCGAACATCTTGCCGGCGCATTGAGCCTCAACATCGTCTCGTGGCAATTGGCGACCATCGTTGGGCCAACGATCGGCGGTCTGTTGATCGGACGCGGCGGCGTGGGTCTGGTCTACTGGGTCGATGTGGTCAGCTTCGCTGCCATCCTGATTGCGCTGCTCTTGATGCAGCCGCGCCCGCTGGCGGCGGAAAGGCGAGACATCAGCCTGCAGGCTGCGCTCGAAGGGTTGCGCTTCGTCTGGCGCGCGCCGCTGATCTGGAGCACGATGCTGCTCGATTTTCTGGCCACCTTTTTCAGCGCGGCAACCACCCTGCTCCCGATTTACGCGCAGTCGATTTTACAGGTTGGGCCGCAAGGACTGGGTTTGCTCTACGCCGCTCCATCGGTGGGCGCGGTAATCGCCAGCGTGATCTGCTCGATCTGGGGAGTGGGCAATCGGCAGGGGCCGTTGCTGTTGTGGGCGGTAGCTATCTATGGCTTGAGCACTACCATCTTCGGCCTGAGCACCAGCTTTGCGCTGTCGTTGCTCATGCTGGCGATCAATGGCGCAGCCGATACCGTGAGCATGGTGGTGCGCGGGAATATCCGTAATCTGGAGACGCCCGACGAGTTGCGCGGTCGGATGGTGGCGGTCAATATGCTCTTCTTTGCTGGCGGCCCGCAACTGGGTGAGATCGAAGCCGGCGTAGCCGCGCGTTTGTTTGGCACTCAGCTTTCGGTCGCGCTTGGCGGACTTGCCTGTGTGCTGATGACCGGTGTCGTGGCAGCAAAGGTACCACTGCTGCGCTCGTATACCGATGGTCGTCGGACCGTCTCCACGCCGGCCCCGGCTGCGGCGGATTGAGCCTGGAAGATGCGGCTGGATGCCCAGGAATGGCTGGATGGCACTCCGTTGCCCTCCATCCTGCAGCGCGAGCGAGAGGCCGAGAGTGAGGGTCAACCTGCTCGGCAAGATTTCATCCAGTGCTGCCCATGCTACAATGACGGTGTCGCAGCGATGAGCCAAAGGAGGTTCAGGCTATGGGTGAGCACGTGGCCATCATTACAGGGGCGGCAAGCGGTATTGGGCTGGCCTGCGCCGAGCGATTTGCCAGTGATGGGTATCGGTTAGTGCTGGCTGATCTCCCTGGGCCAGCCGGGGAAGCGGTGGCAGAACGACTGGGTGGCGTCTTCGTCGGGGCTGATCTGGCGACGCAGGCAGGGTGTCGGCAGGTCGTTGATGCCGCGCTCAGCGCGTATGGCCGGGTTGATGTCCTGATCAACAATGCTGGCTTTCAACACATCGATCCGATCGAGGATTTCCCTGAAGATCGCTGGGAGACGATGATTGCGGTGATGTTGACTGCGCCGTTCCGCCTGACCAAATACGTCTGGCCGAGCATGAAAGCCAGCGGTCGCGGACGGATCGTGAATATCGGTTCGGTGCATAGCCTGCGCGCTTCGCCCTTCAAGAGCGCCTACATCTCGGCCAAGCATGGCCTGCTTGGATTGACGCGCACAGCAGCGCTGGAAGGCGGCCCCTACGGCATTACCGTCAACCTGATCGCGCCGGCGTATGTGCGCACACCGCTGGTGGAAAAGCAGATTGCCGACCAATCCCGCACTCGTGGTATTCCTGAAGATCAGGTGATTGAGAAGATCATGCTCGAACCAGCCGCGATCAAGCGATTGATCGAGCCGGCAGAGGTGGCCGGATTGGCGGCCTTCCTCTGTTCTGATGCTGCTGGCGCTATCACCGGTTCGGTCTACGAGATCGCTCTCGGCTGGACGGCGCGGTAGCTTCCCGCTCTGCGCGATGGCATCGTAGAGACGTTGCATTGCAACGTCTCTACTGTTAACGAACGCTAAGGATTGCGCGCGCTTCCGCCACATCGTTCCCTATCTGAGCCACCAGCTCATCGATGCCGCTGAACTTGCGTTCACTGCGCAGACGCATCAGGAATTCGAGCCGGAGCGGTTGATCGTAGAGATTGCCCGCCCAATCGAGCAGATGCGCTTCGACCACCCGCTGCGTGCCGGCAAAAGTGGGGCGCACGCCGACGTTGGTGACTGCCGGGATGCACTCGCCGGCGGCGAGGTATGCCCGACATGCGTAGACGCCATTGGCTGGCAGCGCCATGTCAGCGCTGACCTGGAGATTGGCGGTCGGAAATCCGATCTGGCGTCCGCGGCCATCGCCGTGGGCAACGATCCCACGCAGCGCAAAGGGGCGGCCAAGCAAAGCGCTGGCCCCGGCAACATTGCCGCCCAGAATCAGTTCGCGGATGCGTGACGAGCTGACCGGAATGCCGGCAACGGTATATTTGCTGAGCGCGCCAACGGCAAATCCCACTTCACGCCCAATTTCCATCAGCCGCGGAATATCGCCTTCTCGCCCGCGCCCCATGGCAAAATCCTCGCCGACCCATAGCTCGCGGATCGGCAAGGCAGCCCGGATCTGGGCAATATATTCGGCGGCAGTCAGATTGCGAATTGTTGCATTGAATGGGGCAATAATCAACAGATCCGGTTCAAGCCGGCGAATCTGCTCGATTTTCTCTTCCAGATCGGTGAGAAGCTGGAGTGGTTGGCCGGGTTGCAAAACAGCGCGTGGATGAGGTTCCCACGTCAACACAGCGCTAACCATATCAAGCGCGCGCGCGCGCTCAACGGTGGTGCGGATGAGATGCTGATGGCCGAGATGCACCCCATCGAAACGACCGATAGACAAGACCGTCGCCCGGTCGGCCAGTCCGGGAGCAAGGTCGCGGGCGATCTGCACAGGCGTTATACTCCGTTTCTATCCCTGATCGGCCAGCCGTTGCAATTCGGCCAGCCGGTTCAATGCTTCCAACGGTGTCAGTTCGTCGATACGCAATCGACGTAAATACTCTACCACCGGATGGGGCATCAGATCAAAGAACGACAATTGCGGATTGGCAGTATGGGCGGACGGCGCAGATGGCGCAGGCGGCGGCGACGAAGCGGGCGCCGGTCGCTCACTCCGCTGTTCCAGTTCGGCTAACAGTGCGCTGGCCCGCTTGATGACTGCGGGCGGAATCCCGGCCAGTTCAGCGACATGAATGCCATACGAGCGGTCAGCGCCGCCGGGACGCAGTTCGTGCAGAAAGACCACCTTGCCATCGCGTTCCACTGCCGCCATGTGATAATTGCGCACGCGCTTCAGTTGCTGCTCGAGCGCGGTCAACTCGTGATAATGGGTGGCAAAGAGCGTCCGACAACCCAACCGTGGATCATCGTGAATGTATTCCACCACCGCCCGCGCAATCGCCATCCCGTCATACGTGCTGGTGCCGCGGCCCACTTCATCGAGAATGATCAGCGAACGCGCCGTGCTTTGCAGCAACAGGGCTGCGGTTTCGGTCATTTCAACCATAAACGTGCTCTGCCCGGTGGCAATATCATCTTGCGCGCCGATGCGGGTGAAAATGCGGTCAACCAGGCCGATTTCCGCTTCGTCAGCCGGCACGAACGAGCCGATCTGCGCCATCAGCGTGATCAGCGCGACCTGGCGCAGAAAGGTGCTCTTCCCGGCCATGTTGGGGCCGGTGATAATCAACATCTGGGTCTGCTCTCCGTCCAGCTCGATGTCGTTGCCGATGAACGGTTCGCTGAGCATGCGTTCAACCACCGGGTGACGACCCTGCTTGATCCGTAACACCCGATCGCTGCGCAGACGCGGTTGCGTGTAGCGACCGCGCGCGGCAACTTCGGCCAGCGCTGCCAGCGCGTCGAGCCGGGCAATTGCAGCCGCCGTTGTGCGCAGACGATCGAAGTGTTGTTGCAGGTGTTCGCACAGGCGCTGGAAGATGTCGCGCTCCAGATCGACCAGTTTCAACCGGGCATCGCTGAGCAGGCTTTCGTAATATTTCAGTTCTTCGGTGACGTAGCGCTCGGCGTTGACCAAGGTTTGCTTGCGTTCGTAGTGGGGTGGGATCAGCTTTTCGTCAACTGAGCGTGAGATTTCGATGTAATAGCCAAACACCTGATTGTAACCGACTTTGAGCGAACGGATCCCGGTGCGTTCACGCTCTTTGCCTTCGAGCCGATCGATAAACTCCTGGGCGTGGCGACTGGCTTTGATCAGCGCATCGAGGCGCTCATCGAAGCCGGGCCGAATCACGCGCCGGGGACGTTCGCCGCCTTCTTCGGCAGCGCGCAGGTAGTTCGACGATCCGAGCAGGGCGGGCGGCTCATCATCGAGCGCCCGTTCGAGCAGATCGAGCACATCGGCGCACAGATCGAGCGTCAGTGGCGGTTCACCGGCCATTTCGGCGGCCAGCAGCTCAGGCAAGAGCGGTTCCAGCGCCTGAGCCACCGCTGGCAGCTTGCGCAAGGCGGCGCGCAATTGCGCCAGATCACGGGGAGTGGCTACCGCGACACCCTGCGCGATCCGGTTCAATGCCCGTTCCATGTCGGGAAGGTCGGCCAGCGCCGCGCGCGCTTCCAGCCGGGCCATCGTCTCGCTCACCAGCCGGGCGACAGCGCGCTGGCGCACCTGCAACGGTTCCAGGACGATCAGCGGCTGCATGATCCAGCGTCGCAGCAGCCGCGCGCCCATTGCGGTACAGGTGCGATCGAGCACAGCGATCAACGATGCCTTTGCGCCCTGTCGTCCGGTGCCTTCAAGCAATTCGAGGTTGCGCCGCGTCTGCGGATCGAGCAGCATGTAGGCGCCGGTCTGATAGACGCGCAGGCTGCGCAATTGCCCGGCGCGCTGGCGTTGCGTCATCTGCGCATACTGCACCAGCGCCCCCGCTGCTCGCGTCGCCAGCGGACGATCGTCCAGGCCGCATACCGACAGCGAGGCTACTGCCAACTGCTCGCGCAGGGCCTCGGCTGCCGTGGCCAGATCCCAGCGCCATGTCGGCCATTCCGTCACGTGGCCTTGCGTCCAACTGGCCGCGTTGGGGCCGTCGAGTCGGCGGGCCACCCGCTCGTGCGGCAGGAGCGCCTCGCGCTCATCTTTGGTCAGGGGAGCCAGATCCTGGCTGAGACGGGCCTGAACCGGGGTCAGGTGCGGCAACCGGAGCGCTTCATCATCAGGCACCAGCACCTCGGCTGGACGCAGACGGGCCAGTTCGGCCTGCAATTCGATCAGGGCGCGCTGCCCCGTGAACTCAGCAGCGGCAAACTCGCCAGTGGAGAGATCGGTATATGCTAACCCAACCCGCTCTGGCTCGACCAGCACGGCAGCCAGGTAGTTATTGGTGCGATCGGGCAGCATTGCCGGATCGATGACTGTGCCCGGCGTGATAATACGCACAATCGCCCGTTGCACCATCTTGCCGCTCGTCTCAACCGGCGTCAAGCCGGCAGCGTAGATCGAGCGTGGCCGCGTATCATTGCGCATCGCCTCGGTCTCGCTCAACTGCTCGGCAATCGCGACCCGGTAGCCGCGCGCGATCAATTCGCTCACGTAGCGATCGACCGCATGGTAGGGCATTCCGGCCATCGGCGCATACAGCTTCTGCTGCTCTTTCGGCAGCCGCCGATCAACCGCGTATTCCTTGCGCGTTAGCGTAACATCGAGCAGTTCGGCGATGAGTTTGGCATCATCATCGAACGTCTCGTAGAAATCGCCGAAGCGGAAGAGCAAAATCGCGTCAGCGGCCTCGTCTTTGAGTTTGCGATATTGTCGATACCACGAATGCAGTTCAATGCCGGCCATGGATGTGTGTTTGCGACCTCATGTTGCCCATCCGCGCTATGATAGCACATTCCGCCATGCGCAGGGCGGCGGGAAAGAGCGACTGCGCTGCCTGATAGGCCTTTCCGTTAACTCCTTCCGCCGCGCTCCCGATAGTCGCGGTGTGACTAATACGCGAGCAATGTGCGCGCTGCGGCCAGAATCTTGGCAGCGTCGGGCCGATAAGCGTCTTCCAGCGGCGGGCTGTAAGGCACGGGCGTGTCTGGCGCGGCCAGGCGCGTGATCGGGCCATCGAGATACTCAAAAGCCCGTTCAGCGATCAGAGCGGCCACTTCACCGCCAACGCCGCAGGTGCGATTGGCCTCGTGAACGATGAGCACCTTGCCGGTTTTGCGCGCCGTGGCCAGAATGGCTGCTTCATCGAGCGGCTTGAGTGTGCGCAGGTCAAGCACCTCGATGCTGTGACCTTCGCGTTCGAGTTCGCCAGCCGCCGTCAGCGCCTCTTGCACCATTGCGCCGTAGGCGATGATGCTCAATTCTTCCCCGCTGCGTCGCAACGCGGCCTGTCCAATCGGCACCAGCGCTTCGCCCTCGGGCACCATGCCCTTGAGCGAACGGTAGAGATACTTGGTCTCGTAGTAAATCACGGGGTTAGGGTCGCGAATCGCGCTGAGCAACAGGCCGTAGGCATCGGCAGGAGTTGCCGGCGCTACCACCTTCAGGCCGGGCGTATGGACAAACCAGGCCTCGTTTGATTGGGAATGAAACGGGCCAGCCCGCAATCCACCCGCTCCGGGGGCGCGGATCGTGATCGGCACTGGCTGTCGCCAGCGATAGTGATTCGTGGCTGCAAACTGCACAATCGCGTCGAAGCCGGTTGAGATGAAGTCGGCGAACTGCATCTCGACCACGGGGCGAAACCCCTCGAACGACATGCCGATCGCCGCGTAGAGCATGGCCAGTTCGGTCATCGGGGTGTCGATCACCCGATCTTCGCCAAACTCTTCGATCAGCCCCTGCGTAACCTTGAATGCGCCGCCATAAACCCCAATATCTTCACCCATCACCAGCACGCGCTGATCGCGGTGCATCTCGTAGCGCAAGGCGGCCCGGATCGCTTCCAGATAGGTCAGTTCGCGCGTTCCCTGCTCATCAGCCAGAACTGTCGTTTTCTTATGCAGTCCCTGATCCCACGTCATCTCACTTCTCCTGCTGGCGCTTCAGGCATACACTCCTTCAGTGACGGTGGCCGGATCTGGATACGGTGACGATTCCGCAAAGGCCTGCGCATCGTCGAGTTCGGTTTCGATGCGGGCCAGCAGGGCGGCCAGCTTCGCATCGTCGAGCAAGCCACGCGCGCGCAGTTCAGCTTCAATCCGGGCGATCGGATCGCGGGCCTCCCATTCGGCCAGCAACTCCTTGGGCACATACGCCATATTGTCGTGAATGGCATGCCCGCGCATCCGCATCGTCTTGCACTCGATAAATGTCGGGCCGCCGCCGGCGCGCGCTCGTTCAACCGCTTCTTTTGCGGCCCGATAGACAGCGGCGAAATCATTGCCATCGACGATGAGTCCGGGCATCGCATAGCCGGCAGCGCGCTGAGCAATGTGCTCGATCGCCATCTGGCGGCTGAGCGGGGTTGAATAGGCGTATTGATTGTTTTCGCAGATGATCACCATCGGCAGTTTGAACACGCTGGCCCAGTTCATTGCCTCGTGGGCCAGACCTTGCGAAGCGCTGCCGTCGCCGAAGAAGCACATCGCCACGCGCGGCTCGCCTTTGAGCTTTATCCCATGCGCGACTCCGGCAATCACGCCGGTCGAAGCGGGCAGGTGGCTGATAAAGCCGATAATGCCCAGACTGAGATCGCCCATGCCGTGCAGGTTGGCATCGCGCCCGCGCGTCACTCCTGTCTCGCGCCCCAGCCACTGGGCCAGGATTCGACGCGGCGTCAGGCCACGCACCAGATAGGCGCCCAGGTCGCGATGCATCGGCGCGATGATGTCGCCCGGCCCTAAACTCAGCGCAGCGGCGACACTAAGCGCTTCGTGGCCGATTTGAGAAAAGTATCCGCCAACAATTTTGCTCTGCTTGTGCAAGAAGGTGCCCCGATCATCGAGCGCGCGGGTTAACCGCATCCAATAGTGCGCCTGCTGGAGCAATTCATCATCGATCTGGTTCATGCCGTCTCCTCGCCGGTCAAGCTACGGCAACCGCTGCCGCATATCGTTCGTTCCTTGTGGGATCTATCTGTATTGTACTCGATTGCTGACCGACTGATGCGAGATGAAATCTGTCATACAAACAGGCGTGAGCGGAATACATTCCGCTCACGCCTTATGCTCAACTGGCGATGCTATGGGGTACGGCGATTAGTGAGCAACGTTCACTGCGATCTTGCGCGGCTTGATCTCTTCCGCCTTCGGCACGGTCACCATCAGCACACCATTCTCAAGCCGGGCCTCAATCCGATCCGCGTGGATCTGATTGGGCAGGCGGATGCTGCGGCTGAAGCGACCATAGCGGCGCTCAGTCACGTGATACTGGCGATCCTTGCGATCGCTGCTCTGCGTAATCTCACCGCTGATCGTCAGCACGTTGTTCTCGAAGGTGATGTTGAGTTGATCAGCGGTCATGCCGGGCACCGCCATCTCGATGTGATAGGCGTCAGCAGTCTCGCTCAGATCAAGCGCCGGCACCAGGCTGCCATTGCGCGGCATCACGCCGGCAAAACCGGTGAAGAAGTTGTCATCGAGCAGTTGAGTCATCTCGCGGAAGGGATCCCAACGGGTCAGGTTCGTCATAGCCGTCCTCCTTGCATCCATCGTATTGTATTCATTACTGGTTTAATCGATGCGCTCTCAATTGAGCCTGGCTATACCATAGCAGATCATTGTTAGAATGGTGTTGGTAAACTGTTAATTGATTGTCTATGTTCGATGTTCGATTCGTGTATCAGCGCGATCGTCATCACTGTGATACCGGGCTTATGGCGGCGATTTCTGATAGTAAAGCGCGATCGGGGAACCTTTCGTCGCGCAGCGTCGTCTCTTATAGAGGGTGGAAAGAATGATGCAGGCTGTTATCGCTCACGTCTGCGCTGGTGTCAACAGCGAATTGAGAATGTCGCTGACGGCATCATAGCGCTTATGCGACGAGAGACTGATAGCAGCAGGTGGATCGTTGCCGTATCCTGGGCACGCCAAAAATTTTTACGTTTGATCTATGCAGTGTAGATGCAACGTGCTACAATGTATCTACACTATCGCCGGAACCAATCCGAAGGGGTGGAAAGATGGCACAGCCAATCAATATCGACTTACAGGGAGGTGTAGTACCGATCTCACAGGCTGCTGCCAGTTTGGCAGCGCTCATCCGCCGCGCCAAAGTGAGCGGTCAACCGGTTGTGATTACGCAAAAGGGGTATCCGACAGCCGTCTTGCTCAACATCGAGTTGTTTGAACAACTGCGCGCGCTGGCTACCCAGGCCGCAGGTGAACAGAAATAGGACTTGCGTCTCTGGCGTCTGGCGACGCAACTGCTGCGCAGTCAGAATGCTGAAGGCGCCAGATTCCGTATCATGACCGGTGATAGTGATGAAGACGGCAAAAGATAACAGCTCATCATCTGCGGTTACCCATGCACAGTAGCGTTATGAAGCAACCAAGTCGCCACGCTGCTGGCCAAACGACCAGCAGCGTGGTTTTATTCTTCCTGCTAACGACGATTATCTTGCGACGCCATCAATGCCGGCATAATGCGGTGGTCAGTCTGTGATGGCACCAGCGTCACCCGCGCTTTACTCTCGGTCAGATTCTGCACTTCCAGAATGGTAAAGAGCGCGTCGCGCACTTCCGGATCGGCGCCGATGCGGGCCAGCGCCTGGCCCAGAATCCGCGGGCGCACCGCCTTGGCGCGCGCAAACTCGATCGCGGCCTGCCGCTCGGCAGTGCTGGTGATAATATTCACCCGGTTTGCGCCATCCTGCAGGATCGCCGAAGTGACCTGGCGCAGTCGGTTCACGACCTTGGCTTCGATTTGCCGGATCATATTGATGTCGCGGAAGTGGACTTTGCGGATATAGACCGATCCCAGCCGATATCCCCACTCTGCCGCTTTGGGCGAGACTTCGGCGCGCACCGCCTGGCTCATCGCGTGGCGGTTTTCCAGCATCTGCGCCAGCGGCATGTTGCTCAGCGTGCGCACCACGGCGTTGCTCACATTCGCCGCCAGCGATCCCTGTGGATCGGCGTTCTTGAACAGGTAGGCAACCGGATCACTGACCGACATCTCGTACCAGACGCCGATCCCCATGGGCGCGCCCTCTTCGGAGTTCACCGGTTGGCTGCGCAGGTAGCGTTGATCGAGTCGCATGTCGATCACGTAGCGCCGACCGAAGAGGCCGATCAGAAAGGCGTTGACGCCGAGGTGCAGGGGCAGGATGACGAGACCTGGCTCGCGCAATACGCCGACCACACTGCCGAAGAGGGTGTAGACGTGCGCCGTTCCTTCCTGCACGATGGTGTAAAAACCAAACAGGCGCAGCAGGCCGAAGAAGGTTGGCGCCAGAATGAATGCCAGCACGAATGTGATCGCTGCGACGGTGATGGTTGAAAACAGCATGCTCATTGCTCCACCTCCAGAATCACTCGATCGGCCTGCTGGTACAACCCTAGCCGGACATTGCGCAGATACGCTGGCAAGGCGTCGGCGCCGCTGGCTTTCAGCGCCCGCAACTGCTCGGCCAGCGCCAGCAACGGCTCAACTTCCGCCTGCGCCTTCAATGTCTCAATCTCAACGGCTCGCTTCGATTGGACGATCTTCTGATCGGCTGACGCCTGCGCCAGACTGATGTCTGATGAAACCTGGTTGTGGGCGGTATTGATCGCCGCCATCGCCGATTCGACCTCTGGTGGCGCATCGATTTCAGTGATCAGCGAGGCATCGAGAATGATCCCGTAGCGCGCTGCCGACGACAGACACTCGCGATCCATCAGTTCGTTGAGATCGCGCAGGTTTTTGCGTAGATCGTTAATCGATACGCCGCTCACTTCGGCGCCATCGCTCCCCATCGCGCTCAATTTGCCGGTCTCGCCGGTTGGAGCGGCGAAGTTCGCGATTCGTTCACGCAAGATCGAGATGAAGTAGCCCATCACATGCACGACCGGGTTTTTCACCCCGAAGAAGAAGGCGTACAGATGGCGCTCCGACACGCGATAGCGGATCTGTCCCTTCAGGCCGACGTTGAGTTGATCTTTGGTGACCGCTTCCAATACTCGACCGCCCTGATTGGCGCTGGGCTCCTCTAAATCAAGCGCCATGTTGATGGTTTGAGTGGCAATTGAAACTTTGTAGATGCGTTCCCACGGCCACTTGAAATAGGGGCCGCCGGGCGGGATTACCCGCACCTGCGGGTAGCGGTAGCGTTCCCGCTCTTCGGGCCGCAGATACTCGACAAACGGATCCTCGACCGGTGGGCCGGGTAGACGCTCAGCCTTGCCAAAAATAGTCTTGACCGCTCGTTCGTTCTGATCCACGGTGTAGAAGCTGAAAGCAATGTAGCGAACGATGAACCAGGCGAGCAGACCCAGGACGACCCCCAATGGGACTGAGACCATACGACCTCCTCGGTGTAAGGACCAAATAACGCTCGTTACCGACCGGCTGGCGCTTTCATGTCGCGCGATGTGTCAAATAGCTTCCTCGTTTCTTGTCGAATCTACATATCGCTGGATACGCTCAGTATAGCATACGCAATGCCGCCGAAGAAGTTGCAGAAGGTATGATATAATCGCGCTGATTCAAGCGCTTGAGCACGAACACGTCGTGCCAACGATTCAGAACACTGCCGCCCGCCAGTGTCTCTGATGGATCCGGTCGATTGAGACAGGAGAAGATCACATGCGAAAGACTCTGCTCATGCTGGTAGCGCTCGTTGCGCTCCTCCTGCCCGCGCTGGCCGCCTGCAGTCAGCCGGCAGCCCAACCCACAGCGACTCCGGCGCCCACCGCGGCGCCAACTGCTGCGCCTACGGCAGCGCCCTCAGATTCCTCAAAGCCCCGGATCGCGCTGGTGACCGACCTGGGCAAGGTGAATGACGGCACGTTCAACGAGTTCGCCCACCTCGGCGCGTTGCGGGCAGCGCAAGAGTTTGGGCTGGAGTACAAGTACATCGAGACGCAGGCTCAGGCCGACTACGAGAAGAACATTCAGACCTTCGTCGATGAAGGGTTTGACGTGATCATCACGGTCGGCTTCCTGATCGCCGATGCCACGCAGAAGTTCGCTGCGGCGCATCCCGACATCATCTTCATCGGCGTTGACCAGTTCTACGAGCCGGGCACCGTCACCGACAATCTGGTCGGTTTGCAGTTCCGCGAAGACCAGGCCGGCTTTCTGGCCGGCGCGCTGGCCGGGATGATGACCAAGACCGGCACCGTCGGCGTGGTGGCGGGCGTCGAGATCCCGCCGGTCAAGCGCTTCAAGAACGCCTTCGACAATGGCGCGCGCTACGTCAACCCGAATGTGAACCTGCTCGGCGTCTATCTGCCGACGTTCATCGACCCGGCGCTGGGCGCGAGCACGGCGCAGCAGATGATCGGCGACGGCGCGGATGTCATCTTCGGCGCGGGCGGCCCCACCGGGTCGGGCGCGATCAAAGAGGCGGCTGCGCGCGGCGTGTTCGTGATCGGCGTTGACCAGGACGAGTACGTCACCACCTTCGCGAACGGTTCAGCGCCGGGGGCCGACAAGATCCTCTCGTCGGCGATCAAGCGGGTCGATGTCGCGGTCTACGACCAGGTCAAGGCCGTGGTGAACGGCACCTTCAAGGGCAACGGCATCGCCCTCTACGAGGCGGCCAACGGCGGTATCGGCTATGCCGATTACCACGACACCGCAAATGTGGTTCCGGCTGAGGTCAAGGTGCGCATGGAGCAGATCCTGGCCGCGTTGACCAATGGCACTCTGACCACTGGTGTCGATCCGGTCAGCGGTGATGTCGATCCGGCGACTATCCCAGAACCGCAGCCCTTCCGGGCGTCTGATGTCCGCTTGCCCCGGATCGCGCTGGTGACCGACCTGGGCAAGGTGAATGACGGCACGTTCAACGAGTTCGCCCACCTCGGCGCGTTGCGGGCAGCGCAAGAGTTTGGGCTGGAGTACAAGTACATCGAGACGCAGGCTCAGGCCGACTACGAGAAGAACATTCAGACCTTCGTCGATGAAGGGTTTGACGTGATCATCACGGTCGGCTTCCTGATCGCCGATGCCACGCAGAAGTTCGCTGCGGCGCATCCCGACATCATCTTCATCGGCGTTGACCAGTTCTACGAGCCGGGCACCGTCACCGACAATCTGGTCGGTTTGCAGTTCCGCGAAGACCAGGCCGGCTTTCTGGCCGGCGCGCTGGCCGGGATGATGACCAAGACCGGCACCGTCGGCGTGGTGGCGGGCGTCGAGATCCCGCCGGTCAAGCGCTTCAAGAACGCCTTCGACAATGGCGCGCGCTACGTCAACCCGAATGTGAACCTGCTCGGCGTCTATCTGCCGACGTTCATCGACCCGGCGCTGGGCGCGAGCACGGCGCAGCAGATGATCGGCGACGGCGCGGACGTCATCTTCGGCGCGGGCGGCCCCACCGGGTCGGGCGCGATCAAAGAGGCGGCGGCGCGCGGCGTGTTCGTGATCGGCGTTGACCAGGACGAGTACGTCACCACCTTCGCGAACGGTTCAGCGCCGGGCGCCGACAAGATCCTCTCGTCGGCGATCAAACGGGTCGATGTCGCGGTCTACGACCAGGTCAAGGCCGTGGTGAACGGCACCTTTAAGGGCAACGGCATCGCTCTCTACGAGGCGGCCAACGGCGGTATCGGCTATGCCGATTACCACGACACCGCCAGTGTCGTGCCCGATGCGGTGAAGCGCCGGATGGAAGAGATTCTGGCAGCATTAACGAAGGGCGAGTTGACCACCGGTGTCGATCCGGTCAGCGGTGACGTTGACCAGGCAACGATTCCGGCGCCCCAGCCATTCCAACCGTAATGTTTGCCTGATCGCGCTTCACGACAGGGGTACAGCCTGGCGCTGTACCCCTTCATTGCGCGGTAGAATTGACAGGGAACGGCTATGCGGGACATTTCATGCAAACTGTAGGTGTCCAATCAGCGCGCGGCGCTTCCCGCGCGCCCGTGCCATCCTTCGGTCTGGTCAGGAGCGTGTGGCGCCGTCCCGAATTCATGTCATTGCGCGGGCGCGTCAGCGCCCGCAGCAATCCCCCGCGTCAGCGGGAGTCGTGCCTCAGCGCCCGCTGCTGCTCTCCCTCTCCCAGCGGGAGAGGGGACGGGGGTGAGGGTCTCCGCTCTCCCAGCGGAAGAGGGGCGGGAGTAAGGGCGAGCAGGAGATGACCACGCCACTGTCATCCCGGTCCTGTCAACGTTCGGTGTGCGCTCCGCGCTGCCCCAGCAACTGCTCTCCAGAGCGATCCCGCTGCATCCTGCTCACTGAGACAGCGTTGGCGTAACTGACCGATACGTGACAATGTATCTAAAGTTGGCATGAAAGCAGCTCACGACAAGAGTTCGATTGCCTTCAGAACCTGCGGATCCTGATCGATGGGGAACCGCCACCACTCCACATCCACTTCGACATCAGGGATGATGCCAACCCCTTCAATCAGGCTGCCATCAGGTAGTTGATACGCCACTTCAGCCAGCAATAAGCGGGAGCCATCGCTAAAATCGTAGCCGTAGAGATTCTCGGTGTTGCCGGAGGAGGGCGTGCCGACAATGATGGCCTGGCGCAAGATTCGCATGCCGGCGGCAAACATCTCGGCAGCGCTGGCGGTCTCGTCGCTGATCAGCACCACGACCGGGACGTCAGTTAAGCCGGCAAGCGCGCGCCCGCGCGGGACGCGCTGCTCTTCGCGATCGCGACGGCCAACCGAGGCGCCGATACTGCCGCCATCGTGGAACAGCGCGATAATATTGCGCATCACATGGATATACCCGCCGCTATTGCTCCGCACATCGACAATGATCCCGCGCAGCGGGCCATCGGCGAGCAGATTACTCAACGCATCGCGAGCCTGCGTATCGGCATTATCTACATAGAAGCTGGGAATGGTCAGCAAGCCGATCGAACCTGATAATCGCTCTGCGGTCACCTGATTAAAGACTGCAATGTCAATCACCGCCCGCATCACATCAACGACGCGCTGTTCGCCGTCGCGCTGGATGGTCAGGCGCACCGTCGTGCCGGGCAGGCCTCGCACCGCGCCGATAGCGCCTTCCGGGCCGAACGCATTGCGATCATTGAACGGGATGCCGTTCACGGCCACGATCAGATCGCGTGGCTGAATCCCAACCTGATCGGCAGGGCCGCCGGGCACAACGCGCGTGATCAGACCGCCCTCATCAACGGTGCGCACACTGACGCCGATGCCGCCATACTGTAACTGACCGCGCGCCTCAGCAATCTGTGCGGCTACTTCCTGCGGCGACTCGAAGCGCGAGTGATCGTCGCCCAGTCGCTCGATCATCTCGCGCATCAGAGCATAGAACGCTTCTGGCGTTGCTGCCGCTTCAATCTGTGGCTGCATTTCAAGCCGCAGGGCGTTCCAATCGACTCCATTAAAGTCTTCATACAGATAGTTGTCGCGCACCTTTTCCCATACCTCCTGGAAAAGCCGGAGACGTTGCTCGCGGCTAAGCGGAGCAAGGGTCGGTGTCGGCGCTAACGTTGCCACCGGCGGCGTCGGCGAGGGAGTTGGCGCTCGATCATCGAGCGTGCCGCCGACAGGCTGAGTCACTGTTGCCGTGGCTATGGGCACGCGCGTTGCCGGCGCTGCGGGACGACTTGATCCCGCGAAGGGTAACGTCTCTTCTTCATTGAGAAACGCGCAGCCGGCAATCGCAATCGTGATGACGATAGTCAACAAAATGCGTGAGTAGCGCATCATCGTGTGAGCGACTCCAGATAGGGCTAAACAATCTTGACGCAATGCGTGGTAAAAACAGAAGCATTACGCTCACACCAGTATGATACCATTAGCCTTGCGTGCTTACCGTGAGAGCTTGCTGAGGAAAATCATTCATCGCGAGCCTGATGATCAGGGAACGCCGATCATGCTGCCAGACATTCAATTTATCCAGCGCCCAGGAGTGATCGAGTTTGGCTGGGGGCATCTTGCCGCTGAACTGTTGCCACGGGAGGAGCTATTGCAGGCCGCTGAATGGACGCTGACCCGCGATGCTGCTGCCGCGCTCACGTATGGCTATGCGCAGGGGCCGGGACGTCTCTTGAGTCTGCTCTCAAATCGACTTTCCGTGCCGATCAGCAGCCTGATGATCACCGGTGGCACCTCGCAGGCCCTCGATATGCTCTGCAAACTGTACACCCGGCCAGATGATATTGTGCTGGTGGAACGTCCAACCTACCATCTCGCGTTGCGGATTTTTCGCGATTATCAGCTTCGCTGTGTGACAGTTCCAGGTGATCAGCAGGGTATCCACATTGCTGCTCTAGTCGCCCTGATCAGATTGCTGCGCGTTCGCGGAAAACGGATCGCGTTTCTCTACCTGGTGCCAACCTTCAACAACCCAAGCGGCGTCACGCTCAGCGCCGAACGACGAGCTGAACTGGCGCGTCTGGCCAGCGCGCTCGATCTTACCATAATTGAGGATGAGGCGTATGCCGAACTCTGGTACGATGCGCCGCCGCCGCCGCCCATTGCCAGTTTTGCCGCGACCAGCTCGCTGATCCGGCTGGGCAGCTTCGCCAAAGTGCTCGCGCCAGGGTTGCGCCTGGGCTGGATGCAGGCGCCGCCCGATGTAATCCAGCGCTGTATGCATTGGGGAATGCTCGACAGCGGCGGCGGTCTCAACCATTTCACCGCCCATGTGGTGTTGGCTTTGCTCCAGCAGGGCGCTTTTGAGCCGCACCTTCAGCGGCTGCGCGCCGCGCTGCGCGAGCGACGCGATATCTTACTGACGGCGCTGGCTCGCGCCATGCCGGCTGGCGTCACCTGGCAGCCGCCTCTTGGCGGCTTCTTTGTCTGGGTTCAGACTCCATCGGTGCTCGATACCACTGCGCTCCTGGCCCAGGCAGAGGCAGCCGGCGTCTCGTATGTGCCTGGTGAGCGATTCTTCGCCGGGCGCGGCGGGCGTCATCATTTCCGGCTGGCCTTTTCCCTGCTTCCCGCCGACGAGTTGATCGAAGGCGCTCTGCGACTGGGGCGGGTGTTAAGCGCTGCGCTCAGGGAAGCGCGCCAGAAAGCCTAGCGCTACCGTCACCGTCGAGTTTGCGCATCGGCAGGGCGGCGCCTCTGAGCAGGAGCTGACCACGCCGCGGGCGGCGCGCACTGACATGCGGGCGACGGCAGAGCGCTTCTGGAAAGTGATAGCTATGGCGCTGCAATTCGCTGGCTGGTGATCGGCTTGGCGGGTCTGGTATAATGGAAGTAACGCCAGCGCATGACGAGCCGCCGCTGGGTTATTCCCAGAGGAACTTCCCGACTCCTCGCCCGCCGCAAGGCGGAAGATCGCCTCGCGAAACAGCAAGCGAGGGCGCCGATGGCGCAAGCTGTCGGTGACGCAAGACGGCAACAGAGAATAGTCCCGCCGGGCAACCGGTAAGGGGTGAAACGGCCGGGTAAGAGCCGGCCAGCGTCAGCAGTAATGCTGGCGGCTAGGCGACTGCGCCGATCGATGGGGAGCAAGGTGCGTGGGGCGGGCTGATCGGTGGGAGAGTGCGCTTGATCGCGCGCTCGCGATACCACCCCGCTCGCTCGCATCGCCGCCGCGACGGTTAACCGGGTAACGCCCGGAGCGCCAGGAGCGGCCGCTGCCAGGCAGCGAGAGAGATGGCGGCTACCAACAGAATCGGGGGTACGGTCATGCGCTGGCTTGCTTGCTTATTTCTCGCGGCACAGCAGCGACCGGCAGGTCGCAGAAGAATACTGACCCTTCACCCGGTGTGCTCTTGACCCCTATCTTGCCGCCCATGTAGGTGATCAGGCGGCGGCAGATCGCCAGGCCAAGGCCAACGCCCTGCGCTTTATACGCGCCCGTCGCCTTGACCCGCTGGAACTCCTCGAAGATCCGCTCTTGATCCTCGGGCGCGATCCCAATCCCGGTATCGCGCACGTTCACGCGCACCCAGGCTTCTCCAGGTTCGACGCTGATCTCGACCGTGCCATGTGGACGGTTGAATTTGATCGCATTACTGACCAGATTGATCAGCACCTGCTCGAGCCGACCTGCATTTGCCGACACAAGAGGCACCTCAGGCGGTATAGTTGTTGTCAGGGTAAGCTGACGATCACGCGCCTGCGGCAGCATCTGTCCGGCAACACTTTGCGCCAGCGCGGCAAGATCGACCGGTTCGATCTCCATCTCTAACTTGCCGGCCTCCATGCGTGAAAATTCCAGAATGTCGTTGATCAACCGCAACAACGAGAGGCTCGATTGCCGCATGTAGCCAAGCGTTTCCTGCACTTCAGGGCTGAGCGGGCCAAGCACGCCGCGCTGGAGCATATCAGTGTAGCCAATAATCGATGTCAGCGGCGTGCGCAATTCGTGGCTGACCGTCGCTAGAAAGCCGGTCTTTAGCCGATCGGCGCGCTGCACCTGCTCGTAGAGCCGAATGCGAATCAGCGCGTCGGTGATCAACTCGCCGACGACGGTGACCAGCTCGGTTAACGTTGGTGTCAGCGCGATTGATGCTCTGCTGGCCAATCCCAGCAAACCGGTGGCATGCTGTTCGTGGCGCAATGGCACCAGCAGCAGCGACTGGATCCCTTCTTGCTGAAAGCTGGTTGTCAGCGGATCGTCAACTGATAGCTCCGCCAGATCAATCACTTCGGGATGCTCCTGTCGCGCCCGTTCAATCAACGATATCGCTGCCGTGCCGACAATCACCTGATTGTGCAATCGCCCATTCCCCTGGGCCGAGTAATCGACCATCACTTCAATGCGCTGGCGATCTTCATCAACAATCCCGATAGCAACGCGCTCCCATTGGGTCTCTTTGACGATAATCTGGGCAATGGTATTCAGTAGTTTATTGGTGTCCTGCGCGGTATTGGCGCTGCGAGCGATCGTATTGATCAGGCGTAGCGCTGCAATATGGCGCGCGCGTTCCTGCTCGATCCGCATCCGTTCACTGACATCACGGATCAGCAGCAATGAACCGGTGGCAATGCCTGCCGTGGATTGCAGGGGTCGCAACCGCACCTCGATCGCCTGGATGCCGTTATCAAAAATCACCGGACGTGAAGGCGTCATTGGGTTGGCGTTGAGAAACGATTGGAGTTCCTGCGCAAATGGCGAGGTGGCCACAATCTGCGCCAGAGAACGCCCAATCCAGCGTTCGGTTGTCACTCCCAACAGCCGCGGCGCGTGCTGGTTGATCTCGGCCACCAACCCTCGACTATCGAGCACAATCAGGCCATCAGGCAGTCCGGCGATCACCTCTTGCTCGGCCAGCGGCGCCAGATCGAACAGGCGATAGCGCATTGTGGTATACATGCCGAGCGCCGCCGAGATAAACAGCAATCCTGGTGTCGGATCGTCGTTCCACGGCACCCGCACCCCGCCGAGAAAAGCCAGATTGCCGACCGCCGGAATTAACGCCGCGCTCAGCATCAAACGAGCGTGGTAGCGATGCACCGGCGGCGCCTGCCACGAAGCGCGGGCCAGAATGACAATGCCGATCGCGAGGCAAACATAAGCGTATGTTGTGTGAATCCAGAACGCCGGGCCGCGGGTCACCGAAAGCCAGAGAAATGGTCGCGAGGTGTCAGCAACCACGGTTGACCACCAAAAATAATGGAGATTATTGGTCAGCGCAAAGACAAGCAACACCAGTTCGGGCACGAAGATCCCGCGCCGCAGCCAGCGCGGCACCCGCCACCATTCTCCTGAGTAGGCCAGCGCAATCAACAGCCAGCATGGGCCGATCAGGACAATCCCCACATTTTGCAACAATGACCAGAAGAGCGTGCCTTCAAACGTTGGATCAGCGATACTCAGCGCATGGCACAGATTCCACCAGGCGATGGCCGCTAACAACAGCGTAAATGGTCGGCCACCGCGGTAGTATCGGTTTCGCCACATCACAATCGCCAGCCCAGCCGCCAGAATGCCGGGTATCAGATAGATCATGACAAATGGAAGCGATCCCATGTCTGCGCTCCGCTCTTCCCGCTCTTAGGGGTCGGGAGTGTTGTGGGCACGTTGCGTCGCTCATTGTACACTAACCAAATGAACGATGTGATGAAGAGTTCCTTGCAGGATTGCAAGCAAGCATGCGCACAGGGAGCGGCAGCGGCGCGCGCTTTTTACCATCCCTCGTGTCATTGTGCGGCGCGGCAACCTCCCGCTTCCCCCGTGTCACTGCGAGCCGCGCAGAGCGTGGCGCGGCCATCTCCTGCTCAGTCGCGCGGATCACGCTCACGGCATCATTCCCGCGCTCGCAGGGGATGGCTGCGGGTGATGCGCACCTTCGCAATGACAGGGATCACATTGGCGCTAGTAGCGCAGCCCTGGCGACCTTCGAGTCTTTGTGAGGCGATCCCTGATTGTTGACGGAGGAAGGTATACGAAGGCGTCTCCCTTCCGAAAACAGATAGGCCGTTGCACTGCAACGGCCCATTGCGCAGAGGAATGGCTTCTAGCGATCGGTTAATCAAGATACCCATGCAGACGGTTGCCAACGCTGGGATGGCGAAGACGACGCAGGGCTTCCGCTTCAATCTGCCGGGTGCGCTCGCGTGTGATGCCGAAGGTGGCTCCCACCTCTTCAAGCGTGCGCCGCTGCCCGTCGAGCAGGCCATAACGCAGCAAGAGGATCTTGCGTTCTCGCTCCGGCAGCTCGTTGAGCGCTGCATTCAGCTCGGCCTGCAGCATATTCTGCTCGGCAATTTCCATGGGCGAGGCAGAGGCTTCATCGGCCAGTGTCTCGCCGACTCGCCCCTCCTGCTCGTTGTTGAGCGGCTGTTCGAGCGAGATCGGTTGCGTCGAAGCGCGCAGCAATCGCTTCACCTTACGCAGACTCATATTCAGCGCATGAGCAAGTTCCTCTGCGGTCGGCTCGCGCTCAAGTTCTTGCTCGAGCCGGTAGATCGCTCGCCGCAGATGCACAATCGACTCACTCAGATGCACCGGCAGCCGGATCAGGCGGCTCTGCTCGGCAATCGCGCGCGTCACGGCCTGCCGGATCCACCAGGTTGCGTAGGTGCTGAAACGATTGCCTTTCGTATAGTCAAACTTTTCGACCGCGCGCATGAGACCAATATTGCCCTCTTGCACCAGATCCATGAAGGCCATTGGGCTGCCGATGTACTTCTTCGCCACGCTGACCACCAGCCGCAGATTGGCCTGAATCAGCCGCCGACGCGCCTCTTCGCCGCGCGCCAGTTCCATTTCGAGCCGCATACGCTCGCGCGCGCTGGCATACTGCTCATTCTGCAACCGCTGCCGCGCCTCTTTGCCGCGCTGGTATTGCCGCGATAGCTCGACTTCTTCCTCTGCAGTAAGCAAAGGTACCTGACCGATCTCTTGCAGGTAGAGCTGAACCGAGTCTTCAACTGGCTCGATGTCGGCTACCTCACTGAGATCGTCGGCTTCCTCGATCAGATCTTCAGCGTCAAGCTCAAGCTCAACTTCGCCATCCCACTCAGCATCGAGTTCGGAGCCATCAGCGGTCAGTTCCGGTTCGATTTCACTTTCATCAGCGGACTTCTGGGGGAAGGCTTTCACGGCAATACTCCTTAGCGGTACTCCAAATCGCGTTGCAGCGCGGTGGCCGGATTGTTGTTCGAGGCTGACCATTTACTTCTCTGTCTAGAAATACGTTGCCTCAAACATTTTGGATGTGTATATTTTCACTCTTTGCACAGGTTTTGTCAAGACCCTGAACAGACTAATTTTGGGCGAGTTTGCGGGCATGGGCGTCGATTGTCTGACCAGTTTGACTCCGCGGCGGTAATGCGGCCAGCTCAACCACTGCCGGGCCAATTTCATCAGGACTGAGCAGCCCAGTCCGCACTTCAGGCACCGTTGTTCGCACCATGCGCGTATCAGCAAAGCCGCCCGGATGAACGATATTGACGTTAATCCCAAAGCGCCGCAGATCTTTCGCCATCACCCGAACCAGGCCGTCAACCCCAGCTTTGGCTGCATAATACGCTGCAAATCCCGGCACAGCGATCCGATCGAGCGGCGCGCCAATCACGATGATGTTGCCGCGACCGGCTTCGATCATGTGGGGCAGCACAGCCTGCACGCTCAGAAAGACGCCTTTGAGCAGGGTGTCGATCACGGCATCCCATTGCGCTTCACTCGTTTCGTAGATCGGCGCGCGCAGACCGATGCCTGCCGCTGCCACCAGCGTATTGATCGGACCAAACCGGGCGCGAGCGGCTGCCACGGCTTCGGCAAGCTGCCCGCTGTCACGCGCGTCGGCGGTCAGCGCGAGCGCGGTGTGACCACTCTCTTCGATCAACCACGCCGTTTCCGCCACTTCGTCGGCGCTTCGCGCCAGGACGCTCACCGCTGCGCCTGCGCGGGCCAGTGCCAGCGCGCTGGCGCGCCCCAATCCGCGACCGCCACCGGTAACCAGCGCATGAACTCCTGCCAGTGTTGCACTCATCGTTGTCTTCCTTTGCACATCTTTTGCACACCTTCATGCATGGTTATACCACATGTTGGTCTGGCGCTAAATGAGAAGCTGCTCAACAACCCAGCAGCCGTTACGCGCGCTCGATCTGCGTGATTGAGCGCTTGCGTCTTCCAACGACAATGCTCCGTTTCTACGCTATAATTGCCGTAGCTTCCTTCACACAGATGCGGCTTCCGCTCGACCGCGAACGTGAGCTTGCTATGCTCGATGCTCTACCTCTGCCAACAGCGTATGCGCCGGTTGATGGGCCTGTTCAGTGCAATCGTCTCTGGCGCGAGTGGAGTGTTGACGCCGAGGCGCCAACCGATCTGATTGCAGCCTGCGCTCAGGTTCTGGCCTGGAGCGAACGCGACATTGCCGCCGCGCGGTCGTGGATTGCCGCCCTCACCGCAGACGATCCGCCGCTTCAGTTAGCCGCCCCGCTCAGATGCGATCAGACCCGGCGCGTCCAGGTCGCAATCTATCGCAGTCAGACCGGCTTAACCGCACAGATGATGGAAGTGACCGCGCTGTTGACTGCGCAGCGCAATGCCGAGCAGCGCCTCGAGACGATTCTTAGCGCGCTCGACAGCCTCGAAGAGGGTTTTTTGCTTCTTGACGCCGACGATCGAATTGTCTTCTGCAACCGGCGTTACCGTGAACTCTACGCGATCAGCGCTGATCTGATCACTCCAGGCCGACCTTTTGCCGAATTTATTCGCGTTGGCGCCGAGCGTGGGCAATACGCCGAAGCCATTGGTCGGGTTGACGAGTGGGTGGCTGAGCGACTCCGGTTGCATGCCCAACTGGCGCCAATCGAACAACGTCTCAGCGATGGGCGCTGGATTCGGATTGTCGAACGACGTACTGCCGATGGCGGCGCAGTTGGTTTACGGATCGATATTACTGAGCAGAAACAGGCCGAGGAGATGCGCCGTCAACTGGCTATCCAGGAGCAGGTGATCGCCAGTCAGGAAGCGCTGCTGGCGGAAATCTCGACGCCGTTGCTCGCTATCGCTAACCATGTATTGTTAGCGCCGATGGTTGGATCGTTCGATAGCGCGCGTATGGCCCGTTTCATAGAGGAGCTGCTGGCAGCCGTACAGCAACGCCGGGCGCGCATTGTGGTGCTTGATGTCACAGGCGTGCCGGTCATTGACACGCAGGTTGCCCATGCCATCTTGCAATGCGCGCAGTCGATCCATCTGCTCGGCGCGCAGTTGGTGATCACCGGTATCCGCCCCGATGTCGCCCAAACCCTGGTTGCGCTCGGCGTAGATTTGCAGGCCATCACGACCAGAGCTGATCTGCGCGATGGTATTCGCTATGCGCTCAAACGGGCTGATTGAACGGAGCGACGTTGCAAAGCAACGTCGCTCTATCACGCCATGCGTTCCAGCACGAAGTGGGCAATATCTGCCAGCGCCTGCCTGGTCGGCGATGGCGGGAAGATGGCGAGATGCCCAACCGCCTGATCGATGTAGCGTTTCGCGTCAGCCTTCGCCGCAGCAATGCCGCCCGTGTTGATCACGGTATGGATGACCTCGCGCACCAGCGTGTCGGATGGATTGGGTTGAACCAGCACTTCACGCAGCGCCGGATCAGCCGAAACCGCTGTGGCGTAGATCAGGGGGAGCGTGATCGTTCCCTGACGGAGATCATTGCCCGCTGGCTTGCCAAGAGTCTGTTCGTCGCCGATAAAATCGAGTACGTCATCAATGATCTGGAAGGCAATGCCGAGATCGTAACCGTAACGCCCTATCGCCGCGATCTGCTCGTCACTGCCGCCGCCGGCGACCATCCCGGCCTTGCATGCCGCTTCAAACAAGACGGCAGTCTTTGCCCCGGTTTTGTACAGGTACTGGCGCAGCGCGCGCTCAAATGGTTCGGCTGCTGTCACCGGACTGAGTTCACCTTCACAAATGGTTTGCACTGCTTCGGCGTAGAAGGTAATGATGCGCGGATCGGGGCTGAGCGCCATTTCGTAAGCGGCCAGCGCGAAGAAGTAATCGCCTACCATCAGCGCAACATCATTGTCCCAACGGGCATGCACGGTTATCTGGCCGCGCCGGCGCGTTGCCTGATCGACCAGATCATCGTGTACCAGAGAGGCGGCATGGATCAACTCGGCGGCGGCAGCCGGGTGCAAGACTCGCTCGAGCTGATACTGACCAAGCCGCGCCGCCAGGATGGCCAGCGCAGCCCGCAGTCGCTTTCCGCCAGAGCGAACCGTGTGCGCGCCAGCCGCGCTGATGAGGGCTGATCGGGCATGGGTGCGCTCGAGCAGACGCTGCTCTATCGCCTGTAAATCGGCGATCAAGCCGGCGCGGGCAAAGATGCCAGCCAGCCCATTGGCCGACAATCCTGTCAGCTCATCACTGCGGTGATGGCCATTTCCATTGGTTGATGTTGACAACGTCTCGGGCATCGTGACCGGCCCTGACGGATTGACCTGTGGTTGGTAGCCAGCCATGCGGCTGATCCTTCCTAGCATCGCCATGCCGGTCTGGCGCCGGAGGCGACAACGATCCGGCGACTGTGGCGTTCCTTGCCAGAGAGCAGGTGATCCTCGATCACCTTGTGATATTCGCCACAATCGAAACTATAACATATCTCAAAAGACTGTCAAGCGTCTTGGTGGTTGCAATATAACTCTACCATAATTCAGCCGGGCTGACACGGTTCATGCATCACTTTTTTGGCTGATTCCTACCGGTAATCATGGATGCGCGCGCAGAGCAGCGATAGCGCCAGCGCAATGCCTGCAAGCAATCGTATTCCTGTTGACCGTGCTGGCCGCTTTCCACGTTAGGGCAGCGAGCCGTGTATAATAAGTGCTGGGAATCTTCGTACACGAGGCGCTGCAAAGACATCCAGCAGTCTCTCCTGTGCGTATATTGTATGAGAGGTTGGCAGTGGCCCAACCACGCAGTGTGGCTCATCTGACGCAATTAAGCGATGAAGCGCTCATGGAACTGGTGGCTGCCGGTGATAGCAGCGCTCTAGCTCAATTATATGATCGACATTCGCGGACGGTGTATGGTCTGGCGCTGCGCATGCTGGCCAGCGCTGAGTCAGCCGAGGAAGTTGTTCAAGAGACGTTCTGGCGCATCTGGAAGCGCGCGGCAACGTTTCAAGCCAACAGCGCGTTTCTGCCCTGGATGTTTGGGATTGCCCGCAACCTGTGCATTGACGAATTGCGTCGCCGCCAGGCCCGACCGGTGACCGCAGGAAATAACGATGAGCTGTTGACCAGCCTTCCTGATCAGCAGCAAAATGTCGAACAATCAACGATTGAGACTGAGCGCCGTCGCCTGATCACCAGCGCCCTGGCTGATCTTCCTTCCGATCAACGAGAAGTGATCGAACTGGCATATTTTGGCGGTCTGTCGCAACGTGAGATTGCCGATCATCTGCAAAGTCCGTTGGGCACGATTAAAACGCGCATTCGATTGGGACTACAGAAACTCAAACAAACTTTGCTTCATCACGGCATTGACGCAACTGACCACTAGAAGAGCTTTCAGCAATGCACGAATCTGACCAGGCGCACGAACAATCTCTTCTGGCCGCGGCTGCCCTCGGCGCGCTGGATCCATCTGATCTGCCGGCGCTTGAGCATCTGCTGGCAACTTCTCCTACCGCGCGCGCTGAACTGCAACAGTTGCGCGAAATCGTGGCTATGCTGCCGTATGCCGCCGCGTCGGCAACCCCCCCCGCGCGGACGCGCGCGCGCTTGCTCGAACGGATTGCCGCCGATCAGGCGCGCCAGCCGTTACCGGCTCAGCCAAAACCAGCCCGGCGCAATTCATGGCTGATGCCTGTTGCTGCTGCTCTGTTGACCCTGCTGGTGCTGTTGTTCGGCGGATTGACGCTCTCGCTCCAGCGTCAGGTAGCCGATCTCACTGCGACGAATCAACAATTGCTCGCCGCTGTGACAGATCTGCGTGATGCAGTCGCCAGCAATGAGGCGCAGCAGGCGCGGTTGACCGCGCAATTAGCCGATTACGAACGCCAGATTGCTCATCTCAATGAACAGGTCGCCCAGGAACGCTTGCTAGTCTCGTTTGTCAGCGCGCCTGGCGTGGCGACGCGCGAGCTGCGCCCAGCGCGCGCCGGCCTTGCTGCTCGCGGCGAAATGTATATGTATCCCGGCGAGTCGCAGGCAGTCGTTGTGTTCAGCGGATTGCCGCCACTGCCGCCCGGCTATGTCTACCGCTTCTGGCTGAGTGACGGGTCGCACCATATTGATGCTGGCGCCGTTCAGGTCGATGCCGGCGGCCTCGCTACGCTCATCGTGTCTGCGCCGCGCGAGGTCAATGCCTTTACCGAGGTGATGCTCACGGTTGAGCCGGCAACCGATCCCGATCCGACTGAGGTCGAGATCGTTCTAACCGGTACGCTGTGATTACCGCGCCGCCGGAAACAAGATGTCGAGCAGGGCTAGCTCTGAACGAGCGCAGCGCAGATCGCCGGTTGCCGAGAGATCGCTGGCGCTGCGCCGGCCAAGCAGTAGTTCAGCCAGACCGCTGCTACTGACGTCGCGCAGCGTGAGGTCGCTGTCGTTCGCCTCTGCGCGCGCCTTGACGCCATCGGCGGCACAGATCAGGCTGACCGTTCCCCACTCGCCCTCCAGGGTCACACTGCCATTCCATCCTGAATATGCTGAGGCGGTCAGTCGGGCCGTGAGCGCATCCTGATGGGCTGCCAGCGCTGCGAGCGGGTGGATGACGCTCCAGAGCGGGATGATACTGTCATTGTCTGCGCGGCGCGCGGTCAGTGTCGCTCCCAGCTCGACCGCCGTTTGCGCTAGCGGATGGTCGGGCGCTACCCAGAGTTCGTGTGCGGTGGCTGGCAACGCCTCTAGCAACGCGCGCGCTGCCGCAGCATCGACCGCGCGCCCATCGAGCACGCGATTGCCGGTAAGCTCAACATATCCGATCACCTGCTCACGCCGATCCCGCAGGGCGAGCGGGGGATTGTAGACCAGTTGCCAGCGCCAGTCTGGTTCATAGCGCAACCGACTCACGCTCTGCGGCGCCGGCGCGTCGATCCCAAGAGCGAGCAGATCGGCCAGGTCAGCGCTGGTTGCCGGCGCAACCCGGTTAGTCCCACCCGCCCAGGCGACCTGTCCGATCAACGTGGCCGGAACCATGCCCCATTGTTGAGCGACGCCTGGCGCGAGATGGCAGCGGAGCCAGGCCAAGCCAGCCATCGCGGCGACATCGGCAGCCGCCGCCAGCAATGCCTCGATGATCGCCGGATCGCCGCGGTCGATGATAGTGACATCAGCCACCTCGAACCGGGCGCACTGCCGCCGCCAGCGCGTATGATTGATCAACGCTGCGCCGACCGGCTTATCTTCCGCGAGCGCCAGCAGACAAAACTCCGGCTGAAAGCGCGGGTGGCTGCGATGCCTCTGCCAGACATCCGGATCAACAATCGCGCGCGCGCGATCGTATTCCAACCCGGCACAGATTGTAACTTTTGTCATCTATCGCTCATCTCAGCATCTTGTCCGCTGGCGCAGGCGCCTTCTACAATCGATGATAGCACGATTGATAAATAAACACCAAGCGAGGTTACCATGATCGCGCCTGCTTCAACCACTGCCAATCCCTTCATCGTTGCCCGCGCATCGTCGCCCGGCGATGACCCAGCAAGCGAGATCGAGAACATTGTGATTGAAGAGCTTGTTCAGCGTTGCGCAATCGAAAGCGAACGGTTTTACCGTGGGCAATCCCACGACTCGCGGTACAGCTATGAATTGTTTCGGCGCGCGCTGGTTGATCGCGACGAAGTGGCCTGGAATTATCTCTTCCAGCAGTATAGCAGCCTGGTCGAGAGCTGGATCCGCCGCAGCAGCGCCTTCACCAACAGCGGCGAGAGCAGCGAGTATTTCGTAGTTGGCGCCTTTACCAAATTCTGGCGCGCTATTACGCCTGAGCGTTTCGCTTCCTTCCCCAATCTGGCTGCGCTGCTGCAATACCTGCAACTCTGCGCTTCCAGCGTTGTGATTGATACCGTGCGCGCCCAGTCCTGGGCCGAAATGATGCCGGAAGAGCGAATTGACGCCAGCCATGCTCCCCGCACTTCTCCTGACGAAGAGGCAATGCAGCGGGTCGATCGACAAGAGTTCTGGCGGTTTATCGATAGTCAGTTGCACAGTGAGCGTGAGCGAGTGGTCGTCTTTGGTTCGTTTGTCTTGGGGCTAACCCCGCGCGCCATCTTCGAGCGCTATGCCGCGCTGTTTGATAGCATCCACGATGTCTACAACATTAAACGCAACGTGCTGAGTCGGCTCAGCCGCAATAACCATCTGCGCGCGCTGGCGTGTCAGGCATAATTCCCCAGGCCGCCGATCAATCTGCCGATCAATTGTAACGAGGGCGTAAAAAAACGTCCTCGTTTTCGTTTCTTTCTACGAGAAGTTTTGCTAATTGATCGCGGAGACGCGCCGGTATGGACAATGAGCAACTCAGTGACGGCGTTAGCCATCTTACCAGTCTTGAATTGATTGCCGCCGCTGATGGCGAAGGTTCAGAAGCGACCCTGCAACATCTCCATCATTGCGCGCGCTGCCGCCAGCGCGTCGCCGCATTGCGCGCCTGGCAGCAGGCTCTGCGTCGCCATCTCTACCGCGCTTTGTGCCCTGCAACCGATCAGCTTGTGGACTATTGCCAGGGATTGCTCGATCCTGCGCAGCATGCATTGATTTCCCGTCATGTTACCCTGTGCCCCTATTGCAGCGCGGAAATCGATCTGTTGATGCAACGCGATCCATTGATCGACCGTTTGCTGCTCAATTCGCTGCTCAATGATCGATTCCCTCGCTTCTGGCGCTGAGGCTTTCCGTCATTCCCCATCGTGCAGTACAATACTGATACGTTGCCCTGATCTGGCAGGTTCTGCGCCTGACCGCTGCAACTACCGACATTGCGGCGGCGTCGCATGGGTTAGCGCTCTGCGGTGATGGGCGAGCGCATTGAGACGAGGAGGCCCTTATGGCGGGAGAAGTCACCCTGCGCGCTACGCTGGCGCGACCATTTTTGGCTGCTACGACCACGCCTCAGGTGGTATATGCGCTGCTCGAAGCGCAACCGACAGCTCAGATGGTCAATGTGCGGATGCCGGTCAATGTCTGTTTCGTGCTCGATCGCAGCGGTTCGATGAAAGGCGAGAAGATCGAGCGATTGCGGCAGGCGGTGGCGCGCGCTATCGAGCAGCTTGATGCGCAGGACACCATCTCGATCGTGATCTTCGATCATCGCGCCGAGGTGCTGGCGCCGGCTCAACCGGTGCGCAATCGCGCCGCTATTCTCGATCTGGTGCATCGTATCCGCGATGCCGGCGGCACGCGCATCGCCCCAGCGATCGAAAAAGGGCTGCAAGAGCTGCAAAAACAACCGCGCGGTGTCCGCCGTCTGATCCTGTTGACCGATGGCCAGACCGAGCATGAAAAAGAGTGTCTGCTGCGCGCTGACGATGCTGGTCTGCTTGGCATCCCGATAACCGCGCTTGGCATCGGCAAAGATTGGAACGAGGATCTGTTGATCGAGATGGCCAATCGCTCACAGGGCGTCGCTGACTACATCGCCAGCGCCAGTGAGATTGTGAACTATTTTCAGCATACGGTGCAGCGCGCTCAGCAGACCGTCATTCAGCAGAGTGTGCTCATTCTTCGCCTGGTGCAGGGGGTGACACCGCGCGCCGTCTGGCAGGTAACGCCTCTGATCGAGAATCTCGGTTACCAGCCGATCAGTGATCGGGCGGTGAGCGTCATACTTGGTGAACTGGAAAGCGGGCAGGGTCGCGCGCTGTTGATCGAACTGCTGGTGGATCCGCGGCCAATCGGCACCTACCGAATCGGTCAGGCTGAGCTGAGCTACGACGTGCCGGCGTTGCAACTGAGCGGCGAGAAAGCTCGCATCGATATCATGCTCACCTTCACTGCCGATCCAGCCCAGCTTCAGCAGGTCAATCCCGCGGTTATGAACATCGTCGAGAAGGTCAGCGCGTTCAAGCTCCAGACGCGCGCGCTCCAAGACCTGGCCGCTGGTGACGTGAGCGGCGCTACCCAGAAGCTGAAGAGTGCAGTCACCCGGCTGCTCAATCAGGGCGAGGTGGAGCTGGCCGCCACCATGCAGCAAGAGATTGCCAATCTCGAACAACAGGGCCAGATGTCGAGCGAAGGGCAGAAGACGATCAAGTTCCAGGGCCGGAAGACGGTTCGTTTAACCGATATTGAATTGCCGAAGGAGTGATATGTACATTCTGCTGACCAACGACGATGGCTATCAAAGTCCGGGCCTGGCGGCTCTGCGCGCAGCCCTGAGCGATCTGGGCGAGATTGCCGTCGTGGCGCCCGATCGCAACTGGAGCGCTGCCGGCCACTACCGCAAGCTGTTTGATCCGCTGCGGGCATGGGAAGGCACGCTCAGCGACGGTTCGCCAGCGCTGATCTGTGATGGAACTCCGGCAGACTGTGTCGCGCTGGCGGTAATGGGCTTGCTCGATCGCAAGCCCGATCTGGTTGTCTCCGGGATCAATCTGGGCGCCAACCTGGGCACTGATCTGCTCTACTCTGGGACGGTCGCAGCGGCAATGGAGGGGTTGGTCTTCGGTATTCCCGGCCTGGCCGTATCACAGGTGCGCCCAAAAGACGGTCAGTGGGATTTTCGCGCGGCGCAGAAAGCGGTCAGTCGGCTGGTCGAGGTCATCCGCGCGCGCGGTCTGCCGCCCGAAGTGATGCTGAACCTGAATATTCCTGCTGTCGCGCTGAGCGAACTGCGCGGGATCAAAATCGGGCGCCTTGGCCGTCGCGTCTACCGCGATGAGCTGGTGCTGCGCTACGATCCGCGTGGCCGACCGTATTACTGGATTGATGGCGCGGAACCCGAAGATCACTACGAAGAGGGTACCGATATTGCGGCGATCAGCACCGGCTATGCCAGCCTGACCCCGGTGCAGATGGATCTGACCAGTCATCGCTGGATGGCCGAACTGAAGAGTTGGGAGCTGGAGAACTGAGGCGCGCCATGCGCGGCATTGCCTGCCACAGACAGCAGAGACGTTGCAATGCAACGTCTCTGCTCGCGCCATACCGCCCTATATCACCAACTCGTAGGCAACGCCGTTGACAATCACCGTGTACTGACCCGACGCAAATGGCCCTTCCAGCATTACTCGTTGATCGACGAGCGGCGCAATGGCTGTGCAGATCTGTGCGCCGCTGTGGATGGCGTTGACGGTGATCGTGATGGTCGTTCCGTCGCGTTGCTGCGTGATCCCGCTTAACGAGGTGCAACCATCGCCCAGATAGCCGATAATGTGAGCCTGCACCTGTGGTGGTTGCGATTCCAAAAGCAGCAGATCCACCCGTTCGATGGTAACCACGCCGGGACGGGTGGTTGGAGCGGCGGTGGAACAGGCCGTGAGCACAAGCATGAGCGCGATGATGGCAAGTAACCAGAACCGGTGTCGCATAATCTCTCTCCTGAACAGTGGCGCCGGTCGCTTCAGCACTGCCGGCAACCCGGAATCTGTAATCACCAGAAAGACGCCAGCCCGGCATGGTTGGTTCCACGACGGATCGCAGCGCTTCGCCGCTGGCGCGGCGTGGTGAGCGGGAAAAGTGGTACAATAAACTCGTTATGGAACAACGCTGTCTGTATGATTACAACCTGGACGAACTCACCGAGCTGCTGCGAGAATGGGGCGAACCGGCGTTTCGCGCTCGTCAGCTCTACCGACACCTGTATGTCAGGCTGGTCGATCAGGTTGAGCGCATGAGCGATCTCCCGCTGGCGCTGCGTCAGCGCCTGGCTGCGATCCCGCTCTCAACCCTGCGTCTCGAGCGGGTGCAGATCGGTGATGAGGGCCTGACCCGGAAAGCGCTCTTCCGCCTGCCCGATGGCGCGGTGGTCGAGACGGTATTAATGGTCTACCCCGATCGTTCAACCGTCTGCGTATCAACCCAGGCCGGTTGCGGTATGGGCTGTGTCTTTTGCGCGACCGGTCAACTCGGCTTGTTGCGCAACCTGAGCAGCGGCGAAATTGTTGCGCAGGCGATCTGGGCCTCGCAAGAGCTGCGCGCGATGGGCATGGCTGGCGCAGCCGGTCGGGTGAGCAATCTCGTCTTCATGGGCATGGGTGAGCCTTTTGCCAACTACGACCGCTGGTGGCAGGCGGTTGAGCGATTGCACGACCCAAAGGGATTCAATCTTGGCGCGCGCAGTATGACCGTCTCGACTGTCGGGCTGGTCAAAGGGATTGAACGGCTGGCGAACGAGCGTCTGCCTATCAATCTTGCCATCTCGCTGCACGCGCCGGAGGATGACCTGCGCAGTGAGTTAATGCCGGTCAACCGTCGGTACCCGATTAGCGCGCTGCTGGCCGCCACGCGCGCCTATATCGCCAAAACTCGTCGGCGCGTCTCGTTTGAGTATGTGCTGTTGCAGGGTAAAAACGACCATCCGCGCCATGCCGTGGCGCTGGCCCGCCTGCTGCGGCGCGAAGCGCCGCGCGGGCCGCAACTCTTTCACGTCAACCTTATCCCGTGGAATCCGGTTCCCGGCACGCCGCTGGGTCGTTCGGAGTGGGAACGAGTGACCGCTTTTCAGCAGATTCTGATCGACTACGGTATTCCCTGCACGGTGCGGGTCGAGCGCGGGGTTGAGATTGCCGCTGCCTGCGGTCAATTGGCCGGTCAGCAGCTACCGGTCACGCTCGTCACGGCGCAACCGTGAAGCGCCCATGCGCCGCGTCGAACCATCATCCTCCTGCCACATCCTGAATACTGTCGAGAGTGTCTATGGCCGTGATGCAAAATGTCAAAGGAATGCGTGATCATCTGCCGCCGGCGATGATGTTGCGGCAGCACATTGTCAGTACTCTGACCCGGATCAGTGAAGCGCACGGCTTCGAGCCGCTACAAACGCCCATCATCGAGTACGCCGAGACGCTCGAAGGCAAGTTGGGCGACGAAGAGAAGTTGATTTACCGGTTCGAGGATCAGGGCGGTCGGCGGCTGGCTCTGCGCTATGACCAGACCGTGCCGCTGGCGCGGGTGACGGCTCAGTACGCTGGCCAGATCACGCTCCCGTGGCGACGCTATGCCTGCGGGCCGAGTTATCGCGGCGAGCGTCCGGCGCGCGGACGCTACCGTGAGTTCTATCAGTTTGACCTCGACATTGTCGGCAGCGCTTCGCCGCTGGCCGATGCCGAGATTGTCGCTATCCTCTGCGAAGCGCTGGCTGCATTAGGCTTTCCCGGCTTTGTTACCCTTTTGAATCACCGCCAGATTATCGGCGGCATCGCGCGGGTGAGCGGTCTGACAGAGGAAGCGGCTGGCGGCGTCTATCGGGCCATCGACAAGTTCGACAAGATCGGCGCGGATGGTGTGCGCGAAGAGCTGTTGAAATCGGGGGTGACTGCGGATGCGGCAGATCGTATCCTCGAACTGGTGCAGATTGATGGCGGATCGGCAGAGGTGTTGAATGCGCTCGAACAGCGACTGGCCGATGACGCTCGCGCGCTGGCTGCAATTGCCAACCTGCGCGCGGTGCTGTCCGGTCTCGCCGCAATGGGAGTGGCCGAAGAGCGCTATCGGGTCGCGCCGCGCCTGGCGCGCGGCCTCTCGTATTACACCGGCGTTGTTTTCGAGGCGATCACGCCTCACTGGCCAGAAGGTTCATTGCTGGGCGGTGGACGCTACGACGATCTGATCGGCCTGTTTGCCGGTCGCAGTTTGCCCACGGTTGGCCTGGCCTTCGGGATCGATCGCCTGCACGATGTAATGCTGGAACTCAATCTTGGCCCCCGCCCGCAGACGACTGCGGCGGCGTTTGTGACTCTCTTCAGCACAGAGCTGGTGAGCGAGAGTCTGGCGCTGGCCGCTGAACTGCGCGCGGCTGGCATCAACACGCTGACTGCGCTCGAAGCCGGAAATCTCGGCAAGCAATTCAAAGAGGCCGACCGGCGCGGGGTGCGGTTTGCCCTCGTGCTTGGGCCTGATGAACTGGCTCGCAGCGAAGTAGTGCTCAAGGATCTCCGCGACGGCCAGCAGCGATCGTTGCCGCGCGCTGCTGTGATCAGTCTGCTGGCTGAAGCGTTGAACGAAGGCAAATAGACCGTCGAGAGGAGGCGCATGAATTTCTCCCGGCCACTGCTCGTCTTGTTGCTGGCTGGCGCGAGCTATCTGGCCGCGCAAGGCACCGGCCTGCGCCTCTTCTTCCACCTGAGCTACATTCTGGCTGGCTTGCCGCTCGTGGCCTTTGTCTGGGCATGGCTCAACCTGCGCGGCCTCAGCGTTGATCGCGAACATGCCAGCCTGCGCGCTACGGTCGGCGAGTATACTCGTGAACGGATCAGCATCCGCAATCGCTGGTGGATCCCCAAGTTGTGGCTCGAACTGCAAGATGAGTCTGATCTGCCCGATCGCGAACCGGGATTTGTGACCTATTTGGGCAGCCGTGAAACGACACGCTGGACGACGCGCACCCTCTGCACTCGGCGCGGTCGGTTCCGGTTGGGGCCGACCCGGGTGATCAGCAGCGATCCCTTCGGCCTGTTTCGCCTCTCGCGTCGAATTGCCGGCAAGGGCGAAATCATCGTCTACCCGCCCAGCGAGATGCTGCCGTCCTTTCGTCTGCCCGGCGCCGAGCTGAGCGGTGGCGCAACCAGCCAGACGCGAACCCACAGCGTGACTCCCAATGTAGCCACGATTCGCGATTATCGGCCCGGCGATAGTCTGAACCGCATCCACTGGCGCAGTACGGCGCGGCAAGGGCGGCTGATGGTGAAAGAGTTCGACCTCGATCCCGCCGCCGACGTCTACTTGGTGCTTGATATCAACGAGCGAACCATTGTTCATTTGCCGCCGTCGCCTGCGCCAGCAGACGAACGGTTGAGCAGGCCATGGTGGCAGCGCCAGCCAGCAGCGCCGCCGCAGCGCCAGTTCATCGACTCGACCGCAGAACACGCCATTGCGGCGACGGCATCGCTCGCTCGCACCCTGCTCAGCCAGAATCGACCGGTTGGCCTGATCGCCTGGGGAGAACGGCTCGATGTCATCCCGGCTGAGCGGGAAGAGCGCCAGTTATGGAAGATCCTTGAGCTGCTCGCTGTGCTGCGCGCAGTGGGACGCCACTCGCTGGCCGAACTGTTGATCGCTGAAGGGCAAAGGTTTGGCCCAGAGACCACGCTGATCCTGATTACCTCCGACCTTGACCCGCGCTGGGTTACGGCGCTCCAGCACCAGCTCTACCGTGGCGCGCGCGCTGTGGTGATTTTTGTCGATCCGCTCAGCTACGGTGGCAACGATGATCCGGCGCCGTTGCTCAACTACCTGGCCGGATTGCAGATCGATGTGTATCGCCTGCGTCAGGGCGAGACGCTGACTGATGCGCTCCGTCATCCAATCTTGATTGCGGCGTAGCGCTCGCTTGCGCTGAGGATTGCTGTGGGCGCTGGCTCGGGCT